>ERZ1740059.339-NODE-339-length-25997-cov-5.212204_pt1 | contig 25997 bp, 22 predicted proteins | sample MGYA00581744_ERZ1740059 | MGnify/ENA primary metagenome ERZ1740059 (study PRJEB43018, sample SAMN04849738) | marine metagenome | isolation source: floating plastic debris | place: Pacific Ocean | collected 2008-08-28 | study: EMG produced TPA metagenomics assembly... | reverse complement strand
GTTTTTGCACTTTCTTTAGTGGGAATGATTTCGCCGTAATACGTTGGCTGGTTCGCTCCCAGCATCGCTAATGCGCTTGGATCAGACTTCCCAGTTAACTGGCCTTTTGTACCGGGCATCGAGTTTCCAAAACCTTGTTTGGAGAATGCTTGGTGGAATACGGCGACCGACAACACCGTTTGCTTTTTCTGAGGCGCAGATGATCATCACCACCACCCCATCCATCGAAGGCCGCCCGATCACCGGGTACAGAGGCATTGTCGTAGGTGAGGCCATCATGGGGGCCAATGTGTTTCGCGATGTGTTTGCCTCGATCACCGATATCGTTGGTGGGCGCTCTGGTGCCTATGAGAAAGAGCTGCAGAAAGCCCGCGAGACGGCTATTGAAGAGCTGGAAGAGCGTGCGCGGGCCATAGGCGCGGATGCGGTCGTGGGTGTAGACTTGGATTACGAAGTGGTGGGGCAATCGATGCTGATGGTATCGGTGTCTGGCACGGGCGTGACGCTCGGCTGAGATGACGGTCATGGACCCCATATCGCGCCCGGAATTGACATTGCCGGAGGCAGAAGCCGCGACACTGCGTGCAGCCTATGAGCATGCAAAAGTGATTTTGGAATATGGCTCTGGCGGATCTACGGTCATGGCAGGGGCGCTGCCGGGCAAACGGATTTTCTCGGTTGAGAACGACAAGGCTTGGGCGCAAAAGATGCGGCAATGGTTCCTGGATCATCCGGCCGCAGCAGGCACTAGTGTCGATATCATCTGGAGTGACACGGGCGAGACCAAAGCCTGGGGCTATCCCTCGGACAGCTCGCAGTATCTGCGCTACGCGCAATACCCGCTGAAGGTTTGGGACCTTGAAGAGTTCCGTCATCCTGACGTGGTGTTTGTGGATGGCCGTTTTCGCACGGGATGTGTTTTGGCCACGGCTTTCCGCACGCATCGCCCTGTCAGAGTATTTGTTGACGACTATCTGGGGCGAGAAGCATACCACTCGGTCGAGGCCTTCGTTGGCGCCCCCCGCATGTACGGCCGCATGGCAGAATTTAATGTCGAGCCTTTGGTGATCAATCCTGAGCTTATGCTCGACATAATTGACATGATAATCCGGCCCTGAGGCCGCATTGAGAGCTACTGGAGAGAACACGAAAATGCTGGAAATCAAGGGTTTGACCGTCGATCTTGAGGAAGAAGAGAAGACCATCTTGAAGGGCGTCGACCTCACCGTGGAGGCAGGCAAAGTGCACGCCATTATGGGGCCCAACGGATCGGGCAAGTCAACGCTCAGCTACGTTTTGGCGGGCCGTGACGGGTATGAAGTCACTGGCGGTACGGCCGAGCTTGACGGTGAAGATATTCTAGAAATGGAACCCGAAGAGCGCGCCGCGGAAGGCCTTTTCCTGGCATTTCAGTACCCGGTTGAGATCCCCGGCGTCGGCAATATGACGTTTCTGCGCACAGCCCTCAACGCTCAGCGCAAGGCGCGCGGCGAAGAGGAAATGAGCGCCAAAGAGTTCCTGCAGGTCATTCGTGAGAAAGCAAAGACGCTGAAAATCGACGCTGACATGTTGAAGCGCCCGGTCAATGTCGGCTTTTCTGGTGGTGAGAAAAAACGCAATGAGATCCTGCAGATGGCCCTTCTGGAGCCAAAGATGTGCATTCTGGACGAAACCGATTCCGGTTTGGATGTGGACGCCATGAAACTGGTGTCTGACGGCGTGAATGCGTTGCGCGATGCGGGGCGGGGTTTCCTGGTGATCACGCATTACCAGCGACTTTTGGATCACATTAAGCCGGACGCGGTGCACATCATGTCGGACGGCCGCATGGTCAAGACCGGTGGGCCAGAGCTGGCCCTTGAGGTGGAACAGAACGGGTATGCCGATATCCTCTCGGAGGTCGCGTGATGGCGCTACCGGAGAAAAAGCAGGAGGCCACGAAGGCGCGGCTGTCCGTCGCCCGGATGCCCGAAAGCGGAGGCTGGCTAAAGCGCGCAAGAGAGAATGCCATGGAGCGTGTGCGCCAGATGGGATTGCCCGATCGCCGCGATGAATATTGGAAATATACCCGTCCTGAAAGCCTTGTTCGTCCAAGCGCGTCCCCGGCCAAAGTGTTTGAGGATCCCTCTGATCCGCCGATGTTTCACGCCTTTGATCGGCTCAAGATCGTTTTCACAGACGGTGTTTTCGATGAAGACGCGAGTGATGATCTGGCCCTGAGCGGGGTCAAGATTGAACGTCTGAGCCCGGCATCGTTCACCGACATTCACTGGGCGCGCGATCTTTACGGTGTGCTTGAAGCGCGCGGGCAAGACCCGGTTCAGCGTCCTCTTGCCGCCTTGAACACCGCGTTGGCCAATGATGGCGTGTTCATCCGTGTCACGGGTAAGCCAAGCAAGCCAGTCAATCTGATTTATAACCATAAATCAGAGACTTCTGACGGTATCCTGCACCACGTGATCAAGCTCGATCCAGGCACGGAATTGACCGTTTTGGAGAATGGGCCGGCGGCTGCACGGTTCAACAAGGTGATGGAAGTGGACGTCGCTGACGGGGCATCCTTTCACCATGTGCGCACGATGGGGCGTGATCATGAACGACGCGCTGTCACGCACATATTCAGCAGGTTGGGCACCGAAAGCGTGTTCAAATCCTTTACGCTGACGGCCAATGGGGTTTTGACGCGCAATGAATGCGTGCTGGAATTGACTGGAGACGATGCGGTAGCGCATGTTGCGGGGGCGTGCGTCGGAGACGGAGATTTTCACCATGATGACACGGTTTTTGTGACCCATGACGCGGTGAACTGCGAAAGCCGTCAGGTGTTCAAAAAAGTGCTGCGCAACGGCGCAACGGGCGTGTTTCAAGGCAAGATTATGGTCAAGCCCGACGCGCTAAAAACCGATGGCTATCAGATTAGCCAGTCTTTGCTGCTCGATGACGACAGCCAGTTTCTCGCCAAGCCCGAGCTTGAGATTTACGCCGATGACGTGGCCTGTTCGCACGGGTCGACCAGTGGCGCCATAGATGAAGAAGGCTTGTTTTACCTACGGGCACGCGGCGTTCCCAAGGACACTGCAACAGATCTCATGACGCTTGCCTTTTTGGCAGAAGCTGTCGAGGAAATCGAAGATGAGGATTTGCGCGCCGAGATCGTGGAGCGTTTGGACGCGTGGCTCGGGCGGCGGCGTGACTGATCATGCCCGTCACTCTGGATATCGTGGCAACTTATCGCGGACCGCGTCGCGTGATGCGTCGGCTGATCTCTCTTGGCGAGCATGAGGGCAGGGCGCTGGCCACGCTCGTGGCTGGCTGCTTGGTGACGTTCGTTGCCCAATGGCCGCGTTTGGCCAGAGAGGCCCATATAACTGAACAAGACCTTCAGCCGCTTTTGGGTGGCGCGCTGATGGGCTGGGTGTTTATCGCACCCCTCATCTTTTATCTCTTGGCGTTTATTGCATTTCTTGTCTGCAAAGCTTTTGGAGCAACCGGATCCGCATATAACAGCCGCTTTGCTATGTTTTGGTCTTTCCTCGCGGCCAGCCCATTGATCTTGCTGCACGGTTTGGTCGCAGGCTTTGTCGGCCCGGGTGCTGGTCTGAGCTTTGTTGGAATCTTATGGTGCGTTGTGTTTTTATGGTTCTGGTTGTCCAATATGCGTGAAGCCGGATGGGGCCACGCTTGATCACATGACGTTTAACACGGTTAAAGCTCTTTTTCGCACGACGCTCACCGACCCGCGCCAGGGCGGACGGGATGTGATCGCTCTTAATCTTCCGACCCAAGGGTTGTGGATCGCGCTCATGCTGATGGCTGTGATCCTGTCTTTGTTGGTGTCGGGCCTGTTTTATGTATCCCCCATTCCCGATGACGACCTGGGTCAGATGATCCGCAGCTCTCCGGCCTTTCAATCGCCGCTGCTCTTCGCGTTGATCAATTGGGGGCAATCTGTTGTCACTGTGTATGTGCTTCATTTCGTGAGCCGCATGGTCGGGGGTGAGGGTGAAGTGCGTGACATGCTCTCTGTTATGATTTGGCTGCAGGTCATGACGCTGGTGCTGGCTGTCACGTTTTCATTGGTGTCGCTTGTGATACCGGCGATTGGTGCGCTTTGCATGTTGCTGGCTTTTTTCTGGGGTCTTTGGGCTATTGTCGCATTTGTCGATGCCGCCTCAGACTTTGATAGCATGTTCAGAGCTCTAGGTGTCTGCATTGCAGGGTTTCTGGCGTTTTCGTTTTTGATGACAATTGTTGCGTCGCTGATGTCGGCATTCGGGATCGGAGGAGTAGGATAATGTGGGATGTACACAAGGTAAGAGGTGATTTTCCAATCCTCAGCCGGGAGGTGAATGGCAAACCGCTTGTCTACCTCGACAACGGGGCATCTGCGCAAAAACCGCAGGTGGTTATCGATGCCGTTACCCATGCCTATGCACATGAATATGCCAATGTGCATCGCGGGCTGCACACGCTCTCCAATATTGCCACCGAGAAATACGAGGCGGTGCGGGGTATCATCGCGCGGTTTCTGGGGGTTGCCGATCAAAACCAGATCGTTCTGAACTCGGGCACAACCGAAGGCATTAATTTGGTGGCGCACAGCTGGGCGATGCCCCGTCTTCAGGCCGGAGATGAGATCGTCCTGTCGGTGATGGAGCATCACGCCAATATTGTGCCCTGGCATTTCCTGCGGGAACGCCAGGGTGTGGTGCTGAAATGGGTGGATATCGAGCCGGACGGCAGTCTCGATATCGAGCGGATCATTGATGCGATCGGCCTTAAGACCAAATTGCTTGCCATTTCGCATCTGTCCAACGTGCTGGGCACCAAGGTTGATGTCAAAACACTCTGCACCGCAGCGCGAGAGCGGGGCGTGGCCACCATGATAGATGGCAGCCAGGCGGCGGTGCATATGCGGGTGAATCTCGATGATATGGGCTGCGATTTTTACGCAATCACGGGGCACAAGCTTTACGGTCCGTCCGGATCAGGCGCGATCTATGTCAACAAAGACCGCTTCCCCGAAATGCGCCCCTTCCTTGGCGGCGGCGACATGATCAAAGAGGTGAGCCGCGACGCGGTCATCTATAATGACCCACCCATGAAGTTTGAGGCGGGTACGCCGGGGATTGTCCAGACCATCGGGCTTGGCGTGGCGCTTGAGTATCTGATGGGGCTCGGCATGGACAACGTGGCGGCCTATGAGGACCAGCTGCGCGACTATGCGCAAGGGCGGTTGTCCGGCCTCAACTGGTTGCAGGTGCAAGGCAACGCGCCCGACAAAGGCGCGATATTTTCGTTCACGCTGGATGGGGCTGCCCATGCCCATGACATTTCGACGATCCTGGACAAAAAGGGTGTCGCCGTGCGCGCGGGCCAACATTGTACCGGTCCTCTGATGGAGCATCTTGGCCTGAATGCCACGTGCCGCGCATCTTTTGGGCTCTACAATACCGAAGGCGAGGTGGATACGCTGATCGATGCGCTGGAGCTGGCGCGTGATCTCTTCGGTGACGGCTGAACAAGCCCATTAAACCGGGTTACCGGTCATGGCGTAAGGCCGTGCGACAGAGCCACGTTTTGCGCACCACGTACTATTCTCACGGCGCTTTTGCCATCGGCCACGGGAAAACAGTTGCTTTGGCAAATCATCTCATCGCCGCGCATCTGCAGCGCTTTCCTCAGCGGATTTTGGCCCGTTTGTGGCGATTTCTCCGGCTTACCCAGCGGCCAAGACGATTTTTTGCCCATCTAAACCTGCCCGAATCCCACGAATTGTGCCCAAGAAACGGCCTAGAGCGGCGTTTTTCATGGAGAAATCAGGCAAATGAGTGTTAACTCGGCAACACCTATGAAACTCTTGAGGCAGCTTCCGGCGTTTCATCTCGATATCGTGAAAAGAGTGTCGACAAGGCATTTGATGTATCTTTATATGGGTCGTGTTTACTGCGAAAGGAGCTGCCCAATGAAGGTGGTTAAAGTTCTTACTCTGGTGACAATCGGTGTGACTATGGCTGCATGCGCTCAGCAGCAGCAGCAAGAAGCTCCGATCATCGTGCCTGAGCCTGTCTTCGACAAGCACGGCAACCCGGTCTGATCTGACGCCGTTTCGGCGGTCTGATTTTATCAGGATTGAACAATCAAGGGCTATCACCTTTTCGGTGATAGCCCTTATCTTTTGCAGACGAGGGTGGGCTTGATGGGTCTCAAAGCGTCCATCTATTTTGCCGATTGCACCGATTTAACAGGGCCGATATACGCGACGTGAGGCACCTGTAGCTCAGCTGGATAGAGCGCTGCCCTCCGAAGGCAGAGGCCAGAGGTTCGAATCCTCTCAGGTGCGCCACTCTCTTTTAGACTAATGACGGGGCGTGGATCGATGCCAAGTTTCGTGCAGGGTATGCCCGATCACGTGCGTTAAATTCAAGCTATGCGCTTAAACTGCGCGGATCCGGGCGATGCCAGGTGACAGTGTGATCCGCAGGACAGCGGGGCTTTCGCTGTGATCCCGTTACTGCGTGGGGAACCGCGTTCTGCGGACCGGGTCCATCTGCATCCAATCGGGCAATCCGATCACGTAGTCGATCGCAAATAAGACAAAACACGCCACCACAACCCCGAGGACCAGCAAAACCCGTTTCGTGCTTGGGGGTCTGTGGGCCCAAATGGCCATCCGAAAAAACCAACGCGGATTCATATGCCTCTTCGTTTTGTCGCAGAGGGCGCCTAATTGCTTGATATTTAGGCGCCCGTCCTAGACATACTCTGCAGTTGACGTTTAGTTCAAGGTAGCGCCGCCAGATGCCGCAACACTCGGAGTCCAGAAACCTGCCATTCTCGGCAGAGCAAATGTTTGATCTTGTTGCAGATGTCGAAGCCTATCCCCTGTTTCTGCCTTGGACCGCCGCAGCCCGTGTGCGCAGCGTGCGCGACCGTGAGGATGGCGCGCAGGAAATGGATGCCGATCTGATCGTGAGTTTCAAAGTGTTTCGGGAGCGGTTTGGCAGCCGCGTGGTGCTTTGGGACAAAGCCCGCAAGATTGAGACCGAGTACATTGATGGGCCGTTCAAGCACATGCGGTCCAATTGGATTTTCACACCTGGCGAGGATGGGTGCACTGTGCAGTTTGACGTGGATTTTGCATTCCGCAACCTGCTTTTACAGTCCGCAGCTGAAGTGTTCTTTTATGAAGCCATGCGCCGGATCGTGCGCGCTTTTGAGAACCGGGCGCAGGTGCTTTACGGATCCTGAGTGATTGCCCGGAGCAGCAGTGCGAGCGCGTGATCGCGGGATCTACGACGCACCTCTGCGCGTCCCGGTGCGCCGAATTCCAATGTTTCTGTGTGGGTGGGGCGGCCGGTTCGTGCCACTCCAAAACACACGCGGCCTTCCGGTTTGAACTCTGACCCGCCCGGGCCCGCGATGCCTGTGATGGAGACGGAGACGTCAGCGAGTGACCGTCGCAATGCGCCGTCTGCCAGCTCTAAGGCCACTTCCTCGGATACGGCTCCAAAGGATGACAGGGTTTCCTTCGACACACCCAAAAGGCCGTTTTTTGCTTCATTAGAATAGGTTACAAAGCCACATTCAACCGCGGCGGAAGAGCCTGGGATGTCGGTCAAAGCCGCGGCAACCATGCCACCTGTGCAGCTTTCGGCTGTGACGATTTTCAGCCCTGCCGCCTTGGCCGCATCGAGAACGTCTGTGGCCGTCATAGGCCAAGAACGCCATGGGCCAGATAGGCCAAAGCGCCAACGCCGAGCGCTGCAAAGACACCCGCCACCACGTCATCCAGCATCACCCCCAGTGCGTCTTCGCGCCGGTCGGCCCAGCCCACCGGGCCAAGTTTGGTGATGTCAAAAAGACGGAAGAGCACAAATGCCGCCACCCATCCGGGCCAGAGATCCAGCACACCCGCCCCGCTGTGCGTGGCGCCCACAGAGACCGGCAAGAGCGCGACCCATTGGCCTACGACCTCATCAATCACAATGTAGGACGGATCGTGATTGTCTTTGCCTGATGTCAGCCTCTGCGTGGCCCAAACACCAATAAAGAAAAGCACAACGCTGGCGGCCAGTAGGAGCGTTACTCCGCCCAGAACGTGTAGCATCCACGCCAAGGGCAAGGCGGCAAGGGATCCCCATGTGCCTGAACCCGGTTTCAGGTGGCCCACAAGGCCAGTCGTGGCCACGAGATAAGCGATTGCGTTCATATGGCTTGATATCTTGCGCTCAAAGCCGGAGGCAAGATCGAAAAAAGGCCTCAGTGACACAGCGTGCGTGCTTAATTTTTGGGCATTTTCCCGCTGGTGGGTGCTTCAATCCCTCTATTTCATTGTGAATTCAAGGGCGCGATCATAAACCCGGATCAATGCTCAATCATTAAGCAAACCTATGGTACGCCTGCCTGATACCACGCTTCTGCCACCTGTTTTCCTGGCTCCAATGGCCGGAATAACGGATTTACCGTTCCGTCAGCTTGTGTCGTCTTTTGGCGCAGGACTGGTTGTGAGTGAGATGGTGGCAAGTCAAGAGATGGTGCAGGCCAAGCCAGGCGTTCGAGAAAAAGCGGAACTTGGCTTCGGTCAGGAGAAAACGGCCGTGCAGCTTGCAGGGCGTGAGGCCTATTGGATGGCCGAAGCCGCGCGCCAGGTTGCCGATCAGGGTGCGCGCATCATTGACATCAACATGGGGTGTCCGGCCAAAAAGGTAACGTCATCGAGCGGGTTCGGGGCCAGCGGCTCCGCTCTGATGAAGGATCTTGATCACGCGCTCACGCTGATCGAGGCCGTGGTGGCAGCAGTCAATCTTCCGGTGACCCTGAAGACGCGTCTTGGCTGGGATGATGATTTGCGCAATGCCGCAGACCTTGCGTGCAGGGCAGAGGCCGCGGGTGTGCAGATGATAACGATCCACGGGCGCACACGATGTCAGTTTTACAAAGGGCGTGCGGATTGGGCGGCCATTCGGTCTGTCAAAGACGCTGTCGATATACCGGTGATTGCCAATGGGGACATCACCGATGCGGGCAAAGCACGCCGCGCGTTGAGGCTCTCTGGTGCAGACGGCGTGATGATCGGACGTGGGGCGCAAGGACGGCCCTGGCTTTTGGCTCAGGTCGCCGCGGAGATTTATGGCACGCCGCCGCCCGCGATCCCGGTGGGGGCGGACTTGGCTGAACTCGTGGCGGCGCACTACGATGCGGTGCTTTCTTTTTATGGCAAAGAGCTCGGTGCACGCGTCGCTCGAAAGCATTTGTCCTGGTATATGGATGAAGCTGGAACGCCGGGCGCGCTTCGAAAATCTGTCCTTACGGCGCGCGATCCAGAGACTGTCTTCGCGCTTCTCGAACCCGCCATGTCGCAGCAGAGCCTCGCCGCATGACGACACCGGATGACGCCATATGGGTCTCTTTGCCAGTGCCGGCCGTGATTGTCGGTGAGGATGACACCATTACCCGTCTCAACCCGGCCGCCGAGGCTTTCTTGCTTTCCTCTGCCAAAACCATGATTGGACAACCGATCTGGGACAGGTTGGCCGTGGATGCGCCGCTTGAACAAGCCATGGAGCGTGCGCGGGAGACTGGTGCACCGCTTTTTGTCAATGATGTAGATATTGGCACGGGCGATCGCGCACCGGTTCAGTGCAATTTGCAGATCGCACCGGTCAGCGCCGCACCCGGTGCCATGCTGATCCTCATATCTCCCAGAGAGTTGGCCGGTCGGATCACGCAAAGTAAATCCGTGAAGGCGGCGGCGAAATCGGCGATTGGCATGGCCGAGATGCTGGCCCACGAGATCAAAAATCCGCTCGCCGGGATCACTGGGGCGGCCCAGCTTTTGTCTATGAACCTCAGCGCAGAAGACCTTGAACTTACAGACTTAATTGTCAGTGAAAGCCGAAGGATCGTGAGCCTTCTGGAGCAGGTGGAGCAGTTTGGCAACGTGACCGCTCCGCAAATGCGCGCGATCAACATACATGACGTTCTTGATCGGGCTCGGCGCTCTGCCATTGTGGGTTTCGCTGCGGATATGACCGTGTTGGAGCGGTATGACCCCTCCTTGCCCTGGGCGTTGGGTGACCCAGATCAGCTGCTGCAGGTGATCCTCAACCTCATTAAAAATGCCGCCGAGGCCGCTGGCAAAGACGGCGGCACGATTGAGCTGAAGACCTATTACGAACAATCGCTTAGGGTCCGTAACGGGGATGGCGGGGGGCGCACTCTGCCGCTGCAAATCGAGATTATCGATGACGGCCCCGGCCTTCCGCCTGAGATTGTTGCGGATGTGTTCGAACCCTTCGTTTCGGGCCGTGAAAACGGGACAGGGCTTGGGCTGGCCTTGGCCGCCAAGATTATCTCCGATCACCAAGGGTGGCTCTCTGTCAGCTCAGCCCCCGGTCGCACCAAGTTTCGCATATCGCTCGCGCGAGCGCCGATACACATGACATTGAAAGAAGAGGACGCGTAATGGACGGCACTGTACTTGTCGCTGATGATGATCGCACGATCCGCACGGTTCTGACCCAGGCCCTGACACGGGCTGGCTGCAAGGTGCATGCCACGAGCTCTCTGACCACGCTGATGCGGTGGGTCTCAGAGGGCAAAGGCGATGCGGTGATCACTGATGTGATGATGCCAGACGGTAACGGGCTTGAGATGCTGCCGAAGATCGCGACGGATCGCCCTGGGCTGCCTGTGATTGTGATCTCTGCCCAGAACACCATCATGACGGCGATCCAGGCGGAAGAGGCTGCCGCCTATGATTACCTGCCCAAACCCTTTGATCTGCCAGATCTGATGAAGCGGACGGCCCGTGCCATAGAAGCCCGTGGACGCGCCGCAGCGGCACGGCCTGAACAGGATGAGCGACCCGATGAGCTGCCGCTCGGTGGACGAACCGAGGCGATGCAAGGGCTCTATCGCGTGGTGGCGCGCTTGATGAACACCGATCTTCCAGTGCTGATCACCGGAGAATCTGGCACCGGAAAATCCCTGATTGCGCGCGCGATCCATGATTTCTCTGACCGTCGCACGTTGCCCTTCGTGACGGTGACACCTTCAGATCTGGCGGATCTCGAAGGTCCGGCGAAAGTGATGTCGCGGGCCAAAGGCGGCACCGTCGTGCTGGACGAAGTGGGGGATCTGCCTGCCGATGCGCAAGGGCGCGTCGTTCGGATGATGGATGCGCCGGGGGATCATGTGCCCCGCTTTATGGCCACAAGCCTGGGGCGGTTGGCCGACAAGCTCGAAGGCGGCGATCTGCGTGAAGATCTTTACTACCGTCTTTCGGGCGCTGTGGTGGATGTGCCAAGCCTGCGCACGCGCGTCGATGATATCCCTTTGCTGGTCGACCACTTCATGGCACGGGCCGAGCGCGATGGCTCACCCACGCGGACATTGTCCGCGGACGCGATGGAGCTGATGCGCGCCTATAGTTGGCCGGGCAATGTGCGCCAGCTAGAAAACATGGTGCAGCGCATCGGGCTGCCGGCGCGGGGCGTCGAGATCACGCGCTCTGAGATTGAAAGCGTGCTGGGCAATCAACCCGCTGCGGCCCCGGTCGTGGGGCAGGGCGGGGGTGAGAGCCTGTCGGAATCCGTTGAGCGCCATTTGAAGCGCTACTTTGATCTGCACGGCAACACATTGCCGCCGCCCGGGCTCTATGCCCGCATCCTCAAGGAAATGGAGATGCCGCTGATTGAGATTGCCTTGGATGCGACGCGGGGAAATCAGGCAAAATGCGCTGATTTGCTCGGTATCAATCGCAATACTTTGCGTAAGAAGATCACCGATTTGGATATTCGCGTGACACGGCGCCGTAAGTTGATGTAAAACTGCAACAGAACTGTTGCTGGGAATCGCGAAAGGCATCGCGCCTAGCTACATGTTGGGTTGCCCGAGCAGGCATCGACTAACGGATGGGGTAGACGCGTGGCGGTAAAGACACGCCAATTGTCTTGGGATACTGTAAGCCGGATCAGGCGCTTACGCCGCGTGCAAACCGCCGCGACCTTCAGCTTGGCCGTGATGGGCCCGGTTTTGGCGCTGCTGACCTATCTGGTCATGGGGCCCTTGGATCAGGGGGCGTCGTCCAATTACCTGCGCATCGTTCTGCTGATCGATTTGATCTATGTGATCATGGTGGCCGCTCTGGTGGGACAGAACCTCGTGCAGATGGTGGCCGCCCGGCGGCGGCAATCAGCGGGATCCCGCCTGCATTTGCGGCTCACAGGCGTCTTCGCGGTTATGGCGCTTTTGCCGACCATCACGGTGGCTGTTTTTGCCACCTTATCCGTGAATATGGGCCTTGAGGCGTGGTTTTCAGATCGGGTGGGCCGTGTGGTCGACAACTCGGTGCTGGCCGCACAGGCCTATGAGGATGAGCACCGCCGGGATCTTGAGCAAGACGCGCGGGCCTTGGCCTCTCTGATCGACGCGACGCACCGCGCCGCTGTGTTTCTGGACGACGGTGAGTTGCGGCAAATCCTGTCGCGGGGTCAACGTGGCATCCAACGGGGTCTGCGCGAGGCGTTTGTCATCGACGGCACAGGCGCAATCCGCGCGCGGGGAGAGCGGTCCTATCTCTTTGATTACGAAGAGCCTACCACGGGTCAGATATCTAATGCGCAAGACGCGGGCGTGATGATCATCCAGGACTGGGACAACAACGAGTTTCGTGCGCTTCTGCCGCTGCAAGAAATCCCAGATCGGTATCTTTATGTCAGCCGCGAAGTGGATGGCGCCATCCTGAGCCTGTTGGATGAAACCCAAGAAACGGCGGTGTTCTACCAGCAACGTGAAAGCGAACGGGGCCGCGTGCTGTTTGAATTTGGGCTGCTCTATGTGGGCTTTGCGGTCATCCTGATCCTTGCCGCGATCTGGCTGGGCATGTGGTTTGCAGAACGACTGTCCCGCCCGGTTGGGCGGCTCACTTCGGCGGCGCAGCGCGTGGGCGAGGGCGACCTCGACGTGCGGGTGCGCGAAGAACATGGTGACGATGAGATCGCGCAGTTGTCGTCTTATTTCAATCAGATGACGCGACAACTGAAAGGCCAGAGGGACCGCCTCTTGGCCAACACAGAGCAGATTGAGCGTCGACGGCGCCTCTTTGATTCCGTGTTGGGATCTGTGTCGTCGGGCGTGGTCGGTCTGGATTCGCAAGGCCGCGTGACCTTTGTAAACCGTGCGGCTGAGCGACTTCTGGCGTGGGATGTGGAAAACCAACAGCAGTTGGCGCTCAGCGTCGCTATCCCTGAATTCGCCGCGCTCTTTGACAAGCTGCAAACAACCTCCAGCGGCTTTGCACAAGAAGAGATCAAGGTGAGCCGGGGCGGGCGCATGGAAAACCTGCTGGTGCGCATGTCGACGCGCACCCGCGATGACGCAACAGCCGAAGGGTTTGTGGTGGCCTTTGATGATGTGACCGATCTGGTCACGGCGCAGCGCATGGCCGCGTGGGGAGATGTCGCGCGCCGCATCGCCCATGAGATCAAAAATCCGCTCACGCCCATCAAGCTCTCAGCAGAGCGCATCAAGCGCAAATTTGGCAGGCAGCTGGAACAAGAAGAGGCCGATGCCCTGGAGCAGCTCACCGATGTGGTGGTGCGCCAGACCGATGATTTGCGCCGTATCGTGGATGAGTTTTCAAAATTCGCGCGCATGCCGGAGCCGCAGACCCGAAATGAGGATCTAAGCGCGCTCTTGCGAGAGGCCGTGGTCTTGCAGGAGGCAGGTCAACCCGACGTGCGCTTTGTGACGGATTTTCATGACAATGATATCTGGGCAGAGCTGGATGCCACAATGATCGCCCAAGCGCTGACCAATTTGATCAAGAACGCCGGAGAAGCGATTGAGAGCCTTCAGGAAAAAGGTGCCCCGGAGGGCCATGTGCCGCAAGTGATGGTAACAAGCCGGCTTGAGCGCGATGAGGCCGTCATCGAAATCTCGGACAACGGGATCGGCCTTCCAGAAGATCGGTCGCGTCTTTTTGAACCCTATGTGACGACCCGCGAGAAGGGCACAGGGCTCGGATTGCCGATCGTGAAGAAGATCATCGAAGAACATAGCGGAACGCTGTCCCTAGTGGACGCAGTTCCGTTTGAAGATGGGGCCCATGCGGGCGCCAAGGCTGTCGTGCGCCTGCCTATTTTGGCGGCCATGGCAGAAGACATTGAACCAAAACAACAAGCTGTGTGAGGAATTATGGGCGATATTCTAATTGTTGACGACGAACGAGATATTCGTGAACTGATCTCAGATATCTTGAAGGACGAAGGCTTTACCACCCGCTTGGCGGGCAACTCAGATGAGGCCATGGCGCAGATATCTGGTGAACAGCCGGCGCTTTTGATCCTGGATATCTGGCTGAAAGACAGCAACATGGACGGGATAGACATCCTCAAGACCGTCAAGCGGGATTACCCTGACGTGCCTGTGGTGATCATCTCGGGCCATGGCAATATCGAGATTGCTGTCGCGGCGATCAAACAAGGCGCGTACGACTTTATCGAAAAGCCCTTCAACATTGACCAATTGCTGGTTGTGATCCGCCGCGGCATGGAAACCAGCCGTCTCAGGCTCGAAAATCACGCGCTGCGTCGGCAAGGCAGTGAACCGGCTGTGATGCTGGGAGATAGCCCCGCCTACCGCACGATGATCAGTCAGCTTGACAAGGTCACCAAATCCAACGGGCGCGTGATGCTGAGCGGGCCGTCGGGATGTGGCAAAGAGCTTGCGGCCCGATACATCCATGCCAATTCAAACCGGGCGGATGCGCCATTTGTCTCGGTCAGTTGCGCGACGATTGAGTCAGACCGGATGGAGGAGGTGCTATTTGGTCGAGAGTCCGATGAGCGCGGCATTGAAAGCGGTCTTTTGGAGCAGGCCAATGGTGGCGTGATCTATTTTGACGAGGTGGCCGATATGCCCGTCGGCACCCAGTCCAAGATCCTGCGCGTTCTCGTGGATCAGACGTTTTTGCGCGTGGGCGGATCGGACAAAGTCCAGGTCGATCTGCGGGTGATCTCTTCGACCAGCCGTGATCTGGAGTCAGAAATCAATGCCGATCGCTTCCGCCGTGAACTTTACCACCGTCTGAACGTTGTCCCGATCGACGTGCCCTCGCTGGAAGAGCGGCGGGAGGATATCCCGCATCTGGCCAACCATTTCATTGAGATGCTGAACCGTGATCAGGGGCTGTCCATGCGCGCGATCAGCAGCGAGGCGAGCGCGCTTTTGCAGACCATGAGCTGGCCCGGCAATGTGCGCCAATTGCGCAATGTCATTGAGCGTGTGCTGATCCTCGGCGATGGATCTGGCGATATCGAGGCCAAAGAGCTGCCGGGCGAGACAGAGGCGCCCGCCGATGATGGCCGCGTCGTTCTGTCGGGGACTGTCGCGACGATGCCATTGCGCGAGGCCCGCGAGGCTTTTGAGCGTGAGTACCTGCTGACGCAGATCAATCGCTTCGGTGGCAATATCAGCCGCACGGCAGAGTTTGTCGGCATGGAGCGCAGTGCGCTGCACCGCAAGCTCAAGTCTTTGGGTGTCGTGACAGGCAATAAAACACAGTTGCGCAGCCATCCAGCGGAAGATTACGCGACCGCTGCGTCTTGAAGCCGTCCGCTGTGAGTTGACGGGGCAGGAAGAGACGAAAGGGTTTACCCTTGCTCCGTGCGCGCCACAGGTTTGGCCAGCTCGCGATCAACCAGCCGCTCGAACACGCCGCGCGGCTTGGTGCCCCGGGCCAACAGGTCATAGAGAACAGGCGTCACAAAGAGCATCAGCACACTGGACATCAATAGCCCCGCGATGATCACTGTGCCGATCGAAGACCGGCTTTCGGCCCCTGCACCCGTGGCAAGGATCAACGGCAGCGCGCCCAGAACAGTGGAGGTGACCGTCATCACGATCGGGCGCAATCGCAAAGCAGAGGCGCGCAGGATGGCGTCGCGCACCGGCAAGCCCTGGTCACGCAATTGATTGGCGAACTCGACGATCAGGATCCCGTTCTTGGCGACCAGCCCCACCAAAAGGATGATCCCGATCTGGCTGTAGATATTGAGGGAAAGCCCCCCAAAGGCGATGGCATAGATCGCTCCGGCTAGGCCCGCAGGCACGGTCAGCATGATCGTGATGGGGTGGGTGAAACTTTCAAACTGTGCGGCCAAGACCAGGAAAACGATCACCATGGCCAAAGCCAAAACAAAGGTCATGCCCGACGACGTGTCCTTGAAGGTGCGCGATTGCCCCTCAAAACCTAGGTTTGCACCCGCCGGCAGGATGTCCTCGGCAATGGTCTCAATCTCATCGAGAACCGTGCCAAGATTATAGCCTGGCGCCACGGCGCCCGACAGTTGGATGGATGGCAGCCGATCGAACCGTCGCAAAGAGGGGGCGGCGGCATTTTCCTTGAGCGTGACAATCGCACCCAGAGGCACCAGCGTTTCCCCGTCGCCCGCGCGTATGAACAGGTTGTCGATGTCTGAGGGCCCATCACGATCGGATTTCTCAGCCTGCAGGATCACCGGATACTCGCGCCCGCGGCTCACAAAGGTTGTCACGTCGCGCGAGGCCAGCATGGTCTGCAAGGTGTTGGCCACGACCTCAATCGGAATGCCCAGATCATCAGCGCGGTTGCGGTCGATATCCAAATCGAGCTGTGGCAGGTTCTCTTCGTAATTGATGTCGGGGTTTGACAGACCGGGGATGTCCTGCGCTCGGTCCCGCAGTTCCAAGGCCCAGCGTTCTACGGACTCAAAGTCAGGGCCACCGATGACGATGCGCACAGGACGTGAGTTGCCCCGCAAACCAAGGCCCGCAGGTGTCACAGGAAACCCACGCGCGACGGTCACACGCCCCATTTCCGGGCGGATCTCGGACACAAGCTCATCCACGGGGACGTCACGCTCTTCCCAAGGCACGAGTCGGTACACAACGAAAGAGCGCCACGCCCGGTTGCCCCAGCCGGTATAGGTAAACACTGTTTCGATAATGCCGTCATCAACATGGGGCTGCAGGATCTCTTCAACCTGTCGCGCGGCCAGATCGGAATATTCCAACGTGCTGCCCTGCGGCGCGGTGAGGGGGACGAAACCCACGCCGCGATCTTCCTTGGGGGCCAGCTCACGGGGTAGACCTTCGTAAAAGAGAGCCGCCCCGGCGGTGACGCTTCCGGCAACGACCAGAACGACGAGTGGCATGCGCAGGGCCTGTGCCAGCATGCGTTGGTAAAGCGCGGCAAGCCCTGTGATCTCTGCTGTCTTGGCCCGTCCGGGCTTGGCGCGCGCGAGAATGCGAGAGGCCAGGGCAGGGCAGGCCGTGAGCGCGACAAAGGTTGAGATCGCCACAGTCCCGGCCAGCACCCAGCCGAATTCCACGAAAAGCCGCCCGACCTGACCGGGCATAAAGGACAAGGGGACGAAGACGGCGATCAACGTCATCGAGGTCGCGATCACGGCAAATGTCACCTGTTCCGAGCCGCGCAGCGCAGCAACCAGCGGGCTTTCTCCGTTTTCAATGCGGCGCTGAATGTTTTCCAGCACCACAATGGCATCATCAACCACCAGCCCAATGGCCAAAAGGAGCGCCAAAAGGGTCAGCGTGTTGAGCGAAAACCCCCACGCGCCGATCAGGATGAAACAGCCGATCAGGGAGACAGGAATGACCACAGCCGGGATCAGGGTCGCGCGCGCGGAGCGCAGGAAAATCAAGATGACAAGAACAACCAGGCCCAAAGATATCGAGAGAGCGATCAACACCTCACGAATGGAGGCCCCGACAAAAAGCGCATCATCAGATCCTACGATGATCTCCATGCCCGGAGGCAAATCCGGGGTGACCCGGTCGATCTCTTCTCTTACGGCCCGTGAGATCGCCAGCGTGTTCGATTGGCTCTTGCGCAAAACGGCAATGCCCACGGCATCCGTCCCATTGGTGCGCACAATCGTTGTTTCATTGGCGACGCCGGCCTCGACCCGCGCCACATCGCCTAGGCGCACGGGATAACCGGCGACGCGATCAATCACCACGTCGCGGAAATCATCCAGAGAACTGAGACGCGAATTGAGCCGCACGGAAAGCTGGCGGTTTTGCGATTTCAGGACGCCGGAGGGCAGCTCAAGGTTGTTTCGTCTGAGCGCTCGTTCGACATCCGCGACGGTGAGTTGCCGCGCTGCCAGCGCGCGCCGATCCAGCCAGATGCGCACAGCAAACCGGCGCGCCCCATAGATCCGCAGATCAGCCACGCCGTCGATTGTTGCCAACCTGTCGGCCAAAAAGCGATCAATATAGTCGGTGATCTCTGCGGTCGTCATGCTTGGCGATGTTATGGCCAGCCGCATCACCGGTTCACTGTCAGAATCAGCTTTGACCACGCGGGGATCTCGCGCCTCTTCCGGCAGACGCGGTTCCACCCGACCGACCGCATCTCGCACATCGGCAGCGGCGGTTTCTAGATCCGTGCCCTCTTCAAAGGTCAGCCGTATGATGGAGCGCCCTTGACGGCTCTCAGAGCTGATGTCACGCAGCCCGGTCGTGGCGGCGACGGCGCCTTCGATCAGTTCGGTGATATCGGTGTCGATCACATCGGGGGAGGCGCCTTGATAGTTGGTGTTGATCTAGAAGGTTGCCAGATCCACGTCCGGCAGTTCCCGCACCGGCAAGCTCTGCAAAGCGCCCAGGCCAAACACCACCAAAAGCAAGGACGCGACCGCTGCCAACACCGGGCGGCGCACCGCGATGTTTGGAAGGCTAACAGACCGGCTCATGTATCGCCGTCCGCGTCGGACGGCGCCGTCGTGTCGCGTCCCAGCACTTTGATATCACCGCCGTCTTTGACCCGCTGCAGACCGCGCACGATGATCTCTGTGCCGCTTTCCAATCCTTCGGTAACGGTGACAAACCCGTCTTGCCGTTGGCCGGTCTTGATCCGGATGCGCGATGCAATGCTGTCTTCGGCCACAAACACATAGGTCTCCGCCGCCTGGAAAATAACCGCTTCTTCAGGCACCACGACCTCGTCACTTTCGCTCAGCGTGAGTGTCAGAGACATGAACATGCCTGCGGGCAGCACACTGTCGGGGTTAGGGATGATCGCGCGGGTGCGGAAGGATCGGCTGATCGGATCGATGCGACTGTCGATCGCGGCGATCTGTCCGTCAAAGCTTTGAGCCGGGAAGGCAGCAGACCGGGCGGAGATATGCTGACCGATGCGCACGTCGGCAAAGAGCGTCTCTGGCAGTGAAAACTCCACTTCGACATCGCTGAGATCATCAAGTGAGGTGATCATCTCTCCGGATTCGGCCCACGCGCCAGGGTCAATCGCCGACAGGCCGACAATACCGCTGAAGGGTGCCGTGATTGTGCGGTTGGCAAAGCGTTGTTCTGCGCGGTTCAGCTGCGCGCGCGCCTCAGCCAGACGCGCCGTGGAATCCTCTAGCGTGGCCTGTGACACTGCCGCGGACCCGATGCGCTGTTCGATCCGTGCCAGTGCCTGTACGCGTTCCGTCACGCGGGCGCGGGCTTCGGCCAGATCGGCAAGCTCAATCTGATCGTCCAGTTTCACAAGGATGTCGCCGCGATTGACGCTTTGGCCCGGTACGATCAAGAGCTCAACCACCCGTCCGTCTTCGTCCGGCACGATTTCAACGGACTGTCGCGCGCGCGTTGTGCCCACGGCGTCTACAGTCCGGGCAATGCGCTGCATTGTGGCTTTGGCCAACTCGACCGTTGTCGGCGTGCTGGACCTTGGGCCGCTGGCCTCCTCTTGAGGGCGATAGTCCAGCCAGGCGAGATAGCCACCATAGGCAAGCCCGCCCAAGAGGCACAGCAAAACCAACTGTTTGCCCAAGGTCGTGTCTTTTGATCGGGCTTTCGCCATAGTATCCTCATCGGCCCGGCATCTGGCATGGGCCACTGCCTAAGGGTAGCGGATATGTCAGCGATAGCAACGGCCTGCGCAGGGGCGGGCCGGGTCACACTGTGGTGATGAGGGCGGAAAGGCTGCCGAAAAGGCTATTGCCGCAAATCTGCCGCCAATTCACGCATTTGATCAAGTGGAAGAAATCCCCGCAAAAGCCTGTTTTCCATCACGAAACTTGGCGTGCCGTTTATCTGAAGCGCGCGGCCTAATTGATGGTTCTGCGCAATCACGTCGTTTACGTCCGGGCTTTCCATGCCGTCCACGATTGCATCCCCATCAAGCCCAAGCGCATTGCCAAGGCGGCGCAATGACCGCTCTGTGATATCTCCGTCAAAGCTGATCAGGGCGTCATGGACCGCTTTGTAGGCTTCATCGCCCTCGGTTTGCAGCGTCGAAATGGCAAACCGGGAGGCCAAAAGCGATTGCTCTCCCAGAATGGGGAATTCCTTGACGACGATGCGGATATTGCCGTCGCCTGAGACGAGCTCCTCTACTTCGGGTGCCGCGCGACGACAAAAGCCACAGCGGTAATCGATGAACTCAACAAGCGTGATGTCGCCTTCCAGATTGCCCCCATTCCAGGAATGATTATCGTTGAAGATGGCTTCGGCATGGCTTGCCACGAGGTTTTCATCGGCGCGGGCCTGGGCCACGGCGTCGCGCTGCTCAAGGATTGATACGGCCTCCATGATCACTTCTGGATTGTCCAAAAGGTACTCACGGATCTCTTCTCGAAGGATCTCACGCTCCGCATCCGACATATTTGTGAGATCAAGCGCGGCAACGGGAGCGGCAAGTGCCAGGGCCAGGACAGGACCGGCAAGAACGTTGGGGGTCAGTTTGAACATACGTGTGGTCCTCAATTATCGTTTACGTTGCGCCTTCGCCGTTTCAGCCGCAAATAGAACATCCTGTGCTTGGCGCCAAGCCGTCCAACCTCGCGGCAAAAGATCTAGCGCGCGTTTGGAATGGATAAATGCATCATTCATTCAACCGACCTTTGCATAGTGCTCTGCCGTGGCCAAGCATGACCGGCCGATACCGCCCTTATCGGCATAAGCCTGTGCCAGATCCTGCATGACACCGGCATCACGCCCGTCGCGCGCTTGCACGATCAGCTGCGGCAATCCCGCGGGCGGCGTGGGCTTGTACCGGTTGGTGAAATGAGCGGCCTCATGGGCGATCACGGATTGGAACATTTCACTGGTGTCCATTTTCATGATCAGACCGGAACGCAGGAAAATGTGATGGCGATCGACTGCAAACGCATTGAGTGAGCGATCGTCGACCATCAGGATTTCCAATATTTTCGCACGAAGACCTGTCACTTTGAGCAGTGAAGCGACCACAAGACGCAGCGCGTGTTCAAGGTCGGCGCCGCGCAAGAGTGACAGCGCACGGGCCGGCTGTTCCACCCATAAGGTGACAAGCAGCGAAACCAGGCACATACGGGCCAGGGTGAGAACAGGTTGTGGCATTGACGATACCGCTCATTTCGGTGCACGCACGACGAACATTGCGATGAGGTTAGAAAAATCCATGCGAAACTCAAGCCGATCCGAAGTTGATCCCTTTATCGTGATGGACGTCATGGAAGCCGCGCGCAAAGCAGAAGCCTCGGGACGGCACATCATTCACATGGAAGTGGGCCAGCCCGGCACGGCGGCACCAGTTCGTGCGCGAGAGGCCCTGGCGGCGCAGATGCATCAAGATCCCATGGGCTACACCGTCGCCTTGGGGCTGCCCGCGCTCAGGGCGCGCATCGCACAGCTTTATCAAACATGGTACGGCGTCGAGCTGAACCCGGATCGGGTGATTGTGACCTCGGGTTCGTCGGGTGCGTTCCTCTTGGCGTTCACCGCGCTCTTTGACAGTGGCGATCGGGTGGGCATCGGCGCGCCGGGCTATCCCAGTTATCGCCAAATTCTCAAAGCTTTGGGGCTGGTGCCGGTTGATATTCAGACCGCACCAGAAAACCGATTGCAACCTGTGCCAAGCGATTTGGCAGGGTTGGATCTGGCCGGGCTCATGGTGGCCAGCCCAGCCAATCCGACGGGCACAATGCTGGATCATGGGGCTCTGAAGGCGCTGATTGAGGCAAGCCACGGGGCGGGTGCGGCGTTCATCAGCGATGAGATTTATCACGGCATCGAATATGAGGCCAAAGCCGTGACCGCGCTTGAAATCAGCGACGAGACCTACGTGATCAACTCGTTTTCCAAATATTTTTCCATGACGGGCTGGCGCATTGGCTGGATGGTTGTGCCTGAGGCGCATATCCGCACGGTGGAGCGCCTGGCGCAAAACATGTTCATTTGCGCCCCCCATGCCAGCCAGGTGGCCGCCCTTGGCGCGATGGACTGCGCCGCGGAGTTGCAGGCCAATATGGATGTCTACCGCGCCAATCGGGCTTTGATGCTGCAAGGTCTGCCCGAGGCAGGGTTTGATCGCATCGCGCCGCCCGATGGCGCCTTTTATGTCTACGCGGATGTGTCTCACCTGACCGATGACAGCCGCGCCTTTGCCGCAGAGATCCTCGACGCCGCAGGGGTCGCCGTGACGCCGGGGCTCGACTTTGATCCGGTGCGCGGGGCGGGCACGTTGCGGTTTTCCTATGCGCGTAGCACAGATGACATCGCGGAAGGGCTCAAACGGCTCAAGGCGTTTATGGCAGCGCGGTCCTGATCCTATGCCTCGGTTGCTGGAAATGTCGGGGGTGTTTTCAAAAAGAAAGACGCTGTGAGAGTGGTAGGCAAGAGCGGGCCTCTTGTGTATGATGTTATGACAGACCGATAAAAAAACGGCAGAGCAGTATGATCAGGCTTTTATGCATTTTGGCGGTGGCGCTTGTGCTATCGGCGCCTCGGGTGTCGGCAGCGCAGGATTTGACCGGTTTGGCGCGGGTGATCCAAGATCAATCCGTGATGACAGACAGGCCCGGCGGCGTGGAGATCACGCTTGAGTTGACGCAAGGCGTGCCATTCCGCGTGTTCACCCTGGCCGAGCCGGAACGGCTTGTGATGGATTTCCGCGAAGTGGACTGGACCGGCGTCGATGCGGGCGCGCTTGACCAGTCAGAGCATGTCTTTGCCGTGCGCATGGGCGGGTTTCGCCCTGGATGGTCGCGCATGGTTGTCGACCTCAATGGCCCGTTTTCGGTTGAGACAGCCAATGCCGACATTGACGCGGACACCGGATCGGCGACGTTGACTGTGAGTCTGGCGCAGGTTTCTTATAAGGTTTTTGAAGATCAGTCGGGCGCGCCGCGTTTGGCGGGGTGGGCCGCGCCAGAGGATGGGTTGCCACCGGTCAGAATGGGGCGGCAAACGGGCTCGGAGCCGCTTTTGGTGGTGCTTGATCCTGGTCACGGTGGCGTAGATCCCGGCGCGGAACGGGGTGGCACCAATGAAAAAGAACTGATGCTACGCTTCGCGCGAGAGCTGCGTGAGACCTTGATCAGGGCAGGGGGCTTTGACGTGGCGTTGACGCGCAACGAGGACGTGTTTGTATCACTCGACCGGCGCGTCGCCATTGCTCATGATCTTGGTGCCGACATCTTTATCTCGCTGCATGCCGATGCGCTGCCGAATGGGCGCGCGCATGGCGCGACCGTCTATACGTTGTCTGACACGGCCTCGGATGAGGCCAGCGCGGCGCTTGCTGAGCGGCACAATCGGACGCAAATCCTGGCAGGCGTCGATCTCAGTGAGCAAGATGACGTGGTCGCGGATGTGCTGATAGATCTGGCTCGCGCCGAGACGCAACCTAGATCTGATCAGCTGGCTCTGGCCATTCGCGCGGGCATCGATAACAAGAACCTTAAACTGAACTCTCGCCCGTTAAGATCTGCGGGGTTCTCCGTGCTGAAATCGCCGGATATCCCGTCGGTTTTGGTGGAGATTGGGTTCATGTCCTCGGAGCAAGATCTCAAGAATATTCAGGATCCCGATTGGCGCGCCAAGATGGCATCGGCCCTGCGCGATGCGCTTCAGGCGTGGCGCATTGCGGACGCGGCCTCTGCCCGGTTGGTGCGGCAGTGAGGCCTAAAATACAGGCGGTGACGTGCCGTTGCTGATCGGGATGTGTTTTGACGCTGGCCTGCGGTGCCCATATAGGTATCTCAGATCCAACATGGGGAGTTGACCCTTGCTTCGTGGTATCATGTCTTTCTTTGGCTCGATCTTCAGCCTGATCACTTTGGTGATCTTGATGATCGCGCTCAGCATCGGGGCGATTTTTGTCGTCTACGGCAAGGATCTGCCCAGCCACGAAAGCCTGGCCAACTACACGCCGCCTACGATCAGCCGGATCTACTCCACCGAAGGCCGCATCATCGATGAGTTTGCCAAGGAGCGCCGACTTTTCACACCTGCGGAAGAAATCCCCGAGATGATAAAGCAGGCCTTTATCAGCGCCGAGGATAAAAACTTCTACACCCATGCGGGCTATGACGCGCGCGGGATCGCTGCGGCTGTTGTGGAAGCTGTGCAAACCCGCGGTCAAACCGTCCGGGGCGCCTCAACCATCACGCAGCAGGTGATGAAGAACTTCCTGCTCTCTGGAGATCGCCGGATCGAGCGCAAGATCAAAGAGATCATCCTGGCCACGCGCATTGAGGACACGCTTGAGAAAGAAGATATTCTTGAGCTCTATCTCAATGAGATTTTCCTCGGCCAAAACTCCTATGGTGTCACGGCGGCGGCGCAGACTTACTTCAACAAAACCCTCTCTGAGCTTGCCCCCCATGAGGCGGCCTTTTTGGCCTCCATGCCGCAGGCGCCAGGCCGCACCCATCCTGTGCACCAAAAGGAGCGGTTGCGAGACCGGCGCAACTTTGTGCTGCGGGAGATGTATGAAAATGGCTACATCAGCCGCGAGGTCATGGAGGCCGAGCGCGCGCTCCCTCTCCTGTCCGTTCAAAATGACGACTACGCGCCGTTTCGGGACTCTTTGCCGCCACGAGACTATTTTACCGATGAGATCCGTAGGCAGCTCAGCCAGGATTTCGGAGAAGGGGAATTCTTCACGGGTGGCCTTGTTGTCCGCGCGACGATCGATCCGGAGCTGCAAGTGGAAGCCGCCCATGCACTGCAGCGGCAATTGGAAACCTATGATCGCAACCGCAAGGAATGGCGCGGCACCGGGATTGTGCTGCCGCCCGAGGCGCTTGAGGGCGACGCCTGGCGTGAGGAGCTGGCCGGCACAGAGGTGTCGCGGGATGTGACGCTTGATGGGCAATGGTATCCGGCCGTTGTTTTGAGCATCTCTGATCAGCAAATGCACATTGGCATCGAGGGTGTCGCAGAAACCGATGCAGAGCCGCATGTCATCCCGCGTCGCGATATTGGGTGGTTGCCCGGCAATTTTCAGCAGACGTTTAAACTCGGTGAAGTGGTTCATGTCCGCCGCATGACCGACGATGACAGTGGCAGTTTTATCCGCTGGAGCCTACGTCAGATCCCGGAAGTGCAGGGTGGGTTCATGGCGATGGACGTGAACTCTGGCCGTGTGCTGGCCATGCAGGGCGGGTTTTCCTATCAGCATTCCGTGTTCAACCGTGCCACACAGGCGCAGCGTCAGCCGGGATCAAGCTTTAAGCCGTTTGTCTACGCGGCAGCGCTGGATTCGGGGTATTCGCCCGCGACCATCGTGATTGATGCCCCGATTGAGATCGACACGCCGCAAGGTCTGTGGACCCCGCGCAATTCTACAAACCAGTTCTACGGCCCAACGCCGCTGCGCACCGGCATTGAGATGTCGCGAAACCTGATGACCATTCGCCTGGCGCAGGAAGTGGGGATGGACGTGGTGGCCGATTATGCCGAAGACTTTGGCGTCTATGACGATATGGGCCGGTTTTTGGCAAACTCTCTGGGGTCCGAAGAGACCACGCTCTACAATATGACGGCGGCTTATGCGATGTTTGCCAATGGCGGCGAACGCGTCCGTCCCACCCTGGTGGACCGGGTGCAGGATCGCAATGGCCGCACGATCTACCGCCATGACAGTCGCGAATGTTTGGATTGTGACAACGCCAATCTTGCGCGCAGCGTTGCGCCCGCCATCCGCACCAACC
>ERZ1740059.338-NODE-338-length-26019-cov-8.223232_pt1 | contig 26019 bp, 22 predicted proteins | sample MGYA00581744_ERZ1740059 | MGnify/ENA primary metagenome ERZ1740059 (study PRJEB43018, sample SAMN04849738) | marine metagenome | isolation source: floating plastic debris | place: Pacific Ocean | collected 2008-08-28 | study: EMG produced TPA metagenomics assembly... | reverse complement strand
GATTATGAGATAATTATGAAAAATGAAACGATTATGAAATGTCGACGCTATCAATTTTAGAAAACATTAAATCGGGGGTTTTGCTGCAGTCAGCTTTGCTCATTGGGCTGGCTAGCTGTGGTCAAGCCCCCCCATCTGAAAACTCTACTGCTAGCGATCAAAAGGTTGTGCTGACAACGTTCACGATTTTGGCGGATATGGCCCAGAATGTGGCTGGTGATGAGCTGCAGGTAGAGTCGATCACCCGTATCGGGGCAGAAATTCATGGCTATGAGCCCACCCCCAGCGATTTGGTAAAAGCCCAGGATGCTGACCTGATTCTTTATAACGGCATGAACCTGGAGCGTTGGTTTGAGCAGTTTCTAGGCAATGTGCAGGATGTGCCGTCGGTGATTTTGACGGAAGGAATTGAGCCAATTGCGATCGCAGAAGGCCCTTACACCGATAAGCCCAATCCCCACGCCTGGATGTCGCCGCAAAACGCTCTTATATACATAGAAAATATTCGCCAGGCCTTTATTGAGCTAGACCCTGATAACGAAGAAACCTATAACGCCAATGCCGCTGCCTATAGCGAGCAGCTACAAGCAATTGACGCAGAGCTACAGGCCAATCTCGCCCAGGTGCCAGAAGACCAGCGTTATCTGGTCAGTTGTGAAGGCGCATTCTCTTATCTGGCCAGTGATTACGACTTAGAAGAGGTTTATCTCTGGCCAATTAATGCCGAACAGCAGTCTACCCCCAAACAGATTCAAGGGGTAATCGACGCAGTCAACGCTAACGATATTGCCACGGTCTTTTGCGAAAGTACCGTCAGTGATGAGGGACAGCAGCAGGTCGCTCGGGCTACAGGAGCAACGTTCGGCGGCAATTTATATGTTGACTCCCTATCTACGGCAGATGGTCCAGTGCCTACTTTTTTAGATCTCTTGGACTATGACGTTCAGGTGATTAGCGAGGGGCTTTTGTCGCCATGAGCCGATATGCCCTCCCCGGAGGGGATGACTCCAGCCTTTTTTGCTTTATACAAAATCTGAGATCTAACTTTCTGTCCTCTAGTTTTTAACCCACCGATGCGATCAGACACCTTTGGTATCACCGTCGAAAATATTAGCGTTACCTACAGCAATGCTCATCTGGCTCTCTATAACGCCAGCTGCTATGTGCAACCTGGCACCATTACCGGTTTAGTTGGCCCCAACGGTGGCGGCAAATCCACCCTGTTCAAAACCATTATGGGGTTTGTGAATCCGAACCACGGACGCGTCCATATTGATGGCCTTTCGGTAAAAATGGCGCAAAAGCGACAGCTGATGTCCTATGTGCCTCAATCGGATGATGTGGACTGGAATTTTCCTGTCAGCGTGGCGGATGTGGTGATGATGGGCCGCTACGGCTATATGAATATGCTGCGGATTCCGGGACGTGAGGATCGGCGGCAGGTGGCTGAAAGTCTCGAACGGGTGGGTATGGCAGACTTTCGACAGCGACAAATTGGGGAGCTTTCCGGTGGGCAGAAAAAGCGAGCGTTTTTGGCGCGGGCCATGGCGCAAAATAGCCGGGTGATTTTGCTGGATGAGCCGTTTACTGGGGTGGATGTGAAAACGGAAAAGCGGATTGTGAATCTGCTGCTGCAATTGCGGGATGAGGGGCACACGATTTTGGTGTCTACCCATGATTTGGCGTCGATTTCTACATTTTGCGATCGCACCATCCTCCTCAACCGCACCGTCCTGGCCGAAGGCACCACCGCCGACACCTTTACCGAAGACAACCTATCCATGACCTTTGGCGGCTTACCCCTCAGCAGTCTGCCCCAGGTTTTTTCCAACCCCCAGCGGCACTATGAATGATTTATTTCTATCCTGTCCTCTATTCGGATTAATGCCCGTGTGGCAATGGCTGATTGAGCCCCTGCAGGCCGGGTTTATGGTCAAGGCCATCTGGGTGAGTGCTTTTGTCGGTGTGGTCTGTGCTGTTTTATCTTGCTACATCACCCTCAAAGGCTGGTCCCTGATGGGGGATGCTGTTTCCCATGCGGTAGTGCCGGGTGTTGTTGTGGCCTATGCCCTAGGGCTGCCCTTTGCCCTCGGGGCATTTGTCTTTGGGTTTGGGGCAACCGTCATCATCGGCTATGTAAAATCTCAAACTCGCCTCAAAGAAGATGCGATTATTGGCGTGATTTTTACCGGCTTTTTTGCCTTTGGGCTAGTTCTGGCCACCAAAATCCCTAGCAATGTGGATTTGTTTCACATCTTGTTTGGCAATGTCCTCGGTATTTCTCAATCGGATATTATTCAAACGCTGATTGCGGGTAGTGCCACCCTCGCCATTATTTTGTTCCGGCGTAAGGATCTGCTGCTGTTTTGCTTCGATCCAAACCATGCCAAAGCTATTGGTCTGAATACTCAGCTGATGTACTACACGCTATTGTCGGTGTTGGCGCTGACCATTGTGACCGCACTGCAAACAGCAGGCATTGTTCTAGTGGTGGCTATGTTAGTCACACCGGGGTCCACGGCCTATTTACTCACCGATCGCTTTGACCATATGCTGATGATTTCGGTGGCCACTAGCGTTATTTCCTGCGTCCTAGGCACCTATTTCAGCTATCACTTAGATGTCTCCACCGGCGGTAGCATCGTGGTGTTAATGACTATTATTTTTGCTCTGGCCATGGTGTTTGCCCCAAAATACGGCATTTTAGGCCAGAAGTTAACGCGACAGATACCCTTGGAACAGTAGAGTCTGAGGTCTTGTTAGTTCATCCGCCTACTTGGCGGTCAGCGCTCCTTTCGGATAGGCAATGCGCTTATGGTTGAACTGCTGCCAAACCTGTACAAACACATTGGCAATCACGTCCATGTCCTTGCGGGTTAGGCAAGAATCGATCAGCTGTTTGTCCTTCCAGCGGGCGCGCAGAATTTTATTTACCATGGCGTAGGCTTCTTCAGCGCAGGCTTCTTTGTTGAGCGATCGCAACGCCGCTTCACAAGAATCGGCCAACATGACAATACCGGTTTCCGGTGATTGGGGAATCGGGCCATCGTAGCGAAAGTCCTCATCCTGGATTTCCATGTCAGGATTTTGGCTAGCAATTTCCTGGGCCTGATAATAAAAGTAGCTGATTAACATGGCTCCCTGATGTTCAGGGATAAATGCCTGAATGGCCTTTGGGAGGCGATGTTTCTTGGCCATCACCAACCCTTCGGTCACATGCTTTTTAATAATGTCGGCACTCACCCAGGGGTCATCAATCAGGTCGTGTTTATTGGGCCCACCCATTTGGTTCTCAATAAACCCCAACGGGTCATGCATCTTACCGATGTCATGGTAAAGGGTACCTGCACGCACGAGTTCGACGTTATGACTAAGGGCACGGGCAGCGGCTTCCGCCAGGTTAGCCACAAACATTGTGTGCTGAAAGGTGCCAGGAGCATCTGCAGCCAATCGTTTTAGTAACGGACGGTTGGGGTTAGAGAGTTCTGCTAATCGAATAGGTGTGACGACATCAAAAAATGACTCTAGGTAGGGGCTGACGCCTAACGCTACGATGCTCCAGGCAATGCCGTAGACCCCAAATAAAGCCGAGTCACGTAGTACGGTGTACCACACAGAGGCGGACACACTGTTAAACATGAGGGTGAGGATCAGGTGAATGATGCCTTGGGTGAGGCCGACTACACCGCCTAGGAGGGCAAATTCTTCTCGCGATCGCAACCGTGGGGCAATCCAAGCCCCAACTAGGGCAGCACAGGCCGCAGCAAATAAGGGCAACACTGCCACTGAGCCACCGACGGGCAGCAGAACGACCAGTAGCCCAATGGTGACCGTTGCCAAAATATAGCCGTAAAAACTGCCCAGTAGTAACCCCACTGCCGGTAGTCCCAGCCCCGGTATCTTGAGTGCCATCAGCGCCGCTACACTCATAATCAGACACAGCACTAGCAAATGATCACGCTGTCTCAAGCCGCCGGCTTGCCAGTGATCAATCCATAGCAATATGCCGATACCCGCACTGACTAAAACCCCAAAGCCAGAAAACCCCAGCCAGTTAAATCGACGCTGGGTCAGCTTAAAGTGATCGAGTAAAACAAAGTCCCCTTGGGTAATGGTCTCACCCTTATTCACAATGGCATTGCCCTGCTCAATCGATACGGTGACAGTCTTTACCTCGTTTTCTACCTGCTCTGCGCGTACACGAGTCTGTTCTTGGTCTTCGATCAAGTTAGGTTGTAATACAGCGCTAATTATTTTGGCTGCGATTTCCTTTGCTGTCGTTTCCTGGTCAAGTAAATCGTCGCGATTTAGAGCAGTTTGATTGGGTAGCTGCAATGTACCTTGCAGCTGGCTGTCAATTGCCTGTTGCCACAGATCAGTCGGCATCCCTTCATGAATACCCTGGGTCAACATTCGATTTAAAACTAAGCGGCTGGCCGATTGAACGGCTTGCCAGTCAGCATCACCTAAGTCAAACAACCTAGCGTCTAAGGGGCGCAATCCGTCACGAGTCGACAAATCCTGTAGCTTTGGTTTGGTTGTGATATATTTTTGGCGGTTAGTCTCAATCTGGCTACGGACAGCTGTCATAGATTGGAAGGGTGCCCGGTCTCGAAGACGAACTAATTCCCTAAGGGCAATACGCTGGTTAGTTCCTAAATTATTGATCCGTACCTGAAGTAACCCACTGGTTCCCTCTTCTAGAACGGTGTTTGTCAGTTCTGAGAGTTGGGCTAACTGCCAAATTTCTTCCCAATCGTTGGTGGGAGCCTGACGTAAATATTGCTGAGTTCTACTAGATAGTTGGGCGGTGGATAAATAGGGAATATCACCCGCTTGCTGTCGTAGGGTACTACCCTGGCCTAAAATTCCGTTTGCTTCTTCCAATATGGCCTGAGTTTTTTCTTGGTCAATCTGTAGAACAATAATCGAGCCACTGCGGGCCGCCTGGCGGTTTTCCTCCGTGGTGATCATATCCGGCAGGGTGGCATCGTAGGGCGCGATAAAGTTATCGGCAGCGATTGTGCCAACGGTCAGTGCCGGCTGATTATAAAATCTTTGGCCAAGAATTGCCGTTAGTAGCAAAACCGTCAGTACAATGGCAATCTGAGTTTGGTTAAAGGGCGTATGCCGAGAAATGACATATAGGCCCGTTGAGTGCTTTCCTGACCGGGTAGACTGACGAATAGATGTGTTGGATTTTTGCCGTAGGGATGTAGAGAATTCCGGCAACTGCTCTTTGCACCAGCCGACCGAAGTACGCAAACGCTGCCAAATTCCTTTGACCATGAATGTCACCGACTGCATGAAAGACCTCAATAACCCAGGCTTCTAGTGGGCTCAAGCGACGGGTAACATCGCTGAGTTAGATGCCTGATAGCGTTAGACACTGGTTTTAAGGCTAAAGGGAACATTGCTTTGTCCCTGGTCATACCCTAGATGTCTGGAACAATCGAAAGCTAGCACTTTAGATTCTTTAGAACTAACTTATTAGGACGTGGGACACACCATTTAGAGTCCGTTTAGATGGAAATATCTATCCAAACTCTAAAAAGTCAATCCAAATTCCCAAATCCACGACTAAAAATTCATTGTTCACAATGCTGCGCCAAGCTGGTTTGGCAGCTCTTTGAGAATTGAACAAAGCAGCCGCCTTAGCGTACCACTCTTCCCATTGATGATTTTTTACTTGGCGAGCAGTGTTGGCAGATGCTTAGCGTACCCATGCCAATATTATAGCTAGCTCAATTTTGAGAATGACTAAAACCTCATAAATCTGGTGGTAACGTTTCGCAGGTGCCCGCCACACCTATGATTCCAGCCCAGTTGCGATAGAGATGTTCCGCCATATAGCTTAGAGCTTTTCTAGACTCAGGTGGTAATGCCATTTTCCAGGGAGTGGGAATAACCGCTGTCCCGCCCCATGCCCCGAGTAAGCAGCCGATCATGGCCGGGGTGGGTTGTGACATGGGCTCACTTTTCAAGGCTAAGGCTAGGTTTTCTCGATAATTTAGACACTGCCGTAGCGCTAATGCCGTAGCAGCCATAGGGATATCCGGGGGCACAGGGCCAGTCAGCGATGATTCAGAGGCTAGCCACTCAATGAGTGGGGTAACCTGGGCGCTCACGTCTGTAGGATAAGCCGATAACTGATGCTGAAGATGGTTGCATAGTAAGGGCCGTGGATGCTGGACCGACTGCGGACATTGCATGAGCCACTCCAGACTATCTCCTAAAATATATAGAACTCCAACTGCCTCAGTAACCAGCCCAGGGTCAGTGGAATGCAGCGGGGCAAGATTATGGATGAGCCAGTTATGTCGTGTGCGGCCGTTGTCGTGGTGAGACAGCAACCAGGGCAAGGGGACGGCGGGGCTGAAATCAGCTAATGTTGGCCCTGGGATAATATTCTGTTGAGTATCATCTAACCAAGATTGATAGAGCAGGCTGTCTTTGGTGTCGGGGCAGTCCCATGGTTGGTCGGCATAGCTATGCCCTAGGTAAGTTCCCATTAGACTGCCTAAAAGCCTATCTGCGATGGAAATAATTGGCATCGTTTTAATGGGTAATGGTGAGGCCAATAGCGTTGACTACCTACAAATATCAATTTATCTGGACGCTATAGCCATGCTGTGCCATCTTTATGGTGGCTTGAGCTGAGTGTTGGGCAAAAATATCCTATGCTCGTGCCAAAAATATGGTTTTTTGTCATATGAAACGTTGGGGCTTACATACGATTTCTCATCTCTGTTTGTTAGCTGCTGGGGTGGGAATGATAACGACGTCTGCGCTGGCCGTAACCACTGAGTTGTCTCCGGAGTCATCAGAGATATTCGGCTCTGAACCACGTTTGCTGACTCAAGCTGAGAGTGTTTTAGCGCTGGGAAGTACCGGCTCAGCGGTGAAGGAGCTGCAGGCAATGTTGGCTCTAATGGGATATTACTCTGGTTCGGTGGATGGCCTCTATGAGCAGAGTACAATGGCGGCTGTACGTCAGTTTCAAACCGATGCAAAACTGACAGCAGATGGGGTTGTCGGTCCTGAAACCTGGCGACGACTGCTGCCAACGCCGGTTACCCTCACGGAGCCCCAGACACCCGGTCTGTCCGGGGAAGAGGCGGCTCCAGGAGACACTAATGACGATGCCCCAATAAATGCAACTGCATCTGGTTCAGCAGGAGATTTGCCAGTTTTGCAATTAGATGACCGTGGCTCTGATGTCACTACCCTACAGCAGCGACTAGCGGCACTTAATCTATATTCGGGACCTATTGATGGCGTTTTTGGTTTGCAGACAGAGCAAGCGGTGGAAACGTTTCAGCGTCAGTCTGGTTTAGGCGTGGATGGTGTGGTTGGCCCGGCCACATGGCAGCAGCTTTTGCGATAGTCACCATCTGGCGTTGGCGAACCTTGGTATGAGTTTATCTGCTAGACACCGTCATATCGTATGTCTCACAAATCGGTTCATACCATAAATCAGCAACGGCGACTATCTTGGTAAATCTGCAAGATCAAGCGTGATTAAGTCAGAATCTAGTAACTGTTCTGAGGCCATTTGCTCATCTAGCACGATAAAGCCAGATGGGTACTGTTCCTGGGGTAAGAACTCACCTTGATGCATGTAGACCATGTAATCACTCATTAAAAAGTAGACGCCTACCATAGCAGCAGCAGCAGAAGCGACCAAAAAACCTGCCAACATCAGGGAAAACTCCTGACTGACTAAGGCCCTATCCATGAGGCGGAGGGCCCAAATAACTAAACCAGTAACGATGGCTATGATTAGAAGCGTCATCGACGAAAATGCAAGGAGCAGGTCTTAAAGAATTTCAACTGTCTTTTACAGATTGTAACAGAGCTATCATAAACCTGCCCTAATAGGTGCCAATGTTTTAAGAATTCAATTGGGATTGCGTACATATGTAGACAATCTCGATCTCTAAGGCCTTACGCTTACTTGTTGATCAGTTAAGTAGGACTTGATCTCTGCAACTGTAAGTTGACCGTAGTGGAGTAGCGATGCCAGTAAAGCTGCTTCTGCCTGACCGGTTGTTAGGGCCTCATGGATGTGTTCGCAGGTGCCAGCCCCTCCAGACGCAATGACGGGGACATGGACCGATTGAGCAATGGTACGCGTAAGCTCTAAGTCATACCCAGCTTTAGTTCCATCCGCATCCATGCTGGTGATGAGTAGTTCTCCGGCCCCACGGTGGACAACGCTCTTGGCCCAATCAATGGCGTCTAGACCTGTATTTTCCCGTCCACCTCGCACAAATACATCCCATCCTGATCCGTTAGGACGGCGCTTGGCATCAATGGCTACCACGATGCACTGACTGCCAAAGCGATGGCTGGCTTCTTGAATAAAATCTGGGGTGCGAACAGCGGCAGAATTAATGCTGACTTTGTCTGCGCCTGCCCGCAAAAGTTTCTTGATGATTTCAACCGAACTAACGCCGCCCCCAACTGTAAGGGGGATAAAAACTTGTTCGGCTGTACGGTGGACGACATCAAAAATGATGCTGCGGTCTTCGTGGGTGGCCGTAATGTCTAGAAATACCAGCTCATCTGCCCCAGCTTGGTTATAGGCCTGTGCTAGTTCCACGGGGTCACCGGCATCTTTTAGCTCTACGAAGTTGATGCCTTTAACGACTCGACCGGCTTTGACATCGAGACAGGGCAAAATTCGCTTGGCCAACATAGGCACTCCCGGTAGAGATGGCGACACATAAATGGCAGCTGGTATACCTCCAGCAACAGTTCTTTAGGATAGCTTACAAAGAGCAAGACACTGATAAACTGAGGATTGGTTTTAATTCTTAATATTTTAAGTCGTTTGATTTAGAGAGGAGACCTTGGAGCATGGCTTTGGATGTCGGGCAAAAGGTGAAGGTGGTACGGGTCAGGGATCGGGTGTCGGATACTGTTGCTAAGCGGTTGGGACAAGAGGGTGTGGTGTCTAAATTCAAGATATTAGACGGCAAAAACATAGGTGTGGTCGTTGAGTTTTCAGACGATTTTTCTACCTGGTTTTTTGAGGATGAGCTAAAACAGACAGCCTAGAAAGACATTGACTTAGAAACGGGCCTGTTTCCTGGGCCTGTTTCCTGACGGCTTAGCGTAGAGGCTAATGACATTAATTCTCACATTTTTAGGTAAGGGAGGAAGCGGTCGTTCAATCTGTGCGATCGCAACTGCCAAAAAACTATCTGCTCAAGGCCAGCGGGTGTTGGTGGTGGCTGAAGATGCAGGTCCTGGGTTTGGGTTGCTTATGGGGCAGGCGGTAACCGCCACCCCGACTGCGTTGGCCAACAATTTGTCGTGTGTTCAACTGCAGTTTGCGCAACTGCTAGAGCAAAACTGGGAGCAGTTAAAAAAATTAGAAGCCGAATATCTGCGCGACCCGTTTTTCAAGGCAGTATATGGCCAAGAACTCAGTTTGCTGCCGGGGATGGATCAGGCCCTGACGCTGAACGCGCTGCGGGAATACGACGCCAGTGGTGACTATGATGTGATTGTGCATGATGGGCCTGGCGATCAGGCTAGTTTGCGGATGTGGGGGATGCCAGCCGGGATAGATTGGTATTTCCGTCGTTTTAAGCAAGTATTTCAGGCATCGCAGTTTTCCAAGGCCGTGATGCCATTTGTGCAACCTTTGGCTGGAGCGGTGCTGAGTGGTGGTAGGGGGCTATCGGGCGACTTATTTAACCAGCCAGAAGTGCAACAAAGTACGGGGCTAGTGGGTCAGGGAATTGCGGCGGTCAAGGACCCTATGCGAGTGCGGGCCTATTTGGTGTCGAGTGGTGATGCGGTTGCGATCGCAACCGCCCGTTATCTTTGGGGAGCTGCCCAGCAAATAGAAATGACAGTAGCGGGTGTTTTGCTCAATCGCTCCGATAATGGCCACCAAGACTTTGAGCCATTACCTGTGCACGCCCTACCTGACTATACGGGGGACTGGCAGCCGCTGATTGATGTCTTGCCAGACTATACCGCTAACCCATCAGCGCCAGCGCCGGTGGAGATTGAGTTATCGACCAATACCGTGCGCTTATTTTTGCCTAGCCTGGACAAAAAGCAGATTCAACTCACCCAGTATGGGCCAGAGGTCACCATTGAAGCGGGGGATCAACGCCGTAATTTGACCCTGCCGAAGGCGCTACAAGGTCGCTCTGTTACCGGAGCTAAGTTTCAATCTGGCTATCTCATTCTGTCCTTTGGCTAACGTCCATTCTCTTTGTTCATTCCCTGATACCTAATTATCAACACCCATAAAGCCCATGACTGATAATCCCTCCTCAGTTAACCCCAAGCCCGATGATGTCACACCCGTCTCCGAGGGCTCTAAGGCGCGTCAGTTATTGGGCATGAAAGGTGCTGCTGATGGTGAAACCTCTATTTGGAAGATTCGCCTGCAGCTGATGAAGCCCATCACCTGGATTCCACTAATCTGGGGGGTGCTTTGCGGTGCCGCTTCTTCTGGTCACTTTGTGTGGAGTGTAGACCATGTGCTGGCTGCCCTTGCTTGTATGTTAATGGCGGGGCCCCTACTGGCGGGCTATACCCAGACCATCAACGATTACTACGATCGTGAGCTAGATGCCATTAATGAACCCTATCGGCCTATTCCCTCCGGTGCCATTGCGCTGGGGCAGGTACAGGTACAGATTTGGGTGCTGCTTCTCAGCGGCATGGCGGTTTCCTATGGGCTAGATCGGTGGGCAAACCATGAGTTTCCAATTTTGACGGTGTTGGCATTGGGCGGGTCATTTGTGTCCTATATATACTCTGCTCCTCCACTCAAGCTGAAAAAGAATGGTTGGCTCGGTAACTATGCTTTGGGGGCTAGCTACATTGCCCTGCCTTGGTGGGCTGGCCATGCCCTGTTTGGTCAACTCAATCCCACTGTGGTGCTTCTGACGTTGCTGTACAGTATGGCGGGGTTGGGGATTGCCGTTGTCAATGACTTTAAGAGTGTAGAAGGTGATGAAGCGCTGGGGCTCAAGTCACTGCCAGTAATGTTTGGTGTTGGGACGGCTGCTTGGATCTGTGTCTTGATGATTGATATTTTCCAAGCGGGTATGGCCGCTTATCTCATCGCCATCCATAAAAACCTGTATGCGGTGCTGCTGGTTTTGATGATTATTCCGCAAATAACTTTCCAAGACATGTATTTTTTGCGGGATCCGCTGTCTAACGATGTGAAGTATCAGGCCAGTGCCCAACCGTTTTTAGTAATTGGTATGTTGATTTTAGGGTTAGCCCTGGGGCATACCGATTATTTGGTGAGTTAGGGTAGATTCTGATAGCCTTTTTGGGGGTATGTCACGATATCTCAAAAGCTTTAGGGTATTTCAGGTGTGAGCACCTATCAGTATTAACCATGGCCATGTCGTTGGTTAATGAGCGAACCGTTTCCAGAATGATGGGTTAAGTAGGGTTTATTTAACGTGGCTAATTGGATTGGTAAAGTAAGACAGAATGGTCCTATGGGTAAGGTGTCTAGAGCATCTGTGACCCAGGGAGTTAAGCAGAAGCGACCCAAGCCACTGTATAAAAGTTTTGTTTTTTGGCTTGCCCTGCTGATGGGGGTGGGTGTAGCCGGTCCTTTAACCCGTGCCTATCGTTTTTGGCAAGAAGCAGATGCCAATTTGCCCATCATCTCTGATGCGTTGACGTTTGAGCGGACGGGAACCATCACCATCAAAGATGATAATGGCAGTACGCTGCAAAAAATTGGGCCAGCAACCCAGGAATATCTTCAATATGACGATATGCCAGATACCCTGGTCCAAGGGTTTATTGCGTCGGAAGATCGGCGCTTTTACGAGCACTCGGGCATTGACTATAAGGGTATTGCCCGAGCAATGTACTCTAATGTGCGCAATCGAGATCTGGTGGAAGGGGCCAGTACGATTACGCAGCAGTTGGCCCGAATTGTCTTTTTAGACCAAGATCGCAGTTTTCAGCGCAAATTTCGTGAGGCGCTACTTGCCAACAAATTAGAGGAAGAGCTAGGCAAGGAAAAGATCCTAGAGCGCTATTTGAATTTGGTTTATCTGGGGGCGGGGGCCTACGGTGTCGCCGATGCTGCCTGGATTTACTTTGGGAAGCAAGTCGAAGAGCTGACGGTGGCCGAAATTGCGCTGATTGCGGGCATGGCCCCAGCTCCTAGCCTTTATTCTCCCCTGGTCAACGAAGAAGCTGCCCGTGAGCAGCGAGACAAGGTCATTAGTCGGATGCTGGAAAACGGCGTTATTTCTGAGTCACAGGCTAGTACGGCTTACCAGAGTGATGTGGCGACCACTCCCAATGAGCCGAAATTCCTATATAGCGAGTTTCCTTACTTCACCATTTATGTGCAAAAACAGCTGCCTGAGCTGATTTCTGCGGATGCAATTGAGGCGGGTGGTCTGATTGTAGAAACCACATTGAAGCCTAAGTGGCAGCGGGCGGCTGAAACGACTCTAGAAGACGTTTTGGAGGAGTATGGCGGGTGGCAGCGGTTTGAGCAGGGCTCGATTGTGGCGCTGAATCCGAAGACGGGTCAGGTGCACGCTATGGTGGGTGGTACTGACTTTGAAGAGAGCCAATTTAACCGGGTGACTCAGGCCCAGCGGCAGCCGGGTTCCACCTTTAAGGCGTTTGTTTATGGCGCTGCGATCGCAAGTGGGATGTCGCCCTACAAAGACTATGTCGATGCTCGCTATGTGGTTGATGGATATGAGCCCAAAAACTATGGTGGTAAGTTTAGCGGGAACGTTGAGCTCAGGCGAGCCTTGGCCTCCTCCATTAATATCGTGGCGGTTAAAGTCCTGATAGAAGTTGGCTTTGAGCCGGTAATCGCCATGGCTAAACGCATGGGTATCCAGTCAGATTTGTTGCCTGCTTATTCCCTGGCATTGGGGTCATCAGAAGTCAATCTGCTAGAACTCACCAATGCCTATGGCACCTTTGCCGCTAAAGGCAAACATGTTGATGCCCACGGGATTAAACGCATTACCAACCGCGCTGGCGAAGTTTTGTATGAGTTTGCCGATGAGCCCGAGCAGGCAATTGATGCAGACTCAGCGGCCATTATGACGTGGATGATGCGTAGCGTTGTAGAAGGCGGTACTGGCAGCAACGCCTATATCAGTGGGCGGCAGGTTGCAGGTAAAACCGGCACCTCTGAGAAAAATCGGGATATGTGGTTTATTGGCTTTACACCCCAGCTAGTGGTAGGTGTTTGGTTTGGCAATGACGACAGCAGCCCCACTCGAGGTGCTAGCAGTACAGCCGCCTATGCCTGGCGTCAGTTTGTTTCGCAGTTTATCGAAGGTCTGCCGGTCGAAAAATTTCCAGAATTGCCCCGGCTGTCGGGCCGCGAAGGCTCCATTAAGGCCAAACCCGTCAAGCCTGGTAAAGTCGTCGCAGATAAAGCTGGCAGCAGCCGTTCCGAATCCTCTGATCCACCCCCCTCACGGCCTGAGCGTTCTGAGGCTGCTGACCCCGCTCCGGAAGCGCCTGACCCCGCTCCCGCTCAGCCCAGACAATCGGAACCTACTGTCCGCCCATCTGAGCCGCCAGCGAATAGTGGACCTGCGCCCGTTGCCCCGGCCCCGGCTCCGTCTTCTCCATCGCCGGATCCTATTCCCACTGCGCCTGCTCCCGCGCCTGCCCCAGAGCCCGTTGCCCCGGCTCCGCCTGCCCCAGAGCCCGTTGCCCCCGCCCCGGCTCCACCCGCCCCAGAACCCGTTGCCCCTGCCCCGGTTGCTCCGGCGCCAGCGCCTGTTGCCCCCGCCCCAGCGCCCATAGAGTCACAGCCACCGGCAGAGTAGTAATATATACATAACTGGCGTTGCTAACCTTCGGGATGATGTCATCTGAGGAATGTTGATGGGCTCCATCTTTACCAGATTGGTGCATTCCCTACAGCAGCAGCGGCGAATAACTCAAACAATGTTTGGTTCATAATCCTAGATGAGCCATCAGTAAACTAGGACAGTCTCACTTATGACATTTTTATTCGGGGAAGCTGGTGCATCAGGTATCCCCATGTATTACTTTCAGCTAGTGTACGTCGTGGGCTTTATTGCGGCGGTCGTCATTGGTTCTCTCGCTTGGTATAACTCAAAGCGACCCCCCGGTTGGGAAGATGCGGCCCGCCCTGACTTTGTGCCTGACGTAGATGTCGATGCTGATGACGATAAAGCGGCGGACAAAGAAGATTAGGGTGCCTAATCAATTACCCTCAAACGTCCTTGGGTAATCGCCTCAAAAATTTTCTGTACCTGTTCTTGTTCCTGGCTGTTGAGTTGATTTTTGCCTAGGAGAGATTGCATAAGTACGTGCTGCGTTTCTCGATTGATCCGGCGGCGGCTCAGGATCGAGCGCATCAGACTATCTAAGGGTTGAGTCGTTGTTTTACGGCTTAGCATGGCATCTACTCCAGGAACAATCACAGGAAGTTAGTCATAAAGTCAGTTGAAAGAGCTTTTATGTCTATTCCTACTATGCTCTGTAGGTAAGGCTTTTACCGTGATTTTAAAGTTCAAAAAATGTGATCATTGGCACATTTTAAGGTGATCTTTATCTTAAACTCAGGACACTCCATGCTCTGATTTATGTTCAATACTTTTTTAACCACTGACTCTTGAGGTCAGTCAGTGGTTTTAACTGCGTTCGCTTTTGTATCGGAAATATTCAGAGCATGAGGCGATTAGACCTGATGCCAGGATGAGTAAGACACTTAGGGCATTGATGTCGGGCTTAATGCCTGTTTTGACTCGACTAAAAATTTCAATGGGTAACGGATTGGCCCCACCTGCTGTAAAGCTGGAGATTAGCAGGTCATCCATGCTTAGGACAAAGGCTAGCAGACAGCCTGACACGATGGCTGGAGCTAGCTGAGGGATGAGTACTTTGAGCAAAGCCTGGGTGGGCGTTGCGCCAAGATCTAACGCAGCTTCTTCTAGATTTGGGTCTAGGCCCTGAAGGCGGCTAGACACGACGATGGCAATGTAGGCTAAGCAGAAGACCATGTGGGCGGCAATCGCTGTCCATAGGCTGAGGGGAACGGCGACTGAGGCGAGAAAGACCAGGGTGGCTACTGAGATCGCAATATCTGGAATGATCAGCGGTAAATAGGAAATACCCACATACAGGGATTTACCTGGAAATCGGTATTTAGCTAGACCCACCGCCATGAGTGTCCCCAGCACTGAAGAGACCGCTACCGCACACAGGGCAATTTTGAGGCTGTCCCCCAGGGCTAAAAATAGGCGCTCATCCCCCATGAGTTTGCGGTACCAGGTGAGGCTAAACCCTTTCCAAATCGCGCCATAGCGAGACTCATTAAAACTGTAAACACCCAAAACGATAATGGGGATGTACATAAAGCAGTACATCATCACCGTCAGACATGCCTGCCATGAAACTCGACGTCTCGAGGGCAAATCTTGAGTCTTGGTAGAGGGGGCGGCAACTTTCATGCTGGGGTCATGAAGAAATATCAGGTCATGCTGGGGTCATGAGTAAATATCAGGTCATGCTGGGGTCATGAGTAAATATCAGGATTGCGATCGCCATACTTGAGTAGCAGTGCGATCGCCATACTCACCATCAAAATCAGCACCATACTCAAGGATGAGCCAAAGCCCCAGTTGCGGGCTACCCCCAAAAACTGGTTGTAGATCAGTTGAGAAATAGTCATGCTGTTGGGGCCGCCGAGCAGGGTGGGCACCACAAAGTCACCCAGGCTGGTGACAAATACCAGCAAACAGCCCGCCGCAATCCCTGGTAGGGTTTGGGGCACAGTCACTCGCCAAAAAGCAAGGCGTGGATTAGCCCCCAAATCGGCAGCGGCCTCCAGCAGCTGTAGATCTAAGCGCTCCAGAGAAGCGTACAAAATCAGCACCATATAGGGCAAGAAGCTGTACGTCATGCCGACATAGACAGCCCAGGGCGTATTCATTAAACCCTGGGGAGGAAGCCCTAGGGTAGTCAAGACCAAGTTGATTACCCCTGATGATCTCAGCAGCGTAATCCAGGCATAGGTTCGCAGCAGAGACGATGTCCATAGCGGCAAAATAAAGAGCACCAGCAGCAAGTTGCGCCAGCGCTTAGGAGCCATCAGGGCTAACCAGTAGGCCACTGGAAAGCCAAAACCCAAACAGAGCAATGTGGTACCCGTTGCAAACGTGGCTGAGCGTTGTAAAACCTGCAAATAGGTAGGTTCTAAAATTCGCAGGTAGTTGAGAAAACCGTAGCTCTCAATGGGCTGCCCAGGTCTAAGCCCAGGCACCAGACTCAGCTCAGTAATCAGTAGTGTGGGCAGCACCACAAGCAACAACAGCCATATCCCTGCTGGCCCTAACAGCCCTAGGGGTCTGATGCCAGACTTCAGCATGCGCCCCACAGTGGTTAACGTCGGGGCCTTGGTGAGGGCTGCTATGGGTCTAATGCCTTTATCCATCTATCCTACGCACTTTTGACTTTGGTCCAATACTCGTCATAAAGCACATTGGCTTCGCCTACGGGGGCGATGCCCTCGCATTTTGCCAGCAGGTCTTCAGGGGGAAATAGGTTTTGGTTGTCTAGCAGCTCTTTGGAGAGTAGGGTCATCGCCTCGCCATTGGGGGTGGCAAAGAACAGTCGCTCTACCGTTTCTTGGGAGACCTTGGGCTGCAGGTTGAAGTTAATCCACTCGTAGGCAGCGTCCACATTGGGGGCTGATGTGGGAATCACCATCGTATCGGTCCAAACCGATGACCCACTCTCTGGGATGACATACTTAAAGGTAGGGTTTTCAAGGCTGACCGGAATACCTTCTACGGAGTAGACCATCGACAGTAGTAAGTCACCGCTCAGAAGCTCATCTTGCCAACCAAAGGATTTAAATGATGCTAGAGACGGCTTGAGTTCTAGGAGTCTTTGGTAGGCTTCTTCGAGTTCGGCGGGGTCAGTGGCGTTGTAAGAATAGCCCAACGAGCTCAGCACAGCTCCCATGGTTTCCCGCACGTCATCAAGCAGGGTCATTTTTCGAGATAGCACGTCGCTGTTGTCCCACAGATAGTTCCAATCGGTGGGTGGGGTTGTCAGAACTTCGGAGTTGTAGAGCAGCCCCGTTGTCCCCCAGCTGTAGGGAACGCTATGGGTGTTGTCAGGGTCATATACGGGGCTTTGCCACTTATCACGAATTTTATCTAAGCCCACTAGGCGTGACTGATCTAGCTCGGTGAGCATGTCTAGCCCGATCATTTCGGTGACCATATAGTCCGATGGATAGATCAGACTGTAGTTTTCGCCACCGCCAGCCTGCATTTTGGCCAGCATGGTTTCATTCGAATCGTAGACATCGATCTTGACATCAATACCCGTGGCCTCGGTGAACTGTGCGGCCAGCTCATCATCTGTATAGTCAGCCCAGGTATAAATCTGCAATGTCCCCGATGCTGGGGCGGCTGCGGTGGTGTCATCAGCAGGAGCCACAGTCTCAGTCTCACCGATGGTACGGCGGCAGTTTGAGAGGCCTACCCCAGCTAGGGCAGCGGCAGAACCCTGCAAAAAACGACGACGAGATGTATTGGTAAGCAACGACGAGTTGCGAGATAGTCGGCGGGGCACAGTCTTTCTCCTCTAAGCAAACACCATGGGTATAGCAAGCTGTTGAATGCATTTGGCAGCTTGCTGCGCACATAGCTGTTGTAATCTCAGGGATTTAGGGATCACCATTGTCTTGAACTATGTGCGCCAATCTATATTCAAAACCACTTCCTGACCTTAGGCCATTGGGAAATGGTAATTTGTTCATCCAGATCCTTATTGGACCCGATTTTGAAAGGGCAGTAGATGCTGGCTGATTATGGAGAACTTTGGGGCATAAGAACCTGACAGTCGGCGGCGGCCCAGGACACACAGACCGTGTCTCCTGGTTGATACCTGATGTGATTAGGTTGCAGCACACGCAACCGTTCCCCAGTGGTTAATTTAATAATGCAATGAATATGGGGACCTGTATATAGGGTGTGTTGAACTTCTCCTTGATGGTGGTTGGCGTGGGTCGGTGGTGGTGGTGCGGTTTGAGCCATGAGATGGATTTTTTCTGGACGAATGCTGATGTCTGCTTGGGTCCCGTTGCGCAGATCGGTGGGTGCGATCTCAACTTGTAATCCGCCAGCCGTCGTCAGGGTCCAGGGGTGCTGCTGAATGCGGCCTGACAGTAGATTGGTATCTCCAATAAAATCAGCGACAAAGGCGGTGGTGGGGTGCTCATAGATTTCGCTGGGGGACCCCACCTGCTCGATGCGACCATCCTTCATGACCGCAATCCGATCCGATAAGGATAGGGCTTCTTCCTGGTCGTGGGTGACCATGATGAAGGTAATACCGAGTCGCTGGTGCAGGTTCGATAGCTCCACCTGCATCTGCTTACGTAGCTTTAAATCTAGGGCTCCTAGGGGCTCATCTAAGAGCATGACGGCGGGGCGATTAACCAATGCTCGGGCCAGGGCCACTCGCTGTCTCTGGCCGCCAGAAAGCTGGGTGGGATAACGCTTAGCAAAGCTTTCCATTTGGACCAGTGTCAGCGCTTCCCCCACCCGCTGCCGTAGATCAGCTTTGGGAATTTTTTTGACCTTGAGGCCAAATGCCACATTGTCCCAAACGCTCATGTGGTTAAACAGGGCATAGCTTTGAAAGACCGTATTGACCGAGCGACGATGGGCGGGAACGCCAGTCATGGACTGTCCCTGGATGGTTAACTCCCCTGAGGTGGGGGTTTCAAAGCCAGCAATCATTCGGAGTGTGGTGGTTTTGCCACAGCCTGACGGGCCGAGGATGCCAAAAAACTCACCCTGTCGAATTTGTAGGTTTAATCCTTGCACCGCCGTCTCTTCACCAAAGGTTTTGACGATGTCTTTGAGTTGTACATCCAATACCGCAGTAGCGTTTACCGTTGGCGGTGAGATGGTTTGAGCCATAGGATGCAACCCTCGTGATTGGTCCGTTTGCATTATTTTACGGGGAGTCGCTCAAAATCCCAATTAATCGGTTAGTAAAGGGAGCCGGGTTGGCAATGGAAGGGCAGACTGTGATGGATCGCAGACGATGCTGAATACAAGAGTTCCCCAATCAAAACCCTGGCCGAACCAAGTGTGCTGCTTGAATTTAGTCTTAAGAGCTAAACTGTTCACAGCGTAGGCCCTAGACTTACTCATAGTTTGAGCGTTTGGGGTCCTACTGTCTGTGAGTAGTGAACTTTCACCGTCAACTATGGCCTTTTTTCAATACCCCGCCGCATCACAGGTTGAAAAAAAGGGAGGGCGTACCGTTGGCCGCCAATACCAGTCGGTGATCATGATGCTTTTTCTTTCCTTAGTGATGCTGGGGGGTATTGGTAGTCGGTTGTTTTACTTGCAGCTGGTAGAGGGCGATCGCAACCGTAAGCTGGCTGAAGAAAACCGGATTTTGCTCCTGCCGAGACGACCGGCTCGGGGCACGATGTTTGACCGCAAGGGCAAGATTTTGGCGGGTAGTCGTCTGTCTCACTCTGTTTCCATTTGGCCCATTGCGCTGCCGGTGGATCAGCGCGATCAGGTGGTGCAACGTCTGGTCCAGCTGCTAGAAATTCCAGCAAATGAGATCCAGCAGCGGATCGAATCGGCCGGGTATGAGTCTACCCAGTCCATTGCGATCTCACGTGGTCTCAGCCCTGCCCAAACTACGGCCTTAGCGGAATACGCTCCAGAGCTACCCGGTGTGCGAGTAGAAGCAGAAGCTATTCGCAGCTATCCCAATGGGGATTTGGCCGCCCATGTGATTGGCTATACGGGGGAAATTGACGAAGACGAATATGACGAGTTTGCCGATAACGGGGCAGACTATCGCCTTGGCGACATCATTGGCAAGATGGGCTCTGAAAAGTCGTTTGAATCCTTACTGCGGGGTGTGTGGGGCGGTCAGCAGGTGGAAGTAGACAGCGCTGGCAATGTCTTGAGCATCATGGGGGAGAAACCCCCTGAGGCTGGTCAGAACATTAGCCTCACCATCGATCTGGAGCTACAAAAAGCTGCGGAAAAGGCCCTGGGTGACAAGATTGGGGCGATTGTGGCCATGGACCCCCGAGATGGTGCCATTTTAGCCATGGTTAGCCGCCCCACCTTTGATCCCAATATCTTTTCCACTCGCATCACCCAGGCCCAGTGGGAGCAGCTGAACAGTCGCGGTAATCCCTTCTTAAATCGCGCCCTCCAAGCCTATCCTCCCGCCAGTACGTTCAAAATTATTACCACTACTGCGGGGATTGAGTCCGGTGCTTTTTCCGCTGATACGGTTTTGCCCACCTACCCCAACATCAATGCAGGGGGAATTTTATTTTGGGATTGGAATAATGCCGGATTTGGCCCGCTGGGATTTGCAGGGGCCCTGCAGTGGAGCAGCGATACCTTTTTCTATCAGGTGGGTATGAGAATGGGGCATGAACCCCTGATTGAGTGGATGCGTAAGTACGGCTTGGGGGAAAAAACGGGTATTGAACTGGTCACCGAGGAATCTGCCGGTCTGGTGCCGGATGAGGCTTGGAAACTAGACACCTTTGAAGAGGAATGGTACCTGGGTGACACCATTAATATGACCATCGGCCAAGGATATATGCAGGTGACCCCGCTACAAACGGCGGTGATGTTTGCGATCGCAGCTAACGGTGGCTATCGAGTTACCCCCCACCTGCTGTTGGATGGCGCTGAATCTAAGCAGTGGAAAACCTCCATTGGTATGCAGGAGCGGACCATCGAAGTTGTTCAAGATGGGTTGCGTAAGGTGGTGACCAGTGGCACCGGTACCCGGCTCAATGTTCCAACCATTCCCACCCCTGCTGGTAAGAGTGGCACCGCAGAGGCACCCCCGTTTGAAAACCACACCTGGTTTGGAGCCTATGCACCTTTTGAGAAACCCGAGGTGTTAGTGGTTGCGTTTGGAGAACATTCCGGCGGCGGCGGGGGTGCTTTTGCCGCCCCCATGGTGAAAGACGTACTAGAGGTCTACTTTAATGGCCCACCTAAGAAAAAGAAGGAGGAGTCAACGCAGGCGATCCAGCCAGCTGGTTAGGAATGAGGCAGTCTGGGCCTCAACTGTGTCTACCCTGCCCTAACTGCGGAGGCTAACGTTGAATTTTTTCTCTAGAGCCGCTCGGATTTTATCCTGGATGGGGTCAATGTCTTGGTCTGTGAGGGTGCGATCGCTAGCGCGATAGACCATGCGAAACGCAAGGCTACGCTGGCCGTCTGGTACCCCTTTACCCCTATATTCATCAAACAGAATGACGTTTTCTAGCAGCTGGCCACCGGTGCGGACAATGAGCTTTTCTAGATCGGCCACTGAGACATCAACTGGAGCATAGAACGCGATGTCGCGGTCGGAGCTTGGATAGGTGGAGTAGCTTTTGAATTTTGGGGCCCGGAAGCGGTCGCTGACTAAGCAAGTTGAGATCGCTTCCCAGTTCAGCTCAAACCCATAGACTTCTTCCGGTAGATCCCGCTCTTGGCGCAGACGTGGATGTAGTTGTCCAAACGTACCGAGCCTGGTGCGTCCACGTACCCACAAAGACGCCGTTCTGCCGGGATGGAGTCGCTCGTCTTCTTGAGCGGGACGGTAGTCTACATTTAGCCCGATCTGTTGAAAGACGGTTTCAAGGATGCCTTTGGCCTCGTACCAGGTTATGGGGGCAGTGCGTCCACTCCATTGGCCCTGGGCGGCGTTGCCACCCAAAATCCCCCCCACGCGCTCATACTCATTCAGCTGACCGTCTTCATTGACAAAAATATGGCCAATTTCAAACGCATTTAGGGGACCGTTGCCCTGTTCTAAATTGAACTGAAACCCGTCAATCAGCCCTGACAGAAGGTCGGAGCGCAGGGCCGAATACTCTGTAAACAGTGGATTTTCCAGCACCACTCGCTGGGGTGCCGGATTGGTCAGGGAGTAGTGCAATACCTCCGTCAGACCGGCACCGCGAAATGCCTTTCTGAGCTGTCGCACCAAGGCGGCCTCCGGGGAGAGTCGCCCACGAGATGTTTGCTGGGGCAGGGTATTGGCAAAGCGGTTGTAGCCAAACAAACGGGCGACTTCTTCGATTAGGTCAATCTCTCGCTCCAAATCGCGATAGCGATAGGCGGGCACGGTCACTGTCCAAGCACCGTCCCCATCGGCGGCCAGACTACACCCAAGACGAGTCAGGGTATCTTCCACATCAGCCGCGCTGAGGTCTGCCGGGACGCCCTCGTCGGTAATATACTGGCCCAAAATGTGACGTACCCGTGCCAGCCGCAGACCCACCGTTCGCATGGGGGTGATTTTGCCCACCTCGGTGCGCTCATCTTGCTGGTGCGTCACCTTGGCATTGGCTAGCTCCACCATCAGCTGGATAGCGCGATTAGCCGCTAGCTCTAGCTCTGCCGGGTTTACACCCCGCTCATAACGAGCCGATGCTTCGGTCCGCAGCCCTTGACTCCGAGCTGAGCGACGGATCGCCGCTGCATCAAAAAAGGCTGCCTCTAGAAAGACATTTTGAGTGCCGCTATGGACTTCAGACTCTTCGCCACCCATCACACCCGCTAGGGCGACGGGGACATCATTGGCCGTAATCGCCAGGGTTTGTTCTTTGAGCGGCCGCTCTTGGCCATCCAGGGTTTTAAGAGTTTCGCTCGGCTGGCAAAATCGGACGCTGACGGTTGTGTCCGTTCCCTGGCTAAGACGGTCTAAATCAAAGGCATGGAGGGGCTGTCCCCACTCCAGCAGCACATAGTTGGTGATGTCCACCACATTGTTGATGGAGCGGGTGCCAGCTGCTTCTAGACGCTGCTGGAGCCAGGCTGGGGATGGGCCAATTGTGACCCGCTCTAAGATGGTGCCAATATAAATGGGGCAGGCTTTGGGATCTGAAAGTGCGATCGCAACCTGGCTCTGGGCGCTAGTCGGGACAGCCAACTCTTGAATCGGTAACGTGAGCTTAGCCCCGGTGATCGCCGCCACTTCTCGGGCAATACCCACCATACTCAGGGCATCGGCTCGATTAGCGGTAGACGATAGATCTAGGACCGTGTCATCCAATCCCAGTAACGGTCGCACATCCTGCCCTAGTTCCAAGCTAGGCTGCTCAAAGATATGAATTCCCGCCGAATCCTTAGCTAAGCCCAGCTCTGATAAGGAGCAAATCATGCCTGCGGAGGCGACACCACGTACTTTACGAGACTTAATCTTGAGGTCCACCTGGGGCAGATAGGTCCCCACCGTAGCGACTGCGACAGAAACATCTGCCCGCACATTGGATGCTCCACAGACAATGGTGGAGGGTTCGTCCGCACCAATCTCTACGGTACATATGCTCAACTTGTCCGCATCGGGGTGAGGCCGCCGATCGGTTACCTTCCCCACCACGACACCATCAGCCCAGCTGCGACGGTCCTCAATATCTTCAACTTCAAATCCAGCCATGGTTAAGGCATCGCCAATAGCCTCAGGCGTTAGCTGCGGATCGACAAATTCTTTGAGCCAGTTGACAGAAATGCGCATGGAGCCTGGGTTAAAAAGATATGGGGTGGCAATAGACCGAAATTATTCTACCGTTGAAGCTCCGCTTTAAGCCGATTGTTTAATCGCGTCATGTCAGTCTCTGACCATCCGCGGCAGCCAGATCAGCAGAGTTATCTTGCATTATTTCGAAGGGACCAATTCCTAAATTGATACTGGCACCACAAACAATTGGATAAGATGATAAAGATAATAAATAAACTTACTTCAATTATCTGACAACCAAACTTGTTTTGATGTTGATCTGAATCCTGTGTGGACCAGATTGGGGGAATATTTAAAATTGGGACAGAATAAAATTAAGCTATTAAAAGAATCTCACCTATTCCATCACTAATGTCTGACGGCTGAGGATTGCAAAGTAATAGATATTATGGAGCAATTTTCAATCGCTTTTATTTCTGTTGGATCGACGGTGAAGTGCGGTTTCCTGCCCAATGGTTTTGAAATGTCGTGCCATAGTTAAATCTAGCCCCAGTCATAGATATGTGAGCAGGGTGGCTAAAGCTACATGACCTACTGCATTAAATCAGATTGTCCTAGCCCTAAAAATCCATCCACGGCAAGGCAATGTCTTGCTTGTGGTTCAGAGCTACTGCTGCGCGATCGCTATCGTGTCAGCGGTGCTTTAGGAAAGGGCGGTTTCGGCACCACATTTTTAGCCCACGACGAAGGGCTACCCGGCTGTCCTCCCTGTGTGATTAAGCAGCTGCATCCCACCGCTGAATCACCCCATGTGATGCAGATGGCGCGGGAGCTATTTGCTCGCGAAGCCAAGATCCTTGGCAAAATAGGTAACCATCCCCAGCTTCCTCGGCTGCTGGACTATTTCGAAGCCCATACAGATTTTTTTCTGGTTCAAGAATATATTCACGGAGCCACGCTTCAAAAAGAAGTAAAAACCCGAGGCTCGTTTAGTGAAGCGGGGACCAAGCAATTTTTAAGCGAAGTGCTGCCGGTGATGCAGTACATCCATCGCAATCAGGTCATCCATCGCGACATCAAGCCCGCTAACCTGATTCGCCGCGATGCGGATAAGCGGCTAGTGCTCATTGATTTTGGCGCCGTTAAAGATAAAGTTAACCCGGTTAAATCTACCGAAGAATCTGGCCATACAGCCTTAACTGCCTATGCGGTAGGCACGCCTGGCTATGCTCCCCCCGAGCAAATGGCCATGCGGCCTGTGTACGCCAGTGATATTTATGCCATCGGTGTGACCTGCCTTTATCTGCTAACGGCAAAATCCCCCAAGGAAATGTCCTACGATCCCCAATCAGGGGAAATCCTCTGGCAGCAGCACGTCAAGGTGAGCGATCACTTTGCGGGCGTATTGAGCAAAATGTTAGATATCTCGGTTCGACATCGATACAGCTCAGCTGATGCAATTTTGCGGGATCTAGATTTAGAACCCTATTTGGATAGCCTGGCCCAAAATATGGCGATCCCCACCACGGCCCCTAAGGATGTGGAACCCTCTAGTCAGCCATCGTTCAACAGTGATGAAACGGCTTCAATTTTAGGGTTAGATGACTCCCAAGCAGGGGTCTCTCCATCGGCTCGTATGGCGGCGGCGATTCGTGCACGCCGGGAGCGGCGGCAAAATACACGACCTTCGCCAATTGCGCCAAGACGCTCCTCAAGTAACTTACTGTCTAGCAGTTCTAGCCAATCAGGTCCATTTTCTGGAAACGGCAAAAAAATTACTCGCGAAGCTGTTGAAAAAGCCTATGGGCGCGGGCATCGTGATTTTTCACTACAGCCTCTGTCTCGACTCAACCTGCAGCGAATGGCCCTCAGTGGTGCAAGTTTTGCGGGTGCTCAGCTCATGGACTGTAACTTGCAGGGGGCCGACTTAACCAATGTAAACATGAGCAAAGCTGACTTACGTCAATGCAACTTTAGAAACGCTAAATTATCTAACGCCTATATGGGGGAAGCTAATTTGGAAAATAGCGATCTTCGAGGGGCGAACCTGACCCGTAGTAATTTGACCGGGGCCAATCTCAGAGGAGTCAACCTATGTGGTGCAGATTTGACCGGGGCTAATTTGACGGATAGTCAACTGGCAGCGACCAAAACTAACTGGTCTACCATCTATCCCAACGGTCGTCGTGGTCTACGCTAGCCACCGACCTAAGATTTACTTGATTTACCACGGTGATTAATGCCCGGTTTCTCCTCAGCCGCGTTAGTATATCTAAGGTATTTTGTGACAGTCTGTTAATTTTATGTTTCTCGACGAGCTGACACCCCTTGTACAAGAGATTTTAGGGCAGCCTGTTGCCTTTTTTGGTGGATTTGCCTCTGGGCTGCTAAAGCTAAACCTAGGTGATGATCCAGTTAAAAGCTGGCTGGAAAATCAAGGCGCTGATGTTGCCAGCCACGATGATGACGATAACAATGCTGGTAAAGGGCCACAAACCATCTCGATTGATTAGCTAACGCCCCTAG
>ERZ1740059.337-NODE-337-length-26118-cov-4.916510_pt1 | contig 26118 bp, 31 predicted proteins | sample MGYA00581744_ERZ1740059 | MGnify/ENA primary metagenome ERZ1740059 (study PRJEB43018, sample SAMN04849738) | marine metagenome | isolation source: floating plastic debris | place: Pacific Ocean | collected 2008-08-28 | study: EMG produced TPA metagenomics assembly... | reverse complement strand
TGGGCACGCTGATTTCAGCGCGCCGCTTGCCATTCACTTGAATGGGCATGGTCACCGTGTCATCGACGAGCATCGCCTCATCAGCCACAGGCCAGGGGGCCTTGGCAACAAGGCCTTCATGGCCCAGCATCTGCCACAGCTCTTCTGAGAGATGCGGCGTCATCGGGGCCATGAGTTGCACCAGCGCTGTCGCGGCATGGCGTTTGGCCTCAATCCCGGCCTTGGATCGCGAGAGCGTGTTGGAAAACGCATAGAGCTTGGCAATAGCCGCGTTGAAGCCAAAGCTTTCCACGCCGCCTGTGACATCATGGATGGTTTTGTGCATCTCTTTGAGAAGCGCGTCATCCGCCTCTGGCGATGCAGCCTCCGCTCCCGCGCAAATATCAAAGACAATCCTATAAACGCGGGTCAGATGCTTGTGCGCGGCTTCCGCCCCGGCGGCTGTCCATTCCACGTCCCGGTCGGGCGGGCTGTCGGAGAGGACAAACCAGCGGGCGGTGTCCGCGCCGAACTGGCTGATGATGTTCACCGGGTCCACAACGTTGTTTTTTGACTTCGACATCTTAGCCGAGGGGATCACTTTGACCTTCTCGCGGGTCTCACGCACGATGACGCTGCCGCCTTTGTCCTCCACTTCTTCGGGATAGTGGAAGATTGGGCGGCCACCCTCTGCGCGCCGCTCTGCGTTTTCGTAGATCGCGTGGGTCACCATGCCTTGGGTGAAGAGCGCGTTGAACGGCTCAACCGCACCTTTGGGCAGATGGCCTGTGATGTTCATCGCCCGCGCATAGAAGCGGGAATAGAGCAGATGCAGGATCGCGTGTTCCACCCCACCAATGTACTGATCGACGTTCATCCAGTAGGCGGCGTCTTCGGGATCCGTGGGTGTGTCCGCCCGCGGGGCCGTGAACCGAGCAAAGTACCAGGAGCTGTCGACGAACGTGTCCATCGTGTCGGTTTCCCGCACGCCGCTTTCGCCGCATTTGGGGCATTCGCACTGGCGCCACGCATCATGGCGATCCAGAGGGTTGCCCGGCTGATCAAAGCTCACATTCTCGGGCAGCTTAATGGGCAGGTTTTCTTTCTTTTCCGGAACCACACCGCAAGTTTCACAATGCACGACGGGAATTGGGCAGCCCCAGTAGCGCTGTCGCGACAGGCCCCAATCGCGCAGACGAAACTTTGTCACGCCGAGGCCCCAACCATCACGCTCTGCCATGTCGATGGTGGCATTGATCGCCTCTTGCCCTGTGGCCACATCAATCCCGGTGAAGTGGTTCACCCATTTCACCTTTTCGGTCTTGGGCGGCACGAAGGCCTCTGTGCCGACGGGCGTCTCATTATCCAGCGCAAAGAACGTGTCGATCACGGGCAGATCGTATTTGCGACAGAAATCCAAATCCCGTTGATCATGCGCGGGGCAGCCGAAGATTGCACCTGTGCCGTAATCCATCAGAATGAAGTTTGCGATCCAGATGGGGAGGTCATGGTCGGGGTCGAGCGGGTGCTTGACCGTGAGGCCTGTATCAAAGCCGAGCTTTTCAGCCTTCTCCAGAGCCTCTTCCGTTGTGCCGCCTTTCGTGCACTCCGCCCGAAACGCTGCGACGTCGAGATTGCTTTGCGCCAACTCTTTGGAGAGAGGGTGATCGGGTGAAATGCCAATGAAAGATGCGCCCAGCAGGGTGTCGGGTCGGGTCGTATACACCTCGACATCGCCGCCGCCATCGGTGCGCTCAAAACTGAACTGAAGACCTCGGGACTTGCCGATCCAGTTTTCCTGCATAATCCGTACTTTCGCGGGCCAATCGTCCAGATCGCCCAACGCCTCTAGCAGCTCTTCGGAAAAGTCGGAAATTTTAAAGAACCACTGCGTCAGCTCGCGCCGTTCCACATCCGCGCCAGAGCGCCAGCCCTTGCCGTCGATCACCTGTTCATTGGCAAGCACGGTCATATCGACCGGATCCCAGTTCACCACCGCGTTCTTGCGGTAGATCAGACCGGCATCCAGCATGTCGATGAACATGGCCTGCTGGTGGCGGTAGTATTCAGGGTGACAGGTTGCAATTTCCCGAGACCAATCGAGAGAAAACCCCAGCGGCTTCAGCTGTGATTTCATGTCGGCGATGTTCTGATAGGTCCATTCGCCTGGGTGTATCCCTTTGTCCATCGCAGCGTTTTCAGCGGCCAAACCGAAGGCATCCCACCCCATAGGATGCAGCACATTGTGCCCCGTCGCCAAGCGGTGACGCGCGATCACATCACCAAGCGTGTAGTTGCGAACATGGCCCATGTGGATGCGGCCCGATGGATATGGAAACATCTCCAGGACATAGTATTTGGGTTTTTCCGCAGATCGCTCCGCGCGGAACACGCCAGCCTTGTCCCAGGCTGCCTGCCACTTCGCTTCGATATCGCCGGCCGAATAGCGCGTCATTTCTACCATGACCTAGAATTGTTTTAACTGACCGAGTGATAGGAACGTTATCAGCCGGGGTCCAGCAGGAAAGATGACAAATACGCACCCTTGCGCCAGTAATCGGGTAAGTCTTAGATCAAACCGAAGCCAAAAAGACGAGCCAACATGAAGATCATTATTATTCATCAGAATTTTCCCGGTCAGTACAAGCACCTTGCACAGTCGTTGGCGGCTGCGGGGCATGACTGCGTGGCCCTGACCTTGCGGGTCAAAGAGGCCAAGATTTGGAATGGGGTGCAGATTATCCCCTATCACCTCATGCAACGATCCGATCAAAGCACGCATCCATGGGTTCTGGATTTTGACACCAAGGTGACGCGCGCCCATGCGTGCTTTGCTGCTGCTCGCAAATTGAAAGAGCGAGGCTTTGAACCCGATCTCATTCTGGCGCATCCGGGTAGGGGCGAGGCGATGTTTCTGAAAGCCGTCTGGCCCGACGCACGGATGGGACTATATTGTGAGCTTTACCATCTTTCGGGGCGACCACATGGAGGGTTTGATCCAGAATTTGAAGCGGCTGACACGCTGGAGGCGGCACTGCGTATTCGGATGAAAAACCTGCACAATCACCTGCATTTTGAGGTCGCTGATGCCGGGATCAGCCCGACCGCGTTTCAGGCCGACACGTTTCCCAGTTCATTTCGTAACAAGATCACTGTCTGCCATGATGGGATCGACACAGAGACCTCTCGGCCCGATCCAGAGGTGACGCTGAATCTTCAAAAACGCGGCGCATTGAGTCGCAACGATGAGATCATAACTTTCGTCAATCGCAACCTAGAGCCCTATCGCGGCTATCACATTTTCATGCGGGCCCTGCCGCGCCTTTTGCGGGAACGCCCGAATGCCACGGTTCTGGTGGTGGGCGGCAATGATGTCAGCTATGGGGGGCGCCCGCCAGAAGGCCAAACCTGGAAGCAGATTTTCATCGATGAGGTGCGCCAGGAGATTTCCGACAGCGACTGGGAGCGTGTCCGGTTTCTTGATCGAATCCCGCATGCGCAATTCACCAAACTGCTGCAGATCAGCACGGTGCATATCTATCTGACCTACACCTTTGTTCTGAGCTGGAGCTTGCTGGAGGCGATGAGCTGTGGCGCGGCCATCGTGGCCAGTGCGACAGCCCCAGTTCAGGAGGTGATTCGAGATGGTGAAACGGGCCAGCTCGTGGACTTTTTCGACGTAGACGGGTTGGTAGAAAAGGTCAGCGCGCTGCTCGATGACCCTGATCGGCGCCTGGCGTTTGGTGAGGCCGCGCGCGCCGAGATGATCGCGAACTATGATCTAAAATCGATTTGCCTGCCGCGTCAGATCGCCTGGGTCGAAGACGTGATGCAGGGTTAGTAGGGCCTCGCGCCGAAAATGGCGGAGCCGACGCGCACATGCGTGGCCCCGAACGTCACCGCTTTTTCGAAATCACCGCTCATGCCCATGGAAAGGCCAGTGAGACCGTTGCGCTCCGCGATTTTCGCCAGGAGCGCAAAATGCAACGCGGCTTCCTCATCGACCGGTGGAATGCACATGACCCCTCGAATAGAGAGATCAAGCGCGCGGACATCTTTGATGAATGCGTCCGCCTCTGCAGGCCAGATCCCTGCTTTTTGATCTTCTTCGCCGGTATTCACCTGCACGAAGAGGTCAGGACAAGAGCCCAGTTCCTGGGCCAGTCGCGCAAGGGTTTTGGCCAGTTTTGGCCGGTCCAACGAATGAATGGCCTGACAGAGCTCCATTGCCTGACGTGCCTTGTTGGTCTGCAATGGCCCCACGAGGTGCAGATCCACACTCTCATATGTCTCGCGAAACATCGGCCATTTGCCCGCGGCCTCTTGAACCCGGTTTTCCCCAAACACCCGGTGACCTTCTTGCAAGACGGCCTCCACCCGCTCGTTGGGCTGTTTTTTGGAAATTGCAATAAGCTCTACGCTGCCTGGCTCTCGACCTGCGTCGCTTTCGGCCTTGCGCAAGCGGTCCGTGATGTCTGCCAATGCCATGGGGCACCTTTTCGTGATTGGGTCAAACGTGTGCTGTGCATGCCATAGCTGGGGCAAGGTGTAAAACCGCGTCCTCACGCAGTCTTCATAATCACCCAAGCGGTTCGCATGAATCCTGTGTCGCAAATCACCTTCGGCGGCGGCACGCTGTCAGGTGCCATTTGCCTTGTCGACATGCGCTTGCTTGGATAGTAGGGAATATGGAAACAATAACAGGTTCCTGCAGTTATGATGACGACCTCTGTAAAGACAGCTGTGATTGCGGTGACTTGCCTTGCCTTCTTTGCATCCTGCGGGTCGACAGATCGCAGAGTTCGCGAGGACGCGTTCGAAGTGGAAACAGGTCGGGAATCCAAATCATCGGTCGATGATGGAAGCAGCCTGTTGGACATCTTCAAAGACGGCGGCGATAAAGTTAAGGTCAACCGCTTTCTTTGGACTGCGACATTGCAGGTTCTGGATTTTCTTCCAGTGGAAAGTGCCGATCCGTTTACCGGCGTTATCTCAACGGGATTTGGTCGCCCGCCCGGCGGTGGGCAGCAATATCGCGCGACGGTTCTGATCAGTGATCCAGCATTGGATGCGAGATCCTTGAACGTGGCTCTTCAGACACGCGGCGGCGCCTCTGTGAGCACGGCCACGAAGCGCGCCGTGGAAGACGCCATCCTAACGCGCGCGCGTCAATTGCGCGTTGAGGCCAAAGGCTTCTAAACCACGTCCAATGTTTAAGAGCGCCGACGGCTGTGCAAAGTGCGCAGACGCTGATCGATTATGGTAAGAGCTATTGTTCCAGCCGTGGCGTATGAGCGCTAATTCGACGCAAGCACCGCGCGGCCCACCGGCCCTTCGTGGCTGATGATACCGGCGTAGCGCGGGTTGGCCATGATCTGATGCAGATCAACCTCTTGCCCATTGAGATATGCCGTCCGGCTGACCAAGCGTATGCCGTGGCTGTAATCAGCATAGCCGGCACCATGGACCGTACTGAGGGGCTGAATGGGTTGGCCATTGCGCCGGTGCCACCCGTAGATCGCGACGCGCCCGCGATTGGAGGCAAGCCGCGTGGTCAGGACAACATCCTTTTTGTGCCCTGAAATCAGGTTGCCGTGGGTGGCGCCTGCACTGCGGCGTTGCGCTTCTACGGTATCATTGTGGCGCATGAAATACGTGGTTGATGTCATCTGCGGGCCAGGTGACATCGGGCTTGGCGACAAACGCGTCTTGGCCTGGCGATAGATAGCATCGACGACGCGTGGCGTGGGCAGAACCATGTTGAAGGACCGTGCAACCCGGCTGGCACCATTGAGGCCAAGCGGCACTCGAACAAAATCCGAGTCGCTGCCCAGTGCGAGGTAATCAGGCGTAACGCACAGGGTAATATTGGTCACCCGGCCGTCGGACGCCCGGCCACTCAATGTGACTGGCACCAGATTGCGCTGGAAGCTTGGCATATTGCCCTTGAGCAGTTCAGCCACAACCATTTGATCGCGTTTCACACCGTCAATGCTCTGGGCGCTGGCCAGGATCGAAGAGGCCCCTCCGGCACCCCCCTTCCTGCGCGGCATGCCACGTGCCAAGCGTTTGGGACACCGGGCGGATGGGGCCGCGATACGGGGTGTTTCCGGCACGATCTCAGGCTCACGCCGCGTTTCCGGCGCAGTGGCGGTCTCGGGCACAAAAAGACTTGCAAGACGCACGGCCTCTTCGACGGCTGTTGGTCGTGTCAAAACCTCCGGGCGCAGCCGTGGCCGGATCGACACGCCCAAACCGGCTACAATGACATCAGAGGCGCCAGTCTCTTCTTCGGGTATTGCCTCTTCCTCGGGTCTTGCTCCATCGACAAGGTCATTCAGATCGGGCGTCGGCGTCTCTTCGGCTCCTAGGTCATCGGCAATGCCATCTTGGGCTGGCGTCTGCGTCTCTTCGGCCACCACTGGTTCGCTCAAACCCGGACGATTCGGGGGTTTCACCTCGGGCGCACCTAGGAAAATGCGCGACAAAGGCGACACAATCCCGTCTTCCAACAAGGTGTCTGTCGGGGTCAACCGGGCCAGTCGTGGGGCTTGTGCTGTCTCACTCTGCGACGTCAAAGGTTGAATCGCGACTGCCGGGCTGAGAAGCGGTAGATCTTGAACGCTCGCCAAAGGTGGCAGCGGCAAGGTATCCGACATCTCAGTGCTAACGACGGGAACATTGAACACTGTGCCGCGCAAAGCATAGGACGCACCTGCGATCGTCGTCATACCCATAAGGTATATCCCCACGATCAAAGCGCCCCGATTGCGGCCAACTCTGGCCGCGAAATTTGGATTGGACATGCGACGCACGCTCGTGTCCCTTTTGTTGCCCCTCAGATCCCGACTCGGGACCAACCTACACCCATGTGATGATCGCTCGGTTTACAGACCATTCACGGGCCCTGCAATAAGTGCAACACCGTTGCGCGATTTGTCGCCAATTTAGACGGCAGATCGCAGCCTGTTGGATCTTTCCTTCACGAAACATCGCATTCTCAGCGCGCCGGCCTTTTTCAGATTCTTTTCGCGCTGTTATCTCACGCTTAATTGTTGCACAAACAATGACAACGTGTGCGCCAAACGAGCGGTGGATTTTTACCAAAATCACTGTCAGTTTGAGTGCAGTGAACTGGGGACGCGCGCCTTTTGTGCCGCGAATGAGGGGGCAAAAGGGTACATCGATGCGCAAGACAAGAGCGGCTTGGACATTCGGTGCGGCGTTCGCTGCAGTGATGACAGTGGGACAAAGCGCATCGGCACAAATGCCCGGCGCATTGGATGAGTGTTTGGAACTGGCCGGAGAACCCACGGCCGAAGCCCCTGTGAGTCGCGACGCCGGCAGCGCATTCTTTTCCGCAATGGCCAAAGCACGCCCGCATTGCGAAGCAGCGCTGATTGGACCTGAGCAGGACGGCCGCGTGCTGTTCCATATGGCCGTCATAATGCAGCGCGAAGGGTTTCACACCTATGCGCTCCGGGCGTTCACCATGGCCGCATCCGCAGGAATTGCGCCCGCCTACACCAAGGTTGGGGATTACTACAATTTCGGGATCGGCGGCATCCGCGAAAACCACCGGCGCGCCGTAGAAAACTATCAGAAAGCTGCAGAAACCGGGGACGCACCGGCCAAAGCGACGCTTGCAATCATGCATCAGATCGGCCGCGGCGTGCCGCAAGATTTCGACAAGATGTTCTCGCTGCTCGAAGAGACGGCGGCCGACGGCTATCATTTCTCCCAGTTGCGCCTGGCAGAGCTATACATGAGCCCGGACGCTGTTTCGCCTGCCTTGGCCCGCCAGTTGGATCTGCCCGATCCATTGAAGGCAACCGAGTTCTATGAGCTGGCAGCCGCGCAGGGAAATTCTGTTGCCCGGGCTGAGCTGGACAAAGCCGCCGATGGCGAGGGGCTCTTCAATGACCCGGCCGTGCGTCTGAAACTGATCAACCGCGGTGTGGAACAAGGTGAGCCTTCGGCGATCAACACGCTGGGTTTTATGCATGAGCGCGGGGATGGCGTGGACTACAATCCGCAGCTTGCCGCACAACTTTACATTCAGGCGCTCGAGGCCGGGCTGCCGGTGCAAGAACTGCGCGGTCTGGAAAACGGTCGGTTTGTGCGGTGGGACAACGAAACGGCGCTGGAATTCCAGGTTATCTTGCAAAACCGAGGGCTCTATCTTGGGTTCCTCGATGCCGTGGTTGGACCGGGCACCATGGGTGCCGCGGCTCAGGTGGCCCAGCAAGCAGCGCAAGCGCAGTAAATTTCAGCCAGTCGAGGAAAACGTGAGACGCGCGCTAGCGGCGGCGGTCGCGGCGTGAACTCATCGGTTGAAACGCGACACCGACATGCGCCTCGCAATAGGGTTTGCCAGATTGGACAGGCAGCCCGCAGAACCAGAAATCATCTGTGGCCGGATCGCCCACCGGCCATTTGCATGTCCTCTCCGTCAACTCCATCAAAGACAGTTTCTTTGCCTTCTTTTCCACCTCATTGACCTTGGCCAACGCCTCGGGATCAATCTCATTGAGAGAGGGTTGCGGGGGAAGCGGCTGACCGGCTGGGATAATCGGCTTCATCCGAGAAACAGGCGCAGCCGACACGTCCTGAGCGGGCTGCTTGGCCTCGGATGCGGTCGGCGCGGGTTTTGGTGCCGCCTTTGCCTTCGGCACGGGTTTGGCCTTTGCTTTTGTGCCGCCATCCGATGACGTTCCGCCGCCACCGTTGCGATTGGACAGCCCGAGACGATGCACTTTTCCGATCACGGCATTGCGCGTCACACCACCAAGCTCTTTGGCAATCTGGCTGGCAGATTGGCCTTCGCCCCACATCTTCTTCAGTTTCTCAACGCGCTCGTCGCTCCAGGACATGTCCTACCTCTTGGGAAAATGCGCGTCATCGTGATCCGCGCTGTCGGTTTCATCCGTGAAAGCCCTATTCTAATCACTGCGCTGTGAGTTACAAGCCGCACTGATCTATGAATTCTAAGAGTAGGGCTTATGAGCACATATATCCCGCCAAAAGCCGTTCAACATGGCACGCGGCGCTTTGGCCGCGTGAATTGGCTGGGTCTTTGGACATTGTGCACCAGAGAGGTCCAACGGTTCATCTCTGTTTGGACGCAAACCTTGCTGGCGCCTCTGGTTACGGCTGGGCTCTTCATCGTGATCTTTTCCATCGCGATCGGCCCACGGCGCGGCGATGTTATGGGCTTGGATTTCACGACGTTCATTGCGCCCGGCATCCTGATGATGACGGTGATCCAGAATTGTTTTGCCAACACGTCTTCGTCGATCATCGTCTCCAAAGTCCAAGGCAACATCGTAGACACGCTTATGCCGCCGCTAAGCGCAATGGAGCTGGTGATCGGATATCTTGCAGGCGCTGTGGTCCGCGGCGTGTGTGTGGCACTGGTCATCGCGGTTGGGCTTTGGCTCTTTTTGGGCCTGATTCCGGCGCATCCGCTGACCGCACTTGGCTTTGTGATCCTAGGCGCGACTTTGATGGGCGGGCTGGGATTGGTCGCGGGCATCTATGCCAACAAGTTCGACCAAACAGCCGCGATCACAAACTTCATCGTCACGCCGTTGGCCTTTCTTTCAGGCACGTTTTATTCGGTCGAAGCACTGCCAGACCTGCTCTATGACATCACCCATTGGAACCCGATCTTTTATCTGATCGACGGCGTGCGCTACGGCATGATCGGGGTGTCTGACAGCCCGCCCGCCTTGGGCTTTGCGATCGGTCTTGGCACAGTGGGCGTGATCTCCGCGGTGGCATGGTTGATGTTCGCGAGAGGCTATCGCCTGAAGCCGTGAGGCGCGGCGTTCTCGCATCATTGCAACGCCTGTTTTTCTTGCTATAGCTGCGCGCACTCAGCCAGTCAGAGGCATCATGACCCGCACCATTTTGTTCCTTGTTTTCGGCCTGACCGGCATTGCCGTGCTGGTCAGCCTGGGCATGTGGCAGGTACAGCGGCTGGCGTGGAAAGAAGGCGTGCTGGCGCAGATCGACGCGCGGATTGCAGCCCCCCCTGTGGCGTTGCCGCAATCTGCAGACCCGGAAATGGACAAGTATCTGCCTGTGGAGATGACCGGGCAGTTCGGCGCAGGCGTTTTGCGCGTGCTGGTCAGTCAGAAACGTGTGGGCGCGGGCTATCGTCTGATCACGCCATTTGAATTTGAAGACCGCTCCGTTCTGGTAGATCGCGGGTTCATTCGGGTGGGCGAGGCCCTCTCCCCTGCCCCGGCCGGTCAGGTCACTGTGACGGGTAACCTACACTGGCCCGATGACCGCAACAGCTCCACCCCGGACAACGATGTCGATGACAACACGTGGTTTGCCCGTGACATTGATCAGATGGCAGATCTCCTTGGTACAGAGCCGCTTCTCGTTGTCGCACGAAATTTGTCGCAACCGGGCGGTGCTGTGACGCCTTTGCCCGTCGACAGCAGCGCCATTCCCAACGATCACTTGCAATACGCCGTCACGTGGTTTGGCCTGGCGGCCATCTGGACAGTAATGATGCTCTATTTCGTATACAGACTGCGAAACCCTGCCAAAGGACAGGCATGATGAAGTACATCTCCACCCGGGGTCAGGCCCCTCAGCTGACATTTGAAGAGGCTATGCTGACTGGGCTGGCGCGCGATGGCGGTCTCTACCTGCCAGAGACGATCCCGCAGATGTCGAAGGACGATATCGCGGCGCTGGCGGGCCAGTCCTATGAAGAGGTCGCGTTTCGCATCATGCGCCCCTTTATTGGCGATGCCTTCACGGATGACGAATTTCGCGGCATCATTGAGCGCGCTTATGCAGGGTTTGCACATGCCGCGCGCGCACCACTCGTTGAGCTGGCGCCGGGTCATCATCTGCTCGAGCTCTTCCACGGGCCAACGCTGGCCTTCAAAGACTTCGCGATGCAGCTCATCGGTCAGATGTTTGAGTTTTCGCTCAAGCGGTCTGGCAAGAAGGTGTGCATTGTCGGCGCCACATCCGGCGATACGGGCTCTGCCGCCATTGAGGCGTTCCGCGGGCTCGAGGCTGTGGATGTCTTCATTCTCTATCCGCATGGCCGCGTTTCAGAAGTGCAGCGTCGCCAGATGACAACGCCGAAAGAAGACAACGTTCATGCCTTCGCTTTGACGGGGCATTTCGATGATTGTCAGGCGCGCGTCAAAGACATGTTCAACGATTTTGAGTTCCGCGATGGCGTGGGCCTTGCCGGGGTAAACTCGATCAACTGGGCGCGCGTGCTGGCCCAGGTTGTGTACTATTTCACCTCTGCTGTTTCTGTGGGCAGTCCGTATCGATCTGTCAGTTTTACTGTTCCAACCGGTAATTTCGGGGATATTTTTGCAGGCTACATCGCAAAACAAATGGGTTTGCCTATCGAAAGACTGATTGTAGCAACCAACCAAAACGACATTCTGCACCGCTGTCTGAGCCGGGGGGACTATGTGCCCGACGGCGTGATCCCGTCGATCAGCCCGTCCATGGACATCCAAGTCAGCTCAAACTTCGAACGCGCTCTCTTTTACGCTTATGACCAAGATGGTGTCGCCGTTTCGCAGCTCATGGATGAGCTGAAATCGGGCGGATTTCACGTCTCCCAGGGCGCTCAGGAAGCGCTGCGTGAAAGCTTCGACAGTGGCCGGTGCTCAGAAGACGAAACAAGCGCCACGATCCAACGCACGATTGAGACCACGAGTGAACTGCTCTGCCCGCATTCCGCCGTGGGGGTCCATGTTGCAGAAGCCCAGATTAATCCGGCAACCCCTATGATCACGCTGGCAACGGCCCATCCGGCCAAGTTTCCGGCGGCCGTTGAGGCGGCCACAGGTATCCATCCCCCCTTGCCCTCCCACATGGCCGACCTGTATGACCGGTCGGAGCGCGTGACGCGGGTTGACAATGACCTGCGCGCGCTCGAAGGGATTATTAGGGAACGGATCGCTCATTGACTGTCAGGTTGACCACTCTGGACAATGGCTTTCGCATTGTGACCGAACCCATGCCAGGCCTGCAATCGGCGGCCATCGGGGTTTGGGTCCTTGCAGGTGCGCGGCACGAGTCGGCCCAGCAAAACGGGATCGCGCATTTTCTTGAGCACATGGCCTTCAAAGGCACGGCAACGCGGTCTGCTCTCGACATCGCAGAGGCGAGCGAAGATGTGGGCGGCTATATCAACGCATATACCTCCCGCGAAGTCACAGCCTATTATGCGCGCGTCTTGGGGGAGCACGTGCCGCTCGCACTGGACGTGGTGGCCGATATCCTGCGCAATCCCGTGTTCGACCCAAGCGAGATCGAGATCGAGCGCGGCGTGATCTTGCAAGAGATCGGGCAAGCCTTCGATACACCCGATGACATCATATTCGACTGGCTTCAGGAAAAGGCCTATCCCGATCATCCGCTGGGCCGTGCTATTCTGGGCGATGAAGCACGGGGGCAGAGCTTTGATCGGCCTGACCTAACAGGGTTTGTATCGGAGCATTACAGACCCGGGCAGATGATCCTGTCAGCCTCTGGTGCGGTCGATCACGACGCTCTGGTTGCCGGTGCCGAAAAGCTCTTTGGCGACATGGAAAGCGCGGCCGAACACCCTGCATCTGTGGCCCGCTTCTCTGGCGGCGAAAGCAGAACCATCAAGGCTCTGGAACAGGCTCATTTTGCCCTGGCCTTTGAGAGCCCGAATTATTGCGATTCTCGGATCTATGCCGCGCAGATTTACGCCTCTGCGCTTGGCGGATCGATGTCGTCGAGGCTGTTTCAAGAAGTGCGCGAAAAACGCGGGCTCTGCTATACGATCTACGCGCAAGCAGGCGCCTATGCAGATACTGGCATGATGACGATCTATGCAGGCACATCCGGCGCGCAGATGCAGGATCTGGCCCAGATCACCATTGATGAGATGAAGCGCGCGGTTGATGATCTGAGCGAAGCCGAGTTGGATCGGGCGCGGGCTCAGATGAAAGCGGGTCTTTTGATGGGGCTCGAAAGCCCGTCCAATCGCGCTGAACGGCTGGCTCGTATGATACAAATCTGGGGTCGGGTGCCGTCGCTTTCAGAGGTGGTAGAGCACATCGACGCCGTCAACCTGCGCGATTTGCGCGACTTTGCCGAAATGACGATCAGCCAAGCGCCGGCCGCCATGGCCCTTTACGGCCCTGTCGACCACGCTCCGACCTTGGAAGCGCTGCAGGACAGGCGTGCTGCTTGATGCTTCTACCCGGTCGGAAAGTCCGGATTGAAACCGAGCGCCTGACTTTACGCCAGCCGCTGTTCAATGATTTTCGCAGTTGGTCAACGCTACGCCGCAACTCCTCTGAGTTTCTGATCCCTTGGGAGCCGCAATGGGCCAACGATCATCTCTCGCGCAAAGGGTTCACCAACCGTGTCACCTGGGCGCAGCGTTGCATCAAAAATGGCTCTGCCATGCCGCTATTTCTGCTGCGACGGGACGATGACATCCTTTTGGGCGCAATCACGCTGGATAACATCCGCCGCGGGCCGGCACAGGCGGGCACTCTTGGATACTGGATCGGGGCACCTTACGCCCGACAGGGCTACATGCAGGAGGCGATTTCCGGCCTTGTCCATCATGCATTTGAGCGCCTTGATCTGTCGCGGATCGAGGCGGCCTGTTTGCCTGAAAATGACGCCTCCCGAAGGTTGTTGGAAAAATGCGGCTTCAAATACGAAGGCGTTGCGCAAAGCTATCTTCAAATCAACGGGCGCTGGCGGACCCACGTGCTCTATGCCGCGTTGCGCTCAGACCGTCGCGGGAAGATCGAAACGCTCTGACCGTCATCCATTTTCTGATATTGTTAGGGCTGATCTAAGAGGGCTGACGCGGCTCAGGATCACTCTAAATGCTCTTGGAAAGGAGCATTGGCATGATCAGATCCCTCCTCGGTTTTTGTCTCATTTGCACCGTGATTGGCACAGGTGCATCGGCGCAGGAGACGCGACAAGAAAGCCATTGCCTCTCCCTCGCCGAGGCCCCAGGCATTGATTACTTGCACCAAGCGTCCTTCACTGAGCCAGTAGCACACGGCAGCGTGCGCATCCGGTACATTGATCATGCGTCTTTTTTGATCCAGACTCCGGGCGGCCTCTCCGCCGTAACGGATTTCACGGGTTATGTAGGCAACGTTGATTTCATCCCAGACATCGTGACAATGAACCATGCCCATTCCACCCATTGGACAGCCAATCCCGATCCAGCAATCCCCCATGTTCTGCCCGGCTGGGGAGAGCCCTTTGGAAGCGGCATCACGCACCGCCTGGATCTGGGTGAAATTCTCATACGCAATGTGTCGACGGATATCCGGTCCTATTTCGGGGGTGGTTCCGAACCGAAGGGCAATTCGATCTTTGTGTTCGAAGTGGCAGGCCTCTGCGTGGGTCATCTCGGCCATCTCCATCATGAACCCAATGCCGAACAATATGCCGCACTTGGGCGTGTTGATGTTGTCATGGCGGCCGTCGATGGCGGGCTGACCTTGGATCTGCCCACCATGCTGCGCGTCATGGATCGCCTGCGATCCTCGGTGGTGATCCCGATGCATTGGTTCTCAGAAACCTCCTTGACGGCATTTCTGGCAGGCATGGAAGACGGCTTTGACGTTGTGATCACCGATGGGAATGACATCACGCTGAGCCAGGACACCCTGCCCGCTCGACCGACGGTCATGGTGCTGCGGCCGCAATTTCTCAGAGACAGCGAAGACTAGGAGGGTCGAGGCTGCAACACCGGTCATGCAGCTTTTGAATTGTGACGTGACGCTTCCGACAAATGCCTTGAAAAATCGGACAAAACCCCTCATTTAACAGGCGTCTCAAAGCATGGGACGTTTGTTTAGGAGAGACCATGGCCAAGGAAGATACGCTCGAATTTCCCGGTGTCGTCAAGGAACTCCTGCCAAATGCGACATTTCGGGTCGAGCTTGAAAACGGCCATGAAATCATCGCTCACACGGCAGGCAAAATGCGCAAGAACCGGATCAGGGTTCTGGCAGGCGATAAGGTACAGGTGGAAATGACCCCCTATGATCTGACAAAAGGTCGGATCAACTACCGTTTCAAGTAACGCGTCGCACGTGCTTTGGCTCCGATGCGGTTGATCCTCGCTTCGGCAAGTCCGCGACGACTTGAATTGCTGCAACAGCTGGGTATCACTCCGGACGTTATCGCCCCTGCGGACGTTGATGAGACACCGCTGCAGTCTGAAATGCCCCGCGTCTATTGCACGCGCGTGACACGCGCGAAGGTCAAAGTCTATGAGGCCGGTCCAGCCGACCTTGTCCTGGCCGCCGACACGACAGTGGCCCTTGGCCGTCGCATTCTGGGCAAACCCGATGACGTGAACGAAGCGCGCTCTTTTCTGAACCTCTTGTCCGGGCGCCGTCACCGGGTCATCACGTCTGTTGCCTTGCGCAAAGGCGCGCGCATATGGCAACGAGATGTGGTCACTGCGGTCCGGATGAAACGGCTCTCGGAGGCGGAAATCGCAGGATATCTGAGAACAAATGACTGGAAAGGCAAAGCCGGCGGCTACGCGATTCAAGGCCCAGCCAGCGCCTTTGTGCCCTGGATCCAAGGCTCCTACTCTGCTGTCATGGGCCTGCCTCTGGCCGAGACGTCGCACCTTCTTGGCACCGCGGGATACACGATCTGGAGGGCCACATCATGAAAGGCACGACCGTATGTCTGGATGCCTGGAATGGCTTTGAGGCCGCGGCATGGGTTGAAAATGGTCGGCTAGAAGACCTCCTGATCGACAGCGATTTGCCCCGTCCAGGCACTATTTATCGGGCCATTGCGGACCGCCCGGTAAAGGGCCAGGGCGGGATGTTCGTGCAAACACCCGACGGCATGGGATTTCTGCGGCAGGTCAAGGGTTTGTCGCCCGGTCAAAGCCTTCTCGTGCAGGTCACCGGCTACGCCGAACCGGGCAAAGCGATCCCGGTCACAACAAACCTTCTTTTCAAAAGCCGTTTCGCCATTGTGACGCCTGGCGCACCGGGATTGAACGTGAGCCGAGCCATTAAAGACGAAGCCATCCGTGATCGTCTGCTCGAGATTGCCCATGACATCCTCGAGGGAGGCCAAGACGGCCTAATCTTACGCTCCGCCTGCGAATTTGCCGACACGGATGCTGTTGCTGAGGATGTAACTGCCATGGCTAATCTCGCTCAGGCGGTCCTGACCGATGGCGCAGGCGGGGTGGAAAAGCTTGTCGAAGGCCCGGGCCCGCATGATATGGCCTGGCGCGAATGGCCCGATCAGGGAGATGTCGATGGTGCGCCGGGCGCCTTCGCGCGCCACGGTGTGGATGACATGATCACCGCACTGCAATCGTCGCGCATCGTTCTCGCCTCCGGCACCATGTTTGTAGAGCCGACGCGCGCCCTCGTTGCCGTGGACATCAATACCGGCGGTGACACCTCGCCAGCGTCCGGCCTGAAGGCCAATATGGCGGCGGCCAAGGATCTGCCACGGCAGTTGCGCCTGCGCGGGCTTGGCGGTCAGATCACGCTGGACCTTGCGCCCATGGGTAAAAAGGACCGGCGCAGTTTCGAAGCGGCCCTGCGTGCCGCGTTTCGGCGCGACATGACAGAGACCGCACTGGCCGGATTCACACCGTTGGGGCATTATGAACTGCAACGCAAACGTGACCGAGCACCGCTTTTGGGAGTCCAGAAATGAGCTGTCCGATCTGTTCCAAATCCAGCATAGAACGCTATAGACCGTTTTGTTCAAAGCGGTGCGCGGATATCGATTTGGGCAAATGGATGCGCGGCGACTATGCGGTGGCCTCGCAAGAGCCCATCGATCCCGACGAGGTTGAAAGCGCATTGCGCGGGGATCAAAGCTTTGACGGCAAACTGCATTGAAATTCCACGCAATTGCTCTGGACACCTCGCGCACACGCGTCTAGATACGCGACACCCAAGCGCACAGCGCGTCTCCCGTGCCCGGGTAGCTCAGGGGTAGAGCAGTGGACTGAAAATCCTCGTGTCGGTGGTTCGATTCCGCCCCCGGGCACCATTTTACAATTTCCGCCCAAATCTCCTAAAAATCTAAAGATTACAGAGGCTTGCGGAGTTCGATATCCTGTTTTCCGGTCGTAGGAAATCCGATCAGAAAACACCATTCTTAGCAGCAATCGGCGCATGCTTTGATCGCCTAAACCCCATATTTTATAGGGATTTGAGAGGAAACTGAGAGCGAGTTCGACTTTTTCCGGAAGGTGTCGGTTCAGATTCTTCATTTCGGCAAGTTTTTGCTCCGTCAGAACCTTGTTCTTTTCGAGCGTCTCAATCTTGCGTTCATAGGCGCGCGCTGCGTGCGGACTGGAAGACGCCGCGATCATCTCTATGAATTTCTCCACCTCCTTGTCGATGCGCTTCAGATCGCACTTAAGAGCCTTTACAGTGCTTTCCGCTTGTTTGGCACGCTGAGCACCCGCATCAGCAAACATAGCTCTGACGATCTCCACAACGCTAAGCGTTGGGCGCATATATTTCAGAAGAGAGACAAACTTTCCTTCAATATCTTCTTTACGTACAGACTTGCCGTATGAAGGGCAGTCTTTCGTGCGGCACAGGTAATAACCATAAAGCTTGCCTGTCGCAGAGCGTGAGTCACAACTTCGCATCGGCTTTTGACAATCCGCGCAGTTTGCAAATCCGGTCAATGCAAACTTTTTGCCCAAGTTCTTGCGCTTGGGCGCGTAGGCCTTTTCGGTCAATCGAGCTTGAACCTTTTCAAAGGTTTTGACTGATATAAGAGCCTCATGGTTGCCCTTCCGCAAAGGAACATTCCACTTCACCGCCTGCACCATGCCCGCGTAGAGCGGATGCGTTAAGATGTCTGTGACTTTTTGAAGCCGAATGCCGCCGTAGCTTTGCTGAATTGGAAATTCGGGCTGCGCTTCAAGGAAGCGTTTGACTTCACTTTGTGTGGCAAAACGTTGATTGGCAAAGCCCTCGAGTGCTTCAGTAATGATTGATGCAACGGGCTCATCACGAACCAGTATTTTGCCTTCACCCTTGGTCTGAACGTACTTGTAACCCGGCATCGTTCTAAACACCCAATAACCGGAAGCAACTCGAGATTTCATCCTGTTTGCCGATGTTTCTGCAATTTTTTCACGCTGATGTTGGGAGACCGACGCCAAGCGGTTTTCGACCAGCTTGTCATCGCTGCTATGGCCAAACGTCATTGAAGGGCTTTCAAGCCTGCCACCGGCTTTTTCAAGCAGATCGCGCAATTGCCAATGCACCGTCACATCTCGCGAGAAACGCGAGATATCATCGATGATGACGGCGTGTTTTTTGTCGCCTTTTGCCAACAGCCATCCAAGCAATTCCTGCATGCCTGGTCGATCAATCATTCCACCGGAGACGCCGCGATCCTGGAACACTTTGACAACTGTGTAACCTTGGCGTCGGGCATAGTCCTCGCAGCGATGTTGTTGGGATGACAACCCGTCGCCTTCGTCAAGCTGCTTGGTGCTGGAGACTCGGCAATAAAGAACTGCTTCTGTGATTTCTGTCAGGGCTGATTGGTTTGGTATCATGACGCCTCCTTGTCTATGGCCGTGCTTGCGGCGGTGAACTTGGGTTTTGCGGATTTGTATGAAGCTACCACGCCCTGCCGATTGGTTGCGCCCGTTTCGGCATGTGAGAGCTCTTTTCCACAGGTTTGCAGCGGCAGTACCTGGTAGTCGAGTTCCATGAACCAAATCACAATGTTCCAGAGTGCCTTGATGACTTCCTCTTTTCGATCATCGGTCATGTCGGGAGCATCAAGCATGCACTGATATCGCTCTACGTCCAAAGTGAGTGAACGGCGTGATGGAGAAATGGGGGTTTGTCGCGCGTGCTTTGGCATGCTGAATGCTCCTTCTTTATTGTATGTTGTGATCTCCTCTTCTGATTGCTCTCGATTAGAACAAAAAGTGAACATTGTTCATTTTTTGGTCTTCGTCAAGAACAATTTGCAGAGACTTATCGATCTCGTTCAGGCTCCTGTTGTGGTGCCTGCTGTACAGCTTGCTCTTGCTGCTGGATGTAGTGATCGCGATCCTGTCGGCGCATCTGATGAATGCGCTCGTAGGCACGTGCATCAAGCTTCGCCGCCTTGAGCAAGTCGCGCTCAGGAATAGAGTGGGTCTTTTGCCAGTTGCCTTCCTTATCCTGATATGAGCGCGTTCGCTCCGTGTTGAACACCGGGCCTTTGTCTGTTTCCCGCCGCCAGATTGCGACCTCAACTCCACCGTCACGGTGAGATTTAATCGGGCGATTTTCACTATTGTCTTGTTGTTGCTCAGACATGCTGTTTCCTTTCCTTGGATGATTAACGTGAGGGTGAATACATGCGGTTTTTCTGCTGATCATGTCCCCGCGCTGCAGCAAGCTGAGAACGTATGTACTCGGTGCGGGCATCAGGTTTTGCGACATTAAAGTCTTGATGTGTTTGATCGGAGACTTGCTGGAGCCGTCGCGCGCCATTTGCGATAGCAGCTTCACGTTCCACCTCAAGATTGGAGTGAACCGATGTCTCTACGTCACCACCAATCGTGTAATGAAGCTCCGTGTTCAAAACTGGTCGCTCGCGCTCCAGTTTTTTGATCGCTTCTTGTGTGACAGGCTCATCCATGCCCTCGCGTGGAAAATTTTTCGGGCGTTTCATTGGTCAGCATCGCCTTCATAGAGGCCGACACGCTCCAGACTTTCATAACAGTCGAGCGCGGCAGCACAGGCGGATGACTGGTGTTCAGCAATCTGCAGGCGCCGCAAAACAGCAAAGACGCGCATGCCGATGTAAAATCCCGCCTCCTTGTCGCGTTTGACAAGATTGACGACATCAGCAACCAATTCTTCAATGTCATCGACGGTTGCAACTGGAACCATGCAGTCCGCATAGACGTTTCCTGCGTGCTTCTTTTTCATGGTCGGTATCCTTTCACATAGGACCACAGGCCTGTTTCCTGGTATTGCGGCCAATCAGCGACTTGCCGAGGCGCTTCTGCGGTGATGATTTTTCTGTGGCGTTGCCCCCAAAGCGTCGCGATTTCGACGGTGCCGGGTTTGGCGTGAAATGGATCGCCAAGGTATTGACCAGCAAGGTCACGGCGTTGCCAGTACTTGGGAACTTTTGACAAAAAGGGTTTTTCAAGCACGCCGGGCATGAACACGTAGGCGTGGTCGTTGCTTTCGTTGATCACCTCATCAACCGTGCGAAGGTCTCGCGCGATTTTCTGTTGATGACCCAAAAGCTGTTCCTGGTGAGCTACCGACATCATCGCCGCGATGGGATCACCATCGTTAAAAATCATGTCGTGCATTGCTTTTGTTTTTGCGGCTTGTGCTCGTGCCTGAGTGGCGACATCGTCATAAGACAAAGTGATCCGGCCCAATTGACGATTGATCAAGCTTGCCTGCTGGGTTGATCGTGTACCCATGTAGATCGCAGTGCCGCACGAGTTTGGTATTACTTCGCTTGCCCCACGCTTCAGATTTTCAAGTTGTCTTGTAGATTGCACGACATAAGCGGTGCGAATGTTAAACCCTGCTGAGATTGTGCTGAGCGTTTCAGCCAAGGGCCACGCCCCGATATTCCCGATTTCATTGAGACACCAAAATTGAGGGCGGGCATTGATGGCCCGCCGCTTAAAAATCATTGCACAGGTCAACAAGGCGCGGATAACGGCTCCACTGGTGGTCGCGTACTCTAAGTCTTCCATGATGCTAACCATGGCTGGATGGCTGTCTTCGCGGGTGAGCTGAGAAAAACAAAAGTCGTATTCTGGCGACAATGCCTCGCGCATCTGACTGTCCATCAGGCATGTGTAGCTGCGCGCAATTTCGTTCTTTATGGCAGCTTGACCGCCCGTGTCAGAATTCTGCTCGCGCAGTTTGCTCAAGTCACGAGCAACTTCGCGGATTTCAGGCTCAGGCTGGATGGAAATCTCGTATTCCATGTCCAACCACTCTTCAGTTGCCGCTCCCAGACCCGCTACTTTGTCCGCCATTTCTGGCAGATTGACGGACCCGTTCCGACGGCACAGCGAGACCATTACCGCGGTATTGATCTTCTGAGCCATGCCCTCGAAATAAGCAGCCTTAGGATCGGTGAACGGAATCCAACTCGCTGAACTCAAAAGTGCATCTGCAACAAGCGTTGGTGAATTTGATTTGAGATGGGATAAGGGGTTCATCCGGTGAGAGGGCTGGTTTCTGACCTTGCGCGGATTAAAGCAGTACAGATGACGCCCTTTAATCACGGCGCACCTGCAAAGATGCGACAGGCGTATCCTGCCCTTTCCAGTCCATTGAAATGATATGGTGCAGGCCGTCATAGTCACCGATGGCGCCGTCTACCAACCACGGAATGATGAGGTTGCCTTTACCCGATCTGGCTCCCCCGCAAAGCAAAATGGACGACTGTTGGGAACTACGACAAATTCGTCCTGCAGCATCCATCCCAACAAAAGCTCCATAAGGACCGAAAAGTCCTGCTCGGCGACGCATGCGTGCATCAGCCCAGCCCGCCGACCCATGTCGGTTAGTGTTCATGTCAATCATGTTGAATTCTCTTTTTGCGTTTGGCCCCAAGATTTGGGACAAGCGCCAGGGGTGATGTTTGAGCATCGCCCCCAGCCAGATTTCTGGTTGAAGATGTGGGCGATCTCGCAAAGTGATTTGCGAGATCGCTTCGTTTGATCAGATCGACTGTTTGCCTTTGAAGGCGCCAATAAATCCGCCCAGTGAACACAGCCCGCAGAAAATAGTGGCGGCTTCTGCGTATTCGTTGGTCCCTATGCCGACAGCCGCACCGAGTGCGAACCACCCGAAGCCGCATCCGGCAATGAAGAATCCTATGCGTTCAAGGATGCTATAATGACGAGTTACTTTCATGGTGACGTTCCTTTCCTAAGTCAGGTTAAACTTCGTCATATCCGGCAAGGCAGCGGTAGATACCGCCGACACCGAACAGGCCAACAAAGAAGGCTATTGGTCCACTCAAGTCGGAGCCGACGTACTGAGCGATCAGCAGTGCAATGCCGATGCCGACCAAACCGTAGCATAAGGCCCCCAGGCGTTTCTTTTTGCTCAAGCGTTTTCGGATTTTCATTTCTGTCTCCTTTAAGATGCTCAATTCAGCCGATGGCTGCGCCGATCACGATCAGCGCGATGACCACCATGATGATTACAGGCCAGGGATTGGGTTCACGCTGATAGACGTTTCCAATTTTCTTGTAGCGTGCCATGTGTTTTCTCCTTTCATGGCTTGGGTGGTTGGCTCACATGAGCCGACGTGCTGCCCACGCAGACAGGGACAAGAACCCTGCCATAATGGCGAGCCGCAGGATGACGTAGGTTGCGGGCCAGACGGCTATCTTGATGGCTGCAGCGAGCCATGAAGCGATCTGAAAATCATACCGAGACACCAGCGCTTGCCAGATCATCGGTTCAAACACAGGATGAACTTCAGGTGCGATGAATACGGTCAGGCACAGCGAAGAGATGGTAGCGACAGGACCTAAAGCTGACTGAAGGCCCCCGCCACGATTTTGGGATGCAGGATACATTGCCAAGGCCTCACGAATTGCTGTTCGAAGGCAAACTGAAGGCAATTATGGCCGCCAAGCTGCATACGATCCCAAAAACTCGCGCGCCACTAACCGGTTCTTGGAGCCATCCAAGCGCGTACCCAAGCGCTAGTATTTGTGTGAGCATAAAATAGACGTTAGCGCACAACATGACAAAGGCAAACAGCGTGTAGCGCTGATCACCCGTGTCGTATCCCATCCGAAGTGAAATCGTCGTTGTCGCGAAGCAGATCGCGGCCACGAATGCGTACAGAATTCGAGCTTCTTGAAAAATCCTCAGGCGGACCGTTTGCGTTCGACGAAACTGGTCAGCTTCGACGTTGGATAGAAACGAGATGCTAGGAACACCGATTCTGCGACGGCTTAAGACTTGATAATCTCAAACCTACAGACCTGTCAATAAAAAGTACTTTTTATTGTGGATCGTTCTCGTCTAAAAACTTTGCGAGAGCATCTTCGACCAATTCACGCTTTTTCTTGCCTGACTTCTTCCAATAGGCGTTGAAGCGATCAGCAAGGTCTGGAGAAATATCTGTCTTAAACGTCTTTGTAAGCTTCTCGTAAAGATTGTCTGGGTGACTAACGGGAAGATTGGGAAATGGAAGCTGATGTTTCTTTCGTTTTGGTCTTCTAGCGATAAGCCCTCCTTCAAACGCCGCCCACAATAGACGGCAATACTCATCTAACTTACCATTTTCTTTGAAGAATTTCAAAATTTCTGGATGTGAGTAGGAAATGCACACCTGCGCGTCGTCCTTAGAAAACACATTAGTAATGGACGGCAAAACCGGAAGCGATACAGACGCAAGCGTCGCGTCAAACAGGTCTGCTTGCTGCTTCAACCATCGTCGATCCCTATCGACCGCGTTAACAGCAAAGCAAAATTCCCACGGCTGGCGTTCTTGCACGTTGGAACTTTGCAAGCCAGACTGTTGCACGGCGCGCACGAGCACGTCGAGCAACTGGGATTGTGGCTCACCAACCATTCACGGTTCGACCTCTCAATTCCAGAAACCCGCACCACTGTTGGTTTATACATTTCACGGAGCCAAGAACATGCTAAAACTTCGAGTGAAGGCGAAGAGAGGTCATGACCTTTACGATCAGTATCAACTCATTAAGCGTGGGCACTTTAATGAACTGAGCGAAGTTGTTGAAATCCGTCCCGGGGGCGGAGGTTCGTCCGAGTTCGGTTCAGGCGACACAGATATCCCAGATTTCAGTGTGATTTTTGCTGCTAAAATGCTGGAAGAGCCATCAGAAGAGTTCAGCAAGAAGATGATTGAGGAGATGCAAAACCTTTTCGGGAACAAAGCGATCATCGTGAAAGAAAAACACAAGGGATGACGAGCCTTGCTCGAACGGCACCTTTAGTCGACGGACTGTCAGTAACTCGTTACGCATTGGCACTCATATCGTATTTTCCACTACTTCATGATGCACATCCAATAGTGATCTTTGCGCTCATCTTGTTTGGACCGGGGCTGTACTTTTTTGACAATATTGTATTTCCGCTTCTTTACTCAAAGCGAGCCTATCTGCCTGAAACAAGATTCGTAACGTTACCCGCTCGAACCTACATTCGATCATCTAAAAAGGTGGACAGTAGCGTTCTTGATTTTGGGCTGATCCGTTTCATTATCTTTCGACAGCGACACTTGACGGGCCGCTTCCAAGACTGGAAAGCAGTGCTTGGACATGAAATCTCCCATATCGATAACCATGACCTTTTGAGGTTTCACTGTGTTGCTTTGGTCAGTCGGTTGGTCGGGACGTTTTGGCTCTTCCTATTTTTTTGGCATCTTATCGACCCGTTGCATACGCTACCAAATGGTTGGTTGTCGTTTGATAGCCAGAGAATAAAGGAACTCCTTGCTCTGCTTGCAGGTCTGGCTATGTACCTCGGATCCGAATGGTCGGTTCGCGACAGCATATACCATCGTGAGTTTCGCGCGGACCTAGCCTCACACCGTTTGGCCCCTACCGAATTTTCGGATTGGTTAGAAAGAAGCGCCGAAGATGAAAGCTTGCGTCCGTCGGGTTTTGACGCCTGGGTTGCTAAGCTGACACGTCGGATAACGCACCCGCCGTTCAAGTTACGGCGCGCCCACATCCACGGTCAATATGACCCTGGCAAGATATCTCTTGCCAAAGGCGTACTTCAATGCCTTTCCATAGCAGGCTTTGCCACCTTTTCACTGGCGCTTTTTATTGATCTTTCGGGAGAACTTTCTGTTGCACTTAGCGCAGCATTTTATGTTGTCTCTGTTGCAGCCCTATTATTGGCGTGTTTATCCATTCTGGAACAAACTAGCCTGCGCAGTCATCTCAAGTACCTTTTTGAAAAAACAATGTTTTTTCGGATTCTTGTGATCCTATTCGTATCAATCCTGGTTTCCGCATCCTTACTTTTGTTTCCACAAAGCCTTAGCTTTTACAGTACAACAATCACTACCGTCGTTGACACGACTGCTATGTTCAAAGCCGATTAACGGTTTGCACTTTTGAAAATGTTTTATTCAGTTTAGTTAAGCTTTTCTTAACGATCAGATTGTATAATATGGTCAATGAATACAATATCTTGTACGGTTAGAAATTTAAGCGTTAGTTGGGTTTCATTGGGGCGCGCAGCCGCGACTACGCATGTTGATCTTATCAAGATGCGCTTTTGCGTATCGGTAGATACGCGCGGCCCGAAAGCGAGGCTGCGTGACTGAGTATTCCGATCACTTCAACAACCGCACCGTGAATGAACAGTTTCGCAAGCTGGAAATAGACGACTACAACCACGCCGTTGCAGGTGTGAATGTTGGGCGCATGCGCAAACACATCCCCAAAGCTGCCACCGATACCGTTACTGGCAAAAAAGAGACCGTGGCAGACCGCGTTGCGCGGACGCTGCAATGGTTGCTCATGAATGATGAAAACTATGCGCGTGCGCACAAGACGGCGGTTGTGGCGACCAATGACGCGATGGATGCAGCGGCAAGCGCATTATCAAACATCAAAGTCGCATTAAAACAGAGTGCCGCCGACGTTGAAGACATCCTCAATCGTGCGGCGACATTGCCCGATGGTCGAAAGGTATTCCGCGATGGTCAAGGCGGTGTCGTCGATCAGGACGGCAACCGCATCGCTCAAGACATCGCAGACGGTATTATCTGGCGCGGGGATGAGCCGACCTATCATGAGTATCGCGCCGAAATTGATCGCGCAGATGCATTGAGACGAGCCCACGATGAAGTGCTCGGCATCGAAGCTGAACTGGGTGGGTATCAGGGCGAGCTATCAGACAATCAAAATCCAGCTTCACAAGGCCGAGCCGAAGCCATTGCTGAGCAAAGCAATGCTTTGGAAGAGCGTATCGGTGAGATAGCAGCAGGTATTGAACAAAACAGAAGTGACGTTTTCGAGGTCGATCAACCCGTCAGCCCTGCTGAACTCCAAAGTGACAATAAGTTTTCCACCGCGCTACCCCAAATAAAGATTGGCGACTGACCTATCTCATT
>ERZ1740059.336-NODE-336-length-26143-cov-10.308648_pt1 | contig 26143 bp, 18 predicted proteins | sample MGYA00581744_ERZ1740059 | MGnify/ENA primary metagenome ERZ1740059 (study PRJEB43018, sample SAMN04849738) | marine metagenome | isolation source: floating plastic debris | place: Pacific Ocean | collected 2008-08-28 | study: EMG produced TPA metagenomics... | reverse complement strand
ATTACTCAATACTCATTACTCATTACTCATTACTCATTACTCATTACTCATTACTCATAACCTGTTCTCAAATATTTAAGAATTACAAATAGAAGGAGCATCCGCTAACTTTTCAGCTTCAAGCTCCATCATTGCAATATCTGATGGAGTCCATAAACGGGCTACTTGACAATGATGAGCTATTAGTAAACCCCATAAACCCTTATTATTTAGAATAGGTACGGCTAAATTAGCGCGAACTTGTAAACGACGTAAAAAATCGCGGTGACAATCAGCAATAGGTTCTGAGTCAATATCTGAAATTGCTCGTACTCTTCCTTGTAAATATAAAGCAGCATACTCATTATTAAAACACTCATCCGGGCCAGTAGAACCAAGAATAGACCATTTATCGGAACTCAAAGACTCAAACGTAACTTGTCCGTGCCACTGAGAATAGAAGTAATATAAAACTACTCTATCAACAGCAAGTCTATCCCGTAGAGTGCTTGTAGTTTCTATAATTAAATTATCCCGTTCTATTGTGTTTGTTAAGCGATTAAGTACTCTTTGTAGACCACGGTCAAAACTGGGGTTAGAATTCTGTGTCACCTTTCTAATATTACAGTTGAGTAATACTTATCTTTAATTATGGTATGTTATCAACCACTTTGTTAAATTCCTTTTCAACTAATACTCTTTTAAGGTTAAAGCTTAAAAGCTTAACAACTCCCCACTCGCTACTACTGACTACTCACCCCTCACCCTTCACCCCAAATTTTTCCCAACTCCCCACTCCCTAGTAATAGAATAAACAAGTTAATTGCATCTATCCTCCTGAAGATACTTACTATGACGACTTCTCAAATCCGCTTTTTGATGTGTGCTCCAGATTATTATGATGTAGACTATGTGATCAATCCTTGGATGGAAGGGAATATTCACAAGTCATCTCAACAACATGCGGTGCAGCAGTGGGAAAAACTACATCAGGTACTAAAGGAACATGCAATTGTCGATTTGGTTAAACCCCATAAAGGTGTTCCAGATATGGTTTTTACCGCGAATGCTGGTTTGGTGTTGGGTGAAAATGTGGTTTTGAGCCGCTTTTTACATAAAGAGCGTCAAAAAGAGGAGCCTTATTTCAAAGCATGGTTTGAAAAAAATGGCTTTACCGTTTACGAATTACCCAAAGATTTACCTTTTGAAGGTGCAGGTGATGCACTTTTAGATCGGGAAGGGCGTTGGTTATGGGCTGGTTATGGTTTTCGCTCGGAGTTAGATTCCCATCCTTTCCTTGCCAAATGGTTGGATATTGAGGTATTATCTTTACGGTTAATTGACGATCGCTTTTATCATCTTGATACTTGCTTTTGTCCTTTAGCAGACGGCTATTTACTCTACTACCCCGGAGCTTTTGACTCCTACTCCAACCGCTTGATTGAAATGCGAGTCGCACCGGAAAAGCGCGTAGCTATTGAAGAAGCAGACGCTGTCAATTTCGCCTGTAATACGGTGAATGTGGAAAGCATTGTGGTGATGAATAAAGCTTCCCAAAACTTGAAAGCAGCTTTGGCAAAAGTTGGTTTTGAAGTAATTGAAACACCGCTTACCGAATTTCTCAAAGCAGGTGGTGCGGCCAAATGTTTAACTTTGCGGGTAAATGAACCTGTAAGACAAGAATTACACGCTAACACTTACGTAGAAAGTCAAGTTATCCGCATGGAAGGCCATTTACTTGACTCTGGTTTAATTAGCCGCGCTTTGGACTTAATTGTAGACAATGGCGGTAGCTTCAAAGTATTAAACTTCAATTTGGGAGAACAGCGTCAAAGTACTTCTGGTGCTGAGGTGAAAGTTACTGCTCCGGACCATGATGTCATGGAAACCATTGTATCCCATCTAATTGATTTAGGTGCAGTGAACTTACCAGAAGACGAGCGAGACGCTAAACTCCAACCCGTGATTCAAAACGGAGTTGCACCGGATGACTTCTACGTTAGTACTATATATCCTACCGAAATTCGGGTTAAAGGCGAATGGGTAAAAGTAGATTCCCAGCGTATGGATGGTGCGATCGCAATTACCGAACCCTCCGAAGGAATCATGGCGCGGTGTAAATTAGTGCGAGACTTAGAAATAGGTGAACAAGTCGTAGTAGACGTACAAGGTATCCGCACCATCCGCAAAACCGAATCGCGAGAAAAACGCAATACCGAAGAATTCAGTTTTATGTCTGCGGGAGTTTCCAGCGAACGCCGAGTGGAATTAATTGTGGAACAAGTCGCCTGGGAAATGCGTAAAATTCGGGATATTGGAGGTAAAGTTATTGTTACTGCCGGTCCCGTAGTAATACATACTGGGGGCAGCCAGCATTTGTCACATTTAATCAGAGAAGGATACATACAGGGATTATTGGGTGGAAACGCGATCGCCGTTCACGATATCGAGCAATCAATGATGGGGACATCTTTGGGGGTAGACATGAAGCGGGGTATTTCAGTACGCGGGGGACACCGCCACCACCTTAAAGCCATCAACAGCGTTCGCCGTCATGGAAGCATTGCCAAAGCCGTACAAGCTGGAATGGTTCAAAGAGGCGTGATGTACGAATGCGTGAGAAATAATGTACCTTTTGCCCTCGCCGGTTCTATTCGAGATGACGGACCTTTACCCGACACTCAAATGAATTTAATTAAAGCACAGGAGGAGTACGCAGAATTACTTAAAGGTGCAGACATGGTATTGATGTTATCAACCATGCTACATTCCATAGGAGTCGGTAATATGACACCTGCCGGGGTGAAAATAGTCTGCGTGGATATTAATCCAGCAGTAGTAACAAAATTGAGCGACAGAGGTTCCGTAGAGTCAATTGGTGTAGTCACAGATGTGGGATTGTTCCTCAGCTTATTAGTACAGCAATTGGATAAATTGACAAGTCCCTATACCGCTCAAGTTGGTTAAATCCTAATGTTGAGACGTAGCACTGCTACATCTTGGTAGCTTGGGGATTGTGATTGCCCAAACTAGTACTCCGCCACATTAATTTTGACGGGTTAGGGGGAAGAAAATAACTTTTTCTTCCCATTAATAACCCAGCAAAGTTTACGCAGGTGGAGTACTCAAACACAATATTAAGGATGGGGCTTCTGCCCCATCCTTAATATTATTAATCTACCTTACGGAGCTTTACCAATAGCTACTAAGTTGTCACGAAATCGCGATACTATAAATAGAGGAGATCCGAGCAAATAAATCAGCCGGAAAGCCAGATTATTAGGCCAGTGATGCATTTGACAAAATTCAACTTTGCACTCTTTCAGCCCTGCTCGTTCAAACTGCCATTGAAGATGATCGTGGCTATACTCAAGTACATGTCCCAATCCACGATTTTCTGGGAAACGAAAATAATCATAAATTTGCTTTCCTAAAATCATATAAACTACATTACGTAGTCGATAAAGATTAGGAGTTGAGCAAATAAGAGTTCCTCCTGGTTTAAGTGCGAGCTTCAATTTCTCAAGTACAATATGACCGGGAATTGGTAAATGTTCAATTACTTCCGAAAAGAAAATGAAGTCAAACTTTGCATCAAATAGCTGATTGCCATTAACCAAATTCCATTTTTCTACTTTCACTCCTTGAGAATCAAGATATTTTAAATGTTCGCCACCAATGTCAACTGCATATGCATCATCTTTCCATAGCTCTTTACAAAGTAAGGCTAATTGCCCCCCACCAATGTCTAAAATACATTGTGGATCCTCAGTAGCTAAAGAACTGTATTTTTGCAGGAGAGTCTCGTAACGGGATCTATAGCGTGGATAATATTCAGGTTTTTCATTAAATTTACCTTGACAAATTAGTTTCTCATATAAAGTAAAAAATTTTTTACGATCCAGTATTCGTACCATTTAACTTACTCCAAAATCAATTTTTCAAAATATTGTAAAGCTGTATTACTAGAACCTGTAAAGTGTTGCATATAATTATTAGAACAAATTTATATGCTTTTACTCTGAATCATTTCATCATACATCTCAACAATTTTTTTACCTTTATACCCCCACTCAAATTCTTTGACTCTTTCTACAGAATTAGCAGACATTTGTAAACGTAAATTATTATCCAATACTAAATTATTTATTTTATTTGTTAATTCCTCGATTACATATTCTCTAGAATTTGGTTCAATTTTAAAACCAGTATTTTCAGTTACATACTCTCCAATTCCACCATTATTTACTACAATGCACGGTAGTCCACAAGCCATGGCTTCTAAAACAACTGCACCCCCAAATTCTCTCACAGAAGGGAAGCAAAATATATCAGACTTTTTGTAATACTCTAAAGTTTCTTGTTGCTTTACCCAACCAGTAAAGCTAACTATATTATTTAACTTCATTTCGTTAACTTTTCTTTCTAGATTAGTTTTTTCTGAACCATCTCCAACAATAAAAAGTCTAACTTTTCCTTGAACATTTTCAGATAATTTACTAATTGCTTCAATCAGCATATCAGCTCCTTTATAAGGAACTAATCGACCAACAAATAATAAATTAACTACGTTGTCCTCCTTCTCTTCTTTAAGATGTGTAAAGAAATTTTTAGAGATTCCATTTTCATAAAACAGACTAATTTTCTCATCGTCAAGAGAAAATGTCTTTTTAAGAAAGTTTAATGTGTAAGTCGAGCCAGCCAATATTCTGTCTGCTTTGCGATAGGTTTCTACATAACCTGGTATTAATGCTCTACCTATTGCTCTGAGGAAGTTAAAGTAAGCAAATTCTTGTTTTGCAACTTCCCCAAAACTTTTAGGAAAAGGAACTCCTCCATTGACTGGCCCCAAAAGAAAAGGAGTATCTTTACAAGCTCTAACAATTTTTGCAGGATATCTGGGCATCATAGGAGTAAGAACATGAACTAGATCGTACTCTTTGTTTAGTATTTGTTTTTTAAATTTTTTATAGACTTTATCGTTAAATTCTGCATATACCGGATAACTAAGTGCATTGTATAAAGGCCATTTAGTTTTACCGGAATACGTGAAATTACTAACTAGATTATGATATTTTTTAAGAGAATCACTTTCACGTATAAAAATAACTTTTTGCTCGTCAAGTGTTTTTGCTAAAGCTGATTCATTTCTTTCATGAGTTACTAGGGTTACATCAACCAAGCTCCTTATTGCTTCATAATATTTATATCCTTCTAATGGAACAGAAGACCATATTGGATTGCACTGCTCTACGATAAGTAAAACTTTTAATTTTCTTTTATTCATAATTTTTAATAAGTGTTTTTGTTAAAGCTAATTCATTTCTTTCATAAGTTACTGGGGTTACATCAACCAAGCTACTTATTGCTTCATAATTTTTATATCCTTCTTCCTTCGTTTATAATTATTAGAACAAATTTATATGCTTTTACTCTGAATCATTTCATCATACATCTCAACAATTTTTTTACCTTTATACCCCCACTCAAATTCTTTGACTCTTTCTACAGAATTAGCAGACATTTGTAAACGTAAATTATTATCCAATACTAAATTATTTATTTTATTTGTTAATTCCTCGATTACATATTCTCTAGAATTTGGTTCAATTTTAAAACCAGTATTTTCAGTTACATACTCTCCAATTCCACCATTATTTACTACAATGCACGGTAGTCCACAAGCCATGGCTTCTAAAACAACTGCACCCCCAAATTCTCTCACAGAAGGGAAGCAAAATATATCAGACTTTTTGTAATACTCTAAAGTTTCTTGTTGCTTTACCCAACCAGTAAAGCTAACTATATTATTTAACTTCATTTCGTTAACTTTTCTTTCTAGATTAGTTTTTTCTGAACCATCTCCAACAATAAAAAGTCTAACTTTTCCTTGAACATTTTCAGATAATTTACTAATTGCTTCAATCAGCATATCAGCTCCTTTATAAGGAACTAATCGACCAACAAATAATAAATTAACTACGTTGTCCTCCTTCTCTTCTTTAAGATGTGTAAAGAAATTTTTAGAGATTCCATTTTCATAAAACAGACTAATTTTCTCATCGTCAAGAGAAAATGTCTTTTTAAGAAAGTTTAATGTGTAAGTCGAGCCAGCCAATATTCTGTCTGCTTTGCGATAGGTTTCTACATAACCTGGTATTAATGCTCTACCTATTGCTCTGAGGAAGTTAAAGTAAGCAAATTCTTGTTTTGCAACTTCCCCAAAACTTTTAGGAAAAGGAACTCCTCCATTGACTGGCCCCAAAAGAAAAGGAGTATCTTTACAAGCTCTAACAATTTTTGCAGGATATCTGGGCATCATAGGAGTAAGAACATGAACTATATCATACTCTTTGTTTAGTATTTGTGTTTTTAATTTTTTATAGACTTTATCATTAAATTCTGCGTATACCGGATAACTAAGTGCATTGTATAAAGGCCATTTAGTTTTACCTAAATAGGTTAATTGACTAATTAGACTATGATATTTTTTGATAAAAGAACTTTCGCGTATAAAAATAATTTTTTGCTTGCCAAGTGTTTTTGTTAAAGCTGATTCATTTCTTTCATGAGTTACTAGAGTAGCATCAACCAAGTGACTTATTTCTTCATAATATTTATATCCTACTAATGGAACAGAAGACCATTTTGGATTGCACTGTTCTACAATAAGTAAAACTTTTAATTTTCTTTTATTCATAATATCAATGATTGTTAATTTTGTTTTTTTGAGTCATTCTTAGGCAACCGCTGTTTTATTAATTTCTTGTTGTAAATGAATAATGCTTAAAATCTGCTCTAAAAACGAGATAGAAAATACAATTATTGGTGAGGCGATTGCGAAAATTTGAACGCTGAATTCATACTTTGGCTAAACCTTCAGCATAAAAGTTAATTTTATATCTCGTCTTTACCTAAATTTTAAGAATAATTACGAATTGACAAAATAAATTCCATCTATAATTTTCACTAATGAACCCCCAGAGATAACCTCTCACATCAAAACCAATCACCTCTGAGGGGTTGAACTGTATGGGCGTTGTTAGACAGATGCGTTAACTAACTTGGCAATATTCTCATAGCATTCTCCTTTAGGTACTGCCAATAAGTCATGTCCATTCAACCCATCGGAGACATTAGGATCAAAATACTCTAAACGCATGCGAAAGAAACATCTTGGGATAGAGAAAAATCCATATCCGAAATCACTTAAGATTTTAATGACAGGCCGATCGCGAACCGAACCCTCTAACTTTTCATTTAGCTCAAAAAGAATCGCTTCAGGACGAATCTTGCTCAATACTTCCTGTCCACCCTTAAACACTTCAGCTTCAAAACCTTCAACATCTATTTTGATCAATCGTATGGACTTTATGCCTTCCTCATCCACAATTTCGGAGAGGGGGCGTACTGGTACTTTAACTACATCGCAGTCAATCAAGTCTCTGTTGCGAATAAGTGAAGCAGCTCCTGCATTAACTTTAGGAATTCGCAATTCGAGTGAGTCCGGTTTTGCTCCTAAAGCTACTGGGTGCAAGCAGACATTGGATACTTGATTGTGATTGAGAGTTTCTTCAATAAGCTTGAGCAACTCAGGATTAGGCTCAAAAGCATGAACTTTACCACTTTTACCAACTAGTTCAGAAAGCCAAAGTGTAACCATACCTATATTTGCACCAATATCCAGCACCGTATCACCTGGTCTGACAATTTGACCACATACCCATGTAATCTTACGGTCAAGGTCACCAACATAAAACGCTGCACGTCCAATATAGTCATTTAAAGGAGCTAGAACTTCTCCACCAGAAACATGTGACCACGCACAATCACTACTGATACCGGCAAGCTTTTGAATAAATGGTTTATTTACAAAACTACCACATCCACTGTAGAAAGGATAGAGTCTAGTCAAGTTAGCTACTAACGATTGTCGAATTGTTGGCATCTTAAGTTTCCTATTTTCCTATTCATGAACAGTTTCCTTAAAGGGAAAAAGCCTAAAAGTCTTTCCCCCCCTGCTCGACTTTCTCAATAACCTTAGTACCTAGGCTGAAATTTATGTGAGAGGGTAGTTTTACTTTTTGACTTTCATCGATAATCCTTGGTGTGGAAAAAGTATTTGCCAAAAAATTAGGATTTCTGCCGGTTAAGGAAACTGAATTTTTAAAGGGAGCATCCCAATTTTGAAAAAATAAGTTTGTATGTAGTGCGAGCATCTTGCTCGCTAGTAAGCACTAGCTGGGTGAAGACGCTCCCACTACCAAAAATAAACTTGCACCTGCAGGGATGCTCCCTTTTTAAATTGTGGATAAAGTCGAACTCAAAAATTATCTTCAGTTAATAATCAAATCCGTGATAATCAAAATAAGGTTGTAATTTCTGATAGATTTGTTTACGGTTTTTTTGTACCTCTGGTAGTAATTCCATCGGACGGGGTTGAATTAATTTTTTGTATTCTAAAGCTACTCTGGGTTCTAAACCTAAAAATTCCAAAATCCTATTGATGTTAGCTTCTGGGGCTTCACATAAATCTTCATACCTCAGAGATACGTAATCTTTTTGGGGTAATGAATCAATATTCTCCAAAAAGTAATTAGTCGATTCAATCGAATGTTTGATATATTGACGCAATCCTAAGTTGAAGTACTTTGAATTCCTGATTCGGGAACTGAAAAGTTTCAGGGGATTTTTGAACAACTGTGGGTACCAAGGATCCACTAGAGTAGTGTAGGGATTTTGGGAAGCAAACAAGCTGCGTGCAGCTTTCAGCTTTGAGTTTATTACATAAATTGGATTGCGATGAATAAAGATGTATTTGGCTGTGGGAACAACACTCTTGACATAGGAAAATTGAGAAAAATCCCATGGATTCTTAAGCAACAAAGGTTTATCTGGATCTGATGCGAATTGAATCTTGCGACATAACTGCTCGAAAAGAGGTAAATTTTCAGGGGTAATCCATAATCTTTTTCCATCAACATCCTTAAGAATAAAGCCGTACTCTTCGGCTAAATTTGGAGTCGCCATTACTTTATCAATCCGGCGATCGCTTATTCCTTGGGATACAAAAAGTTCGTCTAATTCTTTAATACTCTGATTCTCAGTTTGATTTATATGATTACATAAAATCTCATTATATTTAATAATGTGATAAGCCTTGACAAAGTTAAAGCACCCTGTTGCCACTAAAGTCTTATATAACAAAGTTGTCCCCGAGCGATGATCTCCCATAATAAAGATGGGACTAAACTCTACTTTAGATAGCAAATCTAAGTAAGGTGTATCGACAATCAGATTATTGCTTATAGAGATAGATTTCATATTCTTAATTTGGCTATTTTCTTTGAGCCACATCATACAATTATATCGGGTGGATTCTCGCAATCAGCTAATTCTTATTTTTCTATTTGAGAATAATTATCTCACAAAGTTATGGGAATATTCACGAAAATATCGTGAAATATAGCGAGAACCTAGGTTACCATCAAACTTTAAGCGGCTTCATTAAAGTTATCCTGACATTGCTGAGTGTAGGATAATCTACTGTTTAAGTAGGACCTAAAAGCGTAACATTCCATTAGTATATAAAAAACCATAACTTCAAATCAAAATCACACAAACCGTTATATGCAACTAACAACTTCCAACAAAAAACTCCAAATCAACTTCATAAGTTTTATTGCTGACTTTATACTTATAGGAATGGTAATTGGACCAATAGCTGCTCCTTTTCTTGCTGCATCTAGATTATTTGCATTACCTCAAATTGCAGATATTATTTACTTCATGGGGTGTCATGTTTGTCCTCAACCTGATACAGGAGTTGAATTAGCACCACCATTCATCATGGCTGTATGTATGCGTTGTTACGGTACAGTTCTAGGTTTATTTACTACTCGGCTGCTGTACATTACGGATAATGGAAAAGCTTTTTACTGGCTGTATAAATACGGTTGGAATGGAGCAGCACTAACAAGTGTACTAATGATGGCCTATCCTTTAGAGATGGCGGCACAAATTTTGGGTTGGTGGAGTTTTCACAATTTCGTTATTACACCCTTTGGATTTGTCACGGGTTTGGCTTGGGGTTTATTTACTATGCCGATTTTGCACAGTCAACGCAGCTTATCCTGATTCAAATTATTTCAGATATTACCCAAGGATTACAAGGTCAGTTCATAAAAATATAATTATGGTTGGGAGCATCCCTGCGGGTGTAAATTTATTTTTTCGGTAGTGCGAGCATCTTGCTCGCTCACTGGCACTAACTGGGTGAAGACGCTCCCACTACAAATTTTATTTTTGCCTGCATTGGGATGCTCCCTTATGGTTCTTCAGTACTTAGTATGCCAAGTTATTAGTTAAAAACGAAAGTCTTAGTTTCTCCCGCGAGTTTTAAGAGGATATTTTAAAAGAACCTTTTGCTCTTAAAATAAGCACAGCTACGTACCTAAGTCAATGGCTCAAACCTTGATTTTTCGTTGAATTTTAACGAACTTTGTTCGGCTCTGAAGGAGGAAAAAGCCAGCCCCGAAGTTGGAAATATTACTTCTTTTTCTTCTAACCGCAGGAGGGGGTTAAATTCCCTACCCTAAGCGCGCTGTAAGAATTGTGTTGGGGTTTTAATCCCCATTGCAATTCCAGCCTTCTATATCTATTTAATCAAATAAGAATGATAAAATGATACCGTCACCGGACTTTCAAAACATCCTTTAATGTCGAAATAATAAAAAAGCTAAAAATGTTAGTAAAAAAGGTCTACTCCTTTTACACGACATACTTCAAAGTTTAGAGAATGATTTTGAGTCTAGTACTCCACCAAGTGAACTTTGTGGGGTTATTAATCAGAAAAAAAGTCCTGAATCTCCCCCCATCTCCCTCTCTCTATCTCCACCCGGCAATATTGGCTTGTTAGACTACTAGTAAGTACCCAAGAGCCATAATTATTTAAAGAATTGCTTGAATTGGAAGTCCAAATCCTAATGAATAACGAATTAAAAGAAATAACGTAAGTAAAACAAGAAAAAAGGCTGTACCTTGAATATCTTGAGAAATACAGGATAATTTCTCTCGTCTAAGTCCCCAAAGATTAACGATATATAAAGGTAAGTCGCCAATGGCGATTGCAATTATTGCTCCGATGCTACCAAAACTATAGAAAGCTAAAGGCAATCCAATACCAATAGTTACAAACCGAGCAAGATTGCCTTGAGCAGAGTACAACGGTTTCTTGATTGCTAAAAGAGCTGGACTAATTGTATAAAATAAGACGGACAACCAAATACCGCAGCAGAGAATCGGCATCATCCAAGTCGCTTCAGAATACCTTTTGTCATAGAGAGTCGCAATAATTAAATCTCCAACAGTCACTAAAGCAGCAATGCAAACTGCAAACCCCAAAATTATTACTTTACGTTGACGGAGAATCTTGTTTCGCAGAGTAGAGCGGGGGATGTCAGCTTGATTGGAAATCGCCGGGAAAATAACTCTATGGCTAAGTTTTTTGATAGTTTCTCGCGGTATATTCGCCAAGCCATAGGCTATTGAATAAACACCCAAGGTTTCAAAGGTAAACAGCTTACCGAGAATTAGCCTATCTGCTTGATCTGCCATAAACATCAGTGCTGTTGCGACAAATATCAATCTACCAAAAGAAATAATTTCCCGAAGTGCATGCTGATTCCAAGCAAAACGATTGTTGTATCCCGGTATCAACCAATGACTTCCTATCACTTTGTATAATGCTGCCGCAACTACTCCTATAGCCAAAGCCCATATACTGGGGCTAAGGTAAGCCCAAGTTATCATTGTCAAAACTGCTAGTATCAGAATTGTTAAATCAAACCTAGTTAATTTACCTAAATCTAAACGGCGTTGAAAAGTATGTATAGCGGTTGAATTAAAGCCATCAATTGCTGAGCATAATCCCATTATCGGAATTAACCACAGCAAACGACTATCATCATATATTCTTGCCACTGGAACAGTAATTAGCAGCAAAGCAAAACAGACTAAGAAGCCACGAATTATTTGTAATGTCCAAGCTGTATTCCGAAAACTAGGCTCATCACCCGATGGATTGTTAACAATACTTTGAGCTATACCAATATCCGAGAATAACTCTATCCCCATTCTTAGCGTATTGACTATAGCCATTAGACCGTAATATTCTGGTACTAACAATCGAGTTAGTATTAGGTTGTTGCCAAATCGTATAACTTGACTCGTTCCCAAACCTGCAATCGTCCAGAATGCACCTCGGTAAGCAAGCTTTTTCAAAGATGTCATAAGTATTTTACAAGACTGATGGGAATTTTTCCCTAAGTAGAACTATCTTCTATGAGCCAGTTTAAAGCTGTCAATGTTGCAATTGTGCTTCTTTATGCCCCCTTGCATTAACATCTAGTTGGAAACTTCTAGAACGCAACAAATCATTGAAGCAATACAACTGATTTGTTCTAGAAAAAATTCATCAAACTGCAATTATTCTTTTCAATCAGATATTCGCATTCAACCATACCTTTAATCTAAAATAGCAAAGTCATGGTTGGACAATTTTCTACTTAAAATCTATCAAAAAAATTATAATGCAAATAAATATAGAAAACATCTATTAAGTGATTTACATTATTTTTAAACTTTTGAAACCATAACATAATATCTTGTCAAAGTAAAATCGTTTAGAAGATTAAAAATATAAATTTTCGATGTCGAAAATAGATTGTTTTTGAAGTTATTGTAAAGATTATTGTCGCTTACATTGTGGTAAATGCCATTGCAAGCTGAAAAAGCAGCTATATTGGGATTTACTAGTATTTAGTTTTAGCTCGAAGGTGAGATAGTAGCTAATAGTTTCGAGAAATGCTTAAATCTTAAACAAGTATATTTTGGATAATTGTTATGTCCGACTTATGAATAACTTGGATGAGCCAATCGAATTCAAAATTGCTTAAATTGGGCACAGTTACAATGTTTAAGTAAAATTCCCTAGGGATTATATTTAAAATCTGTTTTTATCATTGGTACAACTTGTGCGTTCGGGTATAAATTGCTTCGGTGTAATATTTGGAGAAAATTTATTTGCTTGGTACTAGGAATTTTATCAGTCTTGCCTTTGCTAAAGTCCGCCACCTGTTAGAAAAACCACCAATTAGGCGGATTAAAAATATCAAAATTGTAAATTCTAATAAAGCAGTTGGAACATGAAATTATTAATTACAGGAGCATCTGGTTTTTTAGGGAAGTATGTAGTTGCTTTATCTTTGCAACAGGGTTTTCAAGTACGTGCAGCAATCAGGCATACTACTAATGAAAAACGTTTACCTTGGCGCAATTCGTCAAATTTAGAGTTAATACCCATAGATTTAACGCAACCAATAGGATTAGAGGATGCTTTGAAAGGCGTAGATGCTGTGGTGCATTTAGCTGCAGCCAAGCAGGGTAACTACGATACCCAATATGCAAACACTGTTTTAGCTACCGAAAATTTACTGGAAGCGATGGTAGCAGTAAACATTAAACGCTTGGTCGGTGTAAGTACATTTAGCGTTTTCGATTATCTACATATACCCGCTGGTAGAATCATCAACGAAGATTCACCTATCGAATCTCAACCTTTGCACAGAGACGTTTACGCTCAAACCAAACTTATTCAAGAAAGCCTGTTTCGAGATTTTGGACAGATAAATAAAGAAGTCACAATTCTACGTCCGGGGATAGTTTACGGAAAAAACAATTTATGGAATGCCCATTTAGGGGTAAATTTAAAAAATCGTTTGTGGATTCGCATTGGTGAAAACGCCCAGCTTCCCCTGACTTATGTCGAAAACTGCGCCCAAGCAATAGTTAGTGCCTGCGCGCGTCAAGAAGCTATCGGTGAAACTTTGAATATTGTCGATAATGATTTACCAACGCAAAAAGTTTATGCCCAAAAAATTATCAACCACCTAGCGCCCAATCCTTCCACCATTGGCATTAATTGGAGGCTAATGCGTTTATTATCTCGTAGTGCTTGGTTATCTAACAAAGTGCTATTTTTTGGAAAAATCAAATTACCGGGTATCTTTGTACCAGCAAAATTAGAGGCCCGCTTTAAGCCGTTTTGCTACAGCAATAATAAAGCTCAACAAATATTGAATTGGCAGCCCTTATATTCTCTAGATGAAGCTTTGAAACGTAGTTGTGGCGATATTGATTTACTTAGTGAGAACTCACAAGAGACTTCTTTATCTTCCTAAGATATGGGTAATGAAGCTGTCGGGAGACAAGGGGGTAGGGGGGGGGAAATTTCAACCACCGGTTAATCATATTTGATAATTGATAACTAAATCATTATGCGTATTGCTTATCTTACGGGAGAATATCCCAGAGCTACAGATACTTTTATTCAACGTGAAGTTGCAGCTCTTCGTCAAGAAGGTGCAGAAATACACACATTTTCCGTGCGCCCTACTGGTGAAGAGCATATGGTAGGAGAAGAACAAAAACAAGAACGAAATCAAACTTTTTATATTCTTCCTCCACGCCCGGTAAAATTGCTTCGCGCACACCTAAGTCTATTACTAAGTTCGCCAAAAAGATATTTCGCTGCCTTGAAACTAGCCTGGTTAACTAGAATACATGGATTGCAGGGGAATTTCTATCAATTGTTCTACTTTTTAGAAGCTGGTATTCTTGCCCAAGAAATTAGACAAAGACGAATTGGACATTTACACAACCACTTTGGAGATTCTAGCTGTAGCGTTGCCATGTTAGCAGCAGAATTAGGAGACTTTAGTTACAGCTTTACCTTACACGGACCCTATATTTTCTTTAATCCGTATCATTGGAGACTGGATGAGAAAATAAACAGAGCTAAATTTATAAGTTGTATTAGTAACTATTGTCGCAGTCAGGGCATGATATTTGCACCCATTGAAAAATGGAATAAAATGCATATCGTCCACTGCGGTATCGACCCATCATTATTTAAAGTAGTATCTCATAACGGACAAGGAAAACGATTACTTTATGTGGGCAGACTTGCTGCTGTTAAAGGCTTACCCATTCTTTTAGAAAGTTTAGCCTCTCTCAAGCAACAGCATCCAGATGTCATTTTAACCGTAGTTGGTGATGGTGGCGATCGCACTTTTTTGGAGCAAATGACCACGGATCTAGGTTTAAGCAATAATGTAAATTTTGTCGGTTATAAATCGCAAGCAGAAGTACGTAAATACTTTGAAGAAACAGACGTATTTGTTTTATCGAGCTTTGCCGAAGGAGTACCCGTAGTCTTAATGGAAGCAATGGCTACAGGAGTGCCCGTAGTTGCGACACAAATCGCCGGAGTTAGTGAATTAGTAGAAAATGGTGTTAGTGGCTATATCGTACCTGCTGGAGACAAAATTGCTCTGGGGCAAAGTATTGAAAAACTATTAAACGATTGCGAATTAAGAGCTAAATTTGGCACTTCAGGAAGAAATAAAGTAGAAAAAGAATTCAATATAAATATCGAAGCTCAAAAACTCTATCAAGTCATGAGCAAAGCATTGTTAAAACCAAGTGTCAAACAAGGTTGTTCAAGTTAATAATGTCCGAGGAGACGCAATTATCATTAAGGTTTAGAAGCAGGTGATATTCACAGTAAAGCCTGCTTCAAAAGGTTATTTAATTGAGCTATATCTACCGAAAACCCAAGGCCATTTTTTTGGCCTACCAAGAAACCATATTTTAATTTTTTCAAACATGCTATACGGTAGAAGCAACGATTAAAGTGTCCCGATTCAAAAAACTCGATGAATATCGCCCCTGGTTTCATGAATACGGTATGCGCAAAGGCTGCACCATGACTACCCACCACAATCTCAGCTTGTTGAAAGATTTTGATTTGTTCTTCTAATGTATATCGAGACATTATCACAGTTTCAAATCCAAAGTCAGATAATACATTCTGAATTTCCAGTTCATTGGTAATATAGCGAATTTTTGCATCGGATCGTGAAACATAAATTCTTTTTCTAGGAATTTCAGCATTACCCATCTGAATTTTTTGAGTAAGCCAATCAATGGCAAAAGGCGATATATCACAGGTTTTGGCAAATCTACTCAAAATGTGTAATTTCTCAAATCTATAAACACCATCATCGATAAATAACGCTCTATTTTCATATCCAGTCAGCTTAAGGCTTTCTCTGACAAATTTTGGAGATGATTTGGGTACGATTAGCTTCAAGTGATGAAGATTTTCAGCTAAATCATATAGGAGTAATCTTGGAAGAATCTCAATCATCCAGTGAAAAAAATTATAATGCCAAGGTAACGATAGAAGAATAGCTTCTGAAATTTTTTTTTTCTTTCGAAATGGAATTGTTTCAAGATTGATAACGTATTTAGGATTAGTCAATGAATATATATCCAAAAGTGCTTCTTCAAATAATTTTCCATTCCACAAATGCATTCCTATGGGGAAAGACATGTCAACATTATTTGCAGAAATAATCCCAGATGAAGGTATTGTTTTGCTTCCAAAATTTGCTAGCATTTCTAAATATTTCTGTTGAGCAGATCCATCTATAAAAAATTGTGGCTCATACAATTGAATCGTTGTAGACTGAATCAAAACTCTGGAACTAGAGCCCACTAAAGGCTTAGAATTTGATAGGGCTTTATGTAATCTGGAAGCAGAACCCTGCTTTCTAATAAATAGATGCTTGAGAAATGTGACAAAAAAATTGCCCCCTGTAACTTTAGCAGAATGCAATAAGCGCTTAAAAAAGTTATGCATAATTAATCAATTATGGTAGAAAAGTCGCAAAATCTCCGATGTTTAGTTTAACGTGATTTAGATTAGCTTTAAACTCTGAAACTATTGCCTAGTAGTCCTTTTCCAGCCGTTTTCATGGCTTGCTTTAAACCTAAATTTATTTTCAATCAAAGCTTTGAGCTATTACCCACTATAGTTAATGAAAAAAACTACTAGAAATAATTTTGGAGAATGGCTTTCCATCATTACTCTGGGTTTCTCGAAAATTAAGTAAATTAATTATTCAATTTTCTCCTACTTAGCCCAATCCATAGGTTCGACAGGTTCAAAGGAAGTTATGATTTTATGTGGAGAACCAGTTTCTAAAGAGTTTTGAATTGCTAAAACTATTTCATTATTGTGCAGCGAAAATTGAGACGAAAGTCTACAACAACGGTTTTCGATAATTGCATCAGCCATTTCTGCAACTCCTCGAGAAAAATCCATTTGTTGTGCTCCCCTATATGCAAATTTAGGGGCTTTTTTCGCTAACGGATAGTTTTGCTTCCAAATCCCTTCAAGTCTTTTCCGCCCTATAGTGATACTACGGCGAATATAAACTGGTGTTCCATAATACCAACAATCATCAATGCCTAGTATACCGTCATCGCCAATAATTTTTAAAGAGTGGTCGTGAGGTGCAACAATACTACAGGTCAACCTGGCAACTACTCCGGAAGCAAATTTAATACAAGCCACTGAAAAATCTGGAGAGTTAACATCTAACGGTTCATCAGTATTTTTATCTGGTATTACGCAAGATGAAAACGCTGAAACAGTCTCCGCAGGACCAAAAAAAGCTGTCAGCCAATTAACATAATAACCTGCGTGTTCTAATGTACAACCGACTTCAAATTCGTCTTTATAGGGCCAAGGTATACCAGATTCGCTCAACCATTTATCATAGGGCATTTGATGAACTAAACCATCGTCCATTTCAGCATAAACTAATCTAACCTTGCCAATCTTATTTTCTCGTAATGCCTTCCATAATGTTTGTGCTGTTTCACTCAATAAACTACATGGAGCAGAGGATAGATATAAACTCCTTGCTTCGGCAATTTCTACGAGTTCCTTAGCTTGTACCATTTCCATCGCGAAAGGCTTTTCAGAGTAAACGTGTTTCCCTGCCTCCAGACAAGCCTTAGAAATTTCATAATGACTGCGGGGGTTTGTTAAATTTAAAACTATATCAACAGTATTATCTTCCAGTAAGTCATCCAGAGTGTCATAGACACGAGAAATATTATGATGTTCAGCAAACTTAGTAGCGCGCGCGCTAATTTTATCCATGACTCCCACTAGCTTCAATTGCGGATGCATGGGAAGAGTTTTTAAGTAATAGTCTGCAACAAAACCGCAACCAACTATGGCAATAGATTTATAGGATAAATTATTTTTATCTACATTTAGGTTAATAGAGGATGTTGAATCTTCCAAAAAAGTAAAATTTGTCTTTCTAACTAAATTAGAAATCTTAAATACATTTTTAAGTAGCATAGATTTTTCTCGAAGATTATAACCTATAGGGCGTAGCGTACTTGTACGAAATGGCAGAAATAAACCAACCATTCCTAAAAAGTTTAAGGTGGAGAAAATAAGACTTTTGACTTTCGCGTAGCTGTACTAGTATGCAAGGGCGTAAATAAAATACCCATTCTTTAGATTTTAATGATGCTAAATATTAAATTGTGAGATGGGTATCTGACTTACGCCAAACCATACTAGTTAAAACAGCTTCTGCTTAAGAAGTTTTTTTTGTTCCATGGAAATATGTAGCTGCAACTATTGGAGTATTACCCCAAAAATCAGAACCACAGGCAATCTCATCAAAATCCTTCAACCATATTCTCAAACCATCAGGAGTAACACGCCAATAGTCTTTAGGTTCTTCGTGGAAAGGATAGAGGAAGGGTAATTGCACCCAAATTTTTCCTCCAGGTTTTAGTATTCTATATAATTCACTGATTGCTTTTTGTGGATCGGGAACATGTTCTAAAATTGACCAACAAACCGCTGCATCAAAACTTTCATTTTCAAATTTCAAATCATGAATATCATAATTATAATCTATGAAATCACGCTTATCGTACTTATCAACACTGACCCAGTTTGAACCAAATTTCTTGCCAATATTCTCTTTTACACCAATTTGTAAGCATTTATTTCCTTCACACAACTCAAGGAAATTATCGAACAATTGTTCCCTTGAGTTGACCTCATCTTGTATTTTTTTTGCTGCGTTTTTGTATTGAAGGAAAAAATACAATGAAGGTGATATTTTCTCTAACTTCGAGTAAATAGGTTTTAGTAATTTTTTCATTGTGATACTCCTAAATATTATGAAACTATAGGAATCCAGTTTGATTGAACAATATTTGAGGCTTTTAGCTTATATAGCAAGCTTTTGAATCTCAGTATCCGTTAAAATTCTGCTGAGTAATCCTATAATGCACCTTTATATTCGACAATAGTGCGCTTTCTTCTTAATAAGCGGGATAAATGAAATTGAATCTGACCAATAAGCTGAGGAAATTTATCTAATATACAAAAAAGTCCATAAAGCAATGCATCCGAGCCAGAAATTTCTCTTATTTTCGCATATTTATACACGCGGAAAAATAGTATTCCATAAGCTGCAAAAAGTAAAATGATACTTATCATTCCAGTTAACCAGAGGCTAGCAACTGCTAAAAATGGCAATATTAAACCCCAAAACCAAATTCTACGACTTTCTTTAACCCAATGTTTTTCCGGAGGTTGTCCATGCAGCCAAGCACCTTCAGCATAAGCGTGTCCGTTACGAACCGAACGCTTCCACCACTGTCTAAAATGCATAATTTGAGCATCGTGTAAAGTCATTTCAGCATCTATACGTAAAATTTTACCGCCAGTTTGACGTAATCGAACGCATAATTCTGGTTCTTCTCCAGCAATTAAAGTAGGATTAAAACCGCCAACTTGTTTGACAACAGATACGCGCATCATCGCATCGCCACCACAAGCTCTAGCTTCACCTACGGGAGTATCCCATTCGATATTGCACAAGCGGTTATAAATAGAGTTTGCAGGAAACTGTTCCCGCCTTCTACCGCAAACGACAACGCATTCGGGTTTCGTATTCAATATTCGGACTGCTTTTTCCAACCATCCGTCTACTATCAAACAGTCTCCATCAACAAATTGAACAAACTCAACATGCGGTTCTATTTGCAATAAATATTCAAACCCCGCATTTCTTGCACGTGCTGCAGTAAAGGGAATCGATAAATCTAGTTCAACAACGCTAGCGCCTAAACTACTAGCTAATTCTACACTTCCATCAGTAGAACCAGAATCAACGTAAACAAAAGTTTTAACTTTTTTCAATACCGATAACAAACATTGTTTAAGTCGATTTCCTTCGTTGCGTCCAATTACTACTACCCCAGTTGAATTCACTCATTCTCTCCCTAAAATCTTGTATTTTGAGCGTTGCGACGCTTTCGCATAAACTAAGTGTATTTTAGTAATCTCCTAAATGTGTTGTTATTAGGAATGACCGCAACTAGCCGCTTTTTTCTTATAGAGGTACTTGACACTTTAATTAATTTTTAAGGTAGTAATAAGGTTTATAGTGTCACGCACCAATTGTATATTGTGAAAATTGCGCATATTCCTGGTGATAAAATTAATTTATTCTAAATTCGGCAAGATAGAATTTCTGTTTTTCTCGCTTAAACTTCGTTTAAAAGCATTACGTCGGATTTCTGCCCCAAGAGAAAGAGCAGTTGCTGCATACAAAACCCAATAAATATTTGCAAGACGTATTAAATAACTTTCCGACATGTTATTTAAACTCAAGAATAACAGAAAACCTAGGGGCCAAATATACTCTGAATTCTTAGTATTATAAGCTAATTTTAAAGATCGATAAAAAGCAATAATTAAACTAATTAGAAATAGCGATAAACCGATTAAGCCAACATCCAAAGCTAAATCTACGTAACCATTGTGAGCATGAGGCGGTATATAATTATCCGATAACAGCATACCTGCTTCGAGAGAATAATTACTTTCCTCTCCCCAAAGACCACCACGTCCAAAACCTAGTAAAGGCTGTTCAATTATTAATCTCTCAATTAAACTAGCCCACATAGGTAAGCGTCCAGTTAAAGTAGGATCTTTACCAAAAGCACCTAATATTTCTGCCCATAAGCTCACGACGATCGCGCAGATACTTCCAACAGCCATAACTCCTAAATCTAAAACAACAATACTTCGTTTTCCTTGCCAACGAAACTGACGATAAAAATACACAATTACGAAAATCAAGAAAGAAACTATCAGTGATGTTTTTGAAGTTGAAAAATATATCATCAGCAGCATTAATAAGAAAAAACCCCATTTATATAGCCGATGTTTTATGTCAACCGGTACTAATAAAAAGGCAACCGAACCGATAACCATCATGCTGCCAAAGGTATTTTTGTAATCATATATCCCTTTCCATGCCCCTGGATGAGTCTTCCAATGTAAACCGACTCCAGGTAAACGCCAAACAAAAAAAATACTTACAATTGCTCCTAAAGCAAATGTCCATGCGACCAATCTTACTTGTTGTTTAATCGTAAATCGCGTTGCGAAATATAAAGCAAATGAGGTCATTTGCAAAACTTCGGGCATATTTGCATCAGTATGTCCAGGATTATAAGACCAAATTGACGATGCATAGATTAACGCTACTAGTATCGCAATAAATATATCCTGACGAATCACCATCAATGCTTTTTTATAGTTAAAAATAACTATAGCTAAGGATATAAACCAAACCGAATATCTAATAATTGATATAACAATTGGTGGTAACAGGGTTGCTGAATTGGCATCATAAGCTACTTGAAAACCTTGAGTAAAAAAAGTTAAGCCAATAACAGCAAATACATTTTCAGCAACTTGTATATTTTTCTTTTTCACTGTGTTTATTACTTTATTTATTTGCCTTCAAGATTTCTAAATTTATCAATTTATCCCTTATTTTTTGCTTAGATATTTTTATAACTTCTCCTTTTTAATTTATGTTGCTAAATCATAAATTTATCAAATGCTGTCAAGGCTTCCCTACCCGTCAATTTTGCCTTCCCAGTCAAACTTTTGCCGCCCAGGCTCCTTAAATATTAAAAACAAAATGAGTTTATTGATTTGTTGCGGTGAACTTGGCCACCTTCCCATAGTGCCATACATATAAATAGACACTCTCTTTGAAAATACATGAAACTTGGAAGATAATCAATGGCAGCATTCATAGGGTGAATCATGATAGCTGCCTTTACTAAATTTTTGAGACTAAGGATTAACTGAGTCTCTTTCCGTGCGAACCCAAACCTTAACTGGCTTAAATATAAACTGCAAATAAACGGGTATTTTATTAACTATGTAAATTGGGATCGATAAAAGTTGAAGTAAAGTTAGTTCCTTACGTCCAAAATTGAACCAAGCTGTCAAAATCGTAAGCATAAGAAGATATCCGATGGCACCTATAAGTATTGCTGAATGATTTATTCCCATAAGGGCTACAAAAAGCGAAGCAATCATCAGCAATAGCCAAATGGTGACTAACAAAGATAAAGGTGGCACGGATAAATCTAGAGCGCTCCCTAATAAATCAATTCGTTTTTGTTTTACCGATGCTTCTATTAACTTAGGTACATAGGTGAGCAAAGTTTGTAAATGACCATGTTCCCATCGGGTTCTTTGACTTACGGCTGCTTGCGTCTGTTGTGGTAAACATCCAATAACAGTCGCGTGAGGACAGAATAATGGTGGATATCCTGAAATATTGAGATCCAAACCCAATTTCATGTCTTCGACAATGTCACCCGACGCCAGATTCACCGAACTAATTGCAGACCAAGGAAAAGCCATACCCGTTCCCACCAGCGTGCAAGGTAGTCTTAACTGTTTCAATCCCAGCAAACGAACCTGATTTTTTACCTTAAAAGCGAATGCAGATACCGAATCTTTGGGGCTAGATAAGGCTGGTTTCGACATCAAGTAGGTAGCTTGAACTGGTCGCTTTTTGGTAATAGCAAGTTCTGCTAGCTTTTCTATGCTTCCTTGCTGAACAAAACAATCAGCATCCATAAACACGACAACCTCTGGTGGCTCCTGCTCCAAAAATCGCAAGCCATAATCTAAAGCGTATCCTTTGCCTAAATTATTTACGTCATTACGCTCAATTACAGTAGCACCAACCCTCCGAGCAATTTCTGCCGTAGCATCACTACAATTGTCGGCAACAACCAATAGTTGATATTTATTTTGTAACTTTACTTTTAAATCCATCAGTGTGGAACGTATAATTAGTTCCTCGTTATGAGCCGGAACTAATACGGCTACTTTTGCATTTTGAATATTTCCCTTGGAATTTTCCTCAGAAGGCGGAAATAAAGCCGCCATACATTCTGCAAAAAGAACTAAACATGGAATAAGTAAGCCTAATCCACAAACTAATAGAAGAGCATCAAAGCTGAGCAATAAAAACTGGCTGATATACATTGGTTGCACCTGTGACTGCCTATAGATACCCAAAACAATTTACGATCGCCTATCCTGTTCATTCAAATTTGGAAGAATTCATCATTTTGGTCGGTATACCCACTGCGGTTGCTCCTAGTGGTACATGGTAGAGGACAATGAAGGAGCTTAGAATTGCCCAGCACAGACAACTCTCGTCCTCTAGTTTTCCTAACTTAAAGAAGAACGCGCTGTTGACTCATCGACTTTCTCAAAGCTAGATTCAGACTGGGGACTGTTGTAATAAAAATAATTATTTGGCTCGTGCTTGACATTTACCCCATTAGCAACGATACCTAAAACATTGGCTTCCGACCTTTCCAGTAAAGACTTTGCAGCATTAGCGCTGGCTGAATCGACTAACCGAGGTCTGACTACAACCAAAACGCCATCCACCATTTGCGATAAAACTGCTGATTCCGCAGTGCCTACTAAGGGAGGAGTATCAAATACTATATAGTCATAGTTTGAAGATAGCATTTCTATAAAATTTGTCATTCGCTCTGAATCGATTAATGCTAAGGGATTCGGAGGCATAACACCGGATGTAAGTACGGATAGATTATCAGTTATTCTTTGTACGGCAGTTTCTAATTGATTCTCTCCAACCATCACGTTACTCAAACCGATAGAGTTAATTAAACCCCAAAGGTGATGCTGAGATGGGTTACGCATATCAGCATCAACTAACAGTACTCGTCTTCCTACCTGCGCCATCACTGCTGCTAAATTAGCTGCGACTTCTGTTTTACCTTCATGTGTGACAGAACTGGTGACTACAATCGAGCGAACTTTTTTATCCAAACTAATAAATTTCAAATTCGCCTGAAGCATTTGGTATGCTTCGTGAATAACCGTGCGAGGTGAAGTAGCAACAATAACTCGTTCTGATACGCCTGTAATTTTATCCTCCACAGCAGATATACTACTCGTATCAAATTTGGGGATTAAGCCTAACAAGGTATAGCCGAAAAGATTTTCAGCTTCCTTGGCAGTTTTTATCCTTCTATCAATTAAATCGACAAAATAAGCAGAACCGATACTGAGTAGTAAACCAACAAAAAGGCTACCAAAACTAACCAGAAATTTCTTTTTCTGAGCTTGGGGACTGGGATTTACTTTTCTCGCATATTCAACGATGCTAGCAGTTCCAACATTTTGACTCTCTGCGACTTTAATTTCTTGTAATCTTGTCTCGAGATTTTCGTAACTTTTCTGAGCCATTAACAATCTTTGCTCTAACTCTTTTTGCTTCTTCTCTAAATTGGGAATAACATCAGTCCTCTGCTTATAAATATTCCTTAACTTAGACAAAGAGTCTATTTTTTGTGCCAAACCCAAGCGCTGCGAACGTAATAAAATAAAATCAGAAGCTAAGTTTTGCTTTACTTGCCCCATTTGTAACCTGCCTGGAGCAATCTGCGCTTGATATCCTAAAGATTGAACTATTCGTTTTTGCAACAGGGAGTTTAAAGAAGCTTCTTTTTCTTCAGTATCTAGGATAGATGGATGTACATTGGTAAATCTACTTCTCAAAGTAATCAATTCCGTTTGTACTTTTTGTAGTTCAGATAACACTTCCTGTACGCCTTTTACTTGACTTAAAGAAGTTAAATCTATAGCCTCATTCAAAGGCAAATTAACTTGGCTACTTACTTCATTTTCTCTCGCACTTACTTCAGCAAATTCTGATTTAGCATTAGCTAATTCTTTATCTATTTCATTAATTAATTCAACTGACTCCCTTGTCTCTTCTTCTAAGGCTACAATTTTATTTTTTTGCTTAAAACTTCGCAACTCTTCTGTTACTTTATCTAATTTTTTTTTCGCTGCTGGTAATTGTTTTTCAATAAATGAGCCTGCTGCTATAGCTTTTGAACGATTACTATAAATATTATCTTTTATGTACGCTTCCATTACACCATTAACTACTTTTATAGCTAATTCTGGTTTCCCAGACGTAAAAGAAACATTCAAAATGTCAGTACCTACGATAGAACTAGTACGAACAGATATTGAATCTACTTTCACAGGTTGATTATTTTCATCTTTAAGATTTAAAGACTTGATTACTTCCTTAATAATTGGCTCGGACTTCAAAATTATTGCTTGCGTATCTAGAGCATTAGCTTCGCGCTTGATTGACTCTAAATGACCAATTTCTTGACCTGCACCAGTTAAAGACGAAGTTTTATCTGCCTGAAAAAGAAGTTTCCCTGTTGCTTCATAAGCAGGTTTTTGACTTACCCAGTTGAAAACTGCAAAAGCTCCAAAAACTCCAAAAACTCCTGCCATCACCAACCAGCGACGTTTTAAAATTAGAAGATATTTCTGGATATCTATCTCTTCAGAATAGTTTGAATTTTCCATAGTTTTTGACGGGATAACTTCTGTTTATTTCTATAGATAACAGAGCAGCAAAAATACCAATTTATGATTATTTGGTATTTTTTCATATTTGTGATGGTAAGTAATTTTTACTTCTACATTCTCTTAAAACCTCTAACCGCAGACAGAATATTACTAGTTTGATTGTTTTTCACTTTCGACCAAGGATTTTTATAAAGTTGAAAGCGTTGCTTGAAAACTAAGTAAATGAATGGAAGCACATCCATCAGATACCTTTTCCAAAGCCGTTTCGGTTCGCTTGAAAGTCTATATAGCCATTCCAAACCAACTTCGCTCATCCACCTAGGGGAACGTTTTATACATCCTGCCTCAAAGTTAATAGTTGCACCAATTGCCAAGAATATCTTGACTTTGTATAAATATTTTCTATGTTTTGCAATCCACATTTCCTGTTTGGGAGCACCTACTCCAATTGCT
>ERZ1740059.335-NODE-335-length-26145-cov-4.153277_pt1 | contig 26145 bp, 22 predicted proteins | sample MGYA00581744_ERZ1740059 | MGnify/ENA primary metagenome ERZ1740059 (study PRJEB43018, sample SAMN04849738) | marine metagenome | isolation source: floating plastic debris | place: Pacific Ocean | collected 2008-08-28 | study: EMG produced TPA metagenomics assembly... | reverse complement strand
GGTAAAGTCAGGGCGTGTTACCCTAGTTGGCTATATTCGTGTAGGTAGTGCGCGTTTTAACGTCAATATTCGTGGGGACGTTTCGGAAGTCAAAACAGCTATGGCTGCGGGTATAGAGGCGGTAAAGAAAGCTGAAGGAGCGACCTTAGAATCTTGGGTGATTATTCCTCGTCCCCATGAAAACGTATGTGCAGTGCTGCCGATTGACTACACAGAAGAAGTAATGCCTTATTTCGATCGCGTTGAAGGCAGAACTTTACCTGTCGCTCCAAATTCATAGTTTTGATTTGAGTTAATAATGAATAATTATTAGTCAATAATTATTCATTTTTGGATAGTTTAGTTAATCAATGAAAGCTTTCTTTTTAAAGCTCTAACATAGAGAAAAATAGGAAACTGATAGTATTCAATGACAAGCCAAACCACACAGAATAAATGGGCGCAAAAAGTTAGAATAGTCCAGGCTAAAGGCAGCCAAGAAAGAAAACTGTCAGGTGATGCTGGAAACAAGTACATCCCCGAGCCGATAATGGCAGTTGGGAGTAAAACAAACCCGATAGCTACAATTACATAAGACCAGCCAATTTCTAACCCCTCTCGATGAATGCCCTTCCAGGTTTTTCCGTTCCAATACCAGGTTAAAGGTAGTTGGCTATCTGCCATCTTAAGCAGTTGCTTCTCAAAATTTGTGGTAAAAATGTGCTGGCAAAAATCACAAGAAAAAGCCTCCATTAAAAGCATTTCGGATACTTTTCCATGACGACATACTGGACAAGAGTATTCCCCTTTGATATGAAAGCGATTAAATTCAGTCCACTCTTTCTGTAGGCGATCGATTCCAGATTTTTTTTCGTGATGGTTAAAATGACTAGCTTTAGACATACTATTTTAAACGTTACTGATTTAAAACATGAAACTTGAAGATTGTTGTTCGTAGCAGATGTAAATAAGATGTTAGATACAGCTGGTACGCTTTGAATGTGGCAACAGCATGGGGTTAAATACAATCTTAAATAAAGAGCCGTCTAACCATGCTCAAACTATTGTTTTTTAGCCTTTAGCTTATCGAACTGCCAACAAGACGTTACTTGTCAGAAAATAAGCAAGCAGTTCGGTTCAATTTATCTTCTAGAGGTGAATCAGTTAACTCTTTACAGCGTCGCCTCTCTACATGCTAAGGTATCCCAAGCTTCAAAGATGCTTTTTGCCAAGATTGACTAACAATATAAATCAAACTGTTACTACTATGATTTAGTCTAACTATTTACAGTTCAGTTTATCTGTTTTGCTCAATCTTTAAATAGAAAATTTTAAGCTTAAAAAGTAATTATAACGAGAGTCTTATATTTTCCCCCAATTCATTTTGTATTTGATATAAATATCAATATTAATTAAATTCTCAACAAACTTTCGTTGCAGATGTTTATCAGTTATTAGTTAATGTCAGTTCGGGTTAACGGGATTAGTTTGTTAGGGTAGCCTTTAGCTATTAGCTATTAGCCTTTAGCAACGAACTCTGTTCGTTCCAGAGCGAAGCTCTGGGCGCAGCAAAGCTGTCGCGCCATTAGCTAAGAGTTTATTCAATCTCCTAAATCTAAAAACTCGCTTGTCCAAGGTGGTTTTTGAGTTGTTTGTGTAGCAAGGCTTTGAGCTTCCACGCGAACTGACGTTAACTAAATCTGTTATTAGTTTTTCGTATCTTGCTTGAAACGTCCCAAGCGCGATCGCTCTTTTGGCGAGTATTAATCGGCAATAATTTAGCTCAGATTATAAATCTTTGATTAGGATTTGCATCTGGGCTATAGATATAGCCTATTCGGAATACTTGGATAAGCTCATGTACAGCATTACATATTAAGGTTAGGAAGTTTTGAATCCAGAACAAATGCTATCTAATTACTTTTATCCTTCATCCTTGCTCGTTGTTCCTTGTAGAGTTGTTTATAGTCGAGATAAACCTCTTCCCTGCGATGCAAGGGTTTGGATAGAGGTTTTGGGAGTTCATCTAGACTTGATGGCTAGTTGATATTATTGGTGCGTAACATCAATTATTAATGATATTCCTGAGTATTTTTACTAAGCCAAATTTGCTGTTGTGGTAAAGGTAAAGGTATTCCAGATTCTTCAAAGGCATTTTTAACCCGACGACGGAATTCACGAGAGACTTCCCATTGTTTTAGGGGTTCGGTTTTAAACCAAAGTCTAACGACAAAACCACGTTCGCCAAAATCTTCAACCCCCAATACTTGAGGTGATTCGATTATTTTTTCTCGACAATTGCAATCTTGGTACATCAAAGTTGCGACTTCCTCACCAAGTGCGATCGCTCTGTCTACACTGGTTTGATGAGCAAAAGGAATCCTCAAATCCGATCGCGACCAACCATTAGAATGATTAGCAACTAGAGTAATGGCACTGTTAGGGATTGTTATAAGTCGTCCTTCTCCGTCTCTCAATTGGGTAATTCGCAAATTCAAATTTTCTACCATTCCTCCCACTTCGCCAATAGTCACCACGTCGCCTACTGCATATTGGTCTTCAAGGACTATAAGTAAACCATTGATGGTGTCTTTAATTAAGTTCTGAGAAGCAAAAGAAAATGCCAAACCCAGAACCCCCGCGCCAGCCAAGAAAGGGGCAACATTTAAACCCAAAACAGACAGGGCAACAAAAATACCTACGCCAACCCACAAAAAAGTTACGACTCCTTTGAACAAGCGAGAAAACGTGTTAACTCTTACCTGTAGTCTATGACTAGTATCAGGAAGAAATACATAGCTATTGGCAAAGGTATTATTACTTATAATATAATTTGTTTTGGCGATCGCAGCATAGCTCAAGCGAATTAGAATATAGCAAGCTGAGACTACTAGAAGAAGACGTAGGGGAATTCTGAGTAGGGTAATAATCCACAGTTGAAGTAGACGAGTTTGGGGAAATAAACTCAATATAAGTAAACTTCCTCCCAGCCAAACTAGGATTTGAGCTAATTGTAGGAGTCGATACTGTGCTTCTTTTATATTAAACTTTTTTCCTTGTTCTAAATGATTGTCTAACGGGGCGATTTCAATTTTGGGATCGAGATTAGCTTTTGCCTGACGAGAATTTTTTAGCCAATGAAACAAAAGTCCGCTGATTAAGCTCATGGCTAATAAAATACTTCCTGCTATTTTGCCTTGCTTCAACAAAAAAGATTTTTCTCTTTCTTGTTTAGCTTTTAAAAAAGCCTGGGTTATTTTTTGAACTACTTGTTGTGCGTGAAGCTGTAATTTAACACCATGAACAATAGCATCGTTACTATTAAGCGAGAGGATGGGAAATTCTTTTTCCTCTAGGGTAATATAAATATTTTGGAGATTATTATCTGCCTGATTAAAGACTTTCAAATCAGAATTGTTTTTTTGCAGATATAGCTTTTTGACATTAGCCAACCTTTCTTCGGTATATTTAATTCGTTTTGGCAAATTAGAGGGTCGATCCGATAATTCAAATACGCAACGACCATCTAAACGAACACAGGCAGAAACATTAATATTGCCTGAATTACGGTCTAGCTTAAAGGTTTCTAAATTTATTTTGGGTAATAATGGTAATTGCCCTTGGACAGGATGGGCAACAATAATTGTTAAGGCAATTGCGATCGCTATAACCCAAGAAGGAAAATATTTTCTAACCATATTACTCCCACATTTAATAACAGCATCATAATTATGAGGGATAAAGTAATTAAATGCAGGAGTTGAAAATCACAGTCTTTCTAAATAGAAACCGTATGGTTATAGGTTATAGGTTATGGGTTATGGGTTATAGGTTAACTATGAGCGATCGCAGCATCGACTTTTTCTGAATTAACCTGTTGCAATAGCTTTTCCTGGGCTTTAAATTCTTCTAGTTGAGCTTCTATTTCGTCTTTAACGATTTGACGATATTCTAAGAAGTGTTCGTTGTGGGCGCACATGGTTAGATAGTGTTCCCATACTCCAGGGTTGTGACGGATAATGCTAAATAAATGATGCCAGAATTTCCAACGAGTGTTGCGTTTAAAACCCTGTCGCCAGACTACAATAGCCAAGGCTTTCACATCTACCCAGGTAGGCATAGCAGCAGCAGATTCGTGCTTGGGCGTACCTAGTTTAAGAAAGCAACGATGTACCCGATCTAAGTAAGTCTTGGGTTCATATAGCGTCCAAAAAGCTTTAATATATTCTTGAGCAATATCTTCGATGGGACGAGTAGGGACAAAGTTCATCAAGGTAGTTTGATTGATATCTAGTCTCGTGCTATCTCTCAAACGTTCTTCTTTTTCCAAACGTTCCCACAATGCAGTTAGGGGTAGAGCTTGCAACATACCAAACATGGCAGTAGGAATAGCTGCTTCTTCGACAAAATCAATAATTCTTTGCCCTGCACCTTTTTTCTCCCCATCAAAACCAATGATAAAGCCAGCCATCGGGCGCAATCCAGCCTGAATCATCTTATCGACAGTTTCGGCTAGGGAACTACGGGTATTTTGAAACTTTTTAGTTAATTGCAGGCTAGATTCATCAGGAGTTTCGATACCCAAAAAGACAGCATTAAAGTTGCACTGCACCATCAATTCCATCAATTCTTCATCCGCTGCTAAATCTACCGAAGCTTCGGTATTGAAATCGAAGGGATATTGATGTTCTTCTTGCCAAACTTTCAATTCTTTGAGGAACAGTTTAACGATGCGCTTATTGCCAATAAAATTATCATCCACCATAAACACCGAACGTCGCCAGCCCAATTCATAAGGATAGTCTAGTTCTCTTAAAAGCTGTGCTGGTTCTTTGGTACGGGGTTTGCGACCATACAAAACGATGATATCGCAGAACTCGCATTGAAACGGACAACCGCGAGAAAACTGTACCGACATCGAATCATAGGCATCTAGTTCTAATAAATCATAACGGGGTACGGGAGTTGTGGTGACATCAGGCTTTTCTACGGCGCGAAAAGTTCCACTGGTTTCTCCTTTTTTCAATGCTTCGACAAATAGAGGAAGAGTAATTTCTCCTTCATCTAGAATTAAGAAATCTGCCCCCGCAGCCTTTGGTTCGTCAGGCAAAGAGGTAGAATAAGGACCACCGACTGCAACTAATTTATCTCGTTTTTTTGCTTCTTTAATTTGTTCGAGCAAATCTTGCTTTTGGACGATCATTGCCGAAAAAATAACCAACTCAGCCCAATCCCATTCTGCTTCGGTTACTTGACGAATATTGCGATCAACTAATTTAAATTCCCACTCTTGGGGTAAAATGCCCGCTACCGTAAGCATTCCCAAGGGGGGTAATAGCACCTTGCGATCAACTAATTCCAAAATTTTGTCATAAGACCAAAAGGTTTGAGGAAAAACGGGATAAATTAATAAAGCTCGCATAGTAGTAAACCCTCACACATTATGGGTAGCATATTTCGTTATGTATGAGGGTAGCGCAATCTTCGTTGTTTGTGAAAGATGTTGCTGATTATCCAACTATTAATTTAGCTATTCAGTTATTGTCTCAAAAGCGAAATCATCTGCCGTTAGATTGGTTATTCCTTGGACGGTAATAATATTGGAATCAAGGTCAATGATAGTGGAATTGTCGATGATACTTACCCAATCATCACCATCATCGAGTATGCCAGAGTAGTTGGTGTCAAGGTCATCAAATCCGATGGCATCACTCAAGACAATAATTTCTTCTCCTGGTTGAAAATCAACAATAGTTTGGGTACTACCAGTAATTAGCTCGTCATCAACATCATTCATTCCCGTAGGATATTCTTCTCCCGAAACATCATCAGTCTGAACTTCAAAAGCACCAATGTCTGTTACGTTATTCCCAGTACGTTCAAAATTTTCCCCTCGCTGATCTGTAGATAAGTCATTGTTATTATTACCAGAATCGATCGCTTGACTACATTCTAGAAGTGCTTGAGTTTCCGTTGCACCGCCATTGTCTTGCAATTCTCCTAGGTTTGGATCGAGAGGATCTGCTTTTGTACCAAAAATATCGCTGTTTGCTTCTCCAATCGACTCATCAAAACCATCTGCATTCCCAATTAAATTGTTGCCATTGCTATTAAAGTTATCTTCTCCACCTAAATCGCTATCGTTGACGTTACCAGCCACAATGGTACTGTTGAGGTTCACCGAGCCACTATAGGAATTATTGGCATAATAGTTAACTATCGTTTCATTTTGATAAATTCCTCCTCCGTCAGTTGCACTGTTGCCACTAACTGTACTGTTGCTTAAATTCGTCTCGGAAGATATGCCGTTGTAGATTCCGCCACCGTTATTGCTAGCAGAATTGTCACTTATGGTGCTGTTGTTAATATTTGCCGTAGCACCAGATACCCTAATGCCCCCTGCATCTAATTCTGTGGCAGTATTACCGCTAACCGTACTGTTAGTAATATTTCCTGTAGAGTTATTGATGCTAATGCCCCCTGTATCTATGGCAACATTGTCGCTAATAGTACTATTAGTAATATTTCCTGTAGATTCGTCTATACCAATACCACCATAGGCAAAACTAGCTTCGTTGCTAGTAATCACGCTATCGGTCAAATTAAGTTCTGTTTGGGTACTATATAACCCGCCTCCAACAAAGCCCGAATAGTTTTCGCGAATTGTGCTGCCATCAATATTGACGGTAGCAGAATCGGAATAAATTCCCGCACCGAAGATAGCTTCATTATTGTTTACGTCGCTATCTGTCATGTTGAGACTAGAAGAGATTACAGAAATTCCTCCGCCTCCAGCGGGATCGCCATAGGCATCGAAAACGATAGAGTTACCTGTAATGTTGCTACCGTCTATAATAGCGATCGCTCTATAATTGGCAATACCTGCGCCGCTATCATCAGAAGTGTTGCCACTCACCGTACTGTAGCTTAACCCAAGCTCGCCAAAGCTGTTGTAAACACCACCACCATCTTCTCCAGCAGAATTATTGCTAATTTCACTTTGAGTAACAATTAGCTTTCCTTCTCGGTTTATGATTCCTCCACCACGACTAGATGCAGAGTTGTTGTAAACCTTGCTGTAGGTAAGATTGGCTTCTCCACTATTATCAATTGCTCCTCCAATAACCCCTAGGTTGTCATAGATTTCTGTATAGATAATATTGATTAGACCACTATTGGCGATCGCACTGAAGCTATTGTTATAGATATAGCTTTGACTTATGTTGGCAACTCCGTTATTAGCGATCGCGCCACCAGATCCAGCACCATTATTGTTAATAATACTGTTATAAACATTGAGCATCCCTTCATTAAGAATACCGCCACCTATATCTGCACTATTATTGCTAATATTGACCCCAGAAACAGTCAAATTTTCTTGGTTTAGAATACCTCCTCCAGTTGCGCCGCGCTCATCTGGAACAGCCCTTCCTTCTGTAATATTTAAGCTTTCGATAGTGACATCTATCGCATTATTATCGTCACCATCATTAATATTAAAAGCCCGACTATTATTTTGGGCATTTATAGTTATGTTTTCTCCAGTTATATTTTTAATAGTTACTGAATCTTCAATTTTTAATTCACCTTGAGTAAGCTCTATAGTGCTACCCGAAAGATTACTGTCAAAAAGAATAAGATCCGCACCTTCATTACTATTTGCTAAAGCGATCGCTTCCCTTAAAGACGTTCCATAACCATTGCTTTCGCTATTATTTTCATCTTTAAGAGTCGTGACCGTAATCACATTAGAATTAATATAATCTGCTTCATTTTCTGAGTTTTGGTTAGAGATAGAAGTATTGGACATAATTTATTTGTTTACTTTTTGCTTGGTACAATAATTGGCGGTCGTATCGCTTAAGCCCAGTAACTATATTTAAAAAATTATTGTGTTGCAGGTTATTTGTTTAGATGTCTTACGAGATTTTTTAATTTACAAAAGCAATAATTAAATATATGAAATAACTCGCTTTTGTTTCAATAAAATTTAATGCGATCTCACACTTTTTCCAAAGCAGACATATTTGAATAACCGCTAATAATGAGACTATTATCTTTTGACATTTAAAAGATCCAATTACTAATGTCTTTACTGAATCTTTAATTAGATAAAAAGAATTAGTAAAGATTCCACGAACCACTTAATCATCGATCCCCGACTGTTGCAATTTAATACACAAATATTAAATCTTTCTTAAAATAGTAGCCATTGCTACAAACTATTTAAGATAATGATTTCATGAAATATTTTGAAACTTTTAGAGGTTTTGACAAATGAGATTACAAGCATCTAACGAAAATCTATCAAGTGTAGATAAAGCATTAGGATTTACATTGGCGGCTTTTTCTATGTTTGTGGTCGGTTACACTGCAACCCGTGCTTTTCTTAGCCAACCTCAAAACCCAACTGTAACTTCTGACAATGGAGATATGGTGATACCTCATCAAGCCGCTCTATGGAGTGATTTTGGCAACTAATTATTAAAATAGTTACCTCATTTACTTCATAACTCACAGTAATTATCAACTCTAATAATTAAATTAATTTTTATCGAAAGCATTAAGTCTCCTGTGGTCTTGATGCTTATTTTTATGTCTATACCAGTAAGGATTTGAAACAAGTTTCATAAATTTTGAAAATCACTCTGATTGGTAACTGTAGAGTTCAACTAATCAGATTATGGAGATCTTAATTAATAATCCTATTTCTTTGATGTATGCTCCTTACTTCCTCGCTTTTTATGGTGGAGTTATTGTCAGCGTGGGAATAGTCGCCAATTTAATTATCCAAGGAAACAAAATAGGAACAGAAGCAATTCCTACCCATCCCGATCCTTATGAGATTGCTTATTTACGCGAAGGAGAAAAAGCAGTAATTGAACTAGCTTGTTTGAATCTAGCCCAAAGAGGCTTAATCACAACTGAAGTTAATCACATAGAGAATATTACTGGTGATGCGGTCAATACTGCCATGGTTTCGGCGATTGAAGAAGCCGTCTACGATTATTTAGCAACGCCTCGGACAGTTGCAGCCTTAACTAATAGTCTGAGTTTAAAAAATGACCTTGCCATACACTGCCAAAAATATAAAGATTCTCTAATTAAACAAAAATACCTCAACTCAGATCTCAAAAGATATATTGTCGGAGGGATAGGTGCGTTTATTGTTCTTAGCTTAGGTAGCTATAAAATGATTTCTGCATTGTCGCGGGGACACCATAATATCTTATTTTTATTGATAATGGCGATCGCAGCAACATTTTGGTTAGGAATTATTTCAAGTCCTCTCTATAGTCGTCATACAGCTAAAGGTAAAAAGTATTTAGCCAGCTTAAGGCAAGTTTTTGGTAAATTGCCTAGCGGACTAAAAACCCCTCCTTCTCAGCCAGACTACAACACGGCTTTGTTGACAGCTTCCCATAACCTGGGAGCAATTGAAAAGAGCAGCACCGAAGAATACGCTAGCTTGATTAACCTCTTCACTGTGAAAAAATCCTTGAGTAGCTCAAGAAGTACTATTAGTAGCTCAAGCTATGGCTGTTCTAGTTCGAGTTGTGGAAGTAGCTGTGGTGGTGGCTGTGGCGGTTGTGGTGGCTGCGGTGGATAAAGCAATGAGTAATAAGTAATGAGTAATGAGTAAATTAGGTGTCGGAATTGGTTATAGAGAGGAATTTAGAAGCGAATTGTTTTTGCATCGAGATGAGGTAGACTTTTTAGAGATAATTGGCGATCGCTATTTAAGGGCAAACCATTATTTACAGCAGGAATTAGATTTATTAAATGCCAGTTTTCCTCTTGTTCCTCATTTTATTAATCTCTCTTTAGGGAGTGCAGAAGGAATCGATTCAGATTATTTAAACAGAGTTGCAAAATTAGTTAATCAACTCAATCCCCCTTGGTGGAGCGAACATCTTAGCTTTACCCAAGCAGGAGGGATAGATATCGGGCATTTATCACCTCTCCCCCATACCAAAGAAGCTGCTGATGTTGTCTGTCGCAATATCGCCCAAGTTCAAAGTCAAATTGATGCGCCTCTGATACTAGAAAATATTACCTATATGGTCAATATACCTGGAGGAGAAATGAGCGAAGCCCAGTTTATTTATGAAATATGCGATCGCACTAATTGTGGTTTGCTATTGGATATTACCAATCTTCATATTAATAGTATCAATCACAGTTACAATATTGCGGAATTTTTGGCGCAACTTCCTCTAGAAAGAATTGTACAGCTACATTTTGTTGGGGGGCATTGGCACAATGACATTTTGATCGATAGTCATTCTACTGTCACCCCCGATGCAGTGTGGGAATTAATGCAAGAAGTAACTTCACTCACCGAAGTTGATGGTGTTGTCTTAGAAAGAGATGAAAACATACCACCGTTTATCGAACTTGCTAAGGAATTGCACAAAGCTAAAACTATCCTCAACTCTTAATATTTATAATTCTTTCCTTCAAACTATGTCTTTAATAACTGTACAACAAGCACTTGCACGAATTTATACCGACAGCAAACTACGGGATGACTTTCTAACGAATCCTGATGTAGTTGGGAGAACATTAAAACTCAACTGCGTTGAAATTCAACAGTTAAGTAAGTTATCTAAGAAAGAAGTAAATATGTATGCAAGTTCGCTTAGATATAAACGTTTGGGGGAAATTCGCCAGCTATTACCCCTGACAAATAAGGTATTGGGCAATGAATTAAACAAACTGTTTTTTCAATATGCTCAAACCCATTTACCCCAAGGAAATAAAAAACATCTGCAAGATGCGATCGCATTTACTAAATTTATTTTAAATACAGTGATAAAGGATGTTAACCCTGACTGGCTATGGGATATTGTGAAATACGAACAGATGTGGTTGCAAGCATTAGATAATCAAAAATTATTGATGCACAACCGTTTTAACTATCCCGTTTGCACTTTGATTGATAGTTTACAAGCTGCCAATTTTGCACCTAAATCAAAACAAAAAGCAAACATCACCATTTGGTTTAGATTATCTCAAAAACACAGGTGGCATCATCTAACTCTTCCTGTGATTGACTTACAGCCCATTAAGCTTAAAATATTTTAAAAAAAATCGAGGGAGTTTCATAAACTTTTTCATTCTCCCTGATAAGTAAGTGTAGAGTTCAACAACTAACTATGACTACTTATAACAATTCCATTTCTTCGATCGCTCGTCCCGATTTTTTGAGTATCTATGCGGGGATAATAAAGCGCATTGGAGAGGCAAATAATTTAATAACTCCAGAAAGACAAGAATCTTTGATCGACATTTCCCAGCAGCCGAGTTTATATGAAACAGCTTATTTAAAAAATGGAGCGGAGGGAATTATCGAAATAGTCTGTGAGGATTTACTACGTTTGGGATTTTTAGGAATAGAAAACGACTTGATTAGAGTAGCTACTTATTTTAAACATACGTCTCATCTAGAACCTTTAGAACAAGAAATTTTTGACTATCTTCACGTACCGAAGACAATAATAGAATTAAAAGAAAGTCCAGAGCTAAACAAAGCGATCGCACCTCATTGTCAACAATATCACCAGTCTTTAATTAACAAAGGATATTTACGTTCGGGTTATAAAAAATATTTAACAGTAGGTTTTGGTGGGTTAGCTATTTTAGTCTTAGCTATTTTAAAGCCAATGTCAGGATTATTAGCTAGCTACCGCTACATCATGCTGTTAGCGATGGTAGCAATGCCTAAAGCTAGTTTAGCGATCGCAGCTACGGCTTGGTTTACCACCAGATCCAAATCCGCTTCTCTTAAATTAACTTCTAAAGGAAAAGCATATTTAAAACATTAATTACTGATTATATGCGTAGCGGTATTCTTTAAGACTGATTACTGATTACTTATAAAAGTGTGGAACAACAATTATCAAAGGCGATCTCAGAATGTCGTCAGTCAACAGACACAACCCAACGACAGAAATGTCTCAATCATTTACTAATTCTTATTCAGCAGCTACCAGGGATTTATTTTGCATCTCATCAAGATTATCCAGAAGCTTATAATCGCACTTTGGAATGGGTGTGCAAAAACATCGATCGCTTTGAACCCACCACTGATTCTGTATCTAGAAGTATGGTTATTTGGATTAATGGCTATCTCAAGTGGCGTATTCGCGATTTATATATTTCTGATAATAGTTACGATCCTAATCGCGTTTATTCTTCAAGTAAAAAAGATAATAATATCGATTTGATTGAGACTATTGCAGATCCGCAAATATCTCTGAGTTTGTTGGATACTCAAATTGAGAAGATGCAGGCAGAGAAAGAAGAAAATATTGGTAATGCGATCGCAAATTACATCAAACAAGATTTGGGAAACAACCTAACAACAACTCATCCCCGCAAACATCCCCAATGCAACTGTCACTGTTTGGCACAGCGACTATTATTAGAAGATCCTCCCGATAAAGTTTCAAAAATAGCACGAGATTTAGCAGTAAATAATCAAACTCTCTATTCCCATTGGAAAAAGAAATGTCTTCCCTTACTACAAGAAATTAGTAATTCAATTAATAATTAATATTCGATCATGAATCCTACTCAGTCAAAACCAATAACTATTCTTTTAGATAATAATGCTCATCGTTATGCCCAACAGTTTGCCAAAGAACAATCAAACCCAATCAAAGGAAAACAAGTATATCTAAATACCCTCACTGTTTATAGTATTCATACATATTTAAAATGCCTAAATATTAATAGTAACCTTGCAAATAGTGACTGTTGGCAAACTGGTTTAAGAGCTATGTTTAATGTGGCAGATATTACCTTATCCAACGGCAAATTAGAGTGTCTTTGGTTATTACCAGGAGAAGAAACAACCACTATTCCTTTAGAAATTCGAGAAGATCGTTTAGGCTATATCGTAGTGCAATTAGAAGCAGAATTAAAGCAAATAGAACTATTAGGATTCATTTCAGGAGATAATATAAAGTTCGACACAGAAACAATAAATATATCTCAATTACAGCCGTTAGAAACACTATTTGATGTAATTGCAACGCCCAAAAAGACCCCATTAAACCAATGGTTAAACAATATTTTTACTAGTGATTGGCAACCAGTAGAAACAATATTAGCAGGGAGAATTACCCGCAGCTTAACGACAGCTAATTCCACAACTGCCATAACTAGAGGTAAAACAATTGCATGGCAAATAAACAGTTTAGAACAAGAAATTATTCTGGTCATAAAAATGATGCCACAATCAGACAAGACAGTCGATCTTTGTCTTCAACTATACCCAGGAGAGGGTAACAATAACTTACATGCTGGTTTGTCGGTGTCAATCTTAGATGCAGCCAATCAAACCTGTATGTCGGCACAAGCCAAAGATACGGATGATTGGATGCAGTTAGAGTTTAGCTGTCAGCCCAAAGAAGAATTTAAGGTAGAAATGAATCTAGAAGGAGTGAGCATCGTCGAACAATTTTTAGCTTGACTGGCGTACTATAAAAGACTAAAAATCAAATTTAATTCCTACCTCTGTACCAAAGTAATCTACTGCATTATCTCCAGTTTGGCTGGCGTATCTTAATTGGGGAATGATACTAAACTTACTGCTTACAGGAATAGAAACACCGCCTTTGATTTGCCAAGTAAAGCGAGTATCATCTTCAATGATGGTAGTGCGATCGAAATCGTCATTATCTCCTTCAATATCCGAATCAATTTCATCTTCTACACTGGCTGCTAGTTGGGATACACCAATACCAGGACTCAAAAATAAAGCAAAGCTATTCTTTTTATTGGTGCTTAAGGGTAAAGTAAATCTGGGATTAAGAAATATTCCAGACATAAAATAGTTTTCGTCTTCGTCTAAATCTGAATCAATCTCTCCTGCAAATCCATTAAATTCAATATCTGTACCAAAATAAGGATTAAGCCTGATACCTGCAAATAAGCTACTACCAAAACCCGCATCAATATCAACATCATTACCTTGAAACACAGGACGATCTTCATCAAAATCTGGAAAGTAAGCCCCTAAAGTAGTCCCAACATAACCGCCAAATCCTCTTGCTGTTTCTTCCTTTTCTTCTTCCTCTTCCTCTTTTTCTTCTGCTTCCTCTCTTCTTAACTCGATCGCTTCTTTAAGGCGATCGCATTCTTCTGGTCGATCTTCCTCATTTTCAACAATACAGTTATCAATATAATCTTTAAGAGTTCTAATTCCTTGAGCTTGTGCTGATGCAGCGGTAGAGAACAATAAACTAAATGCGCCGACAATACTAGTGACTAAGATTTTTTTTAATAGCATTTGTAACAATTTTGACGCTTGTCAGTGTTTTTTATTAGTGCTGTACATTTTACTGCGCCAATAGTGAAGAAAATAGTAGGGTTGATTTACAAAACCAACAGGTTTACTATCTTTCATTCAATATCCGTAAATAAAAATAAACAAACATGGAGGCAATCATCAACAAAATAGTTGCTGCTGCTGCTGCATAGCCAAATTCAAAACGAGAAAAAGCCTGTTCGTAGATATAGTAAACCAAAAGATTGGTAGAATTTAGTGGCCCTCCTCCCGTAATAATATATACCTGTTCAAAACTACGCAAAGTAAAAATACCAGTAGTCAAAACAGCAAAAACTAAGGTAGGTTTCAAACCTGGAATAGTGATATACCAAAACTTTGCCCAGTCGTTAGCCCCATCCAATTCCGCAGCCTCATAATAAGATTGGGGAATTACCTGCAAACCAGCTAAAAAAACCACTAAGTTAAATCCCAACTGTTTCCAGCTACTTAATAAAATCAAAACTGGCATCGCCCAAAAAGTGCTACTCAGCCAAGAAACTGGCTCTAATCCCCACTGTAGTAATACATTATTAATTGGGCCATCAGTATGAAACAGCCAGCGTAACGCCAACCCAACTGCTACCAAAGCTGTATTCGAAGGAATAAAATACGCCGCCCGTAAACATCCCCGTAAAGCAAAAGATCGATTGAGTAAGACAGCTAAACCCAGAGGAATAACAATGGTAGGAATTACCGTGGCGATGGTGAAATAAGCCGTGTTGCCAATTACTTGCCAAAAGTCAGCATCAGTAAACAATCTAATATAGTTGCGCCAACCTATCCATTGAATCCCTGATACGGTGAAGCTACCTGCAGTAAAGCTGAGATAAAGTAAGTAAGTAATCGGATAAAACAGAAAGACACTCAATAGCAACAATGCAGGACTAATAAACAACCATGCAGCCACACTATCTCGATCTAATATTCTTGAAATAGCATTCGATCTATCCATATTTGCTACTCGCTACTCACTACTAACGAACAATTAATTTTTCTGTCCTAATTAATCAATTTACTACGTTAAAAACAGCCAGCCATAACCCAAAAAAGCGATCGCCCATAATGCACCATAAATATAGCCCAATCGTTTTTTATATTCTTTTGGCTTATCTTTCTTAATCGCCAGATGAATTGTTAAAGCGATGGGAGTCAAGCAAAAAACAATTGATATAAAGATTTCAATACTGTTAATGTTATTTTCCATTATCCAGCAGCAGGAAATACAAAAGACCAAGTGGAATAAACAAAAATCGCCACTGCCAAAGCTGCCAACAACGCTTCGATAATATTACCAATCAGAGAAGCAATTACAATTCCCGCGCTCGCTTTAAAAGCCTGTTGAATTCGAGCATCAGATTCTAGATTCGATCTATAAAGATATTCACCCACAAACGCGCCCACCACAGCACCTACTAATACGCCAATTAAAGGGCCTCCTATGGGTAAAGCAGGTAATAAACCAACAAAACCCATTACCATACCAATAATTGCCCCATATTGACACCATTTGCTGCTTCCTGCCTGTTTTGCCCCAAAATACAGAGCTAAATATTCGACTCCTGCACTAAGAATCAAGACAGTAAAAATCAAAATCATGGGTAAGCCTATACCCGCAAATCCTGTGACAATACTCCAGCCTAAAATAGCAATTAAAATAATGCTGCTACCAGGAAGCCCAGGAATAATTGCGCCAATTACCCCCAATCCCATTACGCCCAATACAATCCAGTAAATAGTAGTTATATCCATAATTCATTTATCATTAATCTTTCCTTATTCCTTTATCCTTCATCCTTCTAAAGCCTCGGTGCAACTATTTGAGCAAAGCGAGCTTTTCCTTCATCCAGCCTGGGAGGAATTCCTTTAGGATACTCTTGATTGATGATGCTAACTAATTGCTCAATTCGATTACCAGGATTGGGGTGAGTACTCATAAACTCTGGTTGTCCCCCCGCACCACCTCTGGCAGAATCAAGGATTTTCATCAACTCGACAATACCTTTAGGGTTATATCCTGCTTCGGTCATAAATCGAAATCCTAAGCGATCGCTTTCTAGTTCATCATCTCTGCCATACTTAAGATTGACCATTTGATTGACTGCTTGGGCAAGAATAGCTGCCTGTCTTCCTCCGCCACGCTCATCGCTGGTTGCAATACCCACTGCATTTACCAGTGCACTGCCTAACTGTTGTTTGGCTAAATGCTCTGCGCCGTGTCTGCCAATTACATGACCGACTTCATGACCCAAAACTCCCGCTAGTTGGGCTTCGGAATTGAGCCTACTTAACAAAGCTGCGGTAATAAATACTTGTCCCCCAGGAAGGGCAAAAGCATTTACTGTTTGAGTATCCCGCAATAAATGAAACTCAAAGGGATAGGTGGAATTTTTGGCAATTGAACTTTTCACTACCCGATTGCCTACCTGGTCGATATAATTTTGTAGAGTGCGATCGGGATACAAGTTACCGTGTTGTGCTGCCATTTTTGGGGCTGACTGCTGACCAATAATAATTTCTTGTTGGGGTGATAATTGTACCCGCTGTTTTTCCCCCGTAATCGGATTTTCACTGACGTTGGTAAAATAATTGAACATGCCAAAAACGGCAAAAATTACGCCAATCAATAGACGTATTAATAATCTGCTCACTCTGTTTAGTCTCTTGCTTTAAATGTAGTATTGGCAGAATATTACCATGGGCATATTTATTTCTAGGTTTTTCTTTGAGCTTTTTTAAGTTATTTCTACTTATTTAATAGGAAAATTATTCTATTAATAAAGCATCTCCAATTGAATGCCCCGCAGTATCATTAACGAACTTGAAACGATCTAGATCTAAAAAACACAAAACTGATGAAACTTGCGATCGCTTTGCTCTTTTTACTAGGGCGTGTGATCAATTGAGGGGAAGAATCATAAGACCCTTGATAGGCTATTGCTTCTGATAAGTTGTACTTTTGGGCAATTTCTCTTTGTATTCTGTCTAAAGCTATTTTGCAGTCAACGGTTTATATTTGCAAATTGAGAGAGTTATTTTCTAACTCTGAAAGAGTAACAAAACTATAACCTTGCGCCTGTAATTGAGGAAGAATTTTATTTAAAACCGCAATAGTATTTTTTCCACGGCGATCGCTTTTATTGCCACTATCATGCAACACAATAATCGAGCCAGGACGAATGTTGTGCTTAATGTACCAGCTAGAGAATTTTAGAGATGAAATGCTAGTGTCGTAAGACCAAACAGAACCCAAGGCGATTTTATAATTATACTTTTGGGCAATTTTATTCATGTTGGCATTGCACCGACCATGACCAGGACGAAGCCAACTAACAGTGGCAAACTGGCTTAAAAATCGATCTGCTTTGACGAATTGGGTTTCAAACTTATCTCCCAATTTAATACTCGATTCATCCTTAGTTAGATGATTACCTAGTTCATGTCCTTGTTCGACTATTGATTCAATTAATGCAGGAAATTTTTCGGCTTTGTTGGTAATTACAAAAAAAGTGGCCTTTGCCTGATAGTTCGCTAAAACATCAAGAATTCCTAAAGTAGTGTGGGGAAAAATATGATTATCATCGGGGATATCGTCAATTGTTATGGCAATTAGCGGCTTGTTCGTATTGAAAAAATATTTAGCTTGAGGACAAACAAAAGAGGATACGCCACGAATTATTATTGGCGGAGGTTTTAGTAATATGCTTAACCCGCTCAAAAAAACAATTGATATAATAACAATTATAATTTGTTTCTTCTTCATTCTTTATTACTTGATTCTTCAAGCATTCCTCGACAATAACTACTCAATTTACTAAGGCGATCGCTAATGCTTTTTAATCTTTTAATTCTGGTAGCATCTTGACGAGCAGAAGCTAAAAATAAAATGTCTGTGGTTAATAATTTAAATTCTCGATTAACCTCTCTTTGAACTGATTGCCATCTAGGTATATATGCGGTGTCAATTCCCTCATCATCAAGACTATTAATATTTTGTTTAAACCATTGTTCTAGTTTTTTAAACTCTTGTTTAATAATCAGCAAGTTGGTTTGTTTTTGAGAATTGAGCATAAAGTTGTGGAAATCTGTTAACAAAGTCAAGAAATCCTGATATGCTCGATTATGTAGCGTAGACAACATTATTCAGTTTAAGATTTGGTAATAAATAAGGTAAAATTCTAATAAGCACTATTGACTTCTGCTCTAACTTAGTCGTCAGAAATATTGCTCGCTTATTAGACTTTTATTATTAAAAAAATAAGTTGATTTCATATATTAATCCTCAGTTCGATCTCAAGATTAGAACATGGTCTAGTTTAAGAGATTTAACTTTCCCATAGGTAATTTATAGGAGGTTGATTAGACATTGGTTTTGGCAATAGCAGCTTTGATTTAAGGTTTTTCCCAATCTATCTTGTTTACCCATATTTACAATTACTAGTATTTTTTGATCTATGACCGCCATCTCTATCATAGAAAGTCAAGCAAACGAAGTTAAACTTCCTCGCTGGTTACGAGAGTGCTTAATTAATCAGCAGTCAGAGTCAAACGAGGCTCTAATCTGTCAGGCGTTTAATTTTGCCTATGAGCTACATGAAGGTCAATATCGCAAATCAGGAGAACCCTACATAGCTCATCCCATTGCGGTAGCAAGTCTATTGCGAGATTTAGGCGGAGATAGTGTAACAATTGCAGCAGGGTTTTTACATGACGTAGTAGAAGATACGGAAGTTACCCCAGAAGAAATCGAAGCCATGTTTGGCGTGCAGGTGCGCCAGCTAGTAGAAGGAGTAACCAAACTATCCAAATTTAATTTTTCTAGCAATACTGAGCGTCAAGCAGAAAACTTCCGCAAGATGTTCCTGGCTATGGCGACAGATATTAGGGTGATTGTGGTTAAGCTAGCCGATAGGCTGCACAACATGCGGACTCTAAACCATCTTAAGCCAGAAAAGCAACGACGTATAAGCCGAGAAACTAGAGATATTTTTGCTCCTCTGGCGAACAGGCTAGGTATTGGTCGCTTTAAGTGGGAATTAGAAGATTTATGCTTCAAATATTTAGAACCAGAAGCTTATGAAGAAATCAAGGCTTTAATTGCTGAAAGGAGAGCAGATCGCGAAGCTAGAATCGCCACGGTGACCGAAACATTGCGATCGCGCTTAGAGAAGCTCAACGTCAAGGTGATTGAGCTAAAGGGAAGACCAAAACATCTATATGGTATTTACCAAAAGATGCAGCGTCAACAAAAAGAATTTAGCCAAATTTATGACATTGCAGCCTTTAGAATCATTGTTGAAAGCAATGAAGAATGCTATCGTTCTTTAGCCGTAGTTCACGATGCTTTTAAACCTATTCCAGGGCGTTTTAAAGACTACATTGGCTTACCCAAGCCAAACCGCTATCAGTCTTTACACACTACGGTTGTTGGCTCGAATGGTCGTCCGATTGAAGTGCAGATACGCACAATGGAAATGCACCAAATAGCCGAATATGGAATCGCTGCACACTGGAAGTACAAAGAAACAGGCTCTAGCAATCAGATGCTGTCCCCTGAAGATAGCAAATTTGCTTGGCTGCGTCAGCTGTTGGAATGGCAAAAAGATGTCAATGACGCTCAAGACTACATGGAAAACGTCAAAGACAATTTATATGAAGATGACGTTTATGTCTTTACCCCTGATGGAGATGTAATTCCTTTGGCTCATGGCGCAACTCCAGTAGATTTTGCCTATCGTATCCATAGTGAAGTAGGCAATCACATGAAAGGAGCAAGGGTTAATGGTCGTTGGTCGGTACTTTCCAAACCTCTGGAAAATGGCGATATTGTTGAGATTGTGACGCAAAAAAATAGTCATCCCAGCTTAGACTGGCTCAATTTTGTAGTGTCCCCAACTGCTCGCACCCGCATTCGCCAGTGGTATAAGCGATCCCATCGTAATGAAAATATTGCCCGTGGCAAAGAGCTATTAGAAAAAGAGATGGGCAAAAGTGGCTTCGACTCCTTACTCAAATCCGAGCCAATGCAGATTGTTACTCAGCGTTGTAACTATCACTCTGTCGATGATATGTTAGCGGCTTTGGGGTATGGAGAAATAACTCAAAACCACGTAGTCAATCGTTTGCGGGATGTTGTTAAAGAGCAGCAGCCAGTAGAAGAAATAAAAGTATCTACAGAGGAAGATGTAGAAATTTCTAACTACATTCCCCACAATAAAGAAAAGCAAAAAGGCAAATCTCCCATTGTTGGGGGAGAAGGAATGCTTTATCACATAGCAGGCTGCTGCAAACCTTTGCCTGGAGAATCAATTATTGGAGTGGTAACTTTGAGCTCTAGAGGTATCTCTATTCACCGTCAAGGATGCCATAACGTTGAACAAGTACCTGGAGAAAGAATTATTCCTGTTAACTGGAATGATGGCACAGAAGAGACTAAGCCCCTGACCTATCCCGTTGATATTCAAATTGAAGCGATGGATAGAGTCGGAGTGCTAAAAGATATCCTGGCACGTTTAAGCGATCGCGGCGTTAACATTCGTAATGCAGGAGTTAGAACAGGCAAAAATAAGCCAGCTTTGATTTCTCTGAGTTTGGATATTAGAGATCGCCAACAGCTAGAGTATATTTTCCAAAGAATTAAAAGCATGAGCGATATTCTTAATATTCGTCGAGTTATTGATTCGGGCGATCGCTAAATTATAGGTAGTACATATCCTTAACTTGTCGCTAATAGTCAATGGGCTAATAGTTAATGGCTAATAGCGACGAACTACGTTCGTCCGACAGCTTCGCTGGCGACGCGCTCCAGCGCGTGCTAATGGCTAATTTAAGATGTACCTCGCAAATCTAAGAATTGCTATATTTGGACTAATTAGTAACTAAAATGCTTAATTTTTAGCCCTAAAGTAATACTCCTGGCTGCCATAAACAAGGCTAGTGCAAACCAAAGTAGGCTATTAGTCTGCCAGTACCAAGCTGCGATCGCAACAGGGGTAAAGCCTAAACCAGAGGCAATTAAAGCAGACTGGCGTAAAACCTTGCCAGCGGTTAAACCCAGAAAATAACCATCGAGCATATAAGCGATCGAACCAAAGCTCAAGATCGGAAATAGCCACCAGACGTAATCGATTACTCCTGCAATCACCTCCGAGTGATTGGTGAGCAAGCCAAACAATCTTTGAGGAAACAAAAAAAAGATAGTCGCAAAACCCAACCCCGCCAACACACTACTAGTACCTGCAAGCTTTAATAGAGGAATCAATTGATTCTTGTTACCTTTTCCATGTAAATTTCCTGCCATACTCTCGGTGGCAAAGGCAATACCATCAATAAAGTAAGCCGATAACGTAACTACCTGCAACAGCAGAGTGTTGGCAGCTAGAACATTAGTCCCCATAGTTGCGCTGAGATTGGTAAATATAGCAAAAGTAGAAACTAAAGCCAGAGTCCTAATTAAGATATCTCGATTGAGAGAAAAAGTAGCTTTGAATGCCGCCAAATTAATTATCTTTTGAGCATATAGTTGCAATGCACTCCAGGGAATTTCGCGGAGTACTAAAATCAAACCCAGAAAGAGAGTTGCATATTGACTGATAGCAGTTGCCGCCCCAGCACCAGCACTAGATTGATCCCAACGAACAATAAATAAATAATCACCAACAATATTAGCTCCCTTACTAACAGCAGAAAGCAGCAATACTTTTTGCACTTCTTCTTTGCCAAGAAACCAACCCAACAACACAAAGTTAATCAAAGTAGCAGGTGCGCCATAAATCAAAGCATCATAATAATCTTTCCCCGCATCAATTACGGCTCGATCGGCTCTTAATAAAGTAAAGCCAATTTCTCTGATAGGATATTGCAAGATCAAAATAATGATACCAATAGCCAAAGCGATCGCACAGTTACGCAATAAAATTAACACCACCTCTTCTGTTGATTCCTTACCACTAGCCTGTGCAGTCGATCCTGTTGTCCCCATGCGGAGAAAACCAAAAGTCCAATAAATATAGTTAAATAAGACAGTTGCGATCGCAACTCCTGCCAAATAACTAATTTCGGTCAAATGTCCCAAAAATGCCGTGTCCACCAAGCTAGCCAAAGGCACCATCAGGTTAGACAAAATATTTACAATTGCCAATCGCCAAAATCGCTTCTGACGATCGAGTTTTTGTGAGTGATGATTCAATACAGTTATTGTTTATTACTAATATGGGGCGAAACGGACGATAGAGCCTGCGTATTTTCCACTGAAACGTCTTTCCCACCGCATTTGCTACTTATATACTTGATATGCTACTTCTTAATCCTAACGTTGGTTGGTATGCTCGACTTAAATCATACTTTCGGCAGAAATACCCTGTCAAAACCAAAAACATAGAAGAATTTTGGAATACTCAAAGTGGTGACTGGCACTGGTTGGTAGAAAAACCCTTGCCCATAGTAACCCTCAATCGCAACTTATGGCGAGCGTCTGTACCATCATTGAATTTCTATGTTTTGTTAGGTTTATCAGGTTTAATTGCCACCCTGGGATTACTGGCAAACAGCGTAGCTATTATTATTGGAGCAATGATCATAGCACCTTTGATTGGTCCTATTACGGGTATTGCCTATTCTTCTACAGTAGCCAATCGACGTTTGCTAAAGCGGTCTTTTTTAACCTTATCAACGGGTGTATTATTCACCGTATTTATTTCGGCGATCGCAGTATTGCTAATTGGTTTAAAAAGCGTTACCACAGAAATTTTAGCTCGTACCAATCCTAATTTACTAGACTTGGTAATTGCCCTAGCAGCAGGAGCGGCAGGAGCGTTTGCTAATACCAGAAAACGTATTGCAGATGCTTTGCCAGGAGTTGCGATCGCCGTAGCTTTAGTACCACCCCTTAGCGTAGTTGGAATTGGCTTGGCTTGGGGTGAAACTTCTTTGGCAGTTGGAGCATTATTATTATTTATTACCAACCTTACAGGAATTATTTTTAGCGGAGTAATTATATTACTGCTGCAATCCTATGGTAGCGTCGAACGAGCCAAACAAGGATTGATTTTTACCATTGCTACTTTGATTATTTTGGGATTACCTCTGGGCTTATCCTTAAGGGGCTTAATTCTGCAAAATAACGTCCGTTACGAAATCAACGAAATATTTCTTGAGGAAATAACTTCTTTATCTAACAGCGATATTCGCTCAATTGTGGTCAAGCCAGATCGCTACTATATTTTTGTTGATGTAGAAATAGCAGCCGAGCCAAATTCTATCGAACAATATCGCCTTACTAAAGTCAGAAACATATTAACTAATAAATTAGACCAGGAAGTGGAGTTGAAGGTTAAGATTATTCCGATTGAGACAATTATAATTAATGACTGAAATTAATGAGCGATCTAAATCTTGTTTTTAGATCGCTCATTTATGTTTATAGAGAGCTATTAAAGTACCTTAACTTCAGGAATAGGTATGACAAACTTGCCTCCCCACTCTTTAATTCCACTCATTTGCTTGATAATTTCATCCTTAAAATTCCAGGGCAAAATTAAAACATAATCAGGCTTGGTTTCCATTATTTTATCGGGATGATAGATAGGAATATGGGTTCCTGGTAAAAACATACCTTGCTTGTAAGGATTGCGATCAACGGTGTAGTCGATAAAGTCGGTGCGAATACCACAGTAGTTGAGTAGGGTATTACCTTTTCCTGGCGCACCATAACCTGCAATGGTTTTACCTTCTCTCTTGGCTGTAATCAAAAATGTTAGCAACTTGCGTTTAGTTTCTTTTACCTGTTCGTCGAAGTTGGCATAACACTCCATTTCGGTAAAGCCAGCTTGTTGCTCTCGTTCAATTAAGGCGATCGCGCGATCGCTGATAGGCTTGCTATCATCTTCTTGATGACGGGCATATATTCTTAACGAACCCCCATGAGTCGATAACTCTTCCACATCAAACAAAGTTAAACCGTGTCCTGCAAAAATCTTCTGTGCTGTAATAAAGCTAAAGTAAGAAAAGTGTTCGTGATATATGGTGTCAAACTGATTTTCTGCCATCAAACACATCAGATGGGGGAATTCTATGGTGATAACGCCTTCGGCTTTGAGGAGAATCTTCATCCCTGCTACAAAATCATTTAAGTCTGGCACTTGAGCCAGAACATTATTGCCCAAAATCAAATCAGCTTGTTTTCCTTGTTCAACTAGTTTTTGAGCGCATTCTACCCCAAAAAACTCTACCAAAGTAGGTACGCCTTTGTCTGTCGCCACTTTAGCTACATTCGCTGCGGGTTCAACTCCCAAACAGGGAATGTTTTTTTCCACAAAATATTGCAAAAGATAACCATCATTACTAGCCACTTCCACTACATGACTTTCTTGATCGAAGCCAAACCTTTCTACCATCAAGTCTGTGTAGTCTTGGGCGTGTTGTAGCCAAGTATCAGCATAAGAAGAGAAGTAAGCATATTCCGTAAAAATATGTTCTGGGCTGACGTAAGATTCTAGCTGCACCAAATAACAGTGATCGCATACGTGAACGTGGAGGGGATAAAAAGGTTCTTCTTGATTAATTTGTTCCAGGCTTAAATAGCTTTCACACAGGGGAGACATTCCCAAATCAACAAAAGTATGGGTTAAAGGATTATTGCATAATCTAAAGCTAGAGTTGGTCAGCTTGGGTTTATTATTATGAGATTTATTTGTTGTTTGAACCATTTTGACTAATAAATAATGACTAATAAATAATGATGTTTGATAAAAGATTACTACGCGATCGCAATAATTAAACGCTCTGCCACCGAATCAAAGGCAAATTTGTATTGAACCTTATTCCAAAATTTCCCAAGTAGCATCTTCTAGATAGCTACATTCATTTGGTTGCCATTCATAACCCACCAAACCAGGGCGTTCGATGCTTCCCATAGTAATTTCAAATGGACTAAAGTTAGTGTACGTATCTAGAAGTGTATGGGGTGCAGCACGTTTAAAAAACCAAGTTCTGAGAGTATAAGAACCTTTATAGAGCCTCAACCTAGGAATTTTACATTTAACCACAAACTCTCCAGATCTTTTAAAATATGGCGCATCTTCTTGAAACAACCAAAACTTAGTTACAGGCTGTTGCAAGTCGTTTAAAATCTCAACCAAAAAGCGTAAGCGATCGCTTGGTTCGTCTACCTGAAGAACAAACTCAAAACACATGGACTTCTCACATACATGAACACCCTCTTCTGAAGTATGAACCTGTGCCGAAACCACATAATTGCCAGTTTTACTGGCTGGTGCTTGATAAAAACCAGGACTTTCTGTACCATCTTGCTGCCCTGCAATATACAATCCAACTGCCTTGTCTGTACTGCCATCAAAGCGAATATTGCCTTTGTGTAATAGGATACAACGCTTGGTAAGTTGTGCGATCGCCTGCATACTATGACTGACAAACAAAACAGTTCGACCTTCTTTTGTCGCCACATCACCCATTTTTCCCAAACACTTCTTCTGAAAAGCCGCATCTCCCACGGCTAATACTTCATCTACCACCAAAATCTCTGGTTCGAGATGAGCCGCTACAGCAAAAGCCAAGCGCACGTACATCCCAGAGGAATAACGTTTGACAGGGGTATCCAAAAACTTTTCGACTTCGGCAAAATCAACAATTTCATCAAACTTCTTCTTGATTTCAACTCTGGTCATTCCCATCACCGAACCATTGAGAAAAATATTTTCTCGCCCTGTCAATTCTGGATGAAACCCCGTTCCCACTTCCAAAAGACTAGCAACCCTTCCTTTGAGAGAAATTCTGCCCGTATTATGTAAATTGGATAGTTGTAATCCAAAGTT
>ERZ1740059.333-NODE-333-length-26190-cov-9.268491_pt1 | contig 26190 bp, 21 predicted proteins | sample MGYA00581744_ERZ1740059 | MGnify/ENA primary metagenome ERZ1740059 (study PRJEB43018, sample SAMN04849738) | marine metagenome | isolation source: floating plastic debris | place: Pacific Ocean | collected 2008-08-28 | study: EMG produced TPA metagenomics assembly... | reverse complement strand
ATCAACTATCAACCATCAACTATCAACCATCAACTATCAACCATCAACCATCAACCATCAACTATCAACTATCAACCACCAACTATCAACCATCAACTATTAACTAACTCCTAATAATTCCACATCAAAAATTAGAGTTGCATTGGGAGGAATTACACCACCAGCACCGCGAGCGCCATAACCTAAATCTGGGGGGATGGTGAATTTACGACGTTCACCAACTTTCATGGTGCTGAGTCCTTCATCCCAACCCTTAATCACTTGTCCTATACCTACTTTAAATTGGAAAGGTTGTCCGCGATCGCGAGAACTATCGAATTTGCTTCCGTCTGTCAAAGTACCGGTATAGTGAACTGTTACAGTTTGTCCGGATTTAGGAGTATCTCCGCTACCCTCCTGTAAAACTTCATATTTTAATCCCGAAGGGGTGGTAACAGTTCCCTCACCGTTGGGATTAGTCGCAGCATTAGACATCTTTTTATCGCTCTCTTTTGTAGTGGTACTTTCAGCTACTGTAGTAGACGCTGGTGATTCTTGAATAGTGTTTTGTGTAGCATTACTTTGGGATGCTTCAGTAGAAATTTGAGCGCACCCTAAAACTACAACACAAAGCAGCACAAAACCAGCACTAAGAAAAATTGCTTTCAATTTAGGTATCCTCCTTATTGTTTAATTTTCTAAAAATAGGATTACCAGTAGAACAAAACTTAGTGTAAATCAGAACAGTAATCAATGAACAATTATCAATGACCAATTATCAATGACCAATTATCAATAATAAAAAGTTAGGAGTTAGGAGTTAATACAGCGTTTGCCCGGTAGATGAGGTACATTCCCCCTGCCCCCTGCCCCCTGCTCCCTGCCTTATAAAGAATATATGTGTACCTCATTTATATGAAATCTGCTGTATTTCTCCATATCTCCCCGTCTGCTTGTGCTTCATTAGCGCCAAAGCTTATTTTCCAAATCGCGCACCTGACGTTCTAAACGATCGATTCTACCGCGCAATTCATCTACTTCCGACTGACGCGCAACTCCCAAATCTTGCAGCATATTTTTCATTTGTCGCTGCATATTTGTTTCCCAGTTGCCCTGCTCGGATTTTAATTCCTCTACCATATCATCCATCACAGCTTTCGCTTGTTCTGGATCGAGTTTACCGTCTTTAACTAATTGCTCGCTTGCTTCCTTGAGCTTATCCGCCATTACCGAAGTTGTACCGATACCGAGCATTAATAATTGCTGCATCCAATTGTTATTATCCATAGCACGTTCCTAATTTATCTCCCTTTTCAAGTTTCCCTGTTAACTATGTTGTAACCAATAAAGCTATGCTGGAAATTAAACTTTAGCTTAATGCTAATTCTATTGTGGCAAAGTAACACGGGGAATATTGTACGTGGTAATTGAGTTACTTAAGTTTAGAATAGCGCCCGAAAACCGGGAAAAATATATCCAAAAAGGGACAACAGCCCTGGCTAAGTATCCCGGATTCCTTGGTAAAGAACTCTGGATTAATGAAGACGATCCTACAGAATTGGTTATAATTAATCGCTGGAAAACGAATGTTCAGCAGAAATCTATTCCTTCTGAAGAGATTTCTGCTATAAATGAAAGGTTTGACAAAGAGTTGGGATTTAGTTACGAGACGGTGGAGTCATCCGCATATCAGGTACGGAAATTTCCCAATCATAATTCGTAATCGTTATACAAGAGTTAGGAGTTAGGAGTTAAGATCGATCGCAGTTTCTACCCCCTCTACCCCCTCCACCCCTCTACCCCACGCCACTTGCTACAACCGTCGTGTTCCTCGGCAACGCAGTGCCTCCTCTACTCCAATACTCTTCATGTAGTTTCCCAAAAGCCAACAAAAGACAATTGAATGAGTGAAATAACTGTAAAAGTTCTTGATAGAGAAGAGTTTGCGGTAATTGAGAACATTAGAAAAAGAGTGTTTCAAGATGAGCAAGGAGTGGAGGTAAAATTAGATTTTGATGGTAAGGATGAATTTTGTCAGCAGTTGATTGCTTATTTAGATTGTGTTGCGGTGGGTACTGCGAGAATTCGATATTTGGATGAGAAAACGGCGAAAATTGAAAGGTTAGCGGTTTTATCTTCTGCTAGGGGTAAGGGTATTGCTAAGAAGATTATGGTTCACGCTTTAGAAGTTATCGCGAGTGAGAATATACCTGAAGTTATGCTTAATGCTCAAGAATATATTAAAGGGTTATATCTACAATTAGGTTTTGAACAAGTTGGTACAGTTTTTCAAGAAGCGGGAATTCCTCATGTGAAAATGATTAAAAGTTTAAAGGTGTAATAAATCTTAACTCTTAACTCCTAATACTAATTCTGTATGAGGTTGCGCTAAATCGCTCTCACTCTGCAAGAGTGGAGCTACCGATACAAAGCCTACCTTCGTAGGCTTAATTGGCCGTATCTTTATAAAGAAATGATTAACTCCTAACTCCCAACTCCTAACTCCCAACTCCTAACTCCCAACTCTTAACTTTATTCCCCCATGAAGCTGCTGATTCTAGCAACAATCTGGTTAATTCCTGCAATTTGCGATCGTGTTTGGTTTTTTTTAGATAAGTCTATCCCCTCTTGGGATCAGGCAGATTATTTAACTGGTACATTAAATTATTTACAGGCTTTACAAAATCCCGATTTATTAAATGGGGAATGGTGGCAAAGTTTATGGTTATTATCTAAAAAAATACCGCCGTTAACTTATATCGTCACGGCTTTTATTCAAGATATTTATGGTAAGGGATATGATGAAGCAACTTTGGTAATGCTTGGCTTCAGCGCTATTTTAATCTTATCGGTATATGGTTTAGGCAAAATACTATTCAGCGATACTGTAGGTTTATGGGCTGCTGCGCTGTGTCAAGTTATGCCAGGAATATATCGATATCGTCTGGAATTTCTCCTAGATTATCCCCTGGCGGCAGTCGTTACTTTATGCTTCTTTTGTCTCACTCTGTGGTTTTTCACGGGATACAGAGGTATAAACCCTAGAAAACACCAAAGTAATCTGACAAATACTTCCCCCCCTCTCCCTCTCCCCCCCTCTCCCCCTCCTCTTATTTTCGCTGCAATTTTCGGTTTATCCTTTGGCGTGGCGTTAATGATAAAGCAGACAGCGCTGTTTTTTCTGATAACGCCCATAATTTGGGTGGTAATTACAACCATACGTCAACGCCTTTGGGGAAGGTTATTACAATTAATTGGAGCAATAGCTTTATCTACATTAGTTTTTGGTTGGTGGTATCGTACCAATTGGTTACTGATTTTAACTTCCGGTAAACGAGCAACGGTAGATTCTGCGATCGCTGAAGGTGAAGCTCCTCTCAATACTTTATCAGCTTGGACTTTTTATTGGCATCAATTACCATCACAAGTTTCTTTACCTTTATTATTAGTTCCTATCTTTGCCTTATTACTCTATTGGGGAAAAGCAGAAGCAATGAGGAGAAAAGAGGGGGAAGAAGGGGTAGAATTACCAATTGCTTTGAGATGGTTAGCAGTATTCTTGATTGGTAGTTATTTTCTATCGTGTTTAAATCCCAATAAAGATTTTCGTTATGTGTTACCGTATTTACCGGTATTATCAGTATTTTTAGCCTATGGTTTGACTCGTTTTCAGGGACTTTGGGGGAAGCGTATTCGTTGGTGGACATTTGGTTTAGCAATAATTTTAATGTTATTCAATCTGTTCCCCATAGTTGGTACACCGGGAAATTGGGTGACAAAAGTCCTCAGCGATAAAGTCCAACATCATCCATTTATGGGAGAAGAATTACCCCATTCCCAAGTAATTAAGCAAATTACCCAAACTGAACGATATTTGCGTTCCACTTTGGGAGTATTACCTTCAACGCCGCAAATAAATCAGCATAATTTAAATTATTACGGAGCGTTGAAGAATTTCCAAGTATATGGACGACAGGTGGGTACTCGAAAGAGTTTTGTAGAGAAAGATGCTCGTTCGATTTCTTGGTTTTTAACTAAAACTGGTAATCAAGGTTCAGTACCCGAAGCACAAGCTACAATTACCAAGATTGTAGAACAAGGTGGTGATTTTGAGCTAAATAAATCTTGGAATTTATCTGATGGCAGTAAACTGAGACTTTATCATCAAGAAAATCCACCCGTTGTTGTAGAAAGAATGGGAGAAGAAGGAGGCAAGGGGAAAGGGAGAGAGGGAGAGATGGGGAGATGGGGAGAGGGGGAGATGGGGAGATGGGGAGAGGGGGAGATGGGCGGAAATAAGAATAATATTATTTTAGAAAAGGTTGAGGTGCCGCAAAGGGCACCAGGGGGAATTTCTGTTCCCGTAAATTATGTTTGGCAAGGTAATTGGGATGAATTAAAAAATGGTTTGGTGCTTTTAACTTGGAAGAATAAAGACAATTTAAAATGGATTCACGATCATGCAATTGCTTTGGGAAAATTGTATCCTGATGGTATTGAACCAATTGGTAAATATCAAATTCTTGAAAGAATGGCGATGTTACCGCCAGGAAATATCGCAAATGGAAATTATACTTTAGAAGCAACCTATCTGAATAAGTTAACCGGGAAAACTTATCCCATAAAAGTTCCAAATATTACTCTACAAATTGATTCTCAAGCTACAGCTACTCCAGCACCAGAATTAGATTTACCTACACAATTACGAACTTTAGGAGCGACTTTACCCCAAGGAATCAAAGCATTAGATAAAGTCTTTGATGAAATCGGACGCATCAATCAATACGATGCAAACCAGGATTATTTAGTACATACACGTACAACTTTAGAATATCGCTTGCAGCAAGAAAAACAAAACCTGAATTACGCTTATAGCATTGCACTGACAAACATATTGCAGCAAAAAACAGAAATGGCGATCGCATCTTTGAAAAGAGTAACTCAATTAGATGCTGATAATCCCTACGCGTGGGCTTACCTTGCATTTGTACAACTTTACGACTTTCAAGGTGCAGCAGCAGAAAAATCTTTACAACCGGCATTAGCAAAGCTACCAGATGTTACAGAGATTCAAGCTTTATCGGGAGTCGCTGCATTACAACAAGGTAAATTAATTAAAGTATGGCAAGTTGTAAAACAATTAATCAATTAACAATGAACAATTATCAATTATCAACTACAAAATATGTTGACTCAAAATCTTATGTAGGGTGTGTTACGGCACAAGTAAATATTACTTGAGGTTACTATTTAAATAATGCCGTAACGCACCATTAATCAATGAACAATTATCAATTATCAATTATCAATTAACAACTATCAAATATCAACTACAAAATATATTGACTTAAAATCCGATATACCTCATCTACAGCATTATCTTTACTAAACTGAAATTCCTTTGGCACATCTTCGCCAGACATCCAAATTTTAATTTCGGCATCTAAATCTAGAGTACCAGCGCTTTCTTTACTAAAATATTTGATCGACTTATACGGAATCGATAAATACTCAGTTTTCTTACCCGTCATTCCTTGTTTATCAATTAAAATAATTCTTTTATTCGTAAAAACAACCAAATCTCGGATTAATTTGAATACCTTATGTAGACTTTCTCCTTCAATCATTAAAGGAATAAGTTCTTTTTCTAATTTCTCCGGATTCACTTCGGATGCATTACCCATCATGCCGCTGAAAATTCCCATCTTGTCACCTATGGTAAATAATAAATTTGATTGATTGTAACTTATTTACAGCGGCTCTAAATTGCTTTCAGTAATGTTTATACATATGTTCGATTAATCAGTATTCTAAATATCACTTTGTCTGAAAAATATTCTGTACCATTTTCTTATCAGTATTCGCGGCTGCTTTATCCAATTCTGCAATCTCCCCAGCATCTAATTTCCAACCCAAAGCACCAATATTCTGCCGTGCTTGTTCGGCATTTTTAGCTCCAGGAATAGGAACAGTACCTTTACAAATACACCAATTAATCGCCACCTGAGACATTGTTTTATTTCGATATTCTGCCACTTCTCGCAAACAATCTAATAACGATTTTGCACCGGGAATTAATTGTTTAAAGAGAAAATTTCTAATGCCTTTAGGATATTTACTTTTATCGGTATATTTTCCTGTCAAAATTCCCAAACATAAAGGGCTATAAGCGATCAACTTGATTCCCAATTCGTCGCAAACTTCCTTGATTCCTAACTCCGTTACTGGATAAGTTGATAACAATGAATATTGCACTTGTAAGGTTGCAATTGGTATCCCTCTTTCAGCAAATTTCTGATGTACCTTCTTCAATCTTTTAGTACCGTAATTCGATAAACCCACACCCTTTACTAAACCTTGCTCGTATAAATCCCCTAATCCATCTAATAACGCCCATTCTTGTAAAGGAAAATAATTCGCTGTTGACCAGTGCATCTGTACCAAATCAATATTTCTACCTAACCGTTGTGCGGAAGCTTTACCAGCAGATACCATCGCCCCTCTAGTTAATCTCCAGGGATAAGCAGCAAGTTTGGTAGCGATGCAGATATCTTGCTTATTTACATCATTATATTCTTTTGTAAAACGTCCTAAAAGCTTCTCACTTTGTCCCTTGAGTTTTCCTGTACCGTAGGAGTCGCCAGTATCAAATAAAGTTACACCATTTTTGACACAAAGGTTAAATACCTGTTGTAAATCATCATCCATGCTTTGATTGTATCCCCAAAGCACCTGGTTACCCCATGCCCAAGTACCGCAACCCATGGTGGGGAGGAAGAGTTTTTGGTTAGTTTGCATATGAATTTGGTTGTAGATGTCCTAACCTTATTATTGATGAAAAGAGTCACCACGGTAAGGATGATAGGGCGCTAGGGGTTGTAAAAATATGGCGATTGGTTGCAAATCTCAAGCTAATAGCCATCGCTCCTATAAATAGGACAAAATTATGATTAATTTTTAGAAAAACGAATAACTATTAAGCTTTTTCAAAATTTCTCAGGAATAGATTTATCGGTAGATAATTGTCGATCGATAATCTCTATTTCTCGCAAATGCTTTCGTTTATTCAGATACTTTGACTTCAAAATATCAGATATGTGGCGAACATAATCAACTGCATCATTAAAATTATTTGATTCCCGTAATGCTTGATAAAATTCACGACTTTCTTGAGGAGAAGGATCGACAAAAGTTCGTAATTCTGTAATATCCAATTTACGGTTAAATTTATTGACAATATTGCGCCATTGATGCAGGAGCCAAAATAAATCTCGATATTTGCTTTCAGTAAAAATTCCAGATGCGATAGCTGTTTCTGTGACTGACATTATCAATCGGGGATACACCACCGGATGCTCTATATTGTCTATATTTTGATGAAATTGAGGATTCGATAAAATTGCTGCATTATCTTGAAATTCGCGATACAAAGTTAGTAGAAGCACTCTCTGTTGTTCTTTGATAGATGCCCATCTTTCGGCAAAAATACCCGTTAATGTTGCAAGCAAACCAATAGCTGTTAATGCTGGTTCAAATTCATATGGTGTCTTAACGCACCAGATAATAGCTAAAATTAAACCAAAAGCTAAGGAACAGAAGGTTACGGAACTAACAATATTTTTCATATTCGCGTTTTCCGTTGTAAGTATTATTTTGTTGCTAATTTATTCTCTTTGTTTCAAATACTAATTCTTCCATACTGCATTTGCAATTGAAGAATTATTCTCATCATCGGTGACAGTACCATGGGGAGCAAGTAAAATTAAATCCATACCAAATCTACTATTATTACGCGGTTCTGAAAGCGTATTTACTCTATCGATAATCGATAAATTAGTTGCTGATATAACTTGGTTAATACCCTCATTTATATACTTTCGAGTAAGTGATAAGCGGATAGTATCTTGGTCTGGAAAATTCACAGATGATCTATCAAATAGCATCATTTTAATTAAATGACCACTGGTATTCCGATAAATTCCTTTCAAATAAATAGCTTTATTTTCTTCCACAGAAGCATCAAAGAAAACGTTATTTAAATCAATATCTAAATCAGTGTTATGCAATAATGCACTTGTTAGAAACTCCTTGTAAGATTTGCTATTAACATATTCGCTAACTGCTTCTTGTAATGCTGCTTCGCTTAAATCTTCAGTTACCGCAACTTCTAAAAGAAATCTATCATGATGTCGCATTAATTTAGACAAAATTTTCAGTAATTTTGTATCATGCTGAAAATTAGCTAATGTATTTCCCAATAAAGAAAATAAAATAGGACTATCTCCCAACAGTTTATCAAGTAGTTTTCGTAACTTAATAACGTTATCTTCAATAGAGAAATCTAATTGAATTGGAAATATTCGACTACCTTTTAATGGCAACCCTTTTACTACTCCTTGGATACCTAACCTTAGCATTTCCGAACTCATATCAACCGGAAAGTAGACTAAGTCTGGATTACTATTAAGAAAAAGGCGCAAAATACTTTTATCCTTTGTTCCCGTACCCACCCCCAAACTGACATAGTGATATTTCTTATCCTGCAATTTCGATCGAATTTTACGCCACCGACCAGCGAAAGAATCGATACCTTCCTTCATAACCAGGTACAATGGATCGTTACAAGCATAAGCCCAAGAAATTGTAGGACCTATTCCCCAAAACATGAAACCAGATAAAATTTGTTTTCCGTCACCTACTGGAGAAAACCCCCTACTCAAATTCTTGGTGAGTTCAGTTAATTTCTTGGATTGATCTTCTCCTCCGACAAAGCAAAGATTCCATCCCAAACCTCTTTCGTTGACTGAATCGTCTAAGAGTTGCTCGAAATTAAAGTTCAACACGCCCTGTCCTGCTTTTAACTGTATACATCGTTAAGTTTTTCACACAGATGTAAAATAAATCAAGTAAATTTAACTATCTCTTTTACTTTTAAATAATAACAAAATTCCTTGTTATTCTTGCTGTAAACGGCAAAATTCCTTTGTCAAGGATACTATATACATTATCGCCACGGTATTTTTCTTGGGGTTGCAGAATTTTACAGTTTTGACAACGGAGGAAACCCTTTAAGACCTAGGCTATTTCACCGTAATATGTAATTCTCTATGCTAATGGCTAAAATTATATAAATAGGAATGAATGATTTAATTTTCCTTACTATTAACTCTCATCCCAAGGTAAATCAAAAAGATTATATTCAAAGCAAAACTTTTTATACCTTTCTAAATACTCATTATTAATATGAAGGTGCTTTAAAATGCCCATATAATCTTGACCTGCTTTTTTCGGTGTAAAATCTGCTTGTATTTCATAAATATTAATATATATATATTTAAAATCCGGTACTATTTCTATTTGACTAATCGCTTCATTAACTCCCTGCAAATCGGTAAAGTAAAACTCTTCTGCTTCCACAAGATATACGGGATATTCTTCAAAAAATGCCGATTTTACGATCTGACTATTCCTAATATCTTCTGCAATCAACTGAAAATAATTCGCAGCATCTTGCTCTTTCAAGAAAATACCAGAGATCCATTTTTTATTTCCTTTTTTTGCTTCTATATAATACATATTATTCTATATAATTTAACTAATATTATATTTTCACTCATTGACAACTTTCTCCAATCATAGACGTAATTCACAAGCAAAATAGAATCAAGTTATTTCACTAAATGAACCAATTAGAAAAAATAGTTGTCCGAAGTTGATACACAAGCATTTATACTAGGCACTACTAAACGACTAAATACGTCAATCATCATACCGCGATAATTCTGCTCCATTTAATGCAGCTTTCTTAGCGCGTACCCCCCCATCAATTCTCATGGAGTAAGCAAACATTGCTGTAGACAAATGGCGAATCAACACCACAATCAACCTTTACAAGAAGGCGCAAGGCTAGCTAAATTATTCAAAAAGCCGATTTGGCGAAATTTTTCAGTCTTCCGGCTACTCAAACGCTCTATTCCACTTGTATTTGCAATATCATTTTCTACGGTGTTGCTGCTTGGTAATTTGCAATCGGCGATCGCACAGTTTCCTACTCAATTTCCTCCCCCAGGGATTATAATTCAACCGGATGTAATTCAACCAGAAACATTACAACCAGAAATAATGCAACCGCGACGGCTACCCCGTCAAGAAATTCGCGGGGTGTGGATGAGTACCAATGATTTTAATGTTCTTAAAAGTAAATCTGGCCTCAAAGATGCTGTAACTCAGTTGCGGCGCTTGAATTTCAATACCATTTATCCTGTCGTATGGAATTCTGGTTATACTAAGTTTCCTAGCGTTACAGCCAAACGTGCTGGTATTCCGTTTTTTTTCAAAGGTTCAAATGGACAGGATATTCTGGCAGACTTAATTAAACAAGCACATCGTCAGGGTTTATTGGTACTTCCTTGGTTTGAGTTTGGTTTTATGACTCCGGAAACCTCAGAATTAGCTTTAAATCATCCTGAATGGTTGACTACTAAACGCGACGGAAGTCGAACTTCTAATAGTGCTGCGGGTGAAGTTGCATGGTTAAATCCTTTCCATCCACAGGTACAGCAGTTTATTCAAAATCTGGTTTTAGAAGTCGTCAGTCGATATGATGTTGATGGCATCCAATTTGATGACCATATGAGTTTACCTCGCGACTTCGGTTACGACAAGTATACTGTTGCTTTGTACAGGCAAGAAACCGGAAATGCACCACCAAGCAACTCTGCTGATGAAGCATGGGTTAAATGGCGTGCTGATAAAATTACGGCGTTTATGACGCAACTCAATCAAGCGGTAAAAGCCAGAAAACCCTATACAATTTTCTCTGTATCTCCGAATTACTACAATCATGCTTATAAATTACAGTTACAAGACTGGCTTAATTGGGTGCGTTTGAGTATTGTAGATGAATTAGTGATGCAGGTTTATCGCAACGATTTAGCTAGCTTTACTCGTAAAATTAACCGTCCAGAAATTATTGAAACTAAACAATATATACCCACTGCTATAGGTATCATGGCGGGTTTGCGAAATCGTCCAGTTTCTATGGGACAAATTAAATCCCAAGTACGAGCAGTACAACAAAGGGGTTTGGGTGTAACTTTCTTTTATTATGAAAGTTTATGGAATTATGCTCAAGAAAGTGTTGAATTAAGACAGGCTGGATTTAAAACTTTATTTCCACGTTTTACTCGTCGTTCTAGAATTTAATTAATGTAGAGACGTTGCACTGCAACGTCTTTATTTAACAACATCTTTATTTAGTAACGTCTTTATTTAACAACGTCTCAACCGAACTTTTTTCTTCATCAAATAGTTCCATCAAACCAATTGTACCAACGAAAAAAGTATATACACCATATTTATACCAAATTTTGTCTTTAGAACCGGCTTTGAAAGCGGCTATAATTGCCTCAATTAAATGCGCTGTTACAGCAATACGTTCAATCCAAAAAATTGGATTAATAATCGATGGTATCTGAAGTTGATTTAATAGGGCGTAAATATTCCATACTTCCAATCCTATAGCACATATCATTAGAATTGTAGATAATATTTTGATAGCAAATAAGTTCTTTTTCATCAGTTTTTAGGAATTGAGTACATCGCCATTATTCATTTGTCTGATAATTGTAATAATTTCCACTGGATCTAATCTTTGAGTATGATCTGGTTCAACATAAGCATAATCAATTTTACCATCCTGATTGACTATAAAAGTTGCTGGTATTGGTAATTCAAAGGATGCATCTCCATTGTATTTAGGAAGATAAATCCCTATACTTCTATAGTAAGATCGCGATTTTTTGGGAATTTTAAATACAATGTTAAATTGTCGAGCAACTTGATTGCTTTTATCAATTAACATTTCAAAGTTTAATTTTTTTTCTTCTATACTCTGAGGAGATTTCACAAATGTTTGTGGTGAAATAGTAACTACATTTCCACCAAGCATACTAATCGCCGGTAAAGCTTGTTCTAGTGCCTTTAATTCTACATTACAGAAAGGGCACCAAGTGCCGCGATAGAAAGAAATTATCGTAGCACCTCGTTTGAAAATTTTTTTTATTTCAATTAATTCTCCATTATGATTTGGTAATACAAAATCAGGAATCATATCTCCAACCTTCAAACTTTGATGGGCTATCCTCTCGTTAATTACTTCTTCTGTTACGTTATCTATCGCTTCTAAAGTTTCCCTAGGCAAGGTTTCTTCCAAATTTTTGCGTGCAAATCTGAGCGATTGAGCTAAATCCATAGGGTTTATATGATGAAAAGCTACTATATTATTTAGTCTTCCCACAAATTAGTGTAAAGCTATTATCGTGTCAAAATCAGTGAAAACTCAATTTCTGGGAAAATCAGGTTTTTAAAAACCGTAAGTGATTTACATTCTCGTCACGCATTCTAGTATGGCTTCATCCTAACTTGAAGTAATCTCACTGAGATCAAAATATTATTTGGCTGTATAAAATACAAAAAGTGTTTGAAAAAATCAATTTTAAGTTGCCAGGGAATGTACTACCACAAATAAATCCTCAATATAAATAGATATAAATAACTGTGGTATGACTAATAAACTGTTTTTTTATCTCAAAGCGCGATTCACAAGACTGTGCATTCTTTGGGTATCCCTGAAAAAACTTTTACCATTACTCTTTCTACTATCATTAATTGCCACTTTGGTTTTAGATAGTTTCACCCCTACAACGGCGCAACAACCCCGTCAGGAAATTCGTGGGGTTTGGATGACTAGTAATGATTTTAATATTCTCAAGTCGCGTAGCAAAGTAAGTAATGCTGTGGCTTTATTGCGACGGGTGAATTTTAATACTATTTATCCTGTAGTTTGGAATTCTGGCTATACAAAGTATCCTTCTTATGTGGCGAAGAGAGTTGGTATTCCTTTCTTTTATCGTGGAGAAGAAGGGCAAGATATTTTAGCAGATTTAATTAATCAAGCCCATCGTCAAAATTTGCTGGTAATTCCTTGGTTTGAGTTTGGTTTTATGATTCCTCAAAGTTCGGAATTAGCTTTAAATCATCCTGACTGGTTAACGCAAAAACAGGATGGAAGTCAAACTACAGTTGGAATTGCAGGTGAAAATGCCTGGTTAAATCCATTTCATCCCCAAGTGCAAAAGTTTATTACCGATTTAGCTATAGAGATAGTTACTCAATATGATGCCGATGGAATTCAGTTTGATGACCACATGAGTTTACCCCGCGAGTTTGGTTATGACAAATATACGTTGAGCTTGTACCAACAAGAAACTGGCAATAATCCCCCGAATGAAGTTGATGATATAGATTGGGTGAGTTGGAGAGCCGATAAAATTACTCAATTTATGGTAAAACTTAACCGTGCTATTAAAGCTAGAAAACCCAAAGCAATTTTCTCAGTTTCCCCTAATTACTACGATTTCGCTTATAAAATGCAACTACAAGACTGGCTTAAATGGGTAAGAGAAGATATTGTCGATGAGTTAATCGTGCAAATTTACCGCGACGATTTGCAATCGTTTATTGCCAATATTAGCCGCGAAGAAATGCAAGAAAGCCAAAAAAAGATTCCTACTGCTGTCGGAATTATGGCGGGTTTGCGAAATAAACCCGTTTCAATACAACAAATTCAATCTCAAGTTATGGCTGTGAGGAAACGCGGTTTAGGAGTATCGTTTTTTTATTATGAGAGTTTATGGAATCGGAGCCAAGAGCCACAATATCAGCGACAAGCTGCATTTCATACTTTGTTTCCCGCACCTGCTTTTCGCTCGGCTATGAGGTAATTTTGATTTTAGATTATTCTCTTAACATATGCCCTCACTCTATAAGAGTGGGGCTAAATAAACAAAGCCCGACGACCTGGGCTAAATTAGTAGAAAAATAGGCGATTAAATTAGAAAAATGTAAGTCTAATTGTTGATAAACTTATTTTTTTTAGTATTCTATCCCTAAACTATAAAATATCAGGATGTTACCTCTCCACCCAATTTCAGATTTTATAGATACCGATCGCAACATCAGTAATTCATCCCCTAATTATTATTATCAAGGATATTCTAATGGGGAATTATTACAACTTCCACGTACCAGAGAAGCAGAAGCGATCGCTCACAGTTTAATGCAACAACTTGATTGCGATCGAGTATATTCTCGTGAAGGAAAAATGTATGGAATATTATTAGTAGAATTACAAAGCGGTGAAAAAAGAATACTCAAAGCTTTTTCGGGTTTGCTGAATGGTTATAGCGTTGTAGAAGGTTGGGTACCACCAATTCCTGGTAGAGAAAAAGTTGTATTAGAAGAAACCCGTACTCTCGCAGAATTAGAAGATATTAAACAAGAGATTATTCAACTTAAACAACTGCCTCAGAGGAAAGAATATAAAACTATAGCGCTACAGTTTCAACAACGTTTACAAGAAATGGGTAAACGTCATCAAGTCAATAAACAACAACGTCAGGAAAAACGTCAGTTGCTTGAAAATCTGGAGGGAGAAGAATTAACTATAGCGCTAGAGAAACTCAATGAAGCTTCTCGTGGCGATGGAATTGAACGAAAATTACTCAAACGAGAGCGCGATGAGGTTTTACAACCGCTTCAGGAGGTAGTAAAAAATGCAGATATGCGGATTCGGGAATTGAAGCAACAGCGTAAGGAAATATCTCGCAAACTACAAGAGCAGATGCACGCTGCTTATTCTGTAATGAATTTTTTGGGTAATTCTTCGAGTTTACAGCAATTAATGCCCCAGGGTTTACCCACTGGTACGGGTGATTGTTGTGCGCCGAAGTTACTTCATTTTGCCGCAATTAATGGGTTGAAACCATTGGCGATCGCAGAATTTTGGTGGGGAGAATCTAAAGGAGATAAAATCCAGGGGGAATTCTATGGTGCTTGTGTCGAGCGTTGTCAGCCGTTGATGGGATTTTTATTGTCGGGGTTATCTAATTTAAAAGTTGTCAATACACCCAAAGCCGACACCCTGAAGGGTGCGGCTACATTTACGAAGCCTGTCTTCACAGGCTTTAGTTTAGAGGTTGGGATTATTTATGAAGATGAGTGGTTAATTGCTGTGAATAAACCGGCGGGTTTATTATCTGTGCCGGGAAGATATTATCACAATCAAGATAGCATTTTAAGTCGTTTAAGTAATTTATTCTCGGATGGGGAAAATATTAGGGCAGTGCATCGCTTGGATATGGATACTTCTGGTGTTTTACTGTTAGCTAAGGATCGGGAAATTTATAGTTTATTAAGTAAGCAGTTTGAAGATAGATTGGTGAGTAAGCTTTATGAAGCCGTGCTTTCTGGTGATTTAGATTTTGATAGTGGTGTAATTGAATTACCTCTGTGGGGAAATCCGGAAAATCGTCCTTATCAAGAGGTTAATTATGAGAAAGGGAAGGCTTGTTTTACTAAGTTTCGAGTTTTAGAAAAGGAAGGAAATTACACTCGGGTGGAGTTTATTCCTTTGACGGGAAGAACTCATCAATTACGAGTTCATGCTGCTGAGGGTTTGGGTGTACCGATTTTGGGAGATAAGTTGTATGGATGTAATGTGGAGGGGAAGCGGTTGCATTTACACGCGAGGGAGCTTTCTTTTCAGCATCCTTTTTTGGAAAAGAGGGTTTTTTTGGAGGTGGAGGTGCCGTTTTGAATTGGTTTTGAAACGCAGAGGAGCGCGGAGGAAACGCAGAGGAAGAAAGGGAGGAGGGGGTTATGTAATTATCTTGTTTTCTTACTAGATTTTTTTACATCTTGAAGTCTTAACATCAAGATTATTAAAAATATAAATCTAAAAAAACTCTGCGTACCTTTGCGTTTTCCTTTTTATTCCTCTGCGTTTAAAACATTTAATTCCGATACTAACTGATTTGATATCAATTATATTTACCTTTTTCACATCCTCGCAAAATGTTCTTGTAATTTATCATGAATAAATGTAAAACGTCCGCCGACTTGGTTGATTAATTTGCGATCGTCTGCGTATTTTAGAAAATGGGCGTAATTCCAGGGAATTAAGCGTTGTTTCCAGAGTAATAAGCGGAGGGAGATGTGTTGAATTACGGGAAAACCGGCGGAAAAAATACTAAATGATACTGCTAATCCAAGTAATCCAAGTCCAGATAGTATTAAATTAAATGTATCTTTAACACCATGCAACCGTAAAAATGGAAAAATAAATAAAATCGATAATGTTAAAAGTATCAAAATTAAAATAGCAGAATTTTTGGCAGATTTTTTAATACCTTGATTTGCATAATTTTTCTGAATTAATTCATTTCCTTTTAAGCCAAAGCTCAAACCACTCATCAATATAAAAATTATCCCAAATATTAGCCCATTACGCGCACTATATAAACCAAATATTAGTCCAAAGATTAATCCAAAAATCAAACTTAGGTGATAATTAAAACCTATTTTTAAAGTTTCTATAGGTTGTATTTCTTTTGTTTTAAATAGTCCACTAATTAGCCCATTAATTAGTCCATAACTTGGCGCAAAACGCAACCCATAACCTAATCCATAACCAAACCAAACAGTGAAGCCAATAATTGTTCCATAAATTAGTCCAACAATCAACCCAAAAAATACTCCAAGTACTGACCTAAATACTAACGACAATACCAACCCAAATATCAACCCAAATGTCATATCAAACGTTAGTAAAATAATAAAACTATACAATATTTTTTGCCAACGGCGATCCAAATAACTCAGCTGCATCCCCTCAATATAAAACTCCTTCAATTTATGCCCCTCCATCTTCTTCGCTAACCACACCAACCACCGCTTCACATCCTCAACTTTATATCCCTTCCTATCGTGTTTTTCTCCTAACCTTCTTTCAATATATTTATCAAATAATTCCTTACGACACTTTTCTTGATATTCTTTCCTCTCATCTTGAGAATTAAACTTTTTACCTTTCCTACCTAAGCCATCTGGATAAGCAATGGGAATCAAATTCAAAAATAACGGCGTTTTCGCTAACTCTCCTAAACCATCAGGATCATTTTTTATCCCTTCCCACAAATGCTGACAATCCAACTCTCGTAAATAACTTTGAATCTGTCTCTCACTCAACGGTTGCAAGCAAACAGCACCACGCAATTTATCTAATATCGCTGCTCCTTGCTGATATTCTTCTTCCCGACAACAAACTACTAACGATAAAAAACTATTGCGCTGGAGAAATAGATTAATTTCATGGATACATTTCTTTTGTCGAATCAACCCCAATTCATCCAAACCATCTAACAAAGGTATAATTTTCTCCCTACTCAACCACTCACGGGTAATTTTCTCGGGAATGTTGTAACGGAATTTTAAGTCAGATGCTAACCATTTATCGATACTTTGTTTATCATCGCGCCAGTTTGTCAATTCAAATAACACCGGAATCGGATAATCTGGATTTTCTTGAACTTTTATAATTAAATCTCGCGCTAACTCTAGCGCTAGAGTTGTTTTACCAGCACCAGGATTACCCAAAATTAATAATCTTCCAGCAATATCTGATTCCTCAAAAACTTCAATTATCGGTTTCCCTGCTGCTAATTGCGTCTTTCCACCACCAAATACTTCCAAACTGCGCAATGGTTGGAGAAATTTATCTATAAAAGAAGGTTGATTATTAATTGGGGAAGCATTTAGAGGATTTCTTCCAACCTCCTGCTTTCTATCTTCTGTAGCGACACGAATGATTTTCTTATCATATAGCGAGTCTTTTAAGCGAATTTCGACATCATTCTTCATCACCCGCAATAATTCTCGCCGCCAATCGTTCGGTGATTTTAATTTTGTTGTAGTATTATCAGAACTACTATTGCCTGCTGTTGTTCTTTTAAGCATCCAAATTAGTTTAAATGTATGCCAAATCAAAAGCACCACAGTTAAACCTCCGACGCTTGCAAGCACAACCTCCAATTCATGAGTTTTATCCTCTGTGTTATTCCACAAACTGTAAATTCCTACTAAAATAATGGCTTCAATCGTCATTTTGACCACTAAAGCGTTTTTTCCGGGAAATTCTTTGATTGCAGGTAATTGATTAATTAGATAGCCAACAACACAACTTAATAACGCACCGCATAAAGCTAGTAAAAGGGGATGATCAAACATATGAGCAGTGTATGGAGACAATATTGTTAACAGAGACAGCTTTATTAAAAATACATAAATAATTCCGTATTTTCTCGGTGTCGTCACAATATCTTTGGTTTAATAAACCTTTACTAGGAGTTCTAATTAATTTATAAAAATCTTTTCTACCCCACGCCAGTTGCTACAACCGAGGGAACCTCGGCAACGCAGTGGCTCCTCTACCCCCTCTCCTTCTCCCAACATTTAATTGTTCACTGTTCACTTAATTGTTCACTGTTCACTGCTCACTGCTCACTGTTGATTGTTCACTGCTCACTGCTCACTGCTCACTGATTAACCTGAGCCTATGGTTCATATAAAGCGCGTGGAACTCACCAATTTCAAATCTTTCGGCGGTACTACTTCGGTACCTTTACGGCCGGAATTTACGGTGATTTCTGGCCCTAACGGTTCGGGAAAGTCTAATATTCTTGATGCGCTACTATTTTGTTTGGGGCTTTCTAGCTCTAAGGGTATGCGTGCTGGTAGGCTCCCAGATTTAGTCAATACAAATCAAATAAGTAAGTCTCGCTCTACTGTGGAAGCTAGCGTGACGGTGACGTTTGATTTATCGGATTATGATGCCTCGGAATTGGATGATGAACCGATTATTTCTAATGTTGTGGTTGATGAGGTTGAAGAAAGTTCCACAACTGAGGAACAATTTTTAGAAGAAACAGAAGAAGATGCAGAAGAAAGAGTCTTGCAAGAGCAGCAAGAGGAGGAAATTAAAAATCGCCGCGAGCAAATCCGAGCTAAACCAGGGGAAGAATGGAGCGTTACCCGTAGATTAAGGGTGACTAAACAAGGAACTTATTCGTCAAGTTATTACATTAATGGAATTTCTTCTAACGCAACTGAGCTACACGAAGAATTAAGCAATATCCGTATTAACCCGGAAGGGTATAATGTTGTTCTCCAAGGGGATGTAACCAACATTATTTCGATGAAATCTCGCGAAAGACGAGAAATTATTGATGAATTAGCCGGAGTTGCGGCATTCGATCGCAAAATTAATCAAGCGAAGAAGACTTTAGAGGAAGTTAAGGAAAAAGAAGATAGTTGTCGAATTATTGAGACGGAATTAACGACGCAGTGTGAAAGGCTTTCTCAAGATAAGGCGAAGGCTGAAAAATATCAACGATTGCGAACCGAATTTTTGGAGAAGCAGAAATGGGAAGTTGTGCTTTCATGGCGCACTTTACAGGGGCATCAGGAACGATTATCTAAGCAAATTCAAGATGGCGTGGGCAGTCTTGGTGAATTTACTCAGCAGTTGGATGGAGTAAACGCTGATATTGAAGGGAAGAAAAAGGAACTTGACGAGTTAAATGCTCGCGTCAAGGCTTTGGGTGAAGAAGAACTTTTAAAAGTACAATCGCAGCTAGCAACTCAAGACGCAGAATACAAACAAGTTCAGCGTCGTCAAAGTGAATTACAAAAGTTGTTGTCAGAATCTGGGTTAAAGGTGACGCAAACTCGTACCGAAATTCAACAAAATCAAAATTCTCTGAGTGAGTTAGCGCAACAGAAAGATACAGAAACCCAAAATTCCGCCTCTTTACAAACTGAGCGGGAATCAATGGGTGAGACTTTAGAAAAATCTCGCGAAACTGCTGCCGAAATTGCTTCTGCAACTGATGCTTGGGTAGTACAGCAAACAAATTTAAACCGTCAAATTGAAACCCTGCTGCAAACTTTGGAACCCCAACGTACGGAAAGAGCGCAGTTACGGGAAAGAAATAGTCAACTACAACAACAAATTCAAGAACAAAGAGAATTAGTTGAAAATTTAGAACCGCAGTTAGTTGAAAAACAAAGTCAATTAAATCAACTTGAAATTGAATTCAATTCTACCACCGAACCAATTCACGATTTAGCTGAGAATTTAAGCGCTACAGAAGAGGAATTACAAATTCAGCAGCAAACTCAAAAGCGGTTATTACAGGAACAAAGAGACAAGCAACGTCAGCTAGATAAGTTAGAAGCTCAAGCCCAAGCGCAGCAGGAAGCGCAAGGAACTCACGCCAGCAAGATTATTTTACAATCAGGGTTGAGTGGAGTTTGCGGTTTAGTGGCGCAATTGGGAAGGGTAGAACCCAATTTTCAATTAGCCTTGGAAATCGCTGCCGGTGGACGTTTGGGACATATTGTGGTAGAAGACGATAGCGTTGGTGCCGCTGGAATTCAATTACTCAAGCAAAAACGCGCCGGGAGAGCAACTTTTCTACCTTTGAATAAGATTAGAGCGCCGCGAATTAATGAATCTGGTAATTTACGATATGCCAATGGTTTTATTGATTATGCGGTAAATTTAATTGATTGCGAACCCCGTTTTGACGATGTGTTTGCTTATGTTTTTGGGAATACGGTTGTTTTTGAAACTATAAATCAAGCCCGAAATCATTTAGGAAAAGTTCGTATTGTCACTTTAGAAGGGGAATTGTTAGAAACCAGCGGTGCCATGACTGGTGGTAGCGTTACCCAGCGATCGACATTGCGTTTTGGTACTGTAGAGACGACAGAATCTGAAGAAGTCAAAGCCTTAAGAAATCGTTTGGTAGAAATTGAAAAAGTTTTGCAACGTTGTAACCAAGCAATTGAGACTCTTTCTCAAACAACCAAAGAATTATCCGCTCAACTTACCGAAAGTCGCCAGGGAAAAAGAGAACAACAGTTACGTGTAGAACAATTACAAAAAGAAGTTCAAGGTTTAACCAAACGGGTAGAAGATGGAAAAAATCAACTTACACAAAATACAGAAAAACTAAATACCGCTCAATCTCGTTTATCAGTTTTGGAAGCAGAATTACCTACACAAGAGGAACAATTACAACAACTACGTAACGAATTAGCCGCATTAGAAGCCGAGCAAACACCAAGCGAATGGCAAGATATTCAAGCAACAATTAAAAGTCAAGAACAACAGTTGCAGCAACAAGACGCAGCCCTGAGAGCGCAAACAGAAAAATTAAAAAATCTCGAAGTTCAACAGCAAGTATTGCAAGAAAAAATTCAGGAAGGAACTAGAAGAGTTGAAGAATATCAGCTTGAACTTGTAAACCAACAGAATCAAATTAATAGCCTAAACGAACAAGAAACAACATTGACAACAGCGCGAGCCGAAACTCGCAAACGTATCGCAGAAATGGAAGCCAATTTAGGTGAAGAAAAACAAAAACGCGATGCAGTAGAAGCACAACTACGACAACTATTGTTACGTCAACAACAATTGGAATGGGAACTGCAAAAGCTCCAAGAAAGCCAACAAAACCGCCGCGAAGAACTAGACCGGGTGTTAGCAGAATTACAAACAATATCCTCAGAATTACCCAATCCCTTACCAGAAGTACCCGAAAAAGTAAATTTAGAAGAGCTACAAAAAGAATTGAAATCCCTTGGCAAACGGCTGCAAGGGATGGAACCAGTGAATATGTTGGCTTTAGAACAATACGAACGTACCCAACAGCGTCTCGAAGAACTCAGCGAAAAACTAGAAACTTTAGAAGGAGAAAGAACCGAATTATTATTAAGAATTGAAAACTTTACCACCTTACGACAACGGGCTTTTAAAGAAGCCTTCGATGCCGTAAATGAAAACTTTAAATCAATTTTTGCCATCCTTTCCGACGGTGACGGTTATTTACAATTAGATAATCCCGAAGATCCATTTAATAGCGGCTTAAACTTAGTCGCACATCCCAAAGGAAAGCCAGTACAGCGCTTAGCCTCCATGTCAGGAGGAGAAAAATCATTAACAGCATTAAGCTTTATTTTCGCTCTACAAAGGTATCGCCCATCGCCATTTTATGCCTTTGATGAAGTAGATATGTTTTTAGACGGGGCAAACGTAGAACGATTAGCTAAAATGATTAAGCAACAGGCAGAACTAGCACAATTTATAGTTGTAAGCTTGCGCCGCCCAATGATAGAATCAGCCGAACGTACAATCGGAGTTACTCAAGCCCGGGGAGCTTATACACAAGTTTTAGGGATTAAGTTAAAAACCGACAATACTTCTGCTTGAATATCTGTTAATAATAGTGTATAGATAAACCGGATTCGAGATCGGGACTCGGTATATAATGACCTCTGAACAAATTATTAGACGCTCGGATATTTTAAACACCCAAGTCATCACTCGTGACAACGGGAGAAGGCTCGGTATAGTTAATCAACTGTGGATTGATATTGATAGACGAGAGGTTGTGGCACTTGGATTAAGAGACAGCCTGATCTCCGTTTCTGGAATACCACGTTATATGTATTTAAGTAGTATTGACCAAATTGGCGATGTCATTTTGGTTGAAAACGAAGATGTTATTGAAGATATAGACACCGAAATTTACAGCAACCTAATAAACTGGGAAGTAATTACAGAAGCCGGAGAAGTGCTAGGTAGAGTACGCGGCTTCAAATTCGACGGTATCAATGGTAACATTAGTTCCATCGTCATTGCTTCTTTCGGACTCCCACAAATACCCGACCAAGTCCTTAGTACTTACGAACTATCAATGGACGAAGTCGTTAGCGTCGGTTCCAATCGACTGGTAGTATTTGAAGGAGCAGAAGAACGAGTAACTCAATTAAGCGTTGGTTTACTAGAGCGCTTGGGTATTGGTAAAGCACCTTGGGAAAGCGAAGACGATGCCTACAATACCAGCCCCCGTACAATAGACGCAGGTAATCAATTACCATCGGGAGTTCCTCTAGAAGCACCACAGCCCAGAATACGTCGCCCAGAACCCGTAGCAGAAGAAGTTTGGACGGAAGACGACGCTTACGAAGAACCCCCACGTCGTCGCGTCATGGAAGCACGCCCTTACGAAGAATCTATACGCTACGAAGAAGAAGGGGACAACTGGAGTGAAGCTACTGGTAAAGATAAGTATCAAGCACCAGCGGCAAAATACGAAGCTTACGATGACGATTTAGAAAAAGACGCTTGGGAAGACTCGGATGCACCTAAACCGATTAATATTCCCAAGAAAGTCAAAGAAAAGCAGCCCGAATATGAAGAAGAAGGTGGATATTAAGTTTAGTTAAAAATTATTGACAAATTGTAGAGACGTAGCAATGCTACGTCTTTTTATTTTTGGCAATGGAGAGATGAGTACTTGCAGAAAACTTCGCAATTTGCTAAGGTTGCCTTATGTCGCAATTATTTATATTGCTGACGGTCATTTTTAGAATTTCATTCAACCGGAAAAGGAGGTTGACATCATGTTTATTCACAGAAATAAAGGACAACCTTGTCTATGCGAATTATCTCAGAAACGAGACTTAAGGAAGCTTATGAAAAGTATTCTGATGCTGAAGCAGGTATAAAAGCTTGGAAGAAAATTGCGAAGTCACAAACTTGGAATAGTTTTGCTGATATAAAAGAAAAATCTCCATTTTCACCAGACAAAGTTAAGAACTTCATTGTCTTTAATATCGGAGGCAACAATTATAGATTAATCGTTTATATAGACTATAAAAAAGAAATTATATTTATACGTTACTTCCTAACTCATGCTGAATACGACAAAAATAAATGGAAAAATGACGAATGGTTTGATAACTAGTACTAGCTAGCAGAACAAAAAAAGAGAAAGAAGTTTGTATTATACAATTCTTCTTTGTCCTAAAATAAATAAATTAATGGCAAATGTCATATACTCAAAATACCTACACAAAGTTAATTGTATCTTTTCCTCCACGTCCTATAAAGTCTGAAGAAGACTTAGAAAAAGTTCAAAATATTGTTGATAGTTTACTTGATAAAGAAAAACTAACAGAAGACGAAGAAGATTATTTATATTTGCTAGGAATGTTGATTGAAGAATACGAAGAAAAACAAGACTTAGTTCCAGATATTCATGGAATAGAACTTATTAAAGCTTTAATGGTGGAATTAGATATGAAACAGAAAGATTTAATTCCTATTTTTAAAACTGAATCTATTGTTTCTGATGTACTCAAAGGAAAGCGAAAAATGACGGTTGAACATATTCAAAAGAGTGCGGAACTATTTCGTCTTTCACCTGCTGTATTTTTTCCTGATAACTAGTTCAAAATATCAAAATTCCAAAATATCCAAAGATTCTTCAATTTCTAAATCTAAAATTCTTTCTCTCGTATCTTTATGTTCTTTTACTTTACCAGCTTTTTGATATAAATCTGCTGCTGTGTGAAAATCTGCCATCGCTCCTTGTATATCCCCCAATTCATCCCGTAGATTACCGCGATTGATATAAGCATCGGCATCGTGAGGATTTATCTGAATTGCTCTTGAATAGTCTTCAATAGCTTCCGGTTTATCTCCTAATTGATAAAAAGCATTTCCCCGATGGAAATAAGCATCCGCATCATCAGGATTTATTTGAATTGCTTTGGTAAAATCTTCAATTGCTCTTCTATAATCTCCCATATCACAACGGGCATTACCGCGCCCTTTGTAGCCAACTGCATCCTGCGGATTAATTTCAATTACTTGAGTGAAAACTTCAATCGCTCGTTTGTAATTCTCGTCTTGGGAATTACCGTTATTATCATCTATTTTGTAATTATGAGAATTATCCCCAAAATCTTCTTCTAACTCTATATTTTGAGTTACTTCCTGCTGTTGTAAAATATGGGGATTAATTTTTCTCGCTTGGGTATAATCTTCAATTGCACCTTGACTGTCTCCCAGAAAAGAACGAATATCACCACGATTTTTAAAAGCGCGAGCATCGTCAGAATTAATTCTAATAGCTTGAGTATAATCTTCAATCGCTCCATAATAATCTGCCAAATGATATCGAGCTAACCCGCTTTTAATATAAGCCTTGGCAAAATTAGCATTAATATCGAGAGCTTCAGTATAATCTGCGATCGCCTTTTGATAATCTTGCAAAGAGTAAAAAACATTACCGCGCTTGTAATAAATATTGGCATCTTGCTGGCGAATTTTTAACGCTTCTGTATAATTATCAACCGCAGCATCATAAAGCTGTTTTGCAAAACATTCATCACCCTGCTTAATATAAAGCCAATCTAAATTTTCTTCAGTTTTAATAGTCGTGACAAAATTCTGATTTATTGGTTTATCAAATAATTGCTGCTTCCGGAGTTGTTGAGGAGAGACATAACTCGTCGAAGCTTGTAAATTTTCCAAATAACAGCGTAATCCGCCACCATACAATAACTGCTCAATTCCAAAAGAGATTTTACCAGTTCTCAACTTAATCATCTCAGTTGGCAGAAAACCAGCTAAAACCATATGATACTCAGATTGCGCCTCACTTACCTCCTCTCGAATCAAAACGCAGACAATAACCGCATTTTTCTGTACCTCATCAACAGAAACCGACCATCTAACCTTATCAAAATAACCGTAACGCGATTTAACTTCAATTCCAATTAAAGGATTAGAAGTCAACGTAAAATCAACATTACCATCACCACCGAATCGTTTTTCATAATCGACTTCAGTAATAAAATCTGCCAACCTTTCCTTAACAACTTCCTCACCCAATTTTCCCTTGAGATAGCTGATAAAAACATCGCGCACCGAAGAAACGCGCTTGTATTTTTCAGCCATTACCCAACAAAACTCTCGTAACTGTTTTAACCTCTCCCCAGAGATAATACTTAATTCACTATGTTGACCAATATTTTTGCAATGCAGCAAACAGCCATCAGCTAAACGCTTGATAAAGTCGGATTGTAAACTTCGCAGTACGGTATTCCAATCCATTTATAGATCTGCATCTTGGGGTTGATCTATTTTAGTTTAGTATCAACTTTGGGTAAATATGAACGTACTTTTACTTAAGAACAGCATCTCTCTATAATGAGTCTGGAAAAAGCAGAATATGATTCTCACGGGGAACTTACCTTTTTCCCATTCCTGTTAGCCTGAAAAAAACGAAACAAAAAGTAAACCTTGGAAATATAAGCATACTCATTATACAACTTTTACAATTACCCTTATATCCATAGGCATTGTAAAAATAAATCGAATATTTCAGAAAATTATTAAATTTAAACTCCCCAGGCAAGATTCGAACTTGCGACCAATCGGTTAACAGCCGACCG
>ERZ1740059.332-NODE-332-length-26211-cov-7.735204_pt1 | contig 26211 bp, 21 predicted proteins | sample MGYA00581744_ERZ1740059 | MGnify/ENA primary metagenome ERZ1740059 (study PRJEB43018, sample SAMN04849738) | marine metagenome | isolation source: floating plastic debris | place: Pacific Ocean | collected 2008-08-28 | study: EMG produced TPA metagenomics assembly... | reverse complement strand
AGAAACCACATATGTTCGTAGGGTAATCCGCTAGATAATAGACCTAATAAGTTTGTAAGACTGGGTGGATTTTGGTCTAATAGGCCATGGATAAAGGTCAAACCCAAATACATGATTGACCAAAATAATATGGGAATTAAAACTCTGGAAAGTCGTTTTGAATAAAACTTTGATAGGCTCTCTTCATTTTTATTGTCTAGAAGGAGTGCGCCACTGATCATGACAAAGCTAGGCACACACCACCGCACTAGCACATTAAAAATATTGCCAAACCACCAGTATTCAGTGTCGATATCGTTATCTAGCATGAAGACAATCGCAACATGTAGAAACACCACTGCAAAGGTAGATACTATCCTTGCATTATTGATCCAAGTCATATTTCACAAAAACCTCAAGGTATTGAAGGCTTCTCCTGATGCACGTTTAGAGGAAGCTGATGAGCTAGCGTCGAATATTGGTGGGTGATTGAGACCACCCATGTCGATTATCTATGTAACGATATGGTGTTAAAAAATAAATTGTCCTGATATAGACGTTGCTTCATAGAATTGGCGCAAAACCTCATCACCTCCTCAGATTTGTCTTGCGTTGTCTAAACTGCATTATCTAAACCAAGGAATTTGCAACTCAGTCATTGACTGCCTGCTAGGTGTAATACGAAATTCTGGCTGATAGTGCCCGGTATCGAAGGGCATTCACAAGGGAGTGCCCCGACAGGATTGTCTATTTTTAATTGGAGTTAATGTATTCGGACTTGGCGTAACAACGACAGTTCTCGGGGGCCTTTCATCGGGCCTTTGGAGCGTTGCTATGGGCTCAATAGCCGTGTCCTAATCGGTCTCATGGAGGTTAGGCAGATGTTGGAGCTTCAAACCTATTTTTCTTGTTTTATGGTGAGGCTCAGCTGATAAATCTCTCGCTTAGCAATTCCGGTTTCTTGGGCTAGTTGTCGGCTCGCTTTGGATGGGGAGAGTCCTTGGGTAATCAATGACTGTAGCTTCTGGAGTAGCTCGGTTTCGCAGATAGTTTCTGGTATGGCGGTGTGGCCTGCGATCGCAACCGTAAACTCACCCCTAGGCTCGTTCACCGTAAAATGCTCCAGCGCTCCACTGATGGTCCCCCGCCAAAATTCCTCATAGCGCTTGGTCAGTTCCCTCGCCACCGTGATTGGCCGATCAGCGCCTAAATAGGTTTGCAAATCAGTCAGGGTTTTGAGCAATCGATGGGGACTTTCATAGAGCACCATTGTGCGTGGCTCTTTGGCAAACTGTGTCAGACGTTCAGCGCGGTTTTTCCCCTTTACGGGCAAAAATCCCTCAAAGGTAAACCGATCTGATGGCAAGGCCGACGCGGCAATGGCACTGACCACCGCGGCAGCGCCTGGAATGGGACTCACCACAATGTTGGCCTCGGCACAGGCACACACCAGTTCATAGCCCGGATCGGAAATGCCTGGCATCCCCGCATCGCTGACCAGCGCAATGGTTTGTCCTGCCTGTAGTTTTTCAATTAGCTGGGGAATCCGAGTCTGGGCGTTGTGCTCGTGGTAGCTAATTTGCGGCGTTTCGATCTGAAAATGATGCAGCAGCTTTCCGGTGTGGCGCGTATCTTCAGCTGCGATCAGGGTCGCCTCCTTAAGGATCCGAACCGCTCGAAACGTAATGTCTTCAAGGTTGCCGATGGGCGTAGCAACGAGGTAGAGGGTGCCAGCAGATTGGGTGTTGGGAAGCAGGGAGTCAGACAAGGTACAGAGTTTGAGCCGTTGCTGATTTAGCGGATGAACCGATCGGTGAGATATGCGATAGGACAGTATCTCGCAGATAAAATCATACCGAGGATCAGCAACGCCGAATTTGAAGTCTTAGTTTTGAGTTTATCGCTTGGTGCCCATGGTTTAGGCCATGGGTAAAACGCTCCAGGTGAGCCAACCTGATAGATGCCCCTGACAGCTCCAATAGGTGGTAAAAAATCATGGGCACTAATATAGTTTCAACCGCCCATAATTCATCACTATGCAGGGATTATTTGTGGGTCTCATGACCCTGGACTGCATCTACCAGGCGCAGCGACCGCCCCAGGCTAATGAAAAACTAGTGGCCCAGGCCGCCATGATGGTCGCGGGTGGCCCCGCAACCAACGCCGCCGTCGCCTTTGCGGCCTTAGGGGGGCAGGCAACAGTGATGGCTTCGGTGGGGCAACATCCGGTGACAGCACTGCTGCGGGAGGATATGGCCCATGGGGGAGTGAGCCTAACGGATCTCACCCCTGCTCGCACCGACCCGCCGCCCGTCTCTTCGATTGTGGTGTCTCAGGCAGGCGAACGAGCTGTCATCTCCCGCAATGCGGTGGGGCTACAGGTAGAGCCCCGGTCCATAGATGCCCATGCCCTACACCATATAGATGTGGTGCTTTTGGACGGGCATCAAATGGCGCTGAGCCAACAGATTGCGTCAATGGCAAAACCCTTGGGGATTCCCGTTGTGGTCGATGCAGGCAGTTGGAAGCCAGGGTTTGATCAGGTGCTTTCCCTGGCCACCGTGGTGATTGCCTCAGCAAATTTTCAGCCGCCAGATAATTCAGATGCCCTGCTCTATCTACAGGGCTTGGGGATACCGTATATCGCCATTACCCAGGGCGAGGCTCCGATTGTGGTCAGTGACCGGGGGCAGGTTAGAGAGCTGGCGGTCCCGGCCACAGCCGTGGTCGATACCCTGGGGGCTGGGGATATCTTCCATGGGGCATTTTGCCATGGCTGGGCAGGGGATTTTTTAGCCGCCCTCACCCAGGCCAGCCAGGTTGCTAGTCTCAGCTGTGGTTATTTTGGCACCCGTGCCTGGATTGCCCACTGTGATTCGCTCACCATATCCAAATAAATTCACCAATATTCTGCTGAGGGGATAAGTGTATTTCGGTAAACTGTGCAGGGAGTCATCGTATTTGTGTTAATTCTTTATCGTTATTGATTATGGCTTACGAAAAGGAAAAAGAAATTGCGATCGCAGCGGTTCAAGCTGCGGCTACAGTATGTGAAAAAGTTCGGGCTGAAATGGTCCCCGAAGCTATTGAAAAATCTGACAAAAGCCCGGTAACTGTGGCTGATTTTGGTGCCCAGGCCATTGTCTGCAAACTGATCAAAGATGCCTTTCCCAGCGATCCCATCGTTGGTGAAGAAGATGCTGACGATCTGAGAACCCCAGAGATGGCCGCTCGCCTGACCCAGGTGACTGGCTATGTAAAAACCGTACTTCCTGACGCCACCGATGAGCAGATTCCTGGGTGGATTGACCAGGGTAATGGCGACGTTAGCCCCCGTTATTGGACCCTAGATCCCATCGATGGCACTAAGGGCTTTTTGCGGGGCGATCAGTATGCGGTTGCCCTGGCCATGGTGGAAGATGGTGATATCAAAGTGGGAATCTTGGGCTGTCCTGCCCTGAAACTCGGCGATCGTTCTGGCATTTTGTTTGTGGCCATTCGGGGGGAAGGGGCCATGATGATGAACATGGACGGTAGCAACCCTGAGAAAATTTCCGTTACCTCATCATCAGATACTGAGAACTTCCGCTTTGTCGAAAGTGTGGCCCATGGCGATCAGGAACTCCATTCCCGCATTGCTCAGGCCGCGGGTATTACCACTGACTCTATCCGCATGGACAGCCAGGCTAAATATGGTGCGGTTGCCTCTGGTAATGCGGTGCTATATCTGCGCCTACCCTCTGCTAAGTATCCCGACTATCGTGAGAAGATTTGGGATCATGCCGCTGGGGTATTGGTCATCGAAGAAGCCGGTGGAAAAGTAACTGACATGCATGGTAAAACCCTGGACTTTTCCAAGGAGCCTCGCTTTGTGGATAACCAGGGCGTTATTGTCAGCAATGGTGAAATCCATGACAAGGTGCTGGCGGCACTGGCTGGCTAAGCTTAGTTGATTATCTGCCTAATACAAAAACACCGGGGGCGCAGCATACTGCGCCCCCGGTGTTTTTGTATTCAAAGGCTTTGGTGCTCCCCGATGTTGTGCACTATGGGGAAAAGCTAGGGTGGGATTAGACGGACTGTGCGATCGCAAGTCCTTCTAACACCGACAAACTGACCTGCTGGACGTCAGGTTTAAAGCCGATCCATTGACCCGAAACCTCAGCAAACTGGTCTGGATCACCACTCACATAAAAATCGGTATCTAACTTTGAGCCATTGTTACGCAACCCCAGAATATCCAACTCCTTGGCCATGGCAGACACCAAGGAATTCGCTGGGTTAATGACCGTAATCGACGGCGGTAAAATCTGGTCCATCAGCGGTGCCAGGTGGGGATAGTGGGTGCAGCCGTACACTAGGGTGTCGATGTTGGCTGCCATCAAAGGTTTTAGATAATCCGTGGCCACTGCCCGTGTGTAAGGATCATCAATGCGGCTTTTCTCAATGAGGGGGACAAAATCAGGACAGCCTACCTGCCAAACCTTAGCCGTTGGCGACGCTTCTAAAATAGCTTGCTTATAAGCATTACTCTCGGCCGTGGCGACTGTCGAAATTACGCCAATACGCTTACCCGCTTTTGCCGCTGCCCTGGCCCCCGGCAGAATAATTCCAAGAATGGGCATATCAAACTCGGCACGGACTGTCTCCAACGCCAGTGCCGAACTTGTATTACAGGCCATCACCACCATCTTTACGCCCTGGCCCTGCATCCAGGTAATAATTTCCCGCACAAACTGCACCAGCTCTGTCTTTGAGCGATCGCCGTAGGGTACGCGGGCTGTATCGCCAAAGTAAAGCAGAGATTCAGCAGGAAGATGGGCCACAATCTCCCGTAATACCGTTAATCCTCCAACACCACTGTCAAAAACGCCGATTTTACCTGTTTGTGTGGGCATTTGAAGGAATTTTGTCATAGCTAAGGACGCTTACTGCTTTAGGTATTTTACGCTGCTTAGAGTTTAGTCGGATTTTCCGTTAGATTTTAGTCTCATACAAAACGTTTAAGCAATATTACGTAAGTTCGACTAGGTAGGGGCATAGGTTCAGCCATTGTGATGAATACGGCTCAATATCTAACGCTATAGCAACCGATGACTATATCCGTCGATTGCGTGTCATGTTAGCTTCTGTCAGTTCAGGCGTTCAGAAAGTTCCGTTGTCCTCACGAACCTGGCAGATGCCACAGAGTACGCCTGGATAGCCCATAATATGCGCTCACCCCACCGACAGGCATCAACAGGTTTGACGAATCTGTCTAAGGGGCGAGAAAAAGTTGATACGGCAAAGCTGGGGCCAGGTTCTAGGCCTCAGCGCCAGCTGTGTGCCTGCCGATAGTGCTGTTCTGATATCTAGTTGTGATATCTATTGGATCCTTGTTCCTTTTTTAGTCTGCGGTAGCCTCCGCCATTTCCTGGGTTGCCTCAGCACCACTGGGGTCATTGTCATCATTCTCAAAGACAACCCGCAGCAAGGGTGGCGCTACAAATGTTGTAAAAATAACCATCACAATGATGGCGGCATCTAATGATTCAGATAAGACACCGCTGGCTGCACCTACACCCGCAAATACCAGACCAACCTCTCCTCGCGGAATCATGCCAACACCAATGGCAAGTCGGTTGATACCCTCTTGCCCAAAGACGGTAAACCCGGTGATAACTTTGCCAATGATGGCAACAATGACCAGAAATGAGGCAATGACCAGACCTTCTCGATTAGCTGGGTTCAGCGGATTGAGCACGCTGATGTCAGTGTGGGCACCGACGGTCACAAAAAAGACGGGCACTAGCATGTCCGCAATGGGGCTGATTTGTTCTTCTAGCTCCTTGCGCTTAGTGGTTTCAGCTAAAATCAGTCCGGCTGCAAATGCCCCCAAAATCGCTTCTAGCTGAATGGCCGCTGCAATGTAAGACAGAACAAAGGCAAATACTAGGGAGCTAATCAAAACCTGACCACGGGTTTGCATCTGGTCGACTAGACCGACAAACAGCGGACTGAGCAATCGCCCGAGCAAAATCGAACCGACTAAAAATACGGCTGCGCCAATAATTAGAAAAATAACGTTGGTTATTTCGATCTCACCGGTTTTAGCCAGACTGGCCACCACCGCCAGGACAATAATGCCCAAGACATCGTCAAGAACGGCTGCCCCAATGATTATTTGCCCCTCGCGTGAGCTGAGGGTTTGCAGCTCGGCTAAAACCTTAGCGGTAATACCAATGCTTGTCGCGGTGAGTGCGGCCCCAGCAAATACAGCTGGAATTGTTTCTACACCAAAGAAGGCAATTAGTCCGACGGTGCCTGCTACAAAGGGCACCACCACACCCACAATGGCAACCACGGCTGCCTGTGGGCCAACGCGAATGAGTTCTTTGAGGTCCGATTCTAAGCCAATTTCAAATAGTAGGATGATGACCCCAATCTCAGCGAGGATGGAGACGACCTCACTTTGACTTTTGAATACGGTCAGGAGAGCGTCTGGCTCTAAGTTGGCCGTGAGCTGGACAAAATCCATTAGGAATGAATGGACAGGTTCGGCTCCTTCTGGAAAAACAATCAAGTTGAGGGCCGAGACGCCCACCACCACACCACCGACTAGTTCACCCAAAACAGATGGTAAGTTAACCCGAGCGCAGAGCTCTCCACCAAGCTTAGCTGCCAGGTAAATAACAATCAGGCTAAGCAACACGCTGGCTAAGACCAAGGGCCCCAGTTCAGCTTCATTGACTTCTGCCAGCACAGGTAAACTGCTTCCTATGCCTGACAGCACACCGGTTAGATCGATCATGTGAACCGTAGAAACTAACTCATCCTGTTTACTCTACATGAGTTAGCTCGATGCCATTGGCTCATTACGAGCGGGTTTATCGCTTTCTTTAAAGAAAAAATGTCACCTTGGACGGTTTGCTTCCTAGGCAAACACCCGGTGGTTTAAAGATGGCATCTGCTGACGAACCTGTCCCAACCGTGACGGTGTGATTTCGGCAATGGCCATCCCCACATCCTGACCGGCATCTGCCAGCACAATTCCCCAGGGATCGACAATCATGGCATGGCCATGGGACTGGCGAATACTGTTGTGAAACCCGGTTTGGGCGGGGGCAATCATATAGCAGGTGTTTTCAATGGCGCGTGCTTGCAGCAGCACCTGCCAGTGGTCTTTGCCGGTGTAGGCCGTAAAGGCGGCTGGGACGGTGATCACCTCTGCACCTTGCTGGGATAGATGGCGATACAGCTCTGGGAATCGGACATCGTAGCAAACGGAAATGCCCAGGATACCTAGGTCATTGGTCTTGCAAACTGACGGGAGTTCTTCGCCTGAGGTGACGGTGGCAGACTCTTGGTAGGTGTTGCCATCGGGCAGGTTGACATCAAATAGATGCACCTTTTCGTAGCGCAGCAGCACGTTGCCATTGGGATCGACTAATAATGCTGTGTTGTAGACCCGACCATCCTTGGTTGGCACCGGGTAACCACCGCCCAAGAGGGTGACCTGGTAGCGTTGGGCCATGGTCTTGAGAAATTGTTCACTGGCAGCACAAATATCAGCGGATTGAGCTACCTTTCCGGACTCGTCCCCTAGAAAAGAAAAGTTTTCGGGCAGGGTAATATACTCGGCTCCGCGACGAACTGCTAGATCGATCAACTCTTCTGCCTGGGTGAGATTTTTCCCCAAGTCAGGCACGCTGGTCATCTGCAATGCTGCAGCCAGATAGGATTTCATGTGGGCACTTGCTAGTGAATTGGCCTTGGCCCTATATTCTACGGGGCAGGTTGGCTCCTTGGAAAGCGCCCCTTGTCTGATGACTACACTTCTAGGATGGCCAGCTGCCAGACCTGATAGCCTAGGCGGTTAAGGTGTAACCCATCGGTGGTGAGTTCTTGGCGCAGGTTGCCGGTGTCGTTGCTAAAGCTGGGGTGTAAATCTAAATAATCTAGGCGGTGGTAGTCGGTGAGTTGGGCGATTTGGGTGTTGAGTGCCCGCACTCGCTGGCTGGGAATGTTTTCCCACCGGGTTGGCAAAATGGAATGGACAACGACGCGGGCCGTGGGATGCTGCTGTCTCAATCTGGCCATAATCTGATGGAGATTGGTCAAGATTTCTCGGTCGCTGGCTCCATTTTTTAGGTCGTTGACACCGGCCATGAGGTGGATGGTGTCGGGGTTAGTGTTGGCAAAGGCAGACAGCCGTTGCAAAATACCGCCGGTGGTATCACCGGAAATGCCTTGATTAAGCCAGAAGCGATCGCGGGGCAGCATTTCTGGTGGCAGCCACATGCTGAGGGAATCGCCCACAACGACGGTCAGGCGATTGGTGCCTTGGCCAGCTGCGATCGCATTTGCTTCCCGCTTCAATAATCCCTGCCATTCCCCATAGGTGGGCTGATAGGTTGCCTTGGCCCACTGACCATGAAAACTATCCGGCGACACCCGAGTATATAGTGAGCCAGACTGCAGAGCGGCCCAACGCTGCTCAAATAGCTGGGGACCGCTGACCGGTTTTGGTCCAGACACGGCCACCGGTTGGCGACGGGCCACTTCCAGGGCGCGGGGCGTTGTTGCATAGGCCGTTGGTTCGGGGCGACGGGCCGTTTGCTGTAGGTGTAAGAGTTTCTGTCGTCGAGCCGCGACTTCCCTAGAAAACTCGGGTGTCAGGTCCATCGTCCCCTGCACCGCTGGTGCTGGTACTGACTGCTCAATCTGACTGGCCGCATCTACGGCAGCTTTTGCCATCGGTGCAATGTCAAGGTCCGGATTTGGACCATTGAGTGGTTCTGGAGCCGTTAGCTGCGCCATCAACATCAATAAATCTGACATAGGCCCGAATTTCCCTCTTGCATGGAGAACACGATTCAAATAAATAAAACGCCCATGCCATGAAAAATCAGGATGAAATCGGTGAAGGTCTTAATATATCAAAAACTGTAAAGACCTTAGGGAATGGCAAAACCGCTTGGCAGCCTGTCCACGGCTTTGGTCCACCATTCCCTAAATTACCCCTTGACAGCATCCACCCAAATTAACGATGATTACACTCTGTGCAAAAAATCTGCTCGGATCAGGTCTGAAGCAACTATTGCTACCTGTACGGCAAGGGAGAATCAATGGCATACGCAATTATTGAAGCGAGTGGCACTCAGCTTAAAGTAGAGCCCGGTCGCTTTTATGACATTAATCGTCTGGCAGTGGATGAAGACGCCAGCGTTACAATTGATAAGGTTCTATTGGTCAATGACGGAGACGACACTAGCATTGGGCAACCCCTTGTCGATGGTGCCAGTGTGACCGGTACCGTGGTCCGTCACCTACGCGGTAAAAAGGTCATCGTCTATAAGATGAAGCCTAAGAAAAAGACCCGTAAGAAGCGTGGCCATCGCCAGGAGCTAACCCGCTTAATGATTGATTCAATCAGCGTTGGTGGCAAGACAATCACTGCGGATGACGCTCCAGCCGCTAGCGAAGAAGAATAGGGACGTTTTTTAAGTTCAGCCGTTTATACTGAAGCAAGCACGGAGATTTAAGTAATGGCTCATAAGAAAGGTACAGGTAGTACGCGGAACGGTCGCGACTCTAATTCAAAACGCTTAGGTGTTAAGAAGTACGGTGGTCAAGTTGTAACTACAGGCAACATCATCATTCGCCAGCGTGGCACCAAGTATCATGCCGGAGAGAACGTAGGTCGCGGTGGTGACGACACTCTATTTGCCTTGGCAGATGGTGTTGTCACATTTGAGCGTAAAGGTAAGAACCGTAAGAAAGTAAGCGTCTATCCAGCAACAGCTTAGGCTTGGCTAGCTCAGACGTCGCTTTTTAGCGTTTTATCCCCTATTTTGATAATTGAAAACGCCTTGGTCATATGGCCAGGGTGTTTTTTATTGCCGTTGCTGATTTAGAGGATGAACCCATCGGTTAGATAGTCCATAGGGCAATATCTTGCAGATAAAATCATCCCGAAGATCGGCAACGCCTTTTTATTAGCTAGAAACAAAACTAGCTAGAAACCAGCCAAAAAAGGCTTATAACTAGCGTCCATTAGCGCATTGGTGCGTTGTCTCATTGGTTCTTGAACTTAACTACCTTAACGCTTTCAGGAACGATGAATTGTCCTAGCCAACGAGACCAACGCTATCTATCGAAGTTTAGAACTTCAACAATAATAGGTGTTTTTTAAGAGTACCCCGGGGGGTGATGGCGCTGATTAACCGAGGTTGCAAGATATAAATGTGCTGGATAACAAAAGCAATTTTGAGTCTTATAAAAACTCATCATTGTGTTAGTAATTCGGCTAAAAAACATATGAGGTTAAAACAATGATTGCTCAACCTACTAAGCAATTTTCTGACACTGAGACCTATTCTAAGAATATTCTAGGTCCTGCTTTTTTCTCCATGAGTGCTTTGACTATCACCAGCGCCGGTGATGAGTCCAAGGATGATTTTATCGTTGCTCCTGCTAATTCGCCCTACATTGTCGCTGACAATGAAGAGTTTACCGTTAGCTTAAAAGTTGAGTTTAATAAGAGCCCTCTGACATCCCTACTGATGTGTCTAGGCACTGAAATACACGTTCGCTTTGCGTTTGAAGGTATTGGCGGTGCCGCTTCTGAAGAAGATGTGGAAGTCGTGATGACGACTGTCAAAGATACCTATGAGTATGTGTTGGAGTGGACAGGAACTGCTCAGCTTGCCCAGCTAACTCCTGGTCTATACGGTGTTGCTGCGGTTGCCCAGGTGGGTCCTGTTAAGCATGAATGCAGTCAGCCCATCATCGGCTATGGCTATCTGGCTGGCAAACTTCTGCAGGTCTACCCTGTTTAAGTCTTGACTCACCACTGTTTTTAACAGTGGTCAATAATCCATGGCGTTTAAGCTGGTGAACTCAGTTCACCAGCTTTTTTTAATTTCACAGTCAGCAGTTTGCGATGGGGGCCAATCCTTCTAAAACAAGTTAGGTCACCATCTGTTCCACGCCCTATGGCTGAGTGTGCTGCATGGCTAGCTGGGAACCTTGAGAAAGATGTTTGTAAGAGAAAAAAATAGGGACGTATACTGCACAACAATCAACCGTCCTTGGATTTTTTCAAGAGTTAGCCATGGCTTCCCAGTGTCTTTTTTATCCGTTACGTAGTGTGATTCGTTGTGTGGCTAAAGCCCATTTGACGGTTACGCCTGAAGCCTATGAGGCAGACCTGGTGTGGGATGAAGCACTGTTTACTGAATTGACCACTACGTTTTTGCAGCCATCTGTTCAACCCCTATTGGCTTCGGCCTATGGGTCTCGTGATGAGGCGGAGGTGGTGGAAGGACAGTTGGCTAAATCATTGGTTAATACTTACCGACAGATCATACGGCAGCGACAAGATACACGGGTGCAGCAGCTAAATGCTCTCCTGTAGAGCCTGACTAAAGGCCAGGTGTATGGCTTTAGACCGTGACCAGATGATCGCGAATGCCGTCATATTCGCGGCGGAGAAACTTGAACGCCTCTCGCTCTATTTGACGAGCCCGCTCACGGCTGACGTTGAGTCGCTCTCCAATTTGGGCAAAGGTCATTTTCTTGCCATCTTTAAGCCCAAAATGCAAAGAGATAACGGTTTGCTGTTGTTGAGTCAGGGCCCCAATCATATCGGCGACATCTGAGGACAGCAGGCTCTGGGCAGTATAGTCTTCTGGTAGGGGGCCTTCATCTTCTAAGAGGCTGCCCAACTCCACGTCTTGGTTATCTCCCATGCGCAGGTCTAACGAGAGTGGCTGTCGTATGTAGCCAAGACAATCGCGCACTTTTTCAGGAGATAAATTTAGCTCTTGGGCTATTTCTTGATGGGTGGCAGACCGCCCTAGCTGCTGGGCTAGCTGGCGCTGGGTTTTCTTGATTTTGTTGAGTTTTTCATGGATGTGAATGGGCAGGCGCACAGTGCGGCTTTTTTCTGCGATCGCACGGGTCATGGCCTGTCGAATCCACCAATAGGCATAGGTAGAGAAGCGATACCCTTTAGCCGGGTCAAATTTCTCCACCCCACGCTGGAGTCCAATCGTCCCTTCTTGGATCAGATCCAATATCTCAACATTACGCTTGAGATACTTTTTAGCAACGGATACAACCAGCCGCAGATTAGCTTTGACCATCAGGTTCTTAGCCCTTTGCCCTTCCTTTAGCGCTAACCCAAGGGCTTCAGTCGTTATACCTGCCGCCTGTGCCCACTCATCTAAAGTTGGCTCACACGGTGAAGCTTCTACAAGGTCGGCTTTGAGTGCTTCCAGCTTCATTAGAGCCTGGACTGATTTCCCATAGGTTACCTCCTGCTCTTGGGTGAGCATGGGGACACGGCCAATCTCTTTTAAATATGTACGGACTAAATCTGTATCAGTTTGGGCATTACTCATGTTTCACATGCCGTTTTGTAAAGTACTCAAAGAATTTGACCCTAAAACCTAGCTAAAGCTTTGACTTAAATGCTCGCAACGTCATGTGGAGAGGTCTGAGCTAGCGCCTGTATAGCCTAAGTTCTATGTAAACTAATGTAAATAATTCTCAGAATTGAACCTAGGGTGGAATGCCGTAATTTCATCCTATGGTTTGCCGAACCCATGGATAGATAGGTAGAAATAAATGTGTGTACGGGTTTCCCCCCTCCCTAAGTCAGGCTTGGGTAAATTAGGATTTCCAATATTGATGTTTACATAAATTAATGAATTGAGCAGCTGCGACAACGCCTTAGAGGAAATCTAAATTTCGACACCCTTCTTATTAGATTTGCCCACTAGCTTGATTCGTTAGTTTTATCCATTCGATCTCTCAAAGGGGATGCGACAAAAGTTCGCACTTCACATCCATACCCTTTGCAGGTAACCCCCACATCTGACACATTCCCATCATTTCCTAGCCCACTGAGCACTCTGTACTATGTTTGAGCTTTTCAACGACCAGGCAGTCGCGGCCATTATGACCGCCCAACAACAAGCCAGCCAGTTCAGCCAACATTATGTTGGTACTGAGCTAATCTTGGTAGGAATAATCAACCAGGAGGACCGTCTTACTGCTCCTGTGCTCAAGGAGGCTGGCATAACGCAGCAAGCGGTTCAATCGGCGGTTGAGACTATTCTCAAAGCCGATGGTCAACGCCCAGCGACTGAAATTCCCTTTACTCCCGGTGCTAAGCAGCTGCTAGAGCAGTCAGTTGAGGAAGCTCAACAGCTAGGCCAGAACTATATTGGTCCAGAGCATCTGCTCTTAGCGGTCACCAGTCACCCCGACAGTGCTGCTGCCAAGGTTTTGCAAATGTTGGCTGTCGATTTGATCAAGCTTCGCATCGCCATCATCCGAGCCGTGGGTGAACGGCTACCTGTACCGGCCGGGGACACTAAGATGTCACCTGACAGAACCATTGGTAAGGCGTTAGAAGAATTCGCCACCGATCTGACTCAGCTGGCCAGTGACGGCAAAATTGACCCGGTTGTTGGTCGCGACCAAGAGATTGAACGTGTGATTCAAATTCTCGGTCGCCGTCGCAAAAACAATCCCGTACTCATTGGTGAACCTGGTGTTGGTATAACCGCCATCGGCGAGGGGCTGGCCCAGCGCATTGCTACTCAAACTGTGCCAGAACATTTATTTAATCAGCGTGTGCTGAGCCTGGATCTTAATGCTGTGGTGGCAGGGGCTCGATTTCGCGGTGAGTTTGAAGAGCGACTGAAGCAAATCTTGGCAGACGTCAATCAGGCTGGCAACATTATTCTGCTAATTGATGAAGTCCATACCCTAGTTGGTGCTGGGGGCATGGCTGGGGGCATGGATGCGGCCAACCTGCTCAAGCCTGCCCTAGCACGGGGTGAACTACAGTGCATTGGTGCCACCACCCTTGATGAGTACCGTCAACACATTGAAAAAGATGCCGCATTAGAACGGCGTTTTCAGCCCGTGTTGGTCAATGAACCCAGTGTCGAAGAGACTATCGAGATTTTGCACGGTGTGCGGACTAGCTATGAACAACACCACAACCTAACCATTTCTGATGAGGCCTTGGCTGCTGCTGCCAAGCTAGCGGATCGCTACATTGCAGACCGATATTTGCCAGATAAAGCCATTGATTTAATTGATGAGGCTGGTTCCTGTGTGCATTTACGCCACACTCAAACCTCCCTGGCCAAAGAACTCAAGCAGTCTCTCCGTCAAATTACCTGGGATAAAGGTGCAGCGGTAAAAGCTCAGGACTTTGATCGAGCCACTCAGCTGCGCGATCAAGAAATTGCCATGGAGGCAAAACTTGATGAGTTTAATAGTCACCGGACCACCGCCAGCCAGCCGGTCGTGGGAGTGGATGACATTGCCCAGGTAGTGGCCTTATGGACGGGGATTCCAGCCCATCAGATCACTAAATCTGAGTCTGCCATGCTAATGAAGCTGGAGGACACCCTACACCAGCGCATCATTGGCCAAGACACTGCGGTGAACGCGGTAGCTAAAGCGATTCGACGGGCAAGGGTCGGGTTGAGAGGTGCTCAGCGACCCATTGCTAGCTTTATTTTCTGTGGTCCGACGGGGGTGGGTAAAACGGAACTAACTAAAGCCTTAGCGGATACGGTGTTTGGCACCGAAGATGCCATTATTCGCCTAGACATGTCGGAATATATGGAGCCCCAGTCGGTTTCTAAGATGATTGGGTCGCCTCCGGGCTATGTGGGGTACGGCGATGGCGGTCAGCTAACCGAAGCTGTGCGACGTAAACCCTATACGGTTGTGCTATTTGATGAAATTGAGAAGGCTCACCCAGATGTATTTAATCTGCTGTTGCAGCTGTTAGAGGATGGCCGCTTAACCGATTCCCAAGGTCGGGTGGTGAACTTTAACGACACCCTGATCATTATGACGTCCAATATTGGCTCTCGGGTGATTGAAAAACAGGGCAGCGGTATTGGCTTTGAAATGGTGGATGAAGATGCCACCACGGCCAAATATCATCGCATTCGTGACCAGGTCAATGATGCGCTAAAGCAATCGTTTCGACCTGAATTTCTCAACCGTTTGGATGAAATTGTTGTATTTCATCAGCTTGCCCGTAACGAGGTCAAACAGATTGCTGAAATTTTGCTGCAGGATGTGTGTGGTCGTTTGACTGACCAAGGAATCAAGATCGATGTAACCGAGGCTGTGAAAGAGAAGCTAGTTGTAGAAGGCTACGATCCTAGCTATGGTGCTCGCCCTTTAAGGAGAGCGATTACGCGTTTAGTCGAAGATAGTTTGGCCGAAGCTCTGCTGGCCGGTCAAATTCGAGCTGGAGAAACGGCTGTTCTAGATGTGGATGAGGATGGTCGTGTGATCGTGCAACCGCAGCGAGTGCATGTTTTAGCGGGGGTAGCTAACTCTTAGCGGCTTGGGGGGCGGCAGTACAGGTGGTTTTTAGCTGGGGGTGCAATAGGACGCGTGGCCGCATGGCACCCTAAAGGGCCTATGCACAGCTGAGCACGGTTGTAGGTCAGGATAAATGTTGCGTTCTATCCCTGAATCATGTCGAGAATTAAACCCCGTTTGCTCTTGAGGTAGGATTGCATCGCGTTTTGCTCATCTGCACTTAAGCAAACCCTTGCCTGTATCTGCTCGAGAATGTGGGTAACAAAAAAAGCTTCAGGAATTTTGGCAATATTCTCTGGCGGATTTTCTAGGACCACAGACCAAAGTAACCGTAGCTTTGAAGCATCCATACTGTTTGCTCTGTTGTAGGAACATTCTATTTCTTCAGAAAATTAAAGCTACCTTTGTTCTTAAGTCATTTTTAAGATTTTCTTTAGATTTATTGTACCTCAGTTTTTGGTGCCGTGTTTTTGGCTGCGCTATGTGGCCCAGCTGTGGGGCTCAAAGCTCCGTATCGAAACAGTTTTAACGACGATACCCAGCTTCCTCATAAGCTGTGGCGGGTTTGGGTGAAGCAATAAACTCCTAACGGTCGCTCCACCACTCTTAACGTTTTCAGGGGTTATGTGCTGTCTGACCTATGGGTGACATGCTATGTGGTGAGGTTTGGATGATTGGGTAGTGACGTATACAAAGAATTTTTGTTTTGCATTTCTTTGGATATGTCAATTGTTATGAAACATAAATTGCTTTTTATTTAAGTTTCGTTACAATTAGCGTATCCCACCTCACTCCAGCATTCTTTGCTGACAAACTGATGCCTAACACGTTTTTTCCGGTCCCAAAGCCGCTCAAGTCTGTTTCGACTGTTTTTGAACTTAAGGATCGTCTTGATTGGGGTGAGCCTGCCCTAACGATTATTGATGTTAGAGAGCGGAGCCTTTTTAATGAAAGCCGTATTTCAGGCTCTATCTCCATGCCCATGGATGAGCTAGTTGCTCGCGCTTCTGTCAGCCTTGAAAGCGAGCGCGATATCTATGTTTATGGGGGTACTAATGATGCTACGGCTAGTGCTGCTACTAAGCTGCGTGAGGCCGGGTATGAAAATGTTGCTGAGCTGACCGGTGGTTTGGGTGCCTGGCAGGCGGCTTCTGGTGCAACTGAAGGGAGGCTGGTTGTTGCTTAGGTTCTATTAGAGTCTGAGTTTTGCAATCGTCTTTCCAGCATTTGTAACATGCGATTGAGAGAGCCTTGATGTATGGGGCTCTCTCAGCTTTTTGGTAAGTCGATATTCAGTGTCGACAGTCAGTTAAGCTCAGTGTCTTAAATTATTAATTAAGCTACCCATGATAAAAAGTCTTATTGCGCCTGTTGTTGCCTTGCTGGTTGTAGTTGGTGGTCTAGGTTTTTTAGGAACTAACTACGAAGTCTTGGCTAAGGAGAGTGAGGCCGATCAGGTCTACTTTCTAAAGCCTGTGCCTGAAGCCAGTATGGTTGTGGTCGAGCCTAACTATGGGAAGTTTTATCATCCAAATCCAGAGATTCAAGGAGATTCGTCTGGAGAGTTTTTGTATGATTCTTTGGATGGTCTGGCCCATACCTATGACATTAAGCGTACTGAAATGGTCAGGTTTGAGCGCAAAGGCGAGATGATTCCTAACTTGTATGTCTTTGTTGATGCTCCCAATGATGCCTCTATGGCTGAAATGCTGCGTGACAATCAGGACGAAATTGCTGAAAATTTTGAACTGTAGATTTTGTTATGCAGGCGGCTGAGGTTGAATTGATCAAGGAGATTATTGGCTGCTGAGTAAAAAGGCACGTTGCTCTGTTAAACGTGCCGTCGGTCAGCGTCAGGCAGATAAAACTATTTTGAGCAACGTCAATTATTTAACTAGCTGTTTCCAGTATTGGGGGCGGCTGTTTTTTGTGGGTGTTGATCTTGGTGCGTTTGCGACGATAGATGAGGGCATAGGCTGCCGGGACAAAGTAGAGGGCCATAACGGAAGAACCGGTAATGCCACCTGCGATCGCAATTGCCAACGGACGCCAAAACGGCCCCCCACTAATCAATAGGGGCACAAACCCAGCAATGGTCGTAATGGTGGTGGTGATGACATGACGCGTGGCCTTGATGACTACGTCAACCATCGCCTTGCGGTCGCCGTGTTTAGCTTCGCTATGTTCATTTAGAGCCGACAACACAATCACCGTGTCATTAATGGCAATGCCCACCAGGCCCATGCTGCCCACTATGGCCATAAAGAACTTAACTGCTCCAATTAACTTGAGAGTGTACAGGGCCATACCGACGGAGACCACTCCCACCATGGCAACAATGCCCGCCTGTCGAAATGACCCTAGGGAGAGCACCAGGGCAATTACCATGACGAGCGCCAGCAGCGGCACATAGAGCACCAAATTTCCCTGGGCCTGGCTTTGTTCTGCCTGTTCGCCGCCATATTCCAACCAATAGCCAGGGGGTAGCTCAAAGTTAGCCTCCGCCAATTTTTGCTCAAACGCCTGCTGCACCGTCGAGGGGAGGACACCCGCCTGAATAAATCCCTGCACAATATTCACCCGCTGTTCGTTACGGCGGGCAATTTTGGCCAGCTCTGGCACCAGGCTAAACTCTCCTAAGGTATCGGTAGAGGCCCGATCCGTGGCTCCCCGCAAATCTAGGGAGGCAATTTGGCTGAGGTCCGCCCGATCGCTGTTGGTTAACCGTACCCGCACGGGGAGATTTTCTGTGGCTTCTAAAATAGATCCGCCGACGCTACCCTCCAGATAAGCCTCTAACTGTTGGGCAATGGCGGTGTTGTTGAGGCCAGTTTGTTGGGCCTGTTCTTCATCCACCGTTAGCCCTAGCTTTGGCAGTGCTTCGGTGAGGTCGTCTCGAACATAGACCACATCTGGCACCGCCGTGAGAATCTGTCGGGCCTGGATGCCCAGACTGCGCAGTTCTGCAATGTTGGGCCCATAAATACGTAGCTCAATGGGGGCATCAAAGGGCGGTCCCTGCTGTAGCTGACGCACTAGTATGCGAGCCGATGGCAGGGCATCATCTAGCTGTGCTTGGAGGTCTTGGATAATTGGCTCCACCTTGCGGTCGGTGTTGAGCTGTACCAGGGCCTGGGCGTATTGGGCCTGGTTGCGCCGGTTACCGGTGAAGTTGTAGTAAAACTTGGGGGCACTCTCGCCCACAAACCAGTGCACGTCGTCAACAGTGGGGTTTTCCAGCATGACCTGGCGCGCCTGAAGCATCTGTCCTTGGGTCTGGGCGATGGCGGTTTGGGGGGCAAACTCCACTTCTACCTGGACCTGGTCGCGGGACACCGATGGGAAAAACTGCTGGTCGAGGGTTTGGGCAGCGATAAAGCCAATCAGTGGGACGCTAAAGGTGAGTGCGATCGCAAACAGCGGCCATCTCATTGTCCACTGTAGGGTCCGGCGATAGGGCCTAGCCAGATGGGGTGACGAAAACCCATCGGCCCACCAGCTGCCAGAACGCACCAAAAATCTCTGGAGTGATTTAATCGGCCCGGCTGAGTTTGAAGTTTGAATCGTCTCAGGCCGACTGTTACCCAACAACCGCCCAGCCAGGGCAGCAATCACCGTCAGCGACAGGGCCAACGACGAAATTAGAGCCACAATCACCCCTAGGGCAATGGTCCCCACAAACTCCCCCGCCGCCCCCGGCAACAGATAAATCGGTAAGAACGTCATCACCGTCGTGATTGTTGATGCAAACAGCGGCACCTTCAAATAGTCCACCGTTTTTGCTACCGCATCGATTGGTCTGTGGCCATGCTGCAGCTCCATCTGGATTTCATCTACCGCAATAATGGCGTTATCAATCAGCAGCCCCAGGGCAATAATCAGCCCCGTTACCGACATCTGGTGAATGGGAACCCCAAACACCGTCATCCAGCCAAACACCGCCATAGTGGTAATCGGCAATGCTGTCCCCACTACCAGGGCCGAGCGCCAGCCCATGGTCACCAGGGTAACCGCCACCACCAGCAGCGCTCCCACCACCAGGTTCCCCAACAGCGTCCCAATCCGGTTTTCCACATAGGTGCTTTGGTCAAACACCATATCTAGACTGATACCCTGGGGAAGCTGGGCCTCAAAATCAGCCAAGACCTGACGGACATCCTCAGCCCAGTAGTCGATTCGTCGGCCCGATTCCATCATCGCCCCGGCCACAATGGCTGGCTTGCCGCTAACCAGGGCCAAATCCGTCAGCGGTTGCTGCACGCCGCGAGAGACCTGGGCAATGTCACTCAACCGGGTAAACTGCCCCCCCTCAGTTTGAATCGCAATCTGACGAATCTGTTCTAAGGTTTCTAACTCTCCTTGCACTTCAATTGCCAGAGTTTGCTCGCTACTCCGCAGCTGACCTGCCGTTACCTTGGCATCGCTGGTTTGAATACGATTGGCCAACTCTTGGGTCGACAGCCCCACCGCTGTCAAATTGGCCGCATCCACCTCCACCACAATCTCTTCAGCCGGGTCGCCAAACAGCTCTACTTCTTCTGTTCCTGCCGTACCCCGCAGCCTTAGGGCCAGTTCTTCACCATAGCGTCGCAAAATGGCATAGTTAGGCTCCGTAGGCAGCTGCCAAGTCAGGGACGCAATTAGCGTATAGGCCTTAACATCAGCCTCATCCAGCTCCGGTTCGCTGGTGCCAGCCGGTAAGCTAGCAGCGGCATCATCCAGCTCATCACGCACCTTAGACCAAACAGGCTGAGCATCAATAATCGACTCATTTAGCTCCACCGTAATACTCGAAAACCCCACCCGAGAGTCAGAAGACAGCAGCACAATCTCATCAAGTTCCGACAGCTCTGCTTCAATCACCTCGGTTACCAGGGCCTCCACCCGTTCAGCATTGGCCCCCGGATAGGCCGTCTGCACCACCGCCACCCGCGACACCAGCTCAGGGTCTTCTTGGCGAGGCAACGATTGGAATGACACAAAGCCCCACACCACAATCATCACAATGGTGAGGACCAGGAGCCGAATATTGCGATAAAACGGTTTAACCATTGGGAAAATCTCTTAGAAATACGGATTAAACAAAAGGCGTTACTGATTCTCGGAGGGTTAACCCATCCCGGTGCCGTTGCCAGGAGAAGATAATGTTTTGGTTTGTCGATTGAGCTGGGCCATTAATTAGCGGTATTGGATACGGTCTCCACCGGGCTGACCAACTGACCGGGCACCAGCCGATGGGGACCGCTAGCAACAACTTGATCCTGGGGCCGTAAGGTGCCCCGCACCAAAACCCGCTCAGCCTCCTGATGTAAAATTTCCACAGACTGGGGCTGTACGGTGTAGCTGTCGCCCTCAGCATTTTCGACCAACACATAACAGGTCCACAGGCCCCGAATTCCCTGAGTCAACGCTGCTGTGGGTAGCCAAATGCCCTCCGTCGGAATCGACTCTTGCAAATTTACCCGTACCGTTTGCCCAGAACTTGCCTCGCTAGCCGCTGCCGACTCAAGTGTTAACACGACGGTTTGGGTCCGGGTTTGGGCCTCCACCTCTGGCAAAATTGCCGACACCGTAGCTGCATAGGGCCGACTCCCCAAAAATACGGTTTTCTCTTCACCAATCCTTACTTGATCAATCACCCCCACCGGCATGCCCACCCGGGCCTCAGGGGTGGCATCCTCCAGCAGCCGCAGCACCGATTGCCCAGCCCCAACCACGGTGCCCTCATCCACCTGCTTTGCAGAAATTACTCCGCTAAAGGGAGCCCGGAGGGTACTTTTCGCCACGGTGATATCCAGGTCAGCTATACCCGCATCAAGCTGTCGCACCAGAGCCTGCTGGGCCATCCCCTGCTCGGGGCGAGTGCCATTTTGCAGTTCTTCTAGCTGGCTGCGAGACTGGTCTAGCCGTGCTTGCAAAGACCCCTCACCAAACGAAAATTCATCCAATTCTTCACGGGAAATAGCCCCTTGGGTGTAGAGCGATTCTCGCCGGGTGCGCTGCACCTGCTGCAGCCGTAGCTGCTCCTCCAAATCTCTCACCGCCGCTGCTGCCGCTGCAATATCCTCAGACCGGGCTCCCGCCTGCAGCTCCAGCAGTTGGGCATGGGCCCGTGCCTTTTCCGCCACCAGCTGCTGACGCTGGGTTTGCAAATTTCGAATATCCAACCGTGCCAGGGGCGCTCCCATTTCCACCACATTCCCTTCGGTCACCAGTACGTCCACCAGCTGACCGCTGCGCTCAAACCCTAACTCGCTTGCCCGCAGCGATGCGATTTCGCCAGTGTAGGTGCGGGATACGGAATAGCTACTGACGGTTGATACCGTCAGTGTTTCCACAGGTAACACCCGTTCTGCTTGTGTTGCAGGCACCTCAGCTGAGCTAGCCATGTGCTGCTTAGCTCGGGGAACCCCAACAACAAGCAATCCCATGGCACCTAAACCAATTAGGGCCAAGCGTTGACGTGAGGTGCCGAAAATTGTAGATAGGGCAGGTGATTTTGAAATCATGGTGCTAATAATCCATCAGAGAAATAGGCAGGCAAGTGCCATCAGCACCTCTTCAACTGTGCTCAAGGGGCCTTGGCATTAGAACCTGGTTTCATTCAAACGTATGTTTGATATTATTAAAACGTACGTTTTAATAATTGGCAACTAGAGAATGAGCCCCTTCTGCTGGCGGCTAAATCTAGAGCGCTATACCCTACTGGTCGCTTATGATGACTTAGATGCCGAACTGGTTAATACCCTGTCAGCTTGGCCGTTTAATGTTCGGAGCATAGATTACCTGAATGGCGAGTGCAGCGTCCGCTGATACAAAAGAGCAACTCCTCAATGTGGCTGAGCAGCTGATTGCGGAGCGTGGCTATGCGGGGACAACGGTACGTGCGATCGCAACCCAAGCCAAGGCAAACCTGGCCGCCGTTAACTACCACTTTGGTTCAAAAGAAGAACTATTTCGGGCCATCTTTTCTCGCATCGCTAGGCCAATTGTTGTTGATCAGCTAGCCATGCTAGAAAAACTACAACAAAAAGAATCTCCTCCCTCAGTAGAAGAAATTCTGACTGCCTTTCTTAAACCCTGCTTTCAAAAGATTGTTCAAGACGAATCGTTTCGCACTGTGCGGGCTCAGTTTATGGGCCGCTGCTGGAGTGAGCCAGAACCGTTGCAAAACATAGCCAGCGGAGAGTTTATGGAGAGCCGTCTGGCGTTTCTAGAGATTTTACAGCAGGTGATTCCCGACTGTTCACGACGAGAGCTGAACTGGAAATTAGATTTGGTGATTGCCACCTTGATTCGTGTACAAAACGAGGCAGGTAAACCAGGTTCACTATTAAAAAGCAGTCAGCCAGAAGATGTTGACTATGCGGTTCAATATTTAGTGCGATTTTTGACCCCTGGGATGTCAGTATGAGTCTAATTTTTCCCAGGGTGCGAGTTAGTCATGACCTTTTGTAAATTACCTAGGATAAACGGCCGCTTTTGTTTGGCAATTTTTGCTGCTTTCAGCGATCATAGTTTTATAAGAGTGGGCGCTTAGCGGAAACCATGCAATCACCTGTTGTCACAGACCTTTTAGCTGACTTTCTTGGTCAGCCTAATATTGAAGCTTCACCAGCCTGGGAGTTTATCAACGGTCGAGCTCAGCAAAAAGTTATGCCAACGCTGTTTCACTCTCGTCTGCAACGTAATCTGGTAAATGCGATTAATGCTCAAACAGATGTTTATGAGGCGATTCAAGAATTACGGTGTGTTGTTCCTCCGTTTTCGCCAGTTCCAGATGTTGCTGTTGTCGCGATTCATCGTTTTTCTGATGAGGATGGTCCACTCCAAGGACCGCCGGATTGGTTGATTGAAATTCGATCTCCCGACCAAAGTACTCTAGACCTACAAAATAAGATTTTGCACTGTTTGGGGAATGGTACTCAGCTTGCCTGGTTAATTGACATTCAACGTCAGCAAGTCTGGGTTTGGGAGGAGCACGAACTACCGATGATTTATGCAGGCACTGACAAGCTGCCCACTCTTGGCGATATCTCAAGCTTTACGGTAGAAGGAGTCATAGCCATGACTAAGCAGCGATAAGTTATGAATTGCGTTTAGCTTTGATATCTTTAATTGCTGTTTTGATAGCCGTTTCTACATTGAGCCAGGCTTCATCGCGGTTAGACCAGGCGGTAACAGGTTTGCCGTTGGTGGGAAATGCTTGCAGCTTACGAAAGGGAGTACCACTCCAGTCGGTAGGGCGCAGGATGATAGGGATAACTTGAGCTTTTCCAGCTTCGTGCTGGGCCATGGCTTGTTCCAGTTCGTTTTTGTAGCAATAGTCTGAGGCGATAAAGTCAGCGCTGATTAACAACAGAATAATATCAGCTTGGTTTAAGTTGTCATCAATTTCATCGGCCCACTCTTCTCCAGCAATGATGCGGCGGTCGTGCCATGGTTGAATCAGCCCCTGACGCTGCAACAACTTTAAGTGGGTTTCTAGTTCATCACGTAGCAGCTCATCTTTATGGGCATAGCTGTAGAACAGCCGTAGCGACTGGTCATATGGTCTAAATACTCCTTTAGTTGAGCGAGTGTTGTCTAGATCAACACCGTTAAGGAGTTCTCTCACATCCAGTTTGATTAGACCACTCCCAGTAAAAATATCAAATTTAGTTTGGCCTTCTTTTTCACGGATACATAGCTCTTTGTAGCTTACTGAAACAGCAGGGTGTTTTGGGACCGGCACTTTTTCTTGCGGTTCCATCTTAAAGTTGCTGTGGATGCGCTGAAAGTCAAAACGGATAATGCCGAGCAGTCGCCGACGGCTTGTGGCTGAACCTTTGACACTGACGGTTACGCAGCGATCTTGAGGATCGGCTTTGACCAGGGCCTGATTGCCCTCAAAATTGAGGATGACACCGGTACGCCAGCGGAGCTGGTGGTCGCTCAGCACATGGGTGCGGACAATAAAGCGGGGCAGTAAGCCCTCTGGCAAAATGGGGTACTCATAGCGAAAGTTGAGACATTCAGCCAGGTCAAACTCTGAGGCGGCGGCTGGCTGTTGTTTATCCAGCAGGTCCGGAATCAGGTAGCGCTTTTCATCATCTTGAAAGGGAAAGCACAGCTCAAATTTACGCATGAGGCCCAATAGAAAATCGTGCCGTTCCGTAGGGTAATTATTGTCATTTAGGAGTTCATTGAGCCATTTGATTTCCAGCTCGCCATTGGTTTCGGCCAGCCTGTGGGCGTTGAGCAATGTGTAAATACCGTTGGTGACCCAGTCAGGGTTGAGTACGTGGGTATCACGCAGACGGTTATCATCTTTATAATTTAGGGCGATACCCAGGCTGTGGAGATGAACTGCGAGATAGTTTTGAGCCTGGCGCTCAGGTTCGCCATCTTCTTCACAGATATCTCGATATTTTTCAAAAGAGATATAGTTTTTAGACATTGTGGATAGCCGATTTTTGATCTTGGTCCAGCTGGCGGGAAAGGGATCGCGCAGATGTTCTAAACGGTCGGTTTCTCGTTCGATGACTGTGCGCAGTGTGTCAAGGCCAACTTCAGTTTCGCAATCGGTTTGGATAAAGTCGCGAATATTTGGAAACTTTTGCTGTAGTGCTAGGCGGTTAACATCAAAGGGCTGTTCTTTTATCTTATTGAGCACAATAATCACGGGAGAATTGCCCCCAAAGCTTTGGATGAGTTCCAGCCAATATTCTGCATCAGCATCCTCATGACCTTGGCGACCGTTGAGCACCAACAGATAGAGGCTGCGCTCCGTCAGGAAAAACTGGTGGGTGGAGTGCATAATCTCCTGACCGCCAAAGTCCCACACATGGAGCGTAATATCTTCGGTTTGATTTAATTGGAGGGACCACTGGTTAATTTGAATCCCTTCTGTCTTTTGGGATTTAGGATCAAATGTGTTGTTAATCAGTTGATTGGCCAGCGATGTTTTACCTACGGCACCAAAGCCTACTAAAATCAGCTTTGCTTCATTCAGCGACTGCCCTTCGGTTTGAATGCGAAAATAATAGTTGAGAATGTCCGCTGGTTTAGCAGGCTGAGAGCCTGAAATAATATCTTGTAATGTAGGGCCAAGGATTTCTGTCGGAATCTTTAGCTCATTGTTATTGTGGAGGAAAAGGTGCGAAAGATTAGAGAGCTGACCGAGCTCTTTAGGAATTTCTGAGAGTTGGTTTGACTCGAGGTAAAAATGTGCGAGATTAGAGAGCTGACCGAGCTCTTTAGGAATTTCTGAGAGTTGGTTTGATAAGAGGGCAAGGTGTGTGAGATTAGAGAGCTGACCGAGCTCTTTAGGAATGGCCGAGAGTCGATTTGAACTAAGGGAAAGGTATGTGAGATTAGAGAGTTTATCGAGCTCTTTAGGAATGGCCGAGAGTTGGTTTAAATTGAGGAAAAGGTGTGTGAGATTAGAGAGCTGACCGAGCTCTTTAGGAATTTCTGAGAGTTGGTTTGACCTGAGGTCAAGGTGTGTGAGATTAGAGAGCTGACCGAGCTCTTTGGGAACTGTTGTTAGCCCCAGTTCTGATAAATCTAAGGTTTCAGACTCACTATCACAGGCTGACCGTATGCGTCGCTGAGCCTCCAGAACTCGACTGTCCCCCACCAGCCCTGTTGCTGAGAAAATCTCCTCGGGGTCTAAATTCAATGCCTGAGCAATAGCCATTAGCTTAGGTTCGCTTACCCGCTTGCCCCGCTCCGGGTGAAACAGCCGCCTGACCGTATCTGCACTCACCCCAGCCCGCTTAGCGAGCGCCGCATAGCTTAAATCAGCTCTAGCCGCCTCTAGCCTTTGCAACCCGTCAGGGCTGGCCAGAAAACTGCGCGATTTTGACGACATAGACGATTCTTCTCAGTACCGCTACC
>ERZ1740059.330-NODE-330-length-26271-cov-8.635795_pt1 | contig 26271 bp, 15 predicted proteins | sample MGYA00581744_ERZ1740059 | MGnify/ENA primary metagenome ERZ1740059 (study PRJEB43018, sample SAMN04849738) | marine metagenome | isolation source: floating plastic debris | place: Pacific Ocean | collected 2008-08-28 | study: EMG produced TPA metagenomics assembly... | reverse complement strand
TGGTCTTCGGCAAAGCAGTGGTCTTTGACCTTAGCAGCCATGGCCGAAAACACACCGGGGGCCACGTCCTCGACGACAAATTCACCGACGGCATAGTTGGCGGCTACATCAAACTGGAATAGCCCCACGCGGTCAGCCTTGACGATGCGGCGAATATCGCAAACGGTTGCTTGCAATGTCTCAGACAGGTCAGTGGTTTTACGGAGTCGCTCGGTAATTTTGGAGATGAGTTTCTCCTGGACTGCCATGTTGTGGACTTGGTGGCGATACTCTGTCTGTTCTAGGGCCAGGTTTAGCTGACTGGCCACGCGCTGGACAAAGGCGACTTCTGTCTCTTTCCACTGGCGTAGTCCGCTGCACTGGTGAATGGCCAGCAGACCCCATAGGCCGTCGGCCTGGCGTAGGGGCACTACCAAACTTGAGCGCACCTGGAACTGGGTCAATACGTCCATGTGTTGCTCAGGCAGCCCTTGGGTTTGAACATCGGCGGCCACCCAGCAGTCCCCCTGGCGATAGGCGTCGAGCATCTGCTTTTCAAAGCCGTAGTCGTTGACGGGGACATCTTTGATGTGGACAAAATCACCGTGGACGTTCTCGGCAATGACATCACCGTTGTTGGCAGCGGTATTTTCGGCATCGGTCTGAAACTGGAAAATGGCTACCCGATCAGATTTGAGGAACTGTCGTAGGGTGCGGGTAATGCTATCAAAGACGTGCTGGGTGTTGGGGGCGACGCGAATTGTTTGGACCAGGTTGGTAACCAGGCGCTCCCGGATAACTTCCTGCTGGCTTTGCTGCTGTAGCTCGTTGGCCTGGAGTTTGAGGGTGAGTTCGGTAACCACCTGGTAAAGCAGGGCAATTTCGCTATCGTTCCACTGGCGAGGCCCCTTGCAGTTTTGGATGACTAACAATCCCCAGGCTTGCTCATTAACTAGAATGGGCAGGCTTAAACTTGCCTGGACCTGAAAGCTCTGAAACAGCTGCACCTGATAGGGGGTAACGGCATCGTTAGAGACGTTGTTAATGCTGACGACGGCCTGCTGCTGATAGAGCTGATTGGTTTCGCGACCAAAGGCGAGGGCCGGTAGGGGCTGCCCCAGGGTGGGGCTATAGCCGGTGGTGAGGGATTCGGCGATGACGTTGCCCTGGGCCTCGGATTGGAACTGATAGATTAGGGCCCGATCGACGGCAAACCGCTTACGCAGTTCGGTGACGGTGATTTGGTAAAGGTTTTCCAGGTTTGTGGCTTGGGCCATGGCGTTTGCGATCGCAAACGGTCGTCTACTCTGGCTGCGAGGAAAGGGAATAGACTCTACAGCTAAGGCCAGCTCAGTGGGTATGTCCGACGTTGTCCCCAGGGTGAGATCATCGGCCGCCAGCATCAGTTCTGGATAAGACTCTGCCCCAGCTGATTCGCTGGATGGATTATCAATTGTTGTGACCAGCTCGTCGGAACTGTTATTTGAAATGTTCACCATTAGTAACCTTAGTAGTGTGTAGTTTCAGGACGTAAACTCATGCTTGGAGCCGCTATACCGGGTTCCATCCCAGACGGAGACAGTACCGTTCAATCATTGAGAAGAGATTAGGGAGGGGCTTGGAGTGAGCGTTCAACAATCACATCCACATCCAGTACGGTGCCTCCATGGTTTGGCAAGTAGCCCATAACAAAGTGAGCTAAGGTCGTGGAGTAAAGCTCGGTTGGCGGATGGATCTCTTCAGGAGCCACCAGTTCCACATCGTCCACCTGTTCTACCACCAGACCCACCCGACGCTCTCCAGATTCGACAATTAACAGCATTGGCTGTTCTAAAAACGGAGTCTGATGCCATAAAGGAGCATCTCCCACCAGCACATTTAGATCCACCAGCCAGAGGATTTCTCCTCGCCAGTTATACACACCCAACAGATAGGCCGACACCTCAGGTACCGGTAAAATTTCCACCGGATCTAACTGTAGTACCTCAGCCACAACCTCCAAGGGCAGCAATGTTTTATTGGTACCGGAAAGGTTAAATCGTAAAAACCGCTGACGTGTGTCTTCAGGAATGGGCTCTAAGCCAAGGGGATCTGACTGTAGCGCCAGAATTGACTCTAGTTGACTGACCGCGCTAGATGACATATTGGATGGATCACGAAATAGTTATAGGTAGATCAGAAGATCAGACAGAGAGTTTATCTGGGGAAAAACTGGACTCGGTTTGAAGCAGCACCAGATGTTTTTGCAGCACTTTTAAGACTCGTTTTTCTCGGACGGGTTTACTAAAGAAGCCTGATGCCCCGACGAACCTGGCACGAACCCGATCGATAATGCCATCATTGTTGGTCACAATAATGATGGGGGTTTTTTTAAAGGTAGATGTGCGTCGAATCTGAGCACAGAGTTCGTAGCCATTGGTATAGGGCATGACCAAATCCAGAAAAATGAGTTTAGGTCTCAGCTCTAACAAAATGGGAATGGCTTCTAACGGTTCGGTAATGTTGTCATAGCCGTAGCCAGCATTGCGTACAATCTTCGCCATGGCCTGGCTATCGACCGGACTATCATCCACATAGACCACCATGGACTCACCGGATACGCCTGCACCCGCACTCCCGGTTGCCTCGGACAAACGCTTTAGGGATTGAACCTCGCTGGAGATGGGGGAAGCGCCCAGGTGATTTTGAAACAGCGGCTGGTTTAATTCAGCTGGCTTTTTCCGTTGCCCTAAAGCCGGAGACGGATCGAGCAAAGCGTTAATTTTATCTAAAACGCTGGTTAGATCAACGGGCTTAAGCTCATAATCATCGCAGCCAGATTCAGATATTTTGCCCCATTCCTCACTTGTTGTCAGAGGTGACATCAGTGCCATGACAGGAATTTGCTGGGTTACCGTAGATGCTTTGAGGATTTTGATGGCTTGCCAACCATCAATCACAGGCAAATCGGTGGCAACCAAAATTAGATCTGGCGATTCAGTCACCGCCATCAAAATCCCCTCATCACCTCCGTCAGAAGCAATGACTACGCCATATCCGTGCTGAGTAAGCTGCTGGTGTAGCATTCTACACGTTGGTTTGTCATGCTCTACCAACAAGATTCTTTTAGTCATAGGAGAGATTAAAAACTGACAATATGTAAACTAAAACTCCACAACCGTTTAGGGAACAAATACCAGAGATAGCATCAATGCCAACCTGGGCCAAGGTTGAAACTGCAATAGTTTCCTAGGCAAGCGCTACGATGCTATTGCAATGATTTATACAGTTAACCCTTCAGCTTTTCAGCTAAGGCAACAGGTTAAAAATCGAACTGTGGAGTAGATAAATACCTAATAATTTAGAGAGATAGTTGCTTTGAGCGATTTATGAATTTTTCTTCGTAAGTGGAACAAATTTATTTAATCTACTGATGCATAACTGAGAAGCCTCAGTATATATGACTATAGTATGCTCAATTATGCATCAGAAAGATTTTTCATAGGTAAGACCTGACACAACAAATTAGAAAATTTATATACATGAGGACGTTGTCTAAATTTTCCTTAAACTTGTTCCACATCACTCTGACGATCGTCTGTATGGTTGAATGATCGATGGATATATCAGCTCGGTCTATGTCGTGTCGATTAGCCAAACGGTAGAAGACCTGGGGAATAAAAACGTCTAGATGGCTTGTTGCTATCTAAATGTTTTGCCAATACCTTTAAGATCCGCAGGAGCTTTAAATTCTGGCATTGCCGATCTTCGAGATGATTTTTTCTGAGAGATATTGTCCTAGGGCATATCTCTCCGATCGGTTCATCCTCTAAATCAGCAACGGTAAATTCTTGACTCCTAGCAGCTGCCAACACTCAAATACGCAGCGAATCATCCATGTGACTTATGTGACTTATGTGGTAGTTGATACATGCGCCGATTGCATCTGAACAGATGCCAAAAAGCCCTGGGAACTACCCTGATTCCTAGAAAAGCCTGCTGCTTATTTTTTGTATCAGATATAACAATATGACGTGAGGGGTGGTTAATATAAAGGGCTTTCGTCGACAGTCTTGGAATATTTATTTAGGTAAAAAGAATATTTGATTTTTTAAAATACTGCCTGATCCAAGATTGATATCGGCTCGATGGTTCTATTTATATGGCGTTGGTAACCTTGGCCCATCGCCTCATGTTTCATGGGAGGGTAAACCAGGTGCATTTTTTTACAACAGAATCGACACGCCTGTCATATCCCAACGCTTAAAAAGTAGAGGTTAGGCCCGAGCGGGGCTAGCCCCATGCATGCCAGGCTACGTAGCCCGCGGTACAACACGTGAAAAGAAAGCTAGGGGTCAGCCAGGTGGCAACAACTTCAGGATAGTGGTGAATCTGGTGGCAGCCGTTATAAAGGGTGAGAAACGTATGGTGTAGGGCTATGCAGAATAATAGTACCCATAGCCACGGTAAAGGGAGCGCCATGGGGCTAACCAGTGTAAACATACCTGCGGGGAACAGGGTAGCCCCAGCAATAAAGGTGTCACTTGCCCAGGTGCCGTGGCGGCGCAGCCACAGCCGTGAGAAGGCCAGGATGATAATTAGACTAAAAAATGTGGCACATCCTGATAGCCAGAGACGCCCTAACGTAGCCCCAGGGCCTAATGCAGCCTCAGGATTGGCGATATTGGCAAGCTGTATGACATAGACATAGCCACCGAGGGTAAACCCACCCAGTCCCAACATGGCTAGGAAACAGCCTGTCCGCAGGGCCTGGCGCTGGTTCAGTTGGCCATACAATGCCGGTAGCTGGACTGCCGGATTGCCCAACAGCCCAAATAGCAAGCGATTGAGCCGGCCCAGTCGGCCCCAGGGTTTGACCCGATTGACAGCCGTGGTGCCTAATTTAGAACGGCGCTGCTGTCGAAGGATGCGGATGCGATCGCAACTGCGGTTATAGCCTTCCAAATCTCCCTGGGACTGGTAGTGCATTGAGGCAATTTGAAAATCGTGGGCCGCCTCGTCCCAGTCTTGGACATCGGCATGGGCAATGCCCCGTTGAAAATAGGCTTGGGGGTCGTCCGGTTCGTGGGCAATGGCCTCGGTGAAAGCTGCGATCGCACTTTCGGTATATCCCAGTCGATAGCGAGCCAATCCTAAGTAATAGTAAGTCTGGGGCAGCTGTGATAGCTGTAGCAGTCGCTGACAGTCCGCCAGTACGCCCGCGTCGTCTTCCAAGAGATAGCGCACCTGGGCCCGCCGTAAATAAGCTTCGGCCAGGTTTGGCTGCAGCTCAATGGCCCGGTCAAAATCTGCCAAAGCCCCCTTGTAGCGTCGGGCCAGGGTTTGCTGAATACCACGCAAGTAGAAATCGTGGGCCGTTTGGGGGCGAGTACCACTATATTCAGTGGTGCCGGTATGGTCGTATCGCTGCCGCTGTACCTGATCGGTCAGCACCTCATAGGCCTCATGCAGCGCCCGAAACTTTTCCAGCGCCCTGGGATCGTTTGGGTTTAGATCGGGATGGTAGCGCCGTGCCAATCGTCGAAACGCCGCCTTGATTTCTGCTTGACTAGCATCGGGTGATACCTGTAACCGCGCATAATAATCGTCAGCACTGGCCATAGACAACTAAACAAATGGGATATAGACAGGGGAGCGAGCCCGGAGATAGTCCTATTGTAATCATTCAGACCTGCCTATTCCTTACGGCCCTTTTACTGTTCTATCCGAAATCTCTAGTTTGCCACCGCTTTAACATTCAATAATATTTGCTACCAAGCCACCCCTGGCCATTGCTTTAGCTGTTGCTGAATTAGGGGATGAACCGATGTGTGAGATATGGGATGCGCCCATGTTTACCCAATAAATTCATACCGGGGATCAGCAACGGCTTTCTCTATACCTGTTATCCACAATACCTGTCATGCATATTTGCTTTGAGATCAAACCCGATGGCCTGACGGTGCAATAACCAAAGAGACCAGGTGGCATGAATTCGCCGTAAATGTCCGTCGCTCAGCTCGGGTATGATAGCGACGATGATAGGACTGGGATTAAGTGAGCGCTATAACAGCTTTTCAACAACGGTTGCTGTAAGAGGTTGGTCAAAATACTCTGTGGTGACGGTTGTTCCTGGGGTGGAGTATCCTGGGGGCAAATAGGCGTAGGCAATACAGCGGCCCAAACTATAGCCATAGCCTGCACTGGTGACGTAGCCTAATACTTTGCCATCGACGAGCACGGGTTCTTTTCCCATTACGATGGCTGTGGAATCATTGAGGGTTAAATAGCACAGCGTTTGGCTAGGATATTCCTGTTGCTCAAGCAATGATTTTTTGCCAATAAAGTCTCCTTTGTTGGGTCTAACAGCAAAACCTAGACCGGCTTCATAGGGATTGTATTCGGTGTGAATGTCGGACCCCCACAACAAAAATCCCTTTTCTAAACGCAGGGTGTCAAAGGCTGCCATGCCAGCGGCGATGATGCCGTGTTCTTGGCCTGCCGCCCACAGCAGATCCCAGAGGTTTAGCCCCAACTCTGTCAGGGCATAGATTTCCCAGCCTGTTTCACCGACATAGGAGACTCGCGAGGCGAGAACGGGAATGTTGCCAATATAAAATGATTGGCTAGTAAAGAAACCAAAGGCTGACTGAGTCACGTTGGTTTGGGTAAGAGACTGTAGGACGACCTCAGCTTGGGGTCCCCATAGCCCGATACAACAATAGCTAGAGGACACATCTACAATCTGAACAGAACCGTCGGTGGGTAGGTGGGCCCTCATCCAAGCCAGGTCGTGACCGTGGACAGAGCCTCCGGTGATTACCCAGTATTTTTTGGGCCCTAGCCGATTGATGGTGAGATCGCACATAATGCCGCCGTTGGTGTCCAGCATGGCGGTGTAGATCACTTTGCCAACCGGTTTGTTGATATCGTTAGCGCAGAGAGTTTGCAGATAAGCGACAACACCGGGGCCAGTGAGTTCGAATTTGGCAAAGGGGGTAAGGTCGTAGAGGGCGATGCGATCGCGAGTTGCCAGGTGCTCAGCCCCTTGAATTGGCGACCAGTTTTTTGCGGCCCAACCCTGACGTTTGGGAATGGTATAAGTCTCCAGCAGACTGGCATTGGCCTCAAAATATTGGGGACGCTCCCAGCCCGCACTAAAGACAAACTGTGCCCCTAACTCCTTTAGGCGAGGATAAAAAGGACTCACCCGCAGCCCGCGCGAGTGGGTTTGTTGATCTAACGGGTGGATAATGTCGTACACCTCGTCATACTGCTGGGCACCGGCTTTGAGCACAAAGTTTGTACTCTTACACACGTCTGGAAATCGGTGAATGTCCATTTCGTGTAGATCATAGCTAGGGCAGCCGGTGGTCATTAACTCTGCTACCATTTTGCCGACACCACCGCCGTGGGTCACCCACACCGCTTCCGCTAGCCAAAACCCCTTGGTTTTAGACGATTCTCCAACTACCGAACCGCTGTCGGGGGTAAAGGAGAACATTCCATTAATTTTGTAGGTCAGCTCTGTCTTGGCTAGGGCTGGAAATAGTTCTTTGGTGGAGTCCCATGCGGGGGCAAAATGCTCTTCTGTAAAGGGCATGACCGAGGGCATGACCGGGGCATTTGCATAGGGCAAAATATTGTCGGGGTCCACCAGCATTGGCTCATGCTGATAAGAACCAATGCCCCAGCAGTCGCCATGCTGTCGGAAGTACATGGCATGGTCCTGGTGCCTGACAATGGGGAGCATTATTTCTTCTGTTGTCCCCGCTAGTTCGGCAACAGGACCGGTTTTTACATATTGATGTTGTACAGGGGTGAGGGGAATAATCTCTCCCACCATGCGCCCCACCCGCGGTCCCCAAATGCCGGCACAGAGCAGTACCTTGTCTGTTTTAATGGTGCCTTTGTCGGTGACAACAGCCTGAACCCGATTGTCTATGGTTTTGATATCTGTGACCAGGGTTTCACCATAGAAGCTGGCGGCGTCTGCGGCTCCCTTGGCTAAGGCTTCAGCAGCCCGCAGTGCCTTGGCAATGCCATCGGTTGGCACATAGTAACCGCCTAAAATTTTAGTCTCATCTATCAGGGGGACGTTTGCCTTGACCTCGTTTGAGCTAAGCAAACAGGCCCCTTCTAACCCCCAAGATTTGGCCCAGCCCAGCTTGCGCTTAAGCTCTTGCATCCGAGCTTGGGTGTAGGCCACTTCAATGCCGCCAACGGCGTAGTAGGCAGGACCCTCATCGGTGCTCAGCTGGCTGTATAGCTCGGCGGTATATTTGGCCAGCTGGGTCATGGTTTTAGACGGATTTGTCTGAAATACTAGACCGGGGGCATGGGAGGTGGACCCGCCTGTGGCAAACAGGGGGCCTTGTTCTACCACGACAATATTTTTCCAACCTAGCTGTGCTAGATGGTAGGCGGTACTACAGCCAACGATACCTGCACCGATGATAACGACAGAGGCGTGTGTTTTCATGGGAAGAAGATCTCCATCAAGGAGGAGGAGGATAAAAAATAGGCCGTTGCTGATTTAGGGTATGAACTGAGCTGTGAGAGATGCAATGTGCCGATGTTTACCCAATAAATTCATACCGGGGAGCAGCAACGCCAAAAAGAGAGGGCAGGGACGAGTGCTATTTATTGACTAATGGCTTTGGCAACGGCCTGCTGAAAGCGATAGACGGTTTGCTCTAGTACCGGAGAAAAACAGCCGCCGTCAAAGCCGGGGGACTGTCGCCCCACCTGCATGCGCTCAATCATGGCAATGTCTTCGTCATTGGTCACGTTCCATAGATCTATGGGTAGGTGGCGCAGTGCCTTATTTTCGGAGGTCATGGCGTCATCCCCCACAAAGTAAAAGACCATCCGCTCTGCTGTTTTGTCGGGGCTGAGGGGATTGGCGAGAAACACCAGAAAATAGTCGGGATGGATGCCCAACATCAGATTTGGAAAGACAGTAATGTATTCGGCAACGGTCTGTTTGTTGATTGCGGCTAGGTTGGGAAAGGTTGGCAGGGAGCGTCCTGCCAAGACACCGCTTTTATAGACCAGACTACCCTGACCCACATGGGGAGATCCTACGTCAAAATTAAAGTGGTCTTCCATGCGAGAGCAGCTGTTGAGGGAGGGATGTACCCAGCTGAGGTGGTAACTTTCAGAAAAATTTTCTGTTGCTAACTTCCAGTTGGCGTTGCATTGTAGGGTGATCTCCCGTGACTCTCGCCGTAGCAAACTGAGATCGTAGACCGACCACCGCTCGCTCACCGGTTGCAGATAGTCTGAGAGCGGTGGTGCATCGCCGGACAGGTTGACAAAAACCAGGTCTAACCATTGCTCACAGCGAATGGGGATGAGGCCGTTGCGATCGCGATCAAATCCGCTGTGGGAGTCTTGATAATATCCGCCAAAGTGGGGCGTATGTTTTAGGGACCCATCCAGGCGGTAGGTCCAGGAATGGTAGGGACATCGGAGATTGCCGCTGACGTTACAGGGGCTGTCTACCAGCTGTAACCCCCGGTGACGACAGATATTGTGAAACGCCCTGAGGGGAGAGATTGCTGACGAGGGAGAGGGGTTGCGATCTCGCACCAGCACAATGGGACTACCCGCCACCTCGGTTGGATAGACATCCCCAGGATTAGGCACATCCGACGCTAACCCCACACAGACCCAATAGTGACTAAATACGGTCTGACGCTCTCGCTCCCAATAGTCAAATTTGGTGTAAGCATCCGCTGGTAACCCCCGCTGATAGGTTTCTAACGCGGGCAACAGCGCCAGATCCTGAGGATTAGCGCTAGCTAAAGGCTGGGAAATAGCACGATATGGGTTCATACTCCGCCTCACTAGTCGTGAACCTGAACGCTTGCGATAAATGCACTATTTGCTGGGTGCATAGCCTTAGAAAAAAGCCGATCTACAGTCAAATTCGCACTTACTTTACTTAACCTAAGGTTACAAGTACTTAACTTGTAATTACAGGTTATATAAACAGACAATATAATTCCAAATTCATTTAAATTGTTTTCTATTTAACCGTTTAATAAATTTCTATTCAAAGATCAATTCAATGAAATAAATAAAAGCTCAAAATAAAAACTAATAAACGTATCTTTAAATAATAAAATTAAGCATAGTTTAGATCAGCATAAAACAATTGATATATCCCTATTGCAGATAAGTAATCTCAAAGAAATCTATCTATAAAGACGATATAGATAAGATTTCAGACATTGAAGCATTAGCTTTTGTCAGTAGATTATGACATTTAAAACCTGTCATGATAACCGTATAGGTGATGACAGAAATCTATTTATTTAGCGATTAAATTGAGGCTAAATCTATAATTGATGAAGTGTATTTGAGCTGATGTATTTTCAGCAGCAGTAGCAGCGTTGAGTTGCTGTTTAGAGGTGGATACGGCCTATTTTTAGTGCAGGGATATTTGCCATCAGGGCTAAAGGCTTAGTGTATAAATGGCGGTCGGCGGCATCTCAAATGTCAGTGGTATTTAACATATCGAAATAGAGTAGTTGCGGTAAAGCGACTACAGTGAAGCAGCATAAATTTAGGCGTACGTTTTAGCGTTCCCTATCTATTGGAGTAGTTCTACCTATGACTCATCAAGATCCTGTCGCCCCAGGTCAGGAGCCCTTTGAATCTCCTCCTCCAGCATTTCGAAGTCGTCGTCGCCCTGGAGATCGCAACATTACCGGCTACGGCTTTGACTTCCATCCAGAAGTGTTTCTCGTCTCCGCTGGTCTAATTTTGTCATTTGTGCTGGTGACCATCGTCTTTCGAGAGCCAGCCGAGAATGCGTTTGGTGCAATCCAAACCTTTATTGCTGAAGCAATGGGCTGGTTTTTGATCCTGTCCGTCAGCATTTACTTGGGGGTGGCCATCATTCTAGCCTTTAGTAAATTTGGGAAAATTCGTCTGGGGGGACAAAACTCTAAGCCCGAATTTCCCACCTTTGCCTGGATTGCTATGTTAATTAGCGCTGGCATGGGCATTGGCCTGATGTTTTGGAGTGTGGCCGAGCCCATTTATCACTTCCAAGACCCGCCCGCTCTAATCGGAGCCATTGAGCCCATGTCGCAGGATGCGGCACAGCAGGCGTTGGGTATCACCTTCTTTCACTGGGGGCTACACGCCTGGGGCATCTACGCCATTGTGGGACTGTCCCTGGGTTTCTTTGCCTACAATTGGGGGTTGCCCCTCACCATTCGCTCAGTGTTTTACCCGATTTTGGGTGACCGTATCTACGGCTGGGCAGGCAACGTGATCGACATTTTGGCGGTGGCATCCACACTCTTTGGTTTAGCAACGTCCTTAGGGTTTGGGGTACAGCAGGTCAATGCTGGGTTTAACTTTCTTGTGGGTCTACCGATAAGTACGCCCGTTCAGGTGGGTCTGATTGCCATTATTACTGGTTTAGCCACAGCGTCAGTTGTCTCTGGCCTAGACGCGGGTGTTCGCCGTCTAAGTGAGCTCAACATGATTTTGGCCGCGGTCTTTATGACCTTTGTGCTGTTGGTGGGGCCCACTCTGTTTATCTTGGGCTCTTTTGTCCAAGTTGTTGGCTACTACGCGGCATCATTACCCACCTTGAGCTTTTGGACAGAAACCTTTGAAGGCACGGCCTGGCAAAATAGTTGGACCGTATTTTACTGGGGCTGGTGGATCTCCTGGTCTCCGTTTGTTGGTATCTTTATTGCCCGCGTCTCTAAGGGGCGTACGGTCCGTGAGTTTATCTTGGGTGTGCTGTTATTGCCCACCATACTGACGTTTCTTTGGATGTCGGTCTTTGGCGGTACGGCGATGTCCATGGAGCTAGGCGGACTGACCGGCGTCATTAGCGATGCCGTCAGTGAGAATGTAGCAACTGCTTTGTTTGTGATGTTGCAACAGCTGCCATTAACCGGCATTACGTCCTTAGTTGGGATTGTGCTGGTGGTGGCTTTCTTTGTGACTTCCTCCGACTCCGGCTCGTTAGTGGTGGATAGTCTTACCTCCGGTGGTAAGTTAGATTCTCCTGTTCCCCAGCGGGTGTTTTGGGCCATCACAGAAGGTGTGGTGGCAGCCGCCTTGTTGTTGGGAGGTGGATTGCAGGCGTTGCAAACAGCCTCTATTGCCACTGGACTCCCCTTTGCGGTGGTGCTGTTAGTGATGTGTTATAGCCTCTATCGGGGCTTAAGTCAGGAGCTAGCCATGATTGAGGGTAAAGAGTTACAGGCGGCTCCAGGCGTTGTTGGCGAAGAGGCTGTTGTTCAATAAAGAACATTAGCTTCTAGGAAGCATTGTGCAAGCGGGGTGGGCTACTTTGCGCTTTTCCCCGCTCTAGGACATTGCGTATTAGGCAACTGCGTATAAGGCATATAGGCATACAGAGTCAGAAACAGGAAACATGTAACCCATGGTTCAACATTTTGATGCCATCGTAATCGGAGCAGGCGGTGTTGGTAGCGCCGCCGCTTACTATCTCGCAACGTCAGGTCAGCGCGTTCTGCTGCTAGAACAGTTTGAACTCAACCACCGCAACGGCAGCTCCTATGGCTACTCCCGCGTTATTCGTTATACCTACGACAACCCGATTTATATCAACCTGATGCGGGATGCCTATCCCCTATGGTTTGCTCTGCAAGACGAAGCGGAAGAACAGCTTTATGTCAAAACGGGCGGTCTAGACTTTGGCTTTCCAGAGACAGATACCTTCCAGGCGCTAAAGGCCAGTATGGATGAGGCTCAGCTGGATTATGAGCATCTTAGCCAAGCTGACATTCAACGGCGCTATCCCCAGTTCACCCTCAAAGCGGGTATGGAAGGGTTGTTTCAATCTGAATCTGGTCTATTGCGGACGTCTCGGTGTGTGCTGGCCCATGTGCGCTTAGCCCAGAAGCGGGGGGCCCAGGTGATGGACCAAACCCCTGTGGTTAAGGTAACCCCTGGCGCTAATGGGGTGGAGGTGAAAACAGATAGGGACGTGTTTAGTTGCGATCGCATCGTGCTCACCGTTGGCAGCTGGGCCAAAGCCGTCCTGGCCGACCAGGGCATTGACCTACCGCTCAAAATTATGCCCTGTCAGCTGGGGTTCTACCAACCCGAGACACCGGCTGACTTTACCCCCGGCACCTTCCCCGTGTTCTTTGCCCACATGAACGGTGTCTATGGCGAAATGCCCTATGGGATCCCCCATGAAGACCCCAGTCTCGGCGTTAAACTCACCACCTTTTATGGCTGGGATACGGTGAATACCCCCGGCGATGTGGACTATACCCCCAGCGACCTATGGACCGAGCACATTCGCAACTTTGCCCGTGAGTATATTCCGGGTGCCGCTGGCCCCTTACTTAGCACCCGCCGCTGTCTCTATACCGTCACCCCCGACAAAGACTTTATTGTGGATCAACATCCCCACTATCCCCATGTGGTTATAGGGGCGGGCTTTTCTGGCCATGGGTTTAAGTTCACCACGCTGATGGGTAAGATGCTGGCGGACCTGGCCATTGATGGCAGCACTCCCCACGACACCAGCCTATTTAAGGTGGGTCGATTTCAACCGCTCAGCGTCTAGGGTCTGATGTCGTATTGGGATAATCTCATCTGCAAGCGGCTGACCCCATATCTAACCGACGGGTTTATCTTAGTAAATCCGCAACGACTTTTTCGGTAGGATGGCTGGAGTAATCTCTGGAAATGACTTCATCTTTTATGGTTCCAGGTGAGCCAAGTGCAGACAATCAGCCCCTACACCTTGTTATTTCAGAACAGTTAAAAGACAAAATTGAATCGGGCCACTATGGGCCAGGGGCGCGTTTACCCAGCGAATTTGACCTTGGGGAAATCTTTGGCGTTAGCCGGACCACCATTCGTAAGGCCATCTCCAACCTGATTCAGCAAGGCTTGGTCACAAGCCAGCGGGGGAAAGGTAGTTTTGTCAGCGATCGTCACAAGATTCACATTTCCATCTCGAACCCCATGACCCACTTTGACCTGGCGCTGCAAGAACAGGGGTATGAAGGGCGGATCCATTCATTAAGTTTTCAGCGGGTCCAGGCGTCTGCTGAGGTGGCAAAAACGCTGCTTGTTCCCCAGGGAACCTCTATCTATAGTCAAGAAAAAATTCTCTATGCTGACAACATTCCCATTGCCCTAGAAATAGATTACTTTCCTGAGACTATTGGCGCACCGCTGGCGGAACCGCTGCAGCAGGGCTTTACCTATAGCACCCTAAAGGCAAATGGGATTCACCTCACCACTGGCAAGGTGAGTTTAGGCAGTATGCCGGCAAACTATAAGCTGAGCGAACATTTGGGTATACCCTTGGGGATGCCGCTGCTGGTGCTTGACTTTGTTGTGTATTCAGGAAATCGCCAGCCCGTTAGCCATGGTCAGGTTTTGTCTCGTTCTGATTGGATCTGTTACACATCTGAGATCGCGGATCTCAATTCTGGGGATTTAAGGCACACTGGACTGTAGATGTTAGCTGGACCATTGTCCGCTATTTGCATATTTCTAACGCACTTATTCTCTATGGCCACATCCCAGACAGCTGCCGGTTCCCAGGCTACTCCGTCCCTGGACGCACTGACCCACAGCCGCAAACAGGCGGCTAAGGTACTGAGTCAGATTGCGATCGCAATGGACCGAGCCGAAACCACCGAACGGTCTGGCCAACTGGGATTAACTCGCCACATCCGCACCCTTAAAAGCACGGCGGAGCAGCTGCAGCAGGGCACCTATCGCATTGTGGTGCTGGGGGAAATGAAGCGGGGTAAGAGCACCTTGATCAATGCCCTGGTGGGTGAGGCGCTGCTACCCAGCGATGTCAACCCCTGTACGGCGCTGCTAAGTCTGCTGCGCCATGGGCCTGAGCGTCGGGTAACCCTGCACTACAACGATGGTAAATCTCCAAAAGCCATCGACTTTGATACATTTCGCTCTGATTACACCATCTCCCCCGATGAGGCTCGTCAGCTAGAAACTAACGCCTTTCCCGACATTAGCCATGTGGTGATCGAATGCCCCACCCCGCTGCTGGCATCGGGTCTAGAAATAGTCGACACCCCAGGTCTGAATGATACCGAGGCCCGCAATCAGCAGGTTCTGAGCTATCTAAACGAAGCCCAGGCCGCTGTGTTTGTGATGGATGCGGTGCAGCCCATCACCCTGGATGAGCGGCGTTATTTGCGCAACTACGTGCAAAGCCGAGAGCTGGACTGCTTTTATGTGATCAACGGCTGGGACCGAATTGGTGCCAGTCTGGTTGATCCAGACGATGGGTCTGCCCTGGCTGAGGCTGAACAGCGCCAGCGGCAGGTATTTACCCAAAGTCTTCCCGACGGGGCCACCTGGTTTGAGATGTCGGCCCTGACGGCACTGCGACAGCGGCGGCGGGGAGAATCTTTGACCGGCAGCGGGGTGGATAACTTTTTAACGGCCCTGAACTCTTTTTTGACCCAAAAGCGAGGCCATGTGGAGCTAAAGCGGGCGGCGAAGCTGGCCCACCGGGCCTACAGTGCGGTCCAAGAAACAGTGGCGCGGCGGATTCCATTACTGGACGAGGACCTGAGCGAGCTGCAACAGCGGGTAGCTTCGGTGGAAAGTGAGTTTGGCAAGTTGGAGAAGATTCGAGATAACTACCGCCAGCTGATTCGGGGAAGATGCGATCGCACCGCCAAAGCCATCGCCGATTCGTTCAAAACCTACATCCTCAGTCTAGAAGAAACCTTTGAAGCTGACTTTGTTGCTTCCCAACCCGATCTTGATTTTCTTGACTTTTTAGATGAAGACGCCCGCGATGATTTCTACAGAGAATTTAAGCGAGCCTTTGAGCGCTACATTAACGATCGCCTGGCCGCCTGGGAGTTTACTGCCAAGCAAAAAATCGGTCAGTCCTTTGACGAACTCAACGAAAGCGCCACCGAGTACCAGGTGGCCTATGCCGAGGTGGTCGAAGTCATCCATGAAAAAATAATGGGTCGCAAGTTTTATGCCCCCAGTAACGATACTGCCGATGAGGCCCGCCCCTGGATTGACAACATCCGCGATCTCTTTGATGAGCTACCTGATACCTTAAACGATGCGGTCCAACCCTTTAACCACTTCTGGCAATCAGTGTTACAAATGGCGGTAAGCTATGTGTGCATTGTGATCGCACTACAGATTTTAGGGCTGTTGTTTAGCAGCTTGTTCTTAAACATTATCGGTGTCATTGCAGCAGCCGGGGGGATTTTAGCCGCCCAGGCAGAATTTGTCCGACAGGAGTTCATTAAGGCGACCCGAAAAGAGTTTGTCAAGCATTTACCCCAGATCGCAGCGGACCAGTGGCAGCCCATTTATAAGGCAGTGCAGGAGTGTTTTGGTACCTATGAGGAGCGAGCGATTGAGCGAATCAGCGGGGATATTGGTTCCCGGCGATTAGAGTTGAGCAGCCTAGTGGAGAAAAAACAACAGAACGAAATTAACCGTGAGCAAACGGTGGAGCGACTAAAGGCATTAGAAGAGACTATTCAGAAAGAATTAGAAACTCTGCGGGGAATGGTGTAATCCCAAATCTAAATTCACTTTATATCCGGGGGGTGGAAACATGGGGCAATACAATCTAGGGCTGCTGTGTGGCAATGCCCAACCGTACTCCGTCTAAATTCCGAATCCGATCCATGGCTGCTACTACTTGACCATGGGGTGTGGCTGTATCTGCTCGCACGGTTACCATCGCAGACTGTCCGGGGGCAATTAGGGCCTGAACCTCGTCAGCCAGGGCTTCTAGCGTGACCGCTCGGTCTCCTAAAAACAGGCTGCCATCGGCAACAATCGTCAGTGTTAGCGTCGTCTCGTCTTGACTCACTGCCGTTGTCGCTGTCGGTAGGTTAACGGGTAGTCCCTCAGTGCGAGTCAGGTATAGGGTAGACAAGATAAAAAACGCCAGCACCGCAAACACCACATCGATCATTGGCACGATGTTAATGGTTAGGCGAGATTCTTCATCAGGTGGTAATTGCATAGCTGGAGGGTGGGTGCAGCCCACCGGACAGTGGTCAAAACTGAAAGATTGATTTTCCAGAAAACCTCTCCTAAAAGAGATATCCCTATCTCAACGCTTCCTGTAGCTGTGTCTTCGCCGCCTCTAACGCTTCTGGCAGCTTCGATGCATCGCGACCACCTGCCTGGGCAAAGTTGGGCCGCCCGCCGCCGCCGCCGCCGGTCAGCTTAGCGATGCCGCCAATAAACTGCCCGGCTTTTAGACCTTTGCCAATCACGGGCTTGCTAAATGCGGCCACCAGACTCACTTTACCCTCAGCCGGAATCGACCCCAGCACCACTGCACCATCGCCTAGCTTTTGTAGCAGACGCTCAGCGGCTGTTTTTAGAGAGTCGGCATCTACCTCTGCCATGTTGGCTACGATCACTTGAAACTCGCCGATGGTTTCTGCCTGGTCTAGCAGCTGGTCGGACTTGAGCAGCGCCAGCTCCGACTTGAGACCGTCCAGACTTTTCTGGGTGGTTTTGAGTTCGCTTTGCAGGTTGGTGATGCGGTCTACCAGTTCCTCGGGCTTGGCTTTAAATCGGTCGCTGAGGTCTTTGACGATCTGGTCGCGGACGTTCAGGTACTCCAGCACCGCCGGACCGGCAACGGCTTCAATTCGCCGGACGCCTGCGGCAATGCCGGACTCGGTAATAATCTTAAAGACGCCGATTTCGGCCGTGTTGCCCACATGGGTGCCGCCGCACAGCTCCATGGATACGCCGGGGAAGTCGATGACTCGGACCTCATCGCCATATTTTTCGCCAAACATTGCGATCGCACCCTTAGCCTTAGCCGCCTCAATGGACATCACCTCCACATCGGCCCCGTGGGCTTCCGCAATCCAGGTATTTACCTGGGCTTCCACCTGCTGCACCTCCGCCGGGCATAGCGCCCGAGGACAGTTAAAGTCAAACCGCAGCCGGTCAAAGCTCACCAGCGACCCCGCCTGGGAAATGCTGTCATCCACCAGTTTCTTGAGGGCCGCCTGGAGCAGGTGGGTGGCACTGTGGTTGGCCTGGGCCCGACGGCGACAGGCCCGATCAATCTGAGCACTAACGCTATCGCCAACGGTGAGGGTGCCGCGCTCCACCCGACCCACATGAACAAATAGGTTATTGTCCTTTTGCACATCGTCAATCCGCACCACCAGGGCATCGCCAGAGAGAAAGCCCCGGTCGCCAATTTGACCGCCAGACTCGGCATAGAAGGGGGTTTGGTCGAGCACCAGCTGCACATCAGTACCGGCTTCAGCGGTATCAACGGTTTCGCCATTCACCAAAATTGCCTTCACCAGGCTCTGGCTCGTGACCTCGATGTAGCCCAAAAAGTTAGTGGAGTCGAGACCCAGCTGCCCCAGCCCCCCCTGGGCCATCAGGTCAATGGTTTCATGGGCGCTCTTCGACTGCTCTCGCTGAACGGTCATGGCGGTTTCAAACCCGGCCACATCCACCGTCAGACCGTTTTCCTCAGCAATCTCCTGGGTGAGTTCCAGGGGGAATCCAAAGGTGTCGTACAGCTTAAAGGCCTCGTCCCCAGAGATCTGCTTGGGTTTGCGTTCCAAAATCTCCGCCAGCAGTTTTTCACCCCGCTCCAGGGTCTTGAGGAACTGGGACTCTTCGCGCTCCAGCTCGGCCTTAATGACGCTTTCGCACTGCCGCAGATCGGGATAGGCCGACTCACAGAGGGCAATGGCGCTTTCCGCCACCTGATTAATAAAGGCCCCTTCGATACCCAACAGCCGACCGTGGCGCACCACCCGACGAATCAGCCGCCGCAGAATGTAGCCTCGCCCCACATTGGAGGCGGTGATGCCGTCAGAAATCATGTGGGCCACGGACCGCACATGGTCGCCAATTACCTTAAGTGAAATTTTTGCGCTCTCATCAACGGCAAAATAATCCACCCCAGCAATCTCTGCCGCCGTCTTAATAATGGGAAAAATTAAATCTGTTTCATAGTTGTTGGGCTTGGCCTGCAAAATTTGGGCCATGCGTTCTAGCCCCATGCCGGTGTCGATGTTCTGGGCCTGGAGCGGTGTCAGGTTGCCATCGGCATCCCGGTTGTACTGCATAAACACCAGGTTGTAAAACTCGATAAACCGGGTGTCGTCTTCTAGATCAATGTTGTCGTCGCCCCGCTCTGGGTGAAAGTCATAGTAAATTTCGGAGCAGGGACCGCAGGGACCCGTGGGTCCAGAGGTCCAGAAATTGTCTGCTTCATCCATGCGGATGATGCGCTCTTTGGGCACCCCCACCTGGTCACGCCAGATGGCAAAGGCGTCGTCATCTTCACGAAAAACGCTGACTATCAGGTTTTTGGGGTCTAGCTTAAACACCTTGGTTGACAGCTCCCAGGCCCAGGCCACGGCCTGTTCTTTGAAATAGTCACCAAAGCTAAAGTTGCCCAGCATTTCAAAGAACGTGTGGTGGCGCGCGGTCCGACCCACGTTCTCAATGTCGTTGGTGCGAATACATTTTTGGGAGGTGGTGGCACGGGGCACCGGTGCTTTGCGCTGACCTAGAAAAATCGGCTTAAAGGGCAGCATGCCGGCAATGGTCAGCAAAACCGTTGGGTCTTCCGGCACCAGAGAGGCACTGGGTAAAATCGCGTGCCCTTTGTCTTCATAGAATTTAAGGAAGGCTTGGCGAATGCCAGCGCCGGTGGTGACTGATTTTTCTAACCCAGGCTTTGACGTAGACATTGTTTGCAGGCGCGCTTAGCGGACTTAGATTTTAGGTTTGCGAATGGGCCAATTCTTTGACTGGAACGGGGGAGTTTAGAACTAAAACTACCCATGCCCCGGCAAAAACCAACAGTATGGGGGTCTGTGGCATCTGATCAGGTTAGTTAGGACAACGGACATCCCTAACGGGCTTAGATTAAACGGCTAACCTGACTAGCCATGGATGTTGGCATCGCCTCTCCTTTAGAGATATTGAGAGATAGGCAGCTGTCGATGGCTATACCATTCTGACTGATGTTGCATCAAGTTTGATGAAACATCAATGGTTTTGTTAGGTATTCATCAACTGGGCAGGTGTTCCGTAGAACCAGGGGTCAGACCTCTGCCGATTGTAGATGCCGCTCAATCAGCTCGCAGCATTCTGCCACAGGGCGGCGTTCTGTCATGGCGTCGATTAGGGCGCTGTAGGCGTCGGGCTCTTTTTCGATCAGGGTCTTGGCCTGGAGCGTAGACCAGCGCTGTTTCAGGGGTACCTCCGCCAGGGGGCGGTTCATTTGCTGCCACAGCAGGTTGAGCTTGAGCCGATCGTCTCGGCCGCCCGCCGCTGCGCCATAGGTGAGTTCTTCGGCGGCGATGCCGGCCATCCAAACGGTGCAGTAGCGGTCAATCTCCCGCTGGCTGATTTTACCGACTTCAATGGCTCGGTCAATGTCATCGGTTTTAAACACAACGCCACCGGTGCCGTTGACGCCAGCCTGCAGGGTTTCCCAAGCCGTCAGGGTATAGGCGTCGATGGGGATGCCCAGTAAATAGGCCGTCAAAAAGTGGCCCGCTTCGTGGCGGATGATGCGATCGCAATAGTCCGGTGACCGCTGCGACAGCCAATCCACCAGCAGCGTTCCCCCCCGACCCTGCCAGCCTAGCTGGTCAATGCTCACCAACCCCAGCAAGGCCGCGGTCACCGTCGCCAAGCCTTCCGGCGAGACCGACAGCAGCGGACCTAGCAAAATTAACATCGTCACCGAAAAGACCGAGATGGCGATGATATTGAGGGTAATCTGGCTCATGGCTTAGCTGGGGTAAGGGTGGATGCGATGTGGTGGGCGGCCATTAGCAGTTGCGATCGCCCACGGTGCCATCGGGCAGCACCGTATTACAAAGAATCGCTTCCGACCAAATGGCTCCCCGCAGATTGGCGCCTTTGAGGTTAGCCCCCCGCCAATCGGCATTACCAATCACCGCTGCCGTCAGTTCCGCATCCTGTAGATTAGCCCCTTGCAGGTTAGCCCCATCAATATTGGCCTGGGTCAACACCACCCCTGTTAGATCAGCGCCGCTTAAGTTAGCACCCTGTAGACGGGCACCGTTCATGGCGGCCCCGACCAGATTGGCCTCACTGAGGTTAGCCCCCCCCAGTTCTGCCAGCATCAAATTTGCTTCGTTCAGGTTGCTCTGGCTCAAATCGGCATCGGTTAACTCTGCAATTTTGAGATTAACCTGGGCAAAATCTTCCCCCGACAAATCGGCTTCGTTGAGGATGCAGACCGGGCAGTCCCTAAGCTCTAGCAGCATATCTACATCGTCTTGGAGGTAGGCCCAACTAGGGGAAGCAAAACTCACCACCCCTAGCAACACCATCAGTACTGCCCCAAGTCCCGTCGCCAACGATTTTACGTTCATCCTTCTTCCACGTGTGAATTATTAGACGTTAGGCACTAATGCCATATCTATCCTAAGAGCTGACGACCCTCCTCAGCCATCACTGTGTTCGACCCAGTGATAAACCCAGGAAAAAGACGGCCCAGAAAAAGACAGACTACAAAATGTCTGGTCCTATGGGCGGGGCGTTTTAACTGCCAATTTCTGGTATCTTAGAGCACCTACAAGAAATAGCGCTGTATGCTAAAGGAAAAACCAACAGCGGGTCCCTAATCGGTCTGGCATGTTGATTTTTGTTTAACTATCAACGATTTAATGCGTTTTCTACGCAAATATTAAGTAAGGTAAAATACAATCGTAAGTCTACGTAAGCAATGCCTGTATGGCATTGTCCTGGGTGCCTCTACTTTCAAATCAAAAAATTTGTAGCAGCAGGTTTTCTGTGATGACAGGGGTAAAGCAACAGCTTGTGCTGATCTATATGATCTTGGGCACAGTCATAGTTTCGATGTTTGTACCCATCGACTGGCAAACCCAATCAAAGGTCCTGCGGGACTGTGTTTTGTTGGCTTGGGTGGTGGGTGTCATTAACTTTGCCTATTTGGGCAGCGGGCTCAACCGATTGTTGGGTATTCGACCCCGTCAGCCCCTCGGTCTACTCGGTATTTTGTTTTCACCGTTCTTACATCGCAATGCCGCCCATTTAATTGCCAACACATTACCATTTGCAATTTTAGGTTGGTTGGTATTGCTCCAGGGGCTGGATAATTTCTACGCCCTTAGCGTCGCCATCTTGCTTGTCAGTGGGTTAGGGACCTGGATGTTTGGTCGTTCGGCCATTCATCTGGGGGCCAGCGGTCTAATCTTTGGCTATTTGGGGTATTTGATTGCCCGGGGTTACCTGGAGGTCACCCTGATGACCCTTGGTTTAGCATTTGTTGTCATGCTGCTCTATGGCGATCAGTTTTGGACCATGCTGCCCGACTCCGATGACACCACACTGTCGTGGGAGGGCCATATGTTTGGGTTTTTGGGCGGGGTGCTGGCCGCGTCTAACCCCGATTTTCTACAGCAGATTGGGGACTTCCTGGCCACTCTGTAGGTGAGGCCGATAATTCTCTTTTAGGACCTTTTAGGACAACAACAGCCCCAGGAGCTATGCCAGCGTGTCAACTGGCATAGCTTTGCCGTATGGTTCACATTTAGATTGGTTTAATCAATCTGTTCAACGCAGTCAGTTTATTTGGCTTGTTTCGGCCAGTTGGGTCATGGATTAATTATTCCGTACCCATACTCTACTCATGTTTCTAGTGGAAAATGTTGAGTAGGAACTGATAGTACAGCCGGTCAATTAACCAGTGGGGGAATCAACCATGAAAGCTATTGCCATTGCCAGCGCACTTATTTCTCTTGGTGCCATCGTCAGTCCAGCTCTGGCTCAGGAGACTACCACTGAGCGGACCGAGTCTGTGATTGTTGCCCAGACGGAGCAAACATTGAGCACCGTTATCCGCAGCGATGATACCCTCTATCTCAATAAGGATGAGGTCCATGAGTACAACCTGCGGCTAGAGAACCGCACCGCTGTGGGCGATCGGTTCTTGCCAGAGGGCAGCATCATTCGGGGACAGTTTGAGCCTGTGGATGGGGGGCTGCGCTATGTGGCCGATTCTGCAGAGGTGGGGGACCGCATTATTGACCTTAGTGCCGTATCTGAAACTCTCACTGATCAAAAAGACCCACGCCAAACCGGCACGGGTGACATCATTGAAGATGCGGCCATTGGTGCGGCAGGTGGTCTAATTATTGGTGAGGTGCTGGGTGATGTGGATTTCCTAGAGATTTTGGGCGGCGCGGCAGCGGGTGTCGTGGTGGGTAATGTAACCGCTCCAACCGTCGTTGTCATCGAACCGGATGAGTCGATTCTGCTCTATCAGGACTAACTATTGCAGATTGTTTCGTTCTGTTTCGTTCTGATTATTGAAAGGTTATAGATAAAAAGCGTTGGCGGACCATGGAGGTGTTGCTGGCGCTTTTTATTTTTTATTTAAGGACATAATTTAAGCACACACAGCCATGATGCCGTTACGGATTTAAGGGATGCTGCGATCTGTTAGACATGCCACACGCCAGTATCTGGCAGATAAAATCATCTCGAGGATCGGCAGCCATCATTATTCAAGCGGGCGCTACACTAGTATCCTGACAACTGGAAACAACTGGTGACCTGGGTTCACCATGATGTACCCCGCTCAGAACAAGCTCACCCCAAGATGAACAACAACAGTGAGTCATTGGTATCAACTGGACGTTAATGTAGTAGCGCAGCAGGTTAACAGTCATTTAGACCGTGGCCTAACCGCTGACACAGCCCAACAGCGGTTGCTTAAGGACGGTCCCAATGAGTTAGTTACGGCTGCGGGTAAGTCTCCCTGGCGGGTGCTTTGGGAACAGCTGAGTGCCCCCTTGGTGGTCATGCTGATGGTGGCAGCGGTTATTTCTGTCATTGTGGGGGACTTGCGAGATGCGATCGCAATTCTCGCCATTGTTATTTTTAATGCTGTCCTGGGGTTTCGCCAAGAGTGTAAGGCCGAGCGAGCCATGGCCGCCCTGAAAAAATTGGCTGTCCCAACGGTGCGCGTCCGGCGAGATGGCCAGGTGCAGGAATGCTCAATGGCCGCCGTGGTGCGTGGCGACCTGGTGCTGCTAGAGGCCGGTAACATGGTGCCCGCCGACGGACGATTAATCGAATCGGTCAATCTGCAGGTTCAAGAATCGGCCCTCACCGGTGAGTCGGCCCCGGTGGACAAGCAGGCCACCGCCCTGTTTACCCAAGAACAGTCCCTTGGCGATCGGTGCAACATGGTCTATCACAGCACCACCGTCACCCGTGGCCGTGGCACCTTTATGGTGACCGAAGTCGGCATGGGGACAGAGATTGGCCACATTGCCCGGCTGCTACAGTCGGTTGAGGCAGACGCCACCCCCCTGCAAAAGCGCCTGGCCCAGCTGGGGAAAGCACTGGGTGCCGGTGCCATTGCCATTTCACTGATCATTGCCACCATTGGCCTGGTGCAGGGAGAACCCCTGCGACAAATGTTGCTCACCGCCGTCAGCATTGCCGTGGCCGCCGTTCCCGAAGGGCTACCGGCAGTAGTGACCATTGCCCTGGCCCTGGGGGCGGAGCGCATGCTCAAACGCCATGCCCTCATTCGCCACCTGCCGGCGGTGGAAACCCTGGGCTCGGTGACAACCATCTGCTCCGATAAAACCGGCACCCTCACCGAAAACCGGATGACGGTGACCGTGCTGGATATTGTCGGACAGCAGATCGAGCTGTCCGATAGTCAGGCCCTGGGCAATCGGGCCATGGGGTTGTTGTTGCTGAGCGGTGCCTTCTGTAATGACGCCTCTTTAGACAACAACCATGCCGTGGGCGACCCTACCGAAACTGCGCTGGTGACCGCCGCCGCCCAAATGGGGTTCCCCAAGCGCAAACTCGATCAGCTGTGGCCCCGCATACAGGAGGTACCCTTTGACTCCGACCGTAAGCGCATGAGCACCTGCCATCGCTGTGAGCAACCGCTGCCAGACGCGCTGCAGCACATGTGGCAGCAGGTGGTGCCAGCAACAACAACCGCTGTTGTATTTAGTAAAGGGGCGCTCAATAGCCTAATGACCACCGTGGATCGGATCTGGCTTGACCATCGCGTTCAGCCCCTGAGCGATGACGTGCTTCAGCAGATTTATACGGCCCACGACCGTCTTGCCAATCAGGGACTGCGGGTATTGGGGCTGGCGTTTCGCCCCCTGACGCCTGCCTCCGAGGCAGACGTCTGTAAATCGGGAAAACTCGAACAGCAGCTTGTGTTTCTTGGCATGATGGGGCTGATGGACCCGGCTCGCCCTGAAGTTAATCAGGCCATTCATCTCTGTCAAACCGCCGGTATTCAGGTGGTGATGATTACGGGCGACCACCCCCTCACGGCCCAACACATTGCTCAAGATCTGGGTATTGCCCGCGGTGAATTGCTCACAGGGCAAGACCTGAGCAAACTGCCGGTGGAACAGCTTGAAACCGCCGTCACTGAAACCGCCGTCTATGCGCGGGTTACCCCCGAGGACAAGCTTAAAATTGTTCAGGCGCTGCAGCGGCGGGGACATATTGTTGCCATGACGGGGGATGGGGTCAATGATGCCCCAGCCCTTAAGCAGGCAGACATTGGGGTGGCCATGGGCATCACCGGCACCGATGTGGCCAAGGAAGCGGCGGATATTGTGTTACAGGACGACAACTTTGCATCAATTGTGGCGGCGGTGCGAGAGGGGCGAGTGATCTATGACAACATTCGCAAATTTATCAAGTACACCCTGGCGGGGAATGTGGGACAGCTGTGGCTCTTGTTACTGGCTCCGTTTATGGGCATGCCCATACCGCTGGTGCCGATTCAAATTTTATGGATTAACCTGATTGCGGACGGTCTGCTGGCCTTGGCCCTGAGTTTTGAACCAGCCGAGCAGCGCGTGATGGAACGACAGCCCTATCGGCCTAATGAGAGTGTCTTTAGCCGTGGCATGGGGATAGATATTCTCTGGATTGGCCTGTTGTTGGGGGGTGTGCTGATACTGGTGGCCAATGGCTATTGGCGCAGCGACGATCCGGCCTGGCAAACCATGGTATTTACCACGTTGGCATTCTCTCGCATTGCCCTATCAGAGGCGGTGAGATCGGCCTCGGAGTCGCTGTTTAAGATTGGGCTACTGTCAAATAAAAAGCTGCTAGGTGCGGTATTGCTAACTTTTGGCCTACAGCTGATGGTGGTCTACGTGCCGGTGTGTCAGGTGTTTTTCTCTACGGTGGCTTTGAGTGGTCGGCAGGTTGCGATCGCACTTCTCCTCGGCACCATCAGCTTTTGGGCATTGGAGCTAAAAAAAG
>ERZ1740059.329-NODE-329-length-26329-cov-9.613001_pt1 | contig 26329 bp, 18 predicted proteins | sample MGYA00581744_ERZ1740059 | MGnify/ENA primary metagenome ERZ1740059 (study PRJEB43018, sample SAMN04849738) | marine metagenome | isolation source: floating plastic debris | place: Pacific Ocean | collected 2008-08-28 | study: EMG produced TPA metagenomics assembly... | reverse complement strand
TTTTCTATGTTTTGCAATCCACATTTCCTGTTTGGGAGCACCTACTCCAATTGCTAAAACCGTTGCATCTGAGGAATTGATTAAGTTCAATATTTTTTGACATTCTTCTTCATCTTTCTCAAATCCAAAAGGAGGTGAATAAGTATCAACAATCATATTTCTACCTACCTTGGAATTAATATTTCTTTGAGCAATTTCAGCAATTCCCATGGCTGCCCCAAGCAGAAAAATCTTTATACTTTCATCCTGCTTATAATGATTGTAAAAAGCTGGAAACAGATCGGAACCTGAAATTTTCTCTTGTATTGGCGTTCCCAAGAAACGAGATACATACATCAATATTTTGCTGTCGCAAACTCTGTATTCTGCTTCTTGGTACACTCCATAAAAATCTTGGTCTCTCTGCAATTTCATCAAGTGGTCTACGTTGGGGGTCACTACAAGACCACCGCCTTGCAACTTATCTAGCAAGTCGCTCATGGCGACGTTATTAATGTTTACGTTCAGTAACTGCACCTGTGTCATCACCTGTATCCAAACAGCAGTAATACTCTTAAAATAAAGTCTCTATCAATGACTAGCCAGGGAAACCCAATAATCAGGGAAATTAAAATCACACTATGGAGCAAACGCACTTAGAGCGTCGCTAGGTTTGGACTCTGAGTATTTTCAATGCTGTGCGGGGTACTACACTCATTAAATAACAGCTTGAACATATATACTCAGTTTAAGCAATAGAGTCTAAAGCAATCAGTTAGCGTCATGGGTGCCCGTTAAACAATATCCAACAAGTGCGAGCATTGACTTATTTCATTCCTTGTAGTATTAATAAATACTACTGATGATGTAAAGTACCTTCCTATACAATAAATCGGAGAAAAATCAATTATGCTGGTAGATACACTGTCCCAATATTGCATAGCTTTTAACCATTATCTGTTTACTGACTGCAGTACCGTACTTAGAAGTGCGGTAGTGTAGTTTTCTTTAAATTTTCATTCAGGAATCATCGAAAACAATTCAAAGCAAAAGAATCTTTTGTTAATTAGAAAAACGATTCAAATTCATGCTAGTTATGATGGATTATTTCAATTTCTTCATTTTTTCCGCAGACAAATTTTAATATAACTTCAATTGGATTAATTTAAACTAATTACTATAAAGTTAATGTGTAGAAACAACTTTCTATAGTAAAGAAATTGTAAAGTTTCCGTAAAACTCCGGAAAAAATAGTGGTATGTAGAATCGATAAAGCTTGTTCTTATGACGTTTCATTCTATTTCCCCCTATAGTTAAGTGAAATCCACATCAGTATGCCGATAGCTGAATATATAATTAAGCATGAAATATTAAAGGTAAGATAAAAGCATTATATACTCAGTATTTTTGATTGACATCCACCTAGCGGTAATACTAGATTACAAAATATATAGTTATATATCGCTAAGTAAATAGTATTGTTTGATACCTTATTTATACTGTAAAATAAGACTATTTCTTGCTGTCCTCAAAACAGAATCTTAAAATGTATGGGCTGGTAAGTAAATCCCACGCCGCAAGTTGGCGTGGGAGTGTAGACGAATCTAAAACTGATATATCTATTTCCAGGTGCCATTCTCGGGTTCCCATGAGAATTTTTTTTTAGGAGAAAAAAATCTCATGGCTGCCCATCAAACTTTAGCGATTACTTTGTAACCACTTGACAATACCATCAGCAAGAGTTCGCGCTAATTTTTTCTGTTGCTTGGGATTGGTTACCCATTCAAATTCTTCTGGATTACTCATGAAACCCAACTCTAATAATAATGACGGTGCTGCTTCCGGACGAGTTAGCGCTAAGTTATTCCAAAATACACCGTAAGAAGGTCTATCTAACTTCTTAACTAGATAATTGTGTAGAAATATGGACAAACTATGAGCTTGAGGATGATACCAAAACATTCCTATGCCCTTAGTATTTTCTGCATCGCCGTAATCGGGGAGAGCATTATAATGAACTGACAGCGCCAAGGTGGGTTCTTCATTGGCAATTATCGTTTGTCGTTCGCCTAATGAGACAAACTTATCATCTTCCCGGGTCATAACTACCGTCGCGCCCCTTTTGACCAATTGTTCGCGCAGTAGCTTACATACAGTTAAGTTTACATCTTTTTCTGGTAAACCCGTTGGTCCAACGGCTCCTGATTCTTTACCACCATGGCCGGGATCTAATAAAATCTTAATCCCAGATAAAGGTTTGCGCCTGCTGCGAAGCAATTGGGGAGGATGACGTAACTTTAACTTTAAAGTTGTTCCCTCATATCCCAGCTTGTATCCCCACTGTTGATTTTTCTTAAGATTAAATATATATTGTACTGCTTGGGAATTTCCTCCTGGGGAGGGAGGTATTTGTTGCCAATCCATGCGCGAAATAAATGGATTGTCATTAAATGGAATGGTGTCGGTTTGGGCAGTGGTATTGTGCAGCGTCAAGGTGAATTTATCCGAATCTTGCTTGACGCTTACAGGTACAGGAGTTTGCAACGGAAAACTGACTAATGTCTCTGTATCCGATTGGCGAGAGGCTACGCTGCGAATAATCGTAGTTGGGACAATCGCATTTGCTAAAGAAACAGTTTCCGAACTTTTAATCCAAGCACCGTATTCCAAACGCAGCCACTCTCCCGTTTTTCCAGTTACAGCAGAACGAGTACCCTTTGGTAGTGGGGTTAGTCTAGAATAATTAGTAGAAGGACCTGTGCGAGCCACACCAAACTCCGCACTGACTTCCACAACTGGCAAATTGCTTGGTTGTAGAATTGTAATCTTTCCAGGGGCTTCTTGAGTTATTGTTTCGCCGTTGAGCGTCAGTTGATATTTTGGTTTGTCTAACTCAACCGCAGTTTCCACTGCAGTACAACCTGAATATTCGCTCTTTACTACCTTTTGGGCTTGATTAGTTCCCGTTAAAGCCGAAGCGTTACTTGGTAACTGTGCCTGTGGTGGCTGAAGTTCAAGAGGAACTAGTTTATTTTTACCCAAAATCACCGATACTGTGGCGCTTGGAGGTGCGATCGCGTTAAAACATATAAGTTCTCCTGGGAGTCTAGCAATATCAACTTTTGGAGTTAGAGAATCTTTGGCGAAGGCTAACCCTTGAGGTACAAGAGGTTGGTCATTAAGCCTGGTGACTTGAATTTTAATCTCTTGATTTTGGTGGCGTATCGTAAATGAATTTTCCCCTATCTGCAAAGGCAAACTGGGTGCAAAATGACCGGATTTAGAACGAGTAATTGGCTTACCATTTATGAAAACCTGTCCGGTTTCTGGAGCCGTACCAATGAAAAAGATTTTATCCGAAGTTGTTTTGTGGTTTGTCGGGGGATAAACCACTTTCAGAGCTTGTTCTTGTGCCGAAGCTAAGTCGGGAGTCGCGATCGAAGCTAATAGTACTAATCCTAACAGTGGTTTCACGTCGAAATTACACAAGATTCTCAACATCTACTGTGGCACAATGACGGGATGTAATTTTTAGAAGTTGCTTGAAACTTAAAAATCGTATGACGAAGTTCGTATTTGTTACTGGCGGAGTAGTTTCCAGTATCGGTAAAGGAATTGTAGCAGCAAGTCTGGGACGATTGCTAAAATCGCGTGATTATTCGGTATCGATCCTCAAACTCGATCCGTATATTAATGTTGACCCAGGTACCATGAGTCCGTTTCAACATGGTGAAGTTTTCGTTACCCAAGACGGAGCTGAAACCGATTTGGATTTGGGACATTACGAACGCTTCACCGATACTTCTATGTCCCGTCTCAACAGCGTTACTACTGGTTCTATTTACCAAGCCGTCATTAACCGAGAACGGCGCGGTGACTACAACGGTGGTACGGTACAAGTAATCCCTCACATCACTAATGAAATCAAAGAACGCATTGCTCGCGTTGCCCAAAACACTAACCCAGATGTGGTAATTACTGAAATTGGCGGAACGGTAGGCGATATTGAATCCCTACCGTTTTTGGAAGCAATTCGTCAATTTCGCAAAGAAGTCGGGCGGCAAAACGTGCTGAATATACACGTAACTTTGATCCCGTGGATTGCATCTGCTGGCGAGATGAAAACCAAACCAACTCAGCACTCGTGTAAAGAACTTCGGTCTATCGGCATTCAGCCAGATATATTAGTTTGCCGATGCGATCGTCAACTACCAGAAGGTATAAAGGAAAAACTATCGGCATTTTGCGACGTACCAGTTGAATGTGTAATTCCTTGCATCGATGCTAGAAGTATTTACGAAGTACCGCTAATTCTAGAACAAGAAGGATTGGCAACTCAAACGCTTTCCTTGCTTCAGATGAAACAACAGCCACCAGACCTACAACAGTGGCAAACTCTAGTCAAACGGATGTACAATCCCAATCATCGCATAGAAGTAGCCATAGTTGGTAAATACGTCCAGTTGAGCGATGCTTATATTTCTGTGGTTGAAGCACTACGCCACGCGGCGATCGCCATGAGAGGAGAACTTTATATACGCTGGATAAATTCGGAAGAATTAGAAACCGAACCAGCCGAAATACACCTTAAGGGAGTAGACGCAATAGTCGTGCCGGGAGGTTTTGGTTCTCGCGGTGTGGATGGTAAGATCGCCGCTATCAGATACGCTCGCGAACGACAAATACCATTCTTAGGCCTATGCTTGGGAATGCAATGTTGTGTAATTGAGTGGGCAAGAAACGTAGCAAAACTTAAAAATGCCCATAGCGCCGAGTTTGAGGAAGATAGCCTTAATCCAGTAATTAACCTGCTACCAGAACAACAGGATGTAGTTGACTTAGGCGGTACAATGCGCTTAGGTGTATATCCTTGTCGTATTATCCCTAATACTCTAGCCTTAAAGTTATACCATGAAGAAGTAACTTATGAAAGACACCGCCATCGCTACGAATTCAATAACGCTTACCGAAACTTGTTTTTGGAATCTGGTTATTTGATTGGCGGCACTTCTCCTGACGGAAGATTAGTAGAAATGGTGGAACTACCAGAACATCCCTTCTTCATTGCTTGTCAATTCCATCCAGAATTTTTATCCCGTCCAAACGCACCACATCCTTTGTTTAAAGGGTTAGTGCAAGCAGCTATTTCCCGTTCCGACGAACGTGATGGCTTAACAGCATCCGTGCAAGTCTCTTAGAATTTACAGAGTATTTACTCACATCGAATTGGGGGTGAAGGCTTTATACTCTGAATACGTTCATGTTGCATTAAAATGCTTCGTCCAAATTAGAGGAAGGGCTTAAGGAGAAGTTGTGGCGTATTGGGTAAAAATCTACTACGAAAAAAAAGAATATGTAGTTGATTTTGAGCGCGTTACAGCTTTTTGCTGCGAACCAAACGGTCGGGTGACATTTTGGTTACCAAATAGTGCCATACCTATTGTGATTATCCCCCACAATAATCAAGAAGACTACCAAAAAGTTCTGGAATACATCAAGCGCGTCAACAATTCCGAATCAGAGGGTGCCTACTGGGTAAAAATTTCTTATGAAAGAAACGAATACGTCATCAACCTTAAATGTATTTCATCCTTTTGTCATGAACCAAACGGTAGGATAACCTTTTGGTTACCCGACAGCACCATACCCATAATTATCAACCCCATAAGCAATCCTGAATCTTATGAAAAAGTCTTAAACTATATTCATCAAACAACGGGATACTCTTTATCTGAAAAATAATTAGTTAGTTGTTAGTTGTTAGTGGTTAGTTGTTAGTGGTTAGCGATCGATCAAAAAATATCAATTATCAACTATCAACTAACTATTTTCTCAAATGCCAATGAGGCTGCCCCCAACATCCCCGCACCATTGCCCAATTGCGCCCTTATTATTTGTAAATTGACGCGGGATGTGGGCATTACCCGCCGCTCAATTTCTGCTTTCATGGATGGCAAGAAAAACTCAAAGCTTCCACTAACGCCGCCTCCAATGACAACCGCTTCAGGCGTTAGTACGTAAATCAAACTTGTGACTCCTATTCCTAAATCTCTACCATATTCTTGCCAAAAATTCAATGCCTTTGCATCTCCGGCTTTAGCTAAAGCACCATTATCTGCCGATTCTTTACCAGTGCGGCGACGAATTGCGATCGCAGAAGTATGTTGTTCCAAAGAACCTTGATTGCCGCTTTTGCACTGGGGACCATTAGGAATTAAACTAATTAAACCCAACTCGCCAGCGGCTCCAAAACTTCCCGTAAACAATTTACCATCAAGGAAAATTGCTCCACCGACACCAGTTCCTAAAGTTAGTAAAATAAAGTTTTTATAATAACGGCCTGCACCCCAAATTGCTTCTCCCAACCCGGCACAGTTTGCATCATTATCGATAATTACGGGTTTGCCGACTCTCGCCTCCAAAATATCCGCTAAAGGAACATTCCGCCATTGAGGAAGGTTGATCGCAATTTTAGCAATGCGCCCAACTGCATCTGCAGGGCCAGGAGTACCAACACCAATGGCAACAGCATTTCCATCTGGATCGACAATGGATATCGCATCAACAATAGCCGCCACCACTGCAGAAGGTGTTGCTGGTTGAGGGGTATGCACAGTTAATGATTTTAAACAATAACCATCAGACGTAAATCGCCCTAATTTTATTGCCGTCCCTCCCAAATCAATACCAATTACTTGAGTTGTCACTTTCTTAAATGTCAATTATCACTGCGGTAAGGGCGCGGGCACATATCAATTATCAGCTGGGGACGAACAATTAAATAAACATCAAAATATCCCTGCTTCAGGTGTTTTGACTGTTTATCGTCTTCAATCGGCGACAGAAAAGGAATTGACAAAAGCTTGAAAATCTTCCTTCGCTTGGCGATAAGCAGCTTGTTTTTGATTTAATATAGCTTGAGAAATAGCTTTATCTTCATACTGCTTCTGAGCTAATTGATATTCCAGCTTTTTGATTTGATAATCTTGTTTTCTGAGTGTTCCTTCCACAGCACCAAGCCAATTGTTAAATCCTAAATTTTGGGTTTCCCAATCGGTATTTCCAACAATAGAAACAGCTTTACTACCCAAAGCAGGTTTACTTTTTTCAGTTAGAGTACGGAAACTATTTAACGCACCATCAATCTGCTTTATCCGCCCTTTGGAATTTTCAAAAGAAAACCTTTGTTGTAAAGTATCGTTAATTGGTTCATCCGGATGGACTTTTTGCAAAGGCAGATCGGCCACTTTAGTAGAATCGAAACTATGTTGCCCTAGTCGCGCTGTCACAGGTGCCCCCTGTAGAATACCAGTTATAGCAACGAACAACATAAAACCGCCAGCAGCAGCAGCAATCACCGAAATTTTATCTTTTACCATAATCTTTCATTAATATGGGGAATTAGGCATAGTTAAAGGAGTTAGGAGCTAGAAATTATCAAATTAGAATAAAAAATTTAAAACTCCAGCACTATTTACCTTTAACATGCAGACCTGTAGACTATTTTCGTTTCCTTAAACGCGGATTGACAAACTCATTCAACCCTTCACCAAGTAGTGATAACCCTACTACCATCGTTGTCATCGCTAAACCGGGAAAAAAGGTAGTCCACCAAATCCCTGTAGGCAGTGCAGCTAAGGCTTGTTTCAAATCGTGTCCCCATTCTGGTACTTCTTCGGGAAGCCCCAATCCTAAAAAGCCCAAGCCCCCCAATACCAAAATTGCATCGGCGGCATTTAAGGTGAATAATACGGGTACGCTTTGAATCACATTCAGAAATAAATACCGTGAAAGCACCTGCCAAGTATTAGCGCCAATTGCCTGTGCTGCTTCTACGAATACTTCTGTCTTAACACTTACTGTATGGTTGCGAACAACTCGGTAATATTGCGGAACGTAGGCAATACTAATTGCCAGAGCCGCATTTAAGATTCCGCGTCCCACAACAAACGCTAGCGTTACTGAAAGCAGCAGTCCCGGTAAGGTATAAATGCTATCCATAATAAATAGCAATACTTTATCTAACCTACCGCCAATATAGCCGCTCAACATGCCTAAAGGCACGCCAACCAGCATACTTAATGCAGTCGCCAGCATTACTACCTGCAATGCAGCTTGAGCGCCAAAGACAGTACGGGAAAATATATCGTAGCCCAGACGACTGGTACCAAACCAGTGTTTTAATGAAGGTGGCGTGTGAATTGGGTTATCAAGAAACTCAGTTGGGTCTTGTAGCAATCCCAAACCCTGAAGAATGGGAGCAAACAATGCCAGAAAAATAAACACCAAAGTAATTGTTACCCCAACCAACATTAATTGTTGAGAAAGGGTAGGTTTTTTGTTGATGAAAGGTAAAAATTTTGGCAAGAAACCTTTAGCAACGGTCATAAGTTGATTTATAAGTTAGGAGTTATGAGTTATGAGTGTTAAGTTATAAGACTCACTTTGTCAACTCAAAACTCAAAAATTAACACTTTCAATACTATACCGCTGACTATTCTTACAGAGAAGATGGTTCCCAGCAAAGAGGGAAATACACAATTTCAAGAACGGACAAGGGGAGGGGGGAGATGGGGAGATAGGGAGATGGGGAGATAGGGAGATGATCTTTAACTCCTAACTCCCAACTCCCAACTCCTAACTTTTTTTAAAGTGCGCTTTCAAGCAACTGGCGGTACTGACTCTTCTGTTTCACACCTTTGAGTTCTTGCAATAATTCTTTATCTTTAAATATTTGTACTGTGGGAGTTCCGGTTACGCCTGCTTGTTCGGCAATTTCCCTATCTTTGTCAATGTCGATTTCTACAAAGTGGATTTTACCGTCAAATTCATCCACTACTTTATTTAACATTGGTTTAAGGGTATGGCAAGGTCCGCAACCAGGAGAAACGTACTTCACCATCAAAGGGCGATCGCCATCGTGAAATATTTTTCTGAGGGCGTAACCTCCGATGTGACGGGTAGCATTGATGTCAAAATCAGCTTCGGTATCGGCGGTGGTTTTTTCTTCTTTTTCTGGTTTCAGTTCGTTGTCATCTGCCTTTTGATGGAATTCTTGAAGCAATCCCTCAGCAGATAACCAACGTTCTGCTAACATCGCTCCCATACAGCCGCTACCTGCTGCTGTGATTGCTTGACGAAATTCACGATCTTGTACGTCACCAACAGCATATACGGCTTCGACGCTGGTTTCTACTGAGTTGTTTTTGGTAACAACGTAACCCACATCATCTAGTTCCAATTGTCCTTTAAATAATGATGTATTGGGAGTATGTCCGATGGCGTAGAATAATCCTTTAACTTCCAACTTGCTTTCTTCGCCAGTTTTATTGTTACGGATTTTGATGCCTTGCATGTGGTTTTCATCACCGAAAACGTCCACAGCTTCGGTATTCCAATGCACGTTAATTTTCGGATTACTCAAAACCCGATCTTGCATTGCTTTACTGGCTCGCATTTTGTCGCTACGAACCAATAAATTCACAGTATCGCCGTATTTTGTCAGGTAAATAGCTTCTTCCGCCGCCGAATCCCCAGCACCAATTACAGCTAATTCAGCACCGCGAAATATCGGAGTAGCACCGTCACAAATAGCACAAGCAGAAATACCGCGACTCCAAAATGTATGCTCCCCTTTTAAACCCAAACGCTTCGCCGTCGCTCCAGTTGCAATAACTATACTATTAGTTTTAAACTCTCGTTCAGAGGAACGTACGGTAAACGGACGCTGACTTAGATCGACCGAAATTACATCCTCAGTATATAGTTGGGCCCCCCAGCGTTCCGCTTGTGCCTTCATTTTATCCATTAAATCGGGGCCGGTAATACCTGCGGGGAAGCCGGGAAAATTCTCCACTTCAGTAGTTGTCATCAACTGGCCGCCGGGTAATCCCCCCGCTTCAAACCCCTCAAATACAACAGGTTTGAGGTTCGCACGTCCAGCATAAATAGCAGCCGTATAACCCGCTGGGCCACTTCCTATGATTACTAAATTTTCTACAGTTGGATTTGTCATAATCTTTTAAATAAACTCATAACCACTACGCTTAACCAAGTATAACAAATTTATTTTGTATTGTGTTCGGTTGATAGTAGCTCGTATTTTGTAGGGTGTGCTATGGCACGAAAAATCTTGGATATTAATAGATAAATTTGATAATGCTGTAACGCACCATTGAATCAAGTTCTCAAGCGGATTAATTTGGATTTTGTATTGTAAATAAGAGGGGTTTTGTTTGTGTAGTAGCGGTTTCAACCGCTAGGTAATTTTGAAACTTGCTCTCTCACCCAAGCCCGAAAAGCGCGAGTTGTTGCCATTTCCCCATTGATTTTAGTTTCCTGAATAAACCGAGGAATTTCCTTTACAGCTACTCCAGGAAAAGTAGGGCTTTGTTCAACTTCTATATATTGCCCATCATTTAGTACATAAATTCGTAAAACGCTGCCATTAAAACGCCAAAACTCAGGAATACCAATAGCAGCGTAAATTTTAAACTTGTCTACTTTTGGTTTGGAATATTCTACTTCTAATACTAAATCTGGCGGTGGATCGATTTTTAGGTCAATTTTTTCCTTATTTCTAACGCGGGATTCGTTTTGGATATAGTAGCTGCTATCTGGCTCTCCACCTCTTTCTAAATCATCCCGCGTCAAAGTTAAAGAGCCAGAACGTTTGTACTCTTCACCGATTTCTTCGCACAATGCAACAACAAAACCTTCAATAACGCGATTTGAGTTTTCATGTGGCATATCTGGAGCCATGATTTCTAATACCCCATTTTCGTAGGCTAATCTGGTATTTCTTGAACTTCCCATGTCAGCCACCATGGCTTTGAAGGTTTGCCAGCTAATATTTTCAAGTAAAGTCCTCGTTTCTGCCGGTGTTGATATTGTCACCATGTTGAAAGTACCTTGTTTAAACTGGTTATTCCTTATGGCTTTACTTTTTTAAGGATTACAATGCGAGCCTTATATAACTTAAAAGTCTTGTGAAGCCTGCGATACAGAAGATAACTAATAAATATTTCCCAATTGCAAAAAAAAAATTTTTCAAAAATGATAATTTGCAGAGTCTAAGTGGGTAAGTTACATCTAGAACCCAATAAGCAATGCCCACCTAAAGGAAACACTAATGAAAACCGAACTTAAAGCAAAATTTTTACAAAATATTCTCCGCAAGAAAAAACAAAACGAAGGTTTTACCCTTATTGAATTGTTGGTTGTAATTATTATTATCGGGATTTTGTCAGCTATTGCACTTCCTTCTTTCTTGAATCAAGCAACTAAAGCTAGACAAAGTGAAGCTAAGAACTATATTGGTTCAATAAATCGAGCGCAGCAAGCATACTATTTAGAGAATAACAATGCATTTACAACCTCTGTTGTAGTGTTAGCTTTAGGTATTAAGACACAGACTGAGAATTATAAGTATGAGATTACGGCCGCAAAAACTACTGGTTCGTTTGTCACGAATAAAGCCAGGGCAACAAAGAAAGCACTGAAGTCTTACGCTGGTGTTACTTATACTAGTAGCCAAACTGTAAACGGTGTTGTTGACTCAATCACCCTTGCAAACTTGTATGAGACTATTTCTCCAGCAACAAAAGACGAAGCAGCTGGTACTGCAATTGCTGATTGTAACGATAAGGGTGTATGTGATGCTAAAGTCTATAAACTTATCAAGTAATTAACTACGAGAGTAATTCGATTAACAATAAAACACAGTCAATTTGTATTGATTATTTATAACGGAGTGAGTAGTAAAAGCTACTCACTCTCTTTCATTTAAAACTAATGGTGCAATGATTTCTGATTTCGCTTTAACTAATTCTGCCAGCAGTTGGCAACAGCAAGCATCTCAATGTGTAATCCAAGGTGATTATTATAAAGCTGCTAATTTTTATGAACAAGCAATTGAAGTAGAACCCGATGTTAAATCCCACTACTGGTATTTAGGATTGATATTGCTGCTACAGGGAAAAGAAGTAGAAGCCCAGACAACTTGGGCTTTGGTGATGATGGAAGGCTCGCCGGAACAAGTTGAACTTTGGTGCGATGAATTGATAAAGGTGCTCGAAGCTGAAGCGCAAAGGCGTGTGGCACAAGAGGATAATTCTATTGCTTATTTACTAAGGCAACATATACGAGAAATTCAGCCAGGGGAAATCAATAATTTATTATGTCTAATTCAGATTGCTATAAAGTTAGAAACATTTACTGGAGACGATTTAGCTGATTGGGAAGTCATTGAGCTTTTAAATTCACAGAAATTAGAAGCAGTAGATATTAATCTATTAATGCAAACACTACAGAAAATTCTGGATTACGATTCACAAAACGACTCATCCCTAGAATTTGCTAAAGTTTGCTTGCCTTATCTAGGTCATTCATATAAATATTTTGCCGTTATATTAGTAGCAGCAATCAATTTAGCTTATTCTCAAGGAAAACCAACACTAGCAATAAAGCTTGCACAAATATGCTGTCAAATAAATGCTGAAGATACAGAATTATTAAGGCATTTAACCGTCTTTTATGAAAAGTCTGGTGATTATACTAAAGCAATAGAAACTGCTAAGGTATGCTACTCATTATTAGAAAATGAAACAGTGGCAGGTAAAGTATATGGCAACCATTTACTTTTAAAAACTCTCATAAATGCTGGAGCATACTGGCAAGAAGCGAATAAATTTTTACAACGACAAGAAAGTCTTCTTGATTCACTAATCGAAGAACAGCCAATTTTAGATGATGGTGCAGAAATTTCGCGGGTACTACTCTCAACATTCTTTTTTCCCTACTTTCAAGATAATCCCCAGAGATACCGCAAAATACAAAATCAGGTAGCAGCTTTATGTCAAAAAAATCTTCAAAATTATGCCGAAGAAGCACAATGGTATCAACAGCGGCAAGAATTACTACCAAAAACAGAAAATTCTAGTAGATGCTTGAAGATTGGCTACATTTCTCACTGTTTTAGACAACATTCGGTTGGTTGGTTAGCACGATGGTTGTTTGAATACCATAATCGCGATCGCTTTGAATTATACGGCTATTTGGTAAGTTCGCAACAAAAAGGAGATCCGTTGCAAGAATGGTATGCTAGCCAGTTTAAAACTGTCCGCAGGATGGGTACAGAAACCCAAGAAATTGCCGAAAAAATATATCAAGATGAAATTGATATTTTAATTGATTTAGATAGCTTAACCTTGGATATTAGCTGTGAAGTCATGGCATTAAAACCTGCTAAAATTCAAGCTACTTGGTTGGGTTGGGATGCATCAGGAATTCCAGCAATTGATTATTTCATCGCCGATCCTTATGTACTCCCGGATGATGCGGATAATTATTACTCGGAGAAAATTTGGCGTTTACCTCAAACTTATATAGCCGTAGATGGTTTTGAAGTAGGAATACCAACTTTACGCCGGGAAGAACTGGAAATTCCTAACGATGCCATAATTTATCTTAGCGCCCAAAGCGGCTGCAAGCGACATCCCGATACAGTACGGCTACAAATGAGGATTTTGAAAGATATTCCCAATAGTTACTTACTAATTAAAGGATTAGCCGAAGAAGAAGCCATTCAAACCTTTTTTAATCAGATTGCACATCAAGAGGGAGTAGATAGCAACCGCTTACGATTCTTGCCTATGGTTTCCTTAGAAGCAATACATCGAGCCAATTTAGCAGTAGCGGATGTTGTATTAGATACTTATCCTTACAATGGCGCAACAACAACTTTAGAAACTTTGTGGATGGGAATTCCTTTAGTTACAAAAGTTGGAGAACAATTCGCGGCTCGTAACAGCTATACCATGATGATGAATGCTGGTATTGAAGAAGGTATTTCTTGGACGGATGAAGAATATATACAATGGGGTATTCGTTTGGGTAAAGATGCCAAATTAAGACAAGAAATTGCTTGGAAACTGAAGCAGTCGCGACAAACTGCACCCCTTTGGAATGGAAAGCAATTTACCCGCGAAATGGAGAAAGCTTACGAACAAATGTGGATAAATTACATTAGCGCTAAGTAGTAATAAAAACCCGGTTTGTTGAAAAAAACCGGGTTGATAAGAACAAATTTTACTGGTTCCCATGAATCCAGATGACCTATTTAGGGTTTGCTGAAAAAGTTTTTTTGACAAGGGCAGGGGGCAGGGAGCAGGGAGCAGGGGGAAAACAAGATTATATTTCCTCGTAAGTTGACTAAAAGTGCAAAGATTCTAAGCCAGCAGGTATCATAACCTTGCACTCTTATTCAAAGAAAAAACCTTAAAACCCTTATGTGGTAAAGCTAATAATTTTATTCAGCAAGCCCTATTTACAACTTAAGATGGCCTTAGCAATAAAGTACTAAACTCATCTAAGTGATAGGCTGAAATACTTTCTGTTTTGAAATTCGCCAAAGCTTGCTGGTTTTGATATTCCAAAACAATCCTAGCCTCAATACGAGGTAACAAAGCTTTCCATTGCATATCCCCTAACTGCGATACCAAAGAAATTTCTAATCCCTCACTGAGATCTAAATCTTGCATCAAAAGATTCATACTTACAGCAGATAAAAGCATTTCGGCATAATCATCATCACTATTGCTGATATCAATCAACAAAGTCATGTATTGACTATCATCTCTGGTTGCTAAAATCCCAATTACTTTTTCCAACTCTGCTCCAATAAATTCTTCGGGCTGTGTCCAATCTGGGAAAATGATTAAATTAATTTCTCTGAGATTTAAAGCCGAAATTGTAGTGTCAATCAACACAGAAGTAACAGTTTTCGCAGTTGATGACCAAGTAAATTTCTTCGCTTGTTCAATTCCTCTATTAACTAATAATTGGCGAATACCCGGTTTTTGGACTTCACACAGGGCATTTGCTAGTTCTTCGGCATCATTATCGTTAACATAGATTGCTGCTTCTCCAGCCACCTCGGGAATAGAAGCATTAGCGCAAGTAATTATCGGGCAACCACAAGCCATTGCTTCGAGAATAGGTAAACCAAAACCTTCATACTTCGAGGGGTAAGCCAGTACTATTGCACCAGAATAAGCTATTGCTAACTCCTCATCGCTAAGTTGCAACATATGTACCGTACTACCCGAAGTATAAGTTCTCCATTCGGGTGCTAAAATGCCACCGCTGCCGGTACAAACAATATCAAATCCATTGCGACTAGCAAGTTGAGCAAAAGCTGCAAAGAACAAAGTACTATTTTTATAACCAGTCGAAGGGCCTACTAAAAGAAAATAAGGTTTTGTAATTCCATATTTAGTTTTAAAAGTATTAATATCTTCAGCTTCTGCTGGTTTAAAAATATTTTTTACTCCTAAGGGAGCTACAGTAATCGAATCTGAATTAATATCGGGAAAGCACTTGACTAAATCTCGCGCTGTATTCTCAGAAACAGCAATATATGCTGAAGCGTGTTGAATTCCATCATGTTTTTCTTGCCACATGGGATGATTTAAATCCCATCCCATTACTTCTGGAATCATGTCATGTACCATCAAAACAGAAGGTGTTGTTATGGGTGTTGTGTAGTAAGAAGAAATAAATATATCGGCATTTTCTTCGTCACATATTTGCTGAAGCATTTCCCGATCGGCATCGGTATCATTATAGTCGTAATGTCGAATTTGACGATACCTAATACCGGAAATTTTAGGAGCAGTACCGGCTCTATCTAAAACAATAATATGTTTGGCAAAATCGTTTTCTGACCACTCTTCCAACAAAGATTTCCAAACACGGGCAATTCCAGTTTCGTAGAGTTGGAAAAATACACCGTCAATTAATATTATCGAAACTGGTTTGTTGATAAGGGCAATTTTTTTATCTATTTCTTCTGGTTGTAAAAATCGCCAACTATTAGAATCTTCTTCTGGTTGAGCGATGGGTACTATACCCGATGAATTAGCTTGATCTACAGTCGTATCATCACCAACCCATGCAAAATAATCGCGCAATAAAACAGGGAATTTAGTTTGTTGCTGCAAAGTAGTCCATTGAGAAACAGCATCTTTATAACCGTAATATTCTTCTTTAAATTTGAGTTGTTCTTTGGTAGTATAAGCAAAATGTTGAAAAACTAAACCTTGTTCTTCTGTATCTCCATGGATAAAAGGATTAACCGCAGCAAGATTTTTTAACTGCCCATCTGGTAACTTTTCAACTAATACTGGTGGTTCATGTGCAGCCCAAACATATCCCGGTTTAAACTTCCAAGTTCTTAACCATTCTTGCTGAGGATTTTGAGCATAACAGTTACGAGAACTTATGAGTAAATTTTCTCCGACAAAATACGAACACCAGTAAAAAGCTGCAGTTTTATCGGGATTTTTGATAAACAATTCTCTTGCTGTTGATAACTGCTCAAAAGTCCATAGTTCATCTACATCTACTTGCCATAACAAACACTCTTCTTGAATATTTTCTAGAGGTGCGTTGGTCATTTCACGTTTACCTTCCCAGAAAATTCCTTCTGGTTTGCGGTAAACTGTGATGTTATCTGGATACTGCTTTTTCAGTTCATTAATATATTCGCTAGTACCATCAATACTAAGCCCGGAATTGTGAATTTCACTAGTTATGCGTCCACCATTACCAACGCTCCAAGCCGTATCGTGCTTTAAATCCGCGACACCTTCTACGATATGCCAATGCCATTTAAAAGGTAATTGTTTAAATATATCGATGTGATACTTGATAAACGGTTGACCGTTAAGAACTATAGTAAAAAAGTGAACTGGTAAACAAGGGAAAGCAATATAGTTTTCGCAAAAATAATTAGAATCAGAGACTTCTTCTTTTATGTCTCCATTAGGGCTTATCCCATGGCATTCATACCCATTTTTATTTAAAATATCAAAAATTGATTTAGCATCTTTATTTACACCCTCCGGCATTTTTTGTGAAATTTCAAATTGGATAAATCTCACAGCTTGATTTTTTAAAAGCTGCCTTGCTCCTTGGAATACATCAGATTTTCCTTCTTCAATATCTACTTTTAAATAATCAATTTTTTCTATATTATGCTCCTGGCAAAAAGAATCAAGAGAGATTGCTTCCACTGCTTCTGTTTTGACAATCGTTACGTATTCCCCAGAATCATCGGTATTAAGGATTTTTGGAGTACCAATACTCTTCCAAACAGAATAATCTTCTGGAAACTCATTAAATTCTATTTGTTTATTTTCTGAATAAACTACGTTATGAAAAGCAGAAACATTACGGCATTTTTTTTGTATAAGTCGCTGTTTAAGCTTATTGTAAGTAGTAGAGTTAGCTTCAAAAGAATATACTTGACCTTTCGCTCCCACGATTTTACTGAATAAAACAGAATAATCACCAATATTCGAGCCTACATCAAATATAACCATTCCTGATTTAACAAAATTCCTGACAAGTAACTGCTCGGTAACTTCGTTATCGAAATAGTGATTTTCAGCTTCACTTACTTTTTTAAATATAGAATAACCGTTTCTTATATTTCTATTTTCTGCAATTAAAATATAATTATTATCTGAAAGCAATTTATAATGACTGTGATAGTTCTTAAATGTTTCAATATCATCAAGTAAAATATATTTAGCTCCATAGACTTCATCTAACTCAGCATTACCTGTAAATTCAGAACCATCAATTAAAACTAAATCAAAACAGTCAATATGATTTTCTTGCTTAATTTTTTGAATCCCATCACCAGCTACACCAGAACTTCTCACATACTCTATATCCTGCTGCAACCAACCCAAAACTTGAAGAAGCGGATATAATTTTAGATTGTTTTGGGTTTTATTATAAAAATCAATAACTTCTTCTTCTTTAGGAAACTTTTCTAACGAAATAGATGAAACGTTGTAACAATTAACAAATTCATCGTTCTCATATCTCTTTCTTAATTCTGCAAATCTAGTTTTTGAAACCTCCATGCAGAATAGTTTCGGATTATGAGGATTTTTTCTAAGTCCAGTTACAAATGCTTCAGTACTTCCACCTCCGGAAGACGAGCCAATTTCTAAAACTGTTTTGATATCTTCTTCTCTACAAATCTTCTGAATAGCTGCATAAAATTCATCATTTTTAATTTCAGGAGGAATTAGATAATTAAGTTCGGAATCCATAATTTCAGGTTTCATATTCATAAAAGACATCTGCACCAATTTATAGTAGTTTTACTTCTTAACTTCCTTTTTCAAATTCTCTAAACCTTTCTTATAATCTTCCCTTTGGGGATTTAGCTTCACCAACTTTTCTAAAGGTTCAATTGCACCTGGAATATCGTTCAACTGTAGCCGTACTTTCAATAAACCGTCTAGAGCAACTTGATTATTTGGTTCCCGTTGTAACACCAATTCAAAAGCTTGTTCCTGCTGCTTTAATGTTGATTCCGCTTCTTGAGCTTGTGGCGTACTATCTTGTTGAACAAATTCTTGTATGGTAGGAATTACTGCCATCAAGGTAGAACCGAAAAAAGATACTATCGATATCAAAATTAATAATTTTTGTCGCCCTTTAGCCTTTTGGCGATGTTTAACTACGTATTCTTCCTTAGAACCATCCATATTTTAGTATCTGCTGTGGTAAATACTTAGGCAAAAAATCGTTCCCGTTTTCAGGATACCCAGCACCACAACGGAAATATCACTTTAGCTATATTTTTTTATCGCAATTGCTGTAACGAAGTTTAATTGCGCCAGTTATATCTTGCACCGGTAAGAAAAACCAAAATCAAGATTATTTCAATTAATTACATGCTTTCCAAGCAAACCTATCTTAATAGTACTTAAGTACTATTAAGCTATAAAATCATTTGATATAAATCAGTCAACAACTCTCGCGATTAATGCCAAAACCAATCTATATTTGACTGTATCATCGACAAAACTTTGCAATAAATCTGACCACAAGAATCAAAATCTGATGTCTTAGGAAGCAAAAAATTCCAAGTGATATTCTTCCTCGGTTCACGATCAAATATATCTGACTGCGCCCGAAAATTATAAAAGTTTTTCAACTGAAGAAAAAGGTCTAATGAAATAAAGTCGTTTTAATAACCAAACTCCAAATTTTGTAATAACACAAGATCGTGCATAACCAAATTTTAATTCAATCTTGATAATTTAATGAAATTCATAAACTATTTTTAATTCCATAATATCGAACAAATAAACATCAAACCTTGAATCAACTTCTTGGCTTTGACTATAACCGTGCTTGTGTTATCTCTGAGACACTACCAGAGATGGGCAATTGTTAAAATAATATTAAATAATTCTGGAGATGGTATGAAAATCTGGATGTTTGGGATAATGTAGATAACGTTTAGCAAATAAGGTGAATATTTATAACTCACCATGACCTATCACATTTATGTAAAATCTTGCCGCAAATTGCCTATTGAACGGATACTTTGTCATGATTTATGCATATTGTGTTGGATTGAACAACTGGGGATGAAAAATCTTCTCTAATTGTGCTAAATAATATAGGTTGCCCAGAGATCGGTTTGTTTGATAAGTAAGCGATTATAACTTTTGCTGAGTTCTAAAGTTAATTAGTGGTGATTACCGAACAAAACCGAAATTAATAGTAACCATCTGCAATTAATTATGCTATATTCAGTAATAGTGAGATGTGCTTTGCGTGCATTACCAAACTCTACGCAGAGACCATAATTGCAAACCGGAAAGCATTTTTGATTAAGCATTTACCTGAACTTTCAGTCTTATTTCAATTGAGGTTATGACTCAACAAGTAATTCACCCAATGGTGAAATTGCAACGCAATGTTCAATCGCTCGTAAATTCAAGTATAATCAAGCCTACAGATAGCATCTGGAAGATTGCTTTACTTTACGGTGACGAATGGCAGCACTGGAAACGCGAACTTGTCGATTTTGGATTTACTATGCAAGATCCCGTAAAGGAATTGCTTGCAGTAGAAGGATGGGATGAAGAGTAAAATCTGAATTCTTCTGAAAAGATGAAGAATGATTTTTTTCAGTTTCATGCATCCCGCCTGTCTTTTTAATATTCATTCGCAAGCTGCTAATGCTGCTCCAAGTTCTTTCGCGCTTTGATATCTATCCCGTGGTAGAGGTTGCGTAACCTTTTCTATCACTTCTTTTAATTTAGGGGTAATGGTAGGAATGTTCGCGACATCAAACCGAAAGCTTCGCCCCTTTTGACGATAAAATTTAAATGGGTTTTCCCCTGTTAGTAGAAATATTAAAGTTGGTCCAATGGCGTATAAATCCGATTGAGTTAAAGGCTGTCCTCGTTCTTGTTCGGGGGCACAATAGCCTTCTGCACCAATACGAGTCCCCGGTGCAGTGCCGATTTCCTTAACAGCGCCGAAATCCAGCACAACTATGCGATTGTTGGAATTTCGCACCATTAGATTAGCCGGTTTAATATCGCGGTGAATCAATGGTGAATTTTGACTGTGTAGATAATCCAGTATATCGCAGGTTTGAATCATCCATTCAATGGCTTGCACTAAGGTTACAGGGCCTTTATGATAAACAAATTTTTCTAAGTCTTGTCCGTGGATTAATTCCATCGCCAAATATTTTTTGCCGCTTTCCATGAAAAAGTCGTAATATTCGGGAATTCCAGGGTGGCTGAGTAAACCCAAAGTATGGGCTTCCCGTTGAAATAATTCTTGTGCTTTAGCAATTTTTGCCATATCAGCATTCATTTGCTTGAGTACTAATAAGCGAGGATGACCTGCAGTTATACCTGTAGGATCCCAAGCCAAGTAGGTAGTACCCATGCCTCCCTGCCCCAATGTTCGCAGTACCTGATAATGGCGAATTGTTAGTTTTACCGAAAGGGGTTTGCCACAATAAATGCAAAATAGATTATCAGGTGAGTTTCCTTCATGGCTGCAGGTTGCCAATGCACTCGTGGAGCCTTTTGCATATGATGAGTGCTGTTGCAGTTGAAATTTCAAAATGGGGCCACCCCGCGCTAACTGCAACAAGCAATCATTTGGTAGCCGATCTAGATTTACTATGACACCGTAAAGAAAAGTGCCATTTGTACCATAGCTAATAACTTCCCAACAATTAACATTGCTCCCAAAATTTGTATTTCTCAGTTCCAAATGATATCGAGAAACTAAATTACTATCTAAAACAACATCATTATCTGCCGCTCGCCCTACCCGAATCACCGAGGATTCATCAAAGCGCCAATTGTTTAGCGGCGTTTTCTTTTGCGCTTCTAATAGGGTTAGAGTAATCACGATGCTTATGAAGGATGAATTTTAATTACTAACAAGGATGAGAACTGTATTTAAAGACCGTAATGTCATGATTTAAATACAGATTAAGCGCATACATATTTAATGGTCCGGTTAACTAACATTTCTGAGCACCCAATTAAACTGAGGTTTGATGTAATTTACGCATAATTATGTAAAAAAAACTAATTAATGTGTCTCTCGCGACATAAAAATCTTATTGTAACAATATTTTTGCTTGAATCTACTGTATCTTACGACTATAGTGGGGGTTATTAACTTGACGGGTACCCATGACTTTCTAAGTTAGGACGAACTTTTGCTCGGATAAGTACGGCGGTAATGTTGTCGTGACCATTGTATTTATTTGCTAAATCAATTAAATCTCTCACGCCCTTTTCTAAGTTGGCTTCCGAACTGATTAAATTGAGTAAATTAGTCTGCCAGTGTTTTTCCAATAAATCATAATCCGATAAGCCGTCTGAAGTCAGAACAAACAGCGAATCTTCATTAATTTCTAAAAATTGCACCTCCGGGGCAATAAAATTACTATCTCTAGGTCCTAAAGCTTGGGTTAGCTGATAAGCATCCGGACGAGAATAAGCTACACTTGGTTCGATTCCACGAGAAATTTCTCTTTGTCCGACTTCATGATCTACAGTTACTTGTTCCAAGCCTCCTTTTCTACTCACCCGATAAAGACGGCTATCACCTACATGAGCCACTGCTAGGCGAGTATCCTGTATCAAAACTACCACTAAAGTAGTCCCCATACGACCCACACCAGAACGAGCATCTTGCTGATTGATATGGTGAATTGCTTGGTTTGCTTGAAAAACTCCTTCGCGAATAACTTCCTCCTTGGGAAGCCCATCGGATTTCCAATGTTCTTTGAAATATTGCCGCAAAGTACTTACAGCTAACTCACTGGCGACTTCACCACCTGCGTGTCCCCCCATTCCGTCGCAAAGAATATACAAACCCTGAGCCCCTGCTACTCGGATTTTCGGTAATTCAATTTTATTAATTTTGGTTTCAATGCCAAAATAGTCTTCATTATGGTCCCGTTGTTTTCCCACATCAGTAAGCCCTGCATTTTCTAAGCTAGCCAGTTGCATTGGTAAGGCTACTGTGGGTGTATCGTCGATTTTAGTTGGACTTTCCTCTAATTCATCTAACTGTAAAACTGTGGGATTAGAAACATACTTCGATTGTGTAGCAGTCAAATCATCCTGCCCTTGTTTCAACTTATCTTGTAACTCCGTAGAAATCACTTGCAACTGCGATCGCAATTCTTCAGATGTTGTAATTTCACCCGATTCCAAACTTTCCAAAAGTTCTAACAAGCAACCAAATTGAGTTCGTTGGGATTCTCTAAATAATGCTTGCCAAAGTTCTCCTAAAGCTTTTATCGTAGGTACATCAGTTCGGGGATAAACTTCCGATTTATTATGTGTATCAAAGTATAAACGCTGTAAAGATAATGCCTGGTCTTCGTCAACTCGCAAATTAGTTAAATCCAGAATACTTTGACGACAATTGAGGGGCTCGAGCAAATCCCACAATTGAGTCATTTGATAAAAATAATGTATAACTTGTAACTTGCTTATTTCTTCATCCTGCCATATTTCTAATAAATATAGCCAATCAGAACGATCTTCAAGCAGGATTACCTGCATATTTCCTAGTTGCCATGCATCATGGATTGGCGGAATTCCGAGGTTGCAGTGGGGTTGTAAGGTAATATAAGTGTTCGCAAGACTAGGAATCTTATTTTTTTCTAGTGAGTTGTTTATCGATCCATCAAATTGCGAATTTGCCAACATCGCCTCTAAAGGAGACACTTGATAAGGCTGGCAATCAATAACTTTCACACAGACTTCAGTATTGACAGCGGTTTCTAAAAAAGTTGGTAGCGATTCAAGCATTTGGTAGCGCTGTTGAGGATCTAAATAAGAGCCTGCTTTAAATAAAGTAGAAATTTCTTGAAGAGTATTTTCTTTTTCTTCTCCCTCTGCCGGGCGGGCAATATCATGCTTCTCTTCTTTATCATTTACTACAATGGGTTCCGAACTACCTTCTTTAATAATAATTGCCAACCAAATCTCAGAACAAATTGCATCGCAGCTATGACATTGTATTGCATTTAGAGGGAGAAATACACCACACTGTTGACATTCCTTTTCAGTTAAGGATGCGCCGCAGTTTTGACAAAATTTGTTGCTATTAGGGTTTTCAAAATTGCACTGAGGGCAAATCAGCATTATATCCGCGTCCTTAATTCCCGCTCATTGGTGCTAGCCACTACGATTAGTGATTACTGGTAGTTTAGCCGGCTTTGTAGACAAAGCAAATAAAATATTTATGCTTCTACCAGATAAAAATATGTGCCTGTTTTAATTGTGACGTATATTAACCGTAATGATGTTACGTCGGTAAATTAATTGTAGGAGATGCAATTCGCCTGTACGGGCAATTATAAATTATCTTTCAAGAGGTAATTGAATGGAAAAACAAGTACGATTGGAAACGCTTTCAACCTCAATTGTGCCTCCCAAATGCTTCGTAAGTTTTTGCACTAAAGCTAATCCTAACCCAGTACCTCCCTGTTTCCAAGGGTCATTACTGGGAATTCGATAAAACTTATCAAAAATACGTGGTAATTCAGAGCCGGGGATTTCAACTCCAGTATTTATCACTTGAAACTGAATATTATCGGATACAAACTCAGCCTTAATCAAAATTTCTTCACCGGTTGGACTAAATTTACAAGCATTAGTCAACAACTCCACTAAAATTCTTTCTAAACTGAACGGATCGCAAACTATCGCTGGTAATGATGGTTCAATCGCAAGTCTCAACTTTTGCCGACAGCAGTTACGGTTGCGTGCATTATATAACTCAACTACTCGCTCCAGCCATTTGGGTATCTCAATTTTTTCTAACACCAATGGTTTAGCACTGGTATCAAGTCGCTGCAAATCGAGAAAATTGTTAATCAAACTGATTTCTCGTTCGCACTCATTATTTAAAATTTGGAAATAACGAGAGATTTTTGAATTCAATTTGGAATTAGTTGCCTCGGAGGATGTTTCGGAAAACAGCTGTTGCTCTTTTGTCAGTCCAATATCCAACATTTGAATCGCCATTTTCATATTAGTTAACGGCGTGCGTAATTCGTGGGATACCGTACTTAAAAATTCATCTTTAAGACGATTAAGGGATTCCATCTCTTCTAATTTAGCTTGTGCTGCTTTTTTGCTCTCCCTTACTGCAATCTCCGCTTTTTTACACTCAGTAATATCAATACAACAACCAATATAGCCAATCAAATTACCATCAGATGCTCTTCGAGGAACGCCGGTATCGGAAATCCAGCGGTAATCACCATCGGTACGTTTTAAACGGTACTGTATTTGAAATTTTTCTTTTTCGTTAAATGCTTTTTCGTAGGTTTCTAGATATACATTTTTATCTTCAGGATGTAAATTATCTAACCATCCCAAGCCTAATTCTTGCTCTAGTTTACGTCCAGTAAGTTTTAGCCAAGAACAATTAAAAAAGTCACGCATTCCCTTATCATCAGCCATCCACAACATTACTGGTGCGCTATCAGCTAATTGACGGAAATTTTGTTCGCTAGCAGTGGAATTTTGAGAAAGTTTGTAAGCAGTAATATCTTCACAAACCATCAAAATCACCGGATTTTGCTCCGCATCAAGCAATAGTCGCGCTTTAACTTTGACCCAAATAATTTTACTATCCGGACAATTTAAACGAAACTCCCAATCTGGGACTTCTTCTGGCAAATTATTGAATATACCTGTCAATAGATCGGATAGTCTTTCACCTTCAAAGGAAGCAAATACACTAAAAATTGATTTTTGAGTTAAATCGCGAGGTGCATAACCCAGACAGTTAGCACCAAATTGATTTACAGACAAAATTCTTCCACCAGTTTCTAATGTCAAATATATGCTGGGAGTTTGGTCATACAAAGTACGATACCAATCAAGTTCTTCTTGAGTTCGGCGCAATTCTTCCGCCGTATAAATATCCAAATCCGAGGTTGTTTTACGCACAAGTTCCAAGCTTGCAGATTTTGAAGATACAAGATTTTGTTTTTTGCGAGTTTGATACCAGTTAAATGACTGATTTAAGCTCATAAGAGTAATGCACCCGAACGCTGATGATAAGTTGATTAAGAATTAAAAAAAAATAATTATACAGCTTTTAGTGCGTTTTTTGTCAAAGGTATTATGTTACAAAATGTATAAAATTAATAATAAAAATAATATATGATTTCGAGGTATATTTTATACCTTAATCTGGAAAAATATTTTTTTTAAGTAATTAACTCACTTATTACGAATTTTAATCAAATCTTGAAAGAAGGGGTGATGGTCTTTATCCCCCTTTTTTTTGACACCGAATCACCCCCCGTGAGTTGTTTAACAATTCCACTTCCTTTGCAGTTAAGCTACGCCATTGTCCTATTTGCAAAGTATCCAATTTGAGATGAGCTATTTGTATTCGCACCAATCGTAAAGTAGGAAATCCCACAGATGCTGTCATTCGCCTAACTTGGCGGTTTTTTCCTTCAGTCAAAGTCATTTCTAACCACGCTGTAGGCACATTTTTGCGAAATCTGATTGGTGGAATCCGTTCGGGTAAAGATGGTTCCTCTGATAATAGTTTTACGAAAGCTGGTTGAGTGCGGTAATTTTTGATCGCCACACCTTGTTCTAACTTCTTTAAAGCAGTTGCATCCGGAATTCTTTCTACTTGTACCCAATAAGTGCGACGATGGCCAAAGCGAGGATGACAAAGCCGATGTTGTAATTGTCCGTGATTTGTTAACAGTAATAACCCTTCACTGTCAGCATCTAAGCGTCCTACGGGATACACGCCGGGAATTGAAATATAGTCTTGAAGAGTACTTTGATTAGGTGTGTCTTTGGAAAACTGACTGAGGACACCATAAGGCTTATAAAAAAGGATATAGCGATATTTATTTTTGGGCATTGGATTTTGGATTTTGGATTGGGAGTTAGGAGTTAGGAGTTAGGAGTTAGGAGTTAGGAGTTAGGAGTTAGGA
>ERZ1740059.328-NODE-328-length-26348-cov-4.007264_pt1 | contig 26348 bp, 17 predicted proteins | sample MGYA00581744_ERZ1740059 | MGnify/ENA primary metagenome ERZ1740059 (study PRJEB43018, sample SAMN04849738) | marine metagenome | isolation source: floating plastic debris | place: Pacific Ocean | collected 2008-08-28 | study: EMG produced TPA metagenomics assembly... | reverse complement strand
GGATAACGCCCGCTCCGCTCTCGGCGGGCGGCGGAAAAAAGACGATGGGTTTTATTTCCATGAACTGCAAATCCTTGGCTAGAGGGGCGGTTGGTGTCATCGGGGTGGCAGGGGCGGACATGTCCCGGCGCGGCCCACCGGCCGGGCGGGCATAGCCCCCGTTGAGATACCACAGGGTGGATGCGTTTTCGGGATGGGGCCGCGCGGCGGGGCTGGCCAGCCGGGCTGCAAGCTGCGCCAGATCCACCGGCGCCCCCTGCACGAAAAGCTGTGCCAGCGCGGTAAAGAGCGCCTCCGGCCCGGCCCGGCCCCGATCAAGCGCGATGGCATGATGGGGCCGGTCGCCCAGAATTTCCGGAACACGGCTGGTCAGAACCGCCTTCGGCCCAACCTCGACAAAGACCTGCGCCCCGTCATCGGCCATGCGGCGCACCAGCGTGACGAAATCCACCGGGCTGACCAGGTGATCGGCCATGCGCCCCGGCAAGGCCGCCGGATCGTCGTCATGCGGCGCGCTTGTGACATTGGCATAGACCGGTTTGCCTGGCGCCGCCCAATCAACCGCCGCCAGCGTTTTGGCAAAGGCGGCCTGCGCGGGTGCCATCAGCGGCGAATGAAACGCCTGCGAGACCGGCACACGCACCGCCGAAAGCCCCGCGGCCTCGATCCGGGGCAGCACAGCCTCGATGGCCTGGGCGGCGCCTGCGATCACGGTCTGGTCAGGGCTGTTGAGATTGGCGATGACCACATCCGGTGCGCCATCAAGCGCGGCCCCGGTCGCCTCGGCATCCGCGGCCACGGCCAGCATCGCCCCCGGCGCGTCCGGATCGCCGTTTTCGACCATGGCGCGGCCCCGCGCCTCCGACAGACGGATCAGATCGTCAAAGCCGATCGCACCGCTGGCAAAAAGTGCCGAGAATTCCCCGTAGCTGTGACCGGCCAACATGTCGGGCGTCACGCCCAACCCGGCCAGCCAGTCGGTCAGCCCCGCCTCAATCGCGCCAAGGGCGGGCTGGGCCACGTTCGTTTCAGTCAGCGCGGCCATCTGGGCCTTGCGCTGCTCGGGCGTGAACGCATCTTCGGGATAGATCACCCGCGAAAGCGCCGTGCCCAGGGCCTGCCCGGTTGGTGTATCGGCAAAAAGCGCATCCGCCGTGCCAAGCCGCGTCAGAACCTCGGGCGCCAGCAAGGCTGCGGAAGCAACCATATCAGGATATTGCGACCCCTGCCCCGAATAGAGAAACGCCAGCTTGCCGCCGGACAAAAGCGCCGGGGCTTCGCTGAAGCAAATCCCATCGGGCACCGTCATCCCGTCCGCGCTCAGAAAGGCCTGCGCCGCGGCAACCTTGTCGCGCGCCTCTTCCAAAGTCGTTGCGATGAAGGCTAGGCGGCAAGGGCCGTCACTAGGCTCCAGCAGCGCGGATTGCATCGCCTGGGCAACGCTCATCCCGTCTGGCCAGACCCAGCGTTTGAGCCGCTTGGCCAGCGCCGCGCGATCTTCGGCGGCCACGGCAAAGACGGCCATATCGGTGCCCAGATCGCGGGTCGCGGCGGGCGTGGCGGCATATTCTTCTACCGCGACATGGAAATTCGTGCCGCCAAAGCCAAAGGCGCTGACCCCGGCGCGGCGCGGCGTATTTTCCGGAACCACCCAGGGCCGCGGGCTTTGCGCCAGATAGACCGGGGTGTCGCCCTTCTCGAAAACCGGATTGGGGGTTTTCACCCCGGCATGAGGCGGCAGCACCCGGTGATGCAGCCCCAGCGCCACTTTGATCAACCCGGCCAGGCCCGCCGTGGCCTTGGTATGGCCGATCAATGTCTTGACTGATCCGATGGCCACGGAGTTCGCCGCCACATCCGTGTCCGCCATCAATTCGGTCACGGTTTCAAGCTCGGCCTGGTCGCCCGCCACGGTGCCGGTGCCATGGGCCTCGACCAGTTGAACCGTGCCCAGATCGAAACCGGCCTGATCATAGGCCCGCTGTAAGGCGCGTTTCTGCCCCGCCGGCAACGGGGCCGTCAGACCCTTGGCGCGCCCGTCGCTGGAGGCGCCGACCCCCTTGATCACCGCATAAATCCGATCGCCGTCCCGTTCGGCGTCCACCAAGCGCTTGAGCACAACCGCGGCCAGACCTTCGGAAATGACAATGCCGTCGGCGGCCGCATCAAAGGTGTTGCACACCCCACGCGGCGACAGCGCCGTGGTCTTGGCAAAGCTCAGATAGGCAAAGGCCGATTGCAGCGTGTCGACACCGCCTGCAATGACCGCGTCCGACCGGCCGCTTTCCAGCTCCATCACCGCGCTGTGGACGGCGGCAAGCGAGGACCCGCAGGCGGCATCGACCGTCTGGTTGCGGCCCCCGAAATCAAACCGGTTGGACACCCGCCCGGAGATCACGTTGGGCAGGAAACCGGCAAAGCTGTCCTCGGTCCATTCCGGCAGGCGCGCCAGCACCTCTTCGGGCACATCGCCCATCAGGCGATTGAGCTCGGACCGGGCAGCATAAAGCGCGCCGGATTCGCCAAGCCCCCCGCTGAAGCCAAAGACAACCGATGTCCGTTCGCGCGGCAGACCCGCATCCGCCTCGGGGCCGAGCCCCGCATCAACCAGCGCATCGGCCACAACCTCCAGCGCCAAGAATTGCATCGGATCGACCGACGGGATCGAGCTGGGCGGGATGCCGTATGTCAGCGGATCAAAGGCCACGTCGTCCAGAAATCCGCCCCGGGCCGCATAGGTGCGGTCGCGCACCGAAGGATCTTCATCGAAATAGCTCAGCTTCGACCAGCGATCGGCGGGCACATCCCGGATCGAGCTTTCCCCCGACAGGATCCGCCGCCAGTAGCGCGACAGCGTATCGGCCCCGGGCAGCAGGGTCGACATGCCCACGATGGCAATATCGCAGGGAGCCGGGGCCTTGGGCGTGGCCGGCGCCACATCCGGGGCCGTGTCGAACGCGGCCAGAACCCGGGCCGATCCCGACCGGATCTCGTCATGCAGCTCGGCAATGGTGCAGACGCTGTCGCGCAACGCGGCCACCTGCCCGATCATGTACATCCCTTCGGCCTGGCGCTGATCGGCACCGATATCCTGCAGAACCTTTTCCGGGCCAACGCGTGCGCGGCCCTTGGTCGCCATGCGCAAGCGTCCGATCGTATAATCTTCCAGCGCTTCGCGCAGCTCTGTCGCGCCGATGCCCTCCGCTTCCAGCGCCTGTTTGTGGGCCTGGAATTCCGCCGTGACCGGCGTGATGGCGCAGCGGCTGGCATAGCCGCCGCCTTCCCACAGTGTCTGGGTCGACCCGCAGTCGCGCGCCACATCCTGGTAATCGGGCAGGATCGCCCCCGATTGCACAATTTCCCGGGTAAAAAGATACGCGGTGCCCATCAGCACCCCGACGCGAATGCCCTTGGCCGCCAGCGGATCGGCCAGCGCGGCCACCATCGCCGCCGAAAGGCCATCATGGATGCCCCCGGCAAACACCACTTCGATCTTCTTCGGGCTGCGCTTGGCCATCGGATGGCGTAAAATCGCGTCGATCATCAGCCCCCAGAGCACGAAACTTGTCTGCGGGCCGATATGACCGCCACATTCGCGCCCTTCGATCACAAAGCGCGTCACACCCTGATCCAGGAAATCAGCCACCTGCCAGGGCGCCGCGATATGGACAAAGCCGCGAATATTGCGGGCTGCCAGCCAGTCGATCTGGTCAACCCGGCCGCCAGCCACGATGGCAAAGGTCGGCCGTATCTTGTCCAGCACCGCAAGCTGCGGGTCGAGCACGGCCTTGCCGGCAAAACCCAAGAGACCCACACCCCAGGGCCTGTCGCCCAGCTGGGCCTGCGTTTCGGTCAAAAGCGCTTCGGCTTCCGCGCCGCGCATCATCGCCAGCGCCGCCATCGGCAGCGCCCCGCCCTCGGCCACGTGGGCAAAGAAATCCGACACGTCGCTGACGCGGGTCATCGGGCCCTGGATGATCGGGAATTCGGTGCCCAGAGCCGCGGCCATCGGGGCCTCGGGGCCCAGCACCTGGCGGCGGGCCGCGGCGGCGGGCAGATCTGCGGCGGCCTGGCGGAGCGCCTGCACGAAGCGGCCCAGCGTGGTAAAACGCCGCCGCAACGGCGCCGCCAGCGCCAGGCCCAACCCACCCGGCGCAATCGACCGACCATCCCAGGTAAAGGTTTCAGCCTGCGCCAGCGTAGCGGCAGGATCGGTCCGCATCTCGGCCTCAAGCTGATGCGTCAACCCGGCAGGGACCAGACCCCGCAGGTAGGCGCCTCCGCGCGGGTCTTCGATCTGCAGGCTGTCGCTGCTGGAAAAGCGTTCGATACGGGCTTTGAGACCGGGATGGGTCAACCCAGCAGCTTCCATCAGTAGAATTTCATCACTCAAAACTACACCGGCGGCTCCGGCAACACGAGCAGCGGCGGCCATTTCGGGTGTGATCCCACCCATCACATAACAGGGCAAATCGGTTTGGCCACAGACCTGCTGGGCCAGCACAAAGGCGGTTTGTTCGCTTACGTGGCCAGCGCTCTCGTGACCTTTCAGCACAAAACCATCGACTTGCCCTATAAGCGCCTGCGCCATTTTATCCCAAGTCGTGATCTCCGCCAGCACTGCGACTCCTTGCTTTTGCAGAGCCCCCATCTGTTTTGCGTTTCGTTCTGACAGAGCACGCGCAGGGACAATGACCCACTTTAGCCCTAAACACTGCGGCACGTTCTGGAGGACCGGTAATCGCAATCCGAACTGACTGAGCCGCATAGCCTCAATCCGATTGAGGTGCTCAGTCAGTTCCGCCGAGGCCATATCTGGCAAGACTTGCCAGATGCCAATGGCGCCAGATTTTTCGGATGCCCTAAGACAAGGCAGCGGATCAGATCCCGCAGGCGCGAGCACAAAACAGCCCGGAACCCCAAGCTGTGCGGGCTCTGCACTGTCAGTGATCATATCGCGGGACACGGCAATCTAGTTATTTCGCGCGCGGCGCACACGACGCCGGAGTGCTGCAAACCGGCGCGACATTTCTTCAAGTCGATCTGCGCTGGCACCTGCAACAACATCATCAGGGTCGGTAACGTCTGGGCCGGCTTCGAGATGCGCCAATAAGGCTGCTGAAGCGCGGTGTGCCGGATGCTGTGCATCCCCAGCCCGTTCCTTCAAAACGGACATCAAACGCTCCACGCCCGCAACTGTAAATCGGGTCCCATCAACCATACCGCGATCATCCTCTGGCGTCTTGCTCAGGACCTGAAAAATGCGCAACAAAGCACGTGCTGGCATGCCACCACCCTGACGGGGACCCGGGAACAGGCCATCGGCAACTGAAGCTTCCTGCTGTTGACCACGGCGACGTCCTCCGCGTTGCTGTGCCGGGGCAGGAGGCGCCGCGGTTGGGGCCGCTGGAGTGACCCCGCTTTGCGCGGCGCGGCGCGCCGTCAGCGCTTCTAGACGTTCCTGGCTTTGCGGCTGTCTAGACTTTGTGTTCTGTCCGTCAGTGTTCTCTGTATCGTCGCTCATAAAAAATGACCTTGCATATCCAACTGGATGAGACTGTTATACCCAATGCTGTAACGGCAGTCCCCGGTGAAATGACTTCAAATCCTAGCCAATGCGGGGGGGTAGAACAAGCAACTCATCGCCCGTATTTGCAGCCTTGGACGAGCAATCGAGCCCTGATGCCCCCAGCCCGGGAAAATTGCGCAAGATGACGGCAACTGAGATCAGACCAGAGCGCGACAGCAAACCCCCGATGACGATGATTTTCGGGAACCCGACACCCGTTTTACTGGTGATCGAACCGATCTGGGCATCGATCCGCTGGCTGCGCTACCTGGTGCTGCCCTTGGTGCTCGTGGCTGGCTATGCTGCCAGCCGGAACTGGACCGAGCTGGGCGACAGCATGTCACGGGTATTTGCCACGCTCAGCTTTGCCCAATCCATGCTCCTTGGGCTTTTGACCACGAACTTTCTGGGCCGCACCGCCAAGGCTGTCGCCCTGACAGGATACGGGCTTCCGCCCCACCAATTCGGGATCCGTCTGCTCTTTGGCATCATTCCGCGTTTTTACTATTCGTCGCGCGGCATCCGGTCCCTGCCCTTTCCCGATCAGCGGCGCTGCTATTCCGCGGCCCTGCTGATGCGATTGTTCCTCTTTGGCACAGGCGTGCTGGGATGGACGATCCTCTATCGCAATGGCAGTTTTCTGGCAGAGTTGTCGCTGGCCTTTGGCATTACCGGTCTGACCGTCTTTCTGTTCACCGCAAACCCGATCTGGCGGGCGGACGGATATCGCTGGGTGACGGCCTTTTTCGAGCGTCCCAAGATGCGCTCGCAGGGCCAGAAGCTACTCTGGATGGCCATCACCCGCCGCAAGCGCCCAGATGCCATGCCGGCGGGCGAGGCACGGTTGCTTATCCTGTTTGCGCTCGCCTCCATCATCTACATGGCGCTCTTTGTCTGGGTCATTCTCAGCACCGCCGCGATCATGCTCGAAGCCCAGTTCAACGGCACCGGCGTGGTGATGTTCTGCCTGATCATCGGGATTGCGTTTTTCTATATGTCGAGCATGCGAGCCGGGCAAAAAAAACGCAAAGAAGCCCGTGCGAAAGCGCGCGAGGCGGCGGTGATGGCCTCGCAAAGCGCCCCTGCTTCGTATACCCTTCGCTCAGCGCCGGTTATCCCGGAAACGGAGACACGCCTTTTGAACAAAGCGCCAGAGCCCATCCGCAAAGACCCGGACCGCGAAACGCCTGTGGAGGACGCCCCCGATGCGACCCCCAAGGTAGATCTGGACCTCGAAGCGATTTTGCCCGCTGCAGGGGCGGCGGCAGCGGCCGAGGCACAGGCAGATGATGAATTGCTGCGCCTGCTGGATGAAACGCTGGATGCCCCCCTGCCCACCGACGAGGCGCGAGACGGGGGTCCCGACGGGGCGCCAGACAGCCAAGACGATCGGGACGCAAAGGCACCCCCGCCACTGCCACCGGCCAAGATCGCCACCGTGCCTGCGCGCGTCGAGGACCGCGCGCTTGCACCACGCCCGGCCCCGCCCACCCCGGCGCCTGCACAAACGGACATTCGCCCCTCCGACCAGCTCGACCGCGTGTTGGGCGTGGGCACCGCCAAGCGCAAGAAACCATCGCTGCTGCGCCGGTTGATCATCTGGAGCGTTCTGATTGGGATCCTGGTGGTGGCAGGCCTGCGGCCCTATTCGTTCACCGTGGGCGGCGAATTCATCGTCCAGCCGGTGGCCCGCACCCAGGTGCGCGCGCGCACCGATGGTGAAATCATCGAACGGCGCGTCCAGGAAGGGGATTGGGTCAGCACCGGAACCGTCCTTGCGGTTCTGTCGACCTGGGATGAAGAGCGGGATATTTCGGTGCTGAGCGCCGAGTTGGAAAAGCAGCGCGCCGATCTGGCAACATTAACCGCAGGGCCCAAGACTGAGGAGGTGCTGCTCTCGCAGCAATCCCTGGCGGCCGCGGCTGCCGAAAAAGCCGCCGCCGATGAAGAGCTGGCGCGCGCGCAGCAGCTCTTTCAATCCGGCACCATCGCACGCTCGGCGCTGAGCGATGCAGAGACCCGCAACCTGATCGCGGCGGCCAATCTGGAACGCGCCGAGGCCGCGCTGGCGCTTTTGCAGGCGCCCGTGCTGCAAAGCGAGCTGGACGCCGCGCGGGCCGCGATTGCGCGCACACAGGAACAGCTGAATTTCTATAATCTGAAGCTGGAGCATACCAATATCCGCGCTGTATCGGACGGTCAGATCGTCAGCCCGCTGGGTGCGGTATCGGTGGGGGCGTTCCTCAAGGAGGGAGATCTCTTTGCGGAAATGGCCGACAGCCGTGTTGTTCTGGCCGAAATCGAAGTGCCGGAAACCGAGATTGACGAGGTCGATCTGGGCCTGGAGGTCACGCTCAAACCCTGGAGCGCGCCCACGACATCCCTGATCGGTACGGTACAGCGCATCGCTCCCGCCGCAGAAGAGCGGGAATTCGGGCGCATCATGCGGGTGATCGTGGAAGTGCCCAACCCCGATGGCACATTGGCCGGCAACATGACCGGCTTTGCCAAGATCACCGTGGATGAACGCCCCGCCTGGCGTGCCTTTACCCGGGTCTTTATCCGCTTCTTCCAGGTCGAGCTCTGGTCCTGGTTGCCCTGAGCCGCGCGCAACCTGTTCCCTGCCCCGTTTTGGGGCCGGATGCAGAGGGGGGAACCGCCAAAACACCTGTCCCCGCGGGGACAGCGTTGAATTTGCTGATTTAATTTTGTGTTAACGCCAGTTTCGACAAGCCTGAATCACCCGACGCTGCCGGAAATCAAAGATGACGATCCGTTGGGTGATAGGTGATGTTTCAGGCTAAACCGGAAACGCTATGATACCCGGGGGCTAGGGCAGCGGTACATGGCTGAGCGGCACAGTGTGCGGCCCAAATCCTTCATGCCCCACCAGGAGCGCGTCAGCGCCAACTCCAAGCGCGCTGATACAGCCGATATCGGCGGGCAACCTGTGGGGAACCTCCGCCCAGTCCTGCAGATCGGCCGATACAAAGAGCTGAACCGCACCATGATACTCCAGCAATTCAGGGCGCAGGTCATCGCGGTTGGCTGGCGGGCTGCCGGCAAAGCCCTGCACCGCCACGAAGGTCTGGACGTGGCCCTGCCACATCCCCTGGGCAATCGCCTGGATGGCGGCATTGCCCGGCAGACCAAAACCGGGGGTCAGTGCGGAGGCGGGCAGTTTGAGGCCCTGGGGCGAAAACCGGGGCTGGCCCATCACCAGATCCCATGTCCCATCTGCCGAGATCAGGATCAGCTCGGGGCCCCAATGGCCCACCGCGCCGCGGGGCGTGCCCAAAGCGGCGGTGCCCAGCAGCAAGCCTGCATCGGTCTGACAGGCCGCCGAAATCAGCGCATTGAGAGAAAACCGGAACGCGCCGCGATCCGCAATGTCGGTCAGGGTCAGGGCCCCGTCTGCATGGGACAGGGCGAACAGGCCAAACCCTTCCACCGCATCGCCCACCGCCAGGATCAGGCGCGGGCCAAGCGCCTGCATATGGGTCAGAGCACGGCGCCCGCCAAGCCGCAGCGCGCTTGCCGCAATCTCATGGACCTGGCCATCGTCCTGCGCACAGACAATCTTTGCATCCGGCCCATCGCCGCAGACCGCGCAGAGCCGCTGATCCCAGAAGGCGAAATGTGACATCGGCCCAGTGCTAGCCGCGTTCAGGCCGCGCATGGCAGACTGCCATGCCGGGGTCTGGGCAGATATCTGGCCGGTTTGCGGATCAAGACCAACCTGCAGCGCCGGATGATCGCCGGTTATGGCATCCCGGATGGCCAGGTCCATCGCATCCGGCTGCGCCGGGACCCTCAGCGTCGCCGTCGCATCGCCCGCACCGGCCAGCTTGACAAAGAGCTCGGTGATATCGCCCGTCGTCAGGTCGGTCTGTTCAACACGGGCCACCCCCCCGGTCTGGCCGGTCTCGATCTGGCGCATCTGCGCGTGCACGCTGTCATTGGACTGCGACGTCATACTACCTCTTGAATATTGTCGTCTTGCGGTACCGGCAGATCATCCCAGCCATAGCCCAACTGATGGGCCAGATGGCGTGTTTTGGGGTCAAAACCGGCGGCGGGCTCTGCCATCCAGTCAAGCGGCCCGGCGAGCGGGACCTTGGGGATGCGCCCCGCACGCAGCTGGGGATTGGCCATGAAGCCCTTGTTGTTGCCGCCAAACGCGCCGGCCGGGCCGATCTTGGCATAGGGGCTGTCTTCGGGGCGCATCATGGCATCGATGGCCGTATCATCCGTCCGCAGGCCCAGCCATTCAGAGATCTGCGCAAAAACGGTGCGCGGGTCTTCGAAGACCCATTCCCCATGCAGCAGCATGTATTGCGATGCGGGCAGCGTGGCGCCGAATTCCAGGCACAGGCGATTGCGGCGGCGCCAGTGTTGTTCGTAATCAAAGGCCTGATCGCCTTCGGGGCCACGATCCTTGTACACGCTGTGCTGCGAGCGGCAATTGGCCCGTGGATGACGGGTGACATGCAAAAACACGGCATCGGGAAAGCTGTCCCGAATACGGGCCAGCGCATCGGGGCGGGTATTGGTCGGGCTTTTTTCGACCAGGCCACGAGGGCTGATCATGCGCTGCAGTTCGGCAAATATGGCCGCGGAGCTCAGATGCGCCCGGGCTTCGATCCAGCGCTGTGCAGCCCCCACCGTTTCGGTGGTTTGCTCGCCAGACAGCAGTTCCGCCACGGTCCGCTTGAGCCCGGCCAAACGGCTGTCGACCGACATCACACTGCCCTGTTCCCGGAGCAGGTGATCAACGGTATCGCCGTTAAATAGGTTCAGCTCCGGCAGACCGTAAAGCTCCGGATGCTGGCCGATGCAGGAGGCCAGAACCGAGGAAAACGAGCGTCCCGGGCAGATTATGAAGACAGGCGGCAGAACGGCGCTTACTCCTTCACGGGGTCCGTTCTGCCATAGCCCAAGAGCTGGGCCAGCGCGACACTTTCAGGGCGCAGCCGGCGCTCTGTCTCGGCCCAGTCCAGCGGTTGGGTCAGGGGAGGATCGGGAATGTCGCGCGGGCTGTAGCCCGGATTGCGCAGGAAATTTGGATCGTTGCCAAACGGGGCGCTGGCCGGACCAACCGAGGCAAAGATGGAGCGTTCGGGATGTTGCATGGCCGCAAGATCGGCTGCGGTGCAGTAAATGCCCAGCCATTCGCAAATCTGCGCCAGAAAGACATCGACATGACCTGGCCCGGGGCCAGCCGGGCTGTCATCTCGACGATCTGGGCGTTCACGTCGTACCAGCTGGTCTCGGGATCATTGGCGCGGCGTTTGCGGTCGGCGGTTTTCCCGTTATGGCCGGTAATCGTGGCAATCGATTTGGTCGTCGGGATCGGGTGCCGGTAAAGATGCAGGTAATGGGCATCGGGAAACAGATCGAGCGCGCGGTCAAAGGCTTTGCGCACCAGGACCGTGCTGGGGCTTTTTTCGATAACGATCTTTGGCGCCAGCCGGGTGGAAAAGTACCCCATCAGCTGCACCGGCGTCCAATCGTAGCGTGCGTTGATCCAGGCTTCGGCCTGGGTGATATGGTCATCCGTCTGCCCGCCGAATTCCAGTTGACCAATGGCCCGCAAAAGTCCGTCGCGGGTGCGCGGGCGCACCGTGCGCAGGATCTTGTCGCTGGCCCCGATCGAGGCTTCGAGAAACGGGTTCACCTCAGGCAGGCAATAGAGCGCCGGATGCTGGCCCAGCATCGTGCTGACCAACGACGAAAAAGACCGCATGCAGGTTAGAATGAACAAAGGCTGTGGCTTGGACATAAGGGGCGTATCGCGGCTCTGGCTGGCTCAGTTCCCGAAAAAGAACTGGCCGATATGGTGGGTCGCATTGAAATGCGGAGAGACATAGACGTTGTAGCGCCGCTGCCAGCGCGCCGGATCGATCCCGGGCCAGGCATGGCCCCCACCCTCGACCAGGCACAGTTCGACGCGCTGATCATCCGCGCAGGCCGACAGGCGGCAGACCGTGTCACGGGCGGCGGGCCGTGTTTGGGGCGGCGTGGCACAGCTGTTGGCGGATTGAAACGCCGCGATGCCAGGGGCCACAGGCGCCCAGCGGGCACGCTTGGCGGACAAGGCCCCGCGCCCGCCCTCGAAAGGCACGTTTTCGTCTTCGGTGCCGTGGATATGCAGCAGGCTGACATCATCGGCTGCCGGGCAATTGCCCATTTCCAGCGTGCCGGCGACAACCGCAATCGCGGCAAACCGGCCCGGCAGGCTGCAGGCGGCGGCATAGGCCATCATCCCGCCCTGGGACATGCCGAGGGCAAAGACGCGGTCGGGATCGACGCTGTGCCGGGCCGCCACATCCGTCAGCATGGCTGCCACAAAGCCCAGATCATCGACGCCGCTGCGCGCGGCAAAGCCCACAGGCACCGCGCTGCCGGGGTCCCAGGATCCGCCGTCGCGGCCCGGCGCGCCCAGCCCTTCGGGCAAAAGAACGATCGCGCCGTATTGGCGGGCGAAATCCATCACCCCGATGCGCCGCGCAAACGGCACGGCCTGCCCGCCGCCGCCGTGAAAGGATATGATGACCGGCGCCGGTCTGGCCGGATCAAGGCCGCGGGGCACGATTGCATGGTATTGGCGCGTCACCCCGTCAACATCGAGGCTGTGCCGGTCCGTCCCGGCGGCCTGCCCCGCTGCAGCCAGCGCCATCCAAAGGGCGATTGCCCGGGCACATCTGCGCCAGACCGCGCGGATCATCCAGCCTCCGGCCTGTGCTGGCCAAGCCAGATCTCCAGACCGCCATCGGGATTGTCCTTATAGGCAAACCCGTTCGGTCCGTCATAGCCAACCCGCGGTCCAAACGGGTTCACGCAGCCCACCGCCAGCCCGTAAGGCGTCGATTGCAACGTGCGAATGCCGTAGTTGAACGGATTGCCAAAGCCCTGTGTCGTGACCGGCAACCAGTTTTCGCCATCGCGCGAGCGGTAGAGCTCGGCTCCGCCGCGCAGATCGATCATCCGGTCAATGCCAAAGCGGGTGATGAGGTTGCGGAAGGGGCCCGGCCAGCTGTCCTGTTCGGAATAGCGCAGCATCGTGGTCCAGTCGAAAGTGCCGAGGTAAATCCAGCCGTCATGGCTTTCCTGCTGCCAGAAATAGCCGTTGAAGAGGTTGTCATAGCCCGGCGAATAGCCCGACAGCGGCACCTTGTAGCCATCGGGCGTGTCGCGTTCGCGCCCGACGATCAGATCCCATTTGCCGCTTTCATGAATGCGGATCAGCTCCGGGCCGGCCGGGCCCAGCCCGTTGGCCCGGTCGATGCCGCCATGCTGGATCCCGCTGCCGGCATACACCCTTCCGTCCTGCACGGTGAAGGAGGCCACACCCTGATTGAGTGGCCCGCGCCAGGCACCTTCGCGCACCACGCATTCCCAGTCGAAGGGCGCCTTGCCCTCAGCACGGGTGCGCCAGATCTGGTAGCCAGCCGGGTTGCCCGTACCGGCATAAAGGTAATCACCGCAGCCGATCATCTCGAAAACGCCGGTATTGTCGGGATCGTCGAAATTCGGCGGGGTCACAGGCTCCCATTGACCGCCGGCCGGGTCTTCACTGGCATAGATGACCGACCCGCTGACGGCGTTGGGATTGCCGCCTGCTGTGCCGGTCGGGCTGGTAAAGATGCGCCCCTTGAACGGGATGATCAGGCGCAGCGTGATGATGCTGCGATCAAACCCCTCGGGCATGTCGATCTCTTCGAAATGCAGACCATCCTCGGAGCGCAGGATGCGGGTGCCATAGCCGCGCGCGGGCGCATAGGTGGCCACATACAGACAGGGCTTGGGATCGCTCGCGCCCTTGAAGACGCACATGCCGCGATAGCCCAGCTCGCGCGGCAGCTTTTCCCCGTCCGGTTCGATCCAGGGGGCCTGGTAGCGCATCTCCCAGGTGGCCTGCGGGTCCGGCGCGCCAAGATCACAGGACCAGATTTGCGCGCGCATGTCCTGATCATAGAGGTAATCGGGGCATTCCACCGGCCAGCGGTCGAGCTTCTTTTCGATCTTGGAGACCTTGAACATGCACAGGTTGGAGCGCGTGGTGCCCACGAACAGCCGGTTTTCAAACCATGCCATGGAATGGGGATAGGCGTTGAGCTTGTCACCAAAGCCGTTGCGCGCAATGCAGCGGAACTGATCGATCCCGAGGCCGGGTTTGCGAAAGCTGCGCGGGTGTTCGGTCATTGCAGCAAGGCTCCGTCTTCAGCGGCCTCGCGCCGACCGGCGCCGATATTGTCGAGCTCGGTCAGGGTTTCTTCGAGCAGGATTTCCAGCATATCCGCCCAGCCTTCGAGCTTCTTGCGGTATTCGGTTTCGGCATCGGTTTCCGCATCGCCGCTCTGGGCAGAGGCGGTGAATTGTTCGCGCAATTCAGCAAAGACGGACCGGCCCAGCACGGCCAGCTTTTCATCACCGATGATCTGCGCATAGCTCAGACCCTGGGGTTCGTCCCCATCGCGCTCGCCAGTGCCAAATTCGGGGCCAAGGAAGGTGCGGTGCGCAGCCGCGCGGTGCAAAGCAAGCTTGGTCATGCGCCATATCCCAGATCGCGGGCCAGCGCCTGCACCCGGCTGTGCAACGGTGCGCCGTCCTGGCGCCAGGGCAGCGGGCTGTCGAGGTCCGGAATGGTCACGGTGCCGGGGCGGAATTCCGGCGCTTCAAGAAAATTCACGTCATTTCCCAGGGGCGCATTGATCGGGCCGCGGCGGGCAAAGGGCGATGTTTCGGGCGCTTTCATCGCGGCAATCGCCTCGGGCGCATCGGAAACGCCACGCCAGCGGCACAGCGCGCCCAGGGTTTCATCGGGATCGTTGATCACCTCTTCGCCGCGCAGGGTAATGGCGTGATCGTCGGGCACGCTGTCCAGAAAGCGCAGGATCTGAACCTGGGAATCGTGCCACAGGATCTGCGGCTCCAGGGCGGCAGCGGCCCCGCGGTGATCCACGCTGTTCATCCCCAGCAGCACCCCGATCCCGCCTGTCGCCTTGAGCGAGGATTTGCCCTGGTCGATCGGGTTGCGGGTGAGGTGAATATACCGGGCATTCGGGCAGGCCGCCTGCATGTTCTGCATGTATTCCAGCTTGCGCAGAATGGCCGGGCTCTTTTCGACAACGCGCTGCGGGGCGACCGCGGCACAGAGCTCTTCGAACACCTCTGCCGCACTCATTTCCTCGCGCACCTTGAGCCAGCGTTCGGCCATCCGGATGCTTTCAGGCGTCTGTTCCCCGCCATAGATTTCGGCCACCGCGCGCAAAAGCCCATGGCGCAGCGATTTCCAGAACGGGGATTTGGGCGTGCCATCAGCATTCTGGCCGGTGTTGAATTCATCGACCGAGGCGCATTGAAAGAGGTTGAGCTCGGGCATCCCGTAAAGGGCGGGATGCTGGCCAATCATGGTGCTGACCAGGGAAGAATAGGACCGCGGGGCGGCCAGAATGAAGATCGGTGCGGGAAGTGTCGGATCAATCACCGCTTGCGCCCTTCGAGGAATGGAATTTCAAAGACTTTCTCATGCATCACCGGACCATGGCCAAAATAATCGCCTTCGCCGAAGCATTCTCCATGATCGGCGGTCACGATAAAATGCGTATTGACCGGGGCCTTGTCGAGCAAGCCAGCCAGCAGGCCATCGATATGCTCGACGCAGCGCACCTGCTGGTCGTGCAGACCCTGCATGTCTTCCTGCGAGAAAAATTCGGTGTCTTCGGTTGGCATATCGCCACTGCGCGCAATCGCGTCATCCATGCCTTTGACGACACCATGCACGCCTGAGATACGCGGCAGATTTTCGTCCTTGAGCATGTAGGGGTAATGGGTTTCACCGAGATTCATGAAATGAAAGCTGGGCTGGTTGTCGGAAAATTCGGTCTGCGCGATCATACCGCCGAAATCGTTGTGATCGGTCATCAGGCGATACTCATCGAAATAGCGGTTCATGCCGGTGAACGGGTTCAGCACCGGCATCGAGACTTTCGCCGTGGTCCGGTACCCGACCTTTTGCAGCACCTTGGCCAGGCTGAGTTCGGGCACGAAAGACTTGAAGGACAGATCCGGCACGTCGATCCGGTCGACCCATTTGGAATATTCTTTCTTGTAGACCTCGGAGGCCAGCACACGGCGCGGGCGTTTATGGGCAATCTGGCCCATGAAGAGACTGTGATGGGACGGGGCCGTCCAGGAGGCATAGCTGTAGCGCTGTTCGCCTTCGGCTATGCTGTCCATATTGGGTGTTTTGGCGCGCAGGTAGCTGTCCAAACGGCAGCTGTCCATGACGATATAGACAAGATTGACAGGCACTTAGGTTCGTAAATCCAAATTAATCCGACGGCGCGCGGGGTCAGGCCGTTTCATTGCGTTCCCCAAAGCGATGCCTCAACCCGTCGCGGACGGCGCGCTGCGCATAGCGGGCCCAAAGGCGAGCGCTGTCTTCGGGGGTCTCTCCGGTCACGTCCGCCTCATCGGGCATATCCACACGCGCCAACTTACAGGCCCGGCGGTAATGCACGATGGCAGCATCCGGTTTGCCTTCGGCAAGCGTAACATCGCCCAAGGCACGCTGCTGGAACGGGCGCAAGACCCGGGCTTTGGGGAAATTGCCAGCTGCTTTGCGCGCTTCTTCCAACTGACCGCCCCGAATGAGGAAGCTGACAAGCCGGATCTGATCGCTGATCTTGGCCTCACCTCTGTCGACAAGCTTGCGGTATTCCTCGACGGCGCGATCCGGTTTGCCGGACATGGCCGCAAGACGCGCGAACCGCGCCCGCGACAGGCTGCCGCCACCGGCAAGTTTTGCAAGGTTATCAATAGCTTCCTCGACACGGCCTTCCTGATTCATCAGCCGGACGTAATTGCGCAGGGCGCGCTCGTTGATATCGCCGCTATCGAGCTGTTTTTGCAGCTCGGACAGGGCTTCGCCAGTGCGACCCTGGCGCATGTTGATGCGGATGATCAGCTGGTGGGCCTGTTCGAGCGACGGGTCCACTTCGACGGCGCGTTCACAAAGCTCCAGCGCGTCATCATAGTTTTCATCCGCCATCTTCAAAATAGCGGCCCCCATCATGGCGCGCGGCGAATGCGCATCCAGCGCCAGCGCATCGCGGAACGCCATCGCGGCCCCGTCGCGATCATCGGCGCGCATCTTGGCAAACCCCACCAGAATAGCGGCTTCCGGTTCCAGCGGGGCCAGCGCGGCTGAGCGTTCGGCGGCCCGGACAGCATAGTCGTATTTGCGCTGGCGCATCAGAACCCGGGTCAGCGCGGCATAGGCCAGGCGGTTATCGGGTTCGCTGCGGATCAGCTCGATCAGCGCACGTTCGGCGGCCTCGGATCCATCCGCGCGTTCCAGCCGCCGGATATCGGCGACGCTCATCTTGGTGGGTTGATCCTGATCCGCGTCTTGCATGAGAGCCTCTGATGGGTGATTTGACACGCTTGGCGATGCTATTGGCACATCCGGAGACCGGTTTATACAGTGAATCGTTCACCTGCAAATCCAGCCGTTTTCGGGACAGCGGCAAGCTGCCTATAATCGTGGCTCCAACGCGGCTGCCAAAAGCGGATCGGACCCGGCCATGGTGGCCAGAGCCCGCCTGCCCGCCTGCCCCAGAACGGACGCGCCTGCGTCCTCACCAAAACGGCGGGCCACATAGGCGATGCTTTGCGCGTAGCGCGCAGGCGTGTGACGGGCTTCGAGTTGCGCGCGCCCCGCAGCCCCCACAGGTTCGACAATGGCGGGATCTGCCGCGATGGCGCGCAAAAGCCGGGTAAGCGCTTGGGCCTCATCGGCCAGCGGGATTTTGAAGACCGCATCTTCGGGCAGCGACCCGTACCAGCCCGCATCCGTTACAACGCAGGCCGCCGCGGCATTCCAAACGCGTAGCTGTGTGCCCGATGCCTCACCCATTGTTGGATGGCGCAGATTGAAGATGAGATGGGCCGCCCGCAGCCGCGCATCGAGCTCGCGTTCGGCGACAAAGCCATGCAGGGTCACGCGGTCCTGAAGGCCCAGAGCCTTGATATGGCGTGTCACCCGCGACGGATCCCAGACATTGCCCATGATATCGAACTGGAAATCGATCTCGCCAGCCAGGGCACCCAGCACATCGAGCACCTGCATCAGGCGCCGGTTGGGACCGATATAGCCGAATTGCGCAAATTTAAGCGGGCCCTGGCGCGCCCGGGCGGCCGTCGGCGCCGCGGCCGAGGGGCGGAATGGCAGATCAAGGCGATAGGCCGGCACGGCAGCCCTGGCCTGAACCGCCTCGAACGCGGCGGGCGTATGGGTCAGCACCGAAACGGCCCGGTTCAGCGTGGTTTCAAAGCCGGGCATATCCTTGACGATCTTGAGGGTCGGGAGTTTGTCATCGAGCACGTCCTGCGCGCGGGTCAGCCCGTCCGGCCCGTACCACCGGCGCATCTCGGCCTCGTAGCTCTGGCGGTCAAAGAGGTTGTTGCGGATGGCATCGATGGTGAGCTCCTGAATGGCCAGATCATGCAGCACGATCACCGAGGGGATCCGCTGCACGAGGCGCAGGAAGCCAGCATGAAAAACCCAGGAATTGCCGATATGGACAAAAACCGTATCAATCCCCTGCCCCGGCAGTGCCGCGGCAAAATCGCGGGGCAGGATGTGATCGGGGTCAAGCTGGCGAATGGTGCAATAGCGCTCAAGGCTGCGGTCCCAGGTCAGCGCATCGGTCCAGAGCACCAGATCACAATGTTCGGCCAGTTCGGGCAGGATGCGGGCGGTGTAATGGCCGATATCGGTTTCTGCATGGGGAATGGGCGACACCCAATGCACTCTGGGCCGGATCGGTGTCATGGGGCCGGCCCCGCAGGTCGCGTGGTGCGGACAAGCTGCAGGAACGCCGCCTCCGAGCACGGCAGGCTGAACGTGTCGGCCCGGCCTGACCCGGTCATGACGCCCACACCGATCTGGTAGAGATGCAGGCGCAACGCGCCCTCCCCCGCCCCCGCATCCGGCGCCAGCCGGACGGTGACGCGCCCCGTGCCGCCTGGTGCTACGGGCGCTGTCAGTGGCTGAAAGAGATATTGGTGCTGCAAATCCCCTTCCCCGTCGATCCATTCGGCCAAAAGACTGGTGCCCGCATGATCGGCAATCGGCCACCAGGCGGCCGAGCGGTTGTGCAGATCAAGCCGGACAAGCCCGGTCCGGGCATCCTGATCGACGAGGGTGATTGCGCCGTCCATGCGGTCGGGGCGTCCGTGATAGAACCGCTCCGGCACGGCGGGGGCGCGGTCTGTCTTGGTGGCGAGGTAAAAGATCGTCTCGCCCCGCAGGTCGAGATCATCACCCCGATTGACCAGAAGATCTGCCGTGGCCGGATCCGCGTCGCGGTCATAGACGTCATAGGTGGTCAGCTTTTGCGTCTCGAAACCGGCCGCCTCGCCCAGCTCGGCCAGTTCGGGCGGGGCGTATTCGCGATTGTGCCGCCCGTAGACACCGCCCGAGGGCACGAAGATCCCAAAGGAATAGGGCGCAATGCCGTTCAGTGTCTTCCAGACGCCGCGGTGGCTGACCACGTTGGGGGTGGTCAGCAGAAGATGGCCACCGGGTTTCAGCACCCGGGCGGCTTCCGAGAAGAACCAGAACGGGTCGAGGGCCAGATGTTCGAGGATCTCCATGCCGGTGACGAGATCAACGCTGGCATCCGCGAAAGGCCAGCGGTCGCGCTCGCTGTTGGCTGGTTCGAGCCGGATGTCAAAGCCCGGCAGATCGGGCCGCCGTGCGGCCACCTTTTGCGTATAGGGGGACGGACCTTCCCAGAGGCCCGCCATCTCGACCCCGGGGCTGTGATTGGCGAGCAGCGCCTGAAAGACAAGCGGTGGAAACACCCCGACATCCAGGGCCTTGTTGATCGTCACCCCTTCGAGCAGGGACAAGGTGGTCAGGAACCGGGTCCAATGCGTGCCCAGATACCCCGCCAGACCCTGATCAATCGGCGGGTTTTCGAGCCCGGTCTTGCCCGGCAGCTCTTCGAAGGCATAGGCCCCCAGGACCTCTTCGATCGAGCCAAAGGCCAACCCCTGGGGCGGCGCAGGAGGCGCCACGGCGGCCTTGAGCGCGCTCAGGGCCTCGGCCATCGGGTCCCCAGCCTCTTCCGGCTCCGGGGCGCCCTGTGCCGCGCTGAAGGGTTCCGGGGCGGGTTCTGGATGCAAGGCCCCTGGGGCGGCCGCTTGCCCTGTCAGGGTTTCAACCACATGTGACCAGCTGATCCCCATGGCATGATAGCGGTCAAATCCCGCCTGCCCCAGGTTTTCAGCGCGTGTGCGATCTGACATCGCGGCCTCGAACGCGGTGGCCAGAGCCGCAGGTTCGGGGGCTGTCACCCAGCCTTCCTGACCGTCGCGGATGAACTCAAGCGGACCGCCGGAGCGGGTGGTTGTGATCACCGGTTTGCCCGCCAGCATCGCTTCGAGCGTGATATAGCCGTAATCCTCGTCTTCGGGCACAAAGACCACGGCGCAGGCCTCGGCGTAATGGCGCAAAAGCGTGTCATCATCGACCGGTCCCAGCCAGGTGACATGGCCCGCCACACCCAGCTCGAGTGCCAGTTGCATGAGCTGGTCCTGATAGGCGGGATTTTCGGCCACACCGGCAATCACGAGCGGGATCTTTGACCGGCTGGCGGCCAGGGCGCGCAGGATCAGATCGAGCCGCTTGGACGGATTGATGCGGCCCGGCGCGAAAAGATAGTCACCAAAGGCGCCACGCTGCATCCGGTCCGCATTGGGCGGCGGGTGATAGAGCGGCTGGCTTTCCAGCCCCAGATGGCGCTGCAACCGGCCCGCCACATTGCCGGAATTGGCAAAGATCGGGTGCGGGCTTTGCGCAAAAGCCGCGCGATCTTCATCCATGATCAGGGCCCGCAACGCACCACCTTGCGGGTCGTCCAGCAGATCGGACTGGCCGCTGTCCCACATGTCATATGCCTGACGATGCTGGTGGATCACCCAGAAAAGCTTGTTGGGATGGGGCACCAGGTAGGCCGGGAATTTCAGCCCGATCAGCATATCGACCGGCACGCCTTCGACCTCGGTCAGATCCAGCATCTTTGCCGCCAGGATGTGATCTGCCAGAACCGGTGCCGGATACCATTTGAAGGGCACTGTGATCTCGACCGCGTCATGGCCATGGGCGATCAGCGCCGCACAGAGGCTGGCGGCGTGGCGCTCTGCCCCACCGGACACAAACGGAACCTGCGTGCGAAGAACCCCGATACGCATCCCGATCAATCCTTGACCGGCTTGGTGCCCAGAATGGCGAGATCCTGCGGGCCGAACATCAGGTAGGCCAGTTCCTCGTTCATGTCGGGCTTGGCCATGAATTCGTTCAGCCGTTCATGCGGATGGAGCGCGCGCAACTCGATAGGGTGAAATCCGGCGGTTTCAAAAAGCACGCTGAGAACCTGTTCGGGCATCGGCTTGAGATGGGTTGGATCGGTATGAAACGTGGTGGCGCCCACCAGCACGTTGCGCACATGGGGTGTTTCAAACAGCAAAAGTCCCCCCGGCGCGAGCACGCGCAATGCCTCCCGGGTCATCCAGGCCACATCGTCAAAAGGCAGATGTTCGACCAGGTGATGCGCGGTAATCGCGGCCAGGCTGTTATCCTCGGCATCGGCCAGGTAGTGCAGCGCATTCGCATGGCGCACATCGAGCCCCTGGCGCTTGGCCTCATCGATCTGGACGGCGTTGGTGTCGATCCCGAACGCCTCGATCGCTGCGTCCTCGAGGAGTTCCAGCCATTCCCCGCGCCCACATCCGATATCGAGAACCGGACGCCGCTCAGTGCGCAGCACCGCCGCCTCGATATCGGGCAGATAGATGCGGACCCGGTCGGCAATATCGCGACGGTCGCCGCGGAACCGGTTTTCAAGCTGGTGGTAGAACCCGTCCATGAAGCTGGCAAAGCCTTCCCCCCGCTCCGGGATATCGGCCCCGGTTTCGGGTGTGGCCGTCGCAGCGCCATGGGGCGCAAGGGTCACAAACAGCATATCCAGGCGGCGGGTCAGATCGCTGATCGACCGGCCCAGAACAGCATGGGCGCCCTTGGTCTTTTCATACTCGATATCGAACCGGCGGTCGTGATCGTCATGGGCGGTTTCAAGTTGCGAGATCGAGTTCCAGACCTGCCCCAGATCCCGGCTCAGCCCGGCCAGATCATCGTGGATACGGTCGAGCCGCGCCGAGATATCGCCGGCCTGTTCGGTACGGCGAAAGGCTTGCTTGGCCATCCATTCGGTGCGCCCAAGCTTGAAGATGGCCGTGACATAGCGCTCGATGGTTTTCAGCGGGGACATACGGGGCCTCCTTACCGCGCCGGATGCCGGGCCGGATACAGGCCTGGCCGGGGCGCCAGCCGGGCGGCGCGGATGCGCCGTTGCCGCTGGTATGGCCGGGTGCGCGGGAACCTGCAATCGCTGATGCGCGCTGGGATGAAACTGGGCAATAACCCCATCCGGGGCCTCCGGCTCCCCCGCGGGCGCCTGTGTCACGGCCTGCCCCGCCGTTCGAACCACTTGCGGCAAAAGCCCAGGAACGCGCGGTCTGCATCCTTGGGCGCATCCAGACCGCCATCGTTCATCCAGGCCCGCCATTCGGCTTCCAGAACATGGACATCCCAGCCCGGAGCCTGCAGACGGGCCTGGTCATAGGTGCCGGGCATCAGACGGATGCTGGCCACTTCGGAGCTGTTCTCAAGCTCCGGTGGGGTTGCGGTTTGCCGGTTGTGAAAGACCACCATCATGTCTTCGAGACGGATGGCGTAATCCGGCATGTGATTGTGGGCTTCATCCTGCTTGACGATATTGGCCACCAGGCGCCGGAATTCGCGCGGCGTGGATGCCGAGCCGCATTTGCGCTGCAATGCCGCCAGCGAGATCCGCCATTCCGATTTGCGCCCGCAATGCTTGCGCGCAAGCTCGTAAAGGCGCCGTTCCAGCGGTTTGCGCAGACGGAAATAGTTGCGGTGAAGCGTCAGCACCTCTTGGGCCTGAATGGCGTTGAAGACCCAATCGCTGAGTTCGATCTCGATCTCCTGCATACGCCCGTCGCGGGTTTCGCGCACGATGCGAGCCCGGTCGATGATCGAGAAAAGATCGAGCTGTTCCTTGCCGCCGGTCACGATGTTGGTTTCGATCTGTGTGCCCTGCAAGCGCACAAGAGCGGCGCGCAAACCGTCATAACCCCGTCCATCGGTCACACGGTTTGTAGCCTTGAGCACGTCATAGGCCTTGAGGCGAACGGTGCGCGAGACGTTGCGGCCTTCATTGAGCGCGGCCATGATTTGGCTGATGCAATAGATCAGCACATCACGATCATGGATGGTGGCCAGCCCGTCGGCGGAGGGTTTGACCTCAAGATAGTTTTGGCCGGTCTCGTCCTCGTAGCGCCGCATGCGGTGATCGGGTTTCGTGGAGAGCGAAAAGATCGGATGCGCCATGGAGGCCATATCGCCCTTAGGAGCCGCATCGAAGATATCGCAAACAAAGAAATCACCCTGTTCCTGCCGATCCGGCAAGAGCGGAGATCGCGTGTCTTTCGTGATTTCACCCACCATGTGGTCATATTCGTGATTTCACCCACGCGGTCAACGATTTTCGTGATTTCACCCACGGGCGTTTCGTGATTTCACCCACGTTTTATCGTGACTCTGCCCACGTTCTTTCGTGACTCTACACACGGCCTGATTGAGTAAGAGCTTAAGAGTCAGGCTCTTAAAGCCTGCCTAAAACCCCGTAACACATATTTAACACATATTAACACAGGCAGATGCAGCAGCGAATCTGTGGATAAAATCCACGAATCGGTGATTCGAAAGAAGCCTTTGAAAAGAATCACTTAATTCGAATCGGGTGATCCCAACATAGAAGTGTCAGCTCTCTTCATCACGCCGTGCACAGTAAAGTGCCCAGGCTTCTTCGATAAGAACACCCTGTTGCACGCCACGGTTGCGCGCTTCCTGAGAGATCTCGCGTGCCACATTTGGCATCACCTTGGCATGCACCTGCCCGGTCCGAGGGCTGGGTTTGCGGCCCCGCTTCTTTTTTGGCGTGCGATCCACAAAACCATGTTTTTCACCCACCACATCTGTTTTCGCGACGGTGTCGGGACGGGTGTCCTTTTTACGGCTGCGCAAAGCGGCAGGGTTCAGAGGGATTGAAAAAGGATCAGAACTCATCACGCCTCTCCCGTCAGTCGCGCAAAGACCTGCTGTGCGAAGGCCACCGCATTCTGGCGTGCACTGTCCATATTGCCTTGGGCCGGCATGGAATAAAGATCGCCTCCATAGGCAAAAATCGCTGAAAACGCGGCCCTTTCCATCAAGGGCGGGTCAATCACGTCAATCCCCTGCTCAATCAGCGATGCGGCAATCCCTTTATGCTGTTTCGACAGAATTGCCTTGGTCATCGTGAAGACAACCGCATGGGGAATCGACCGATCAAGTGCCTCTTCTTCTTCTCCCACAAGAGCGATGGCGCGCGCACCAATAGTGGCGTCCAAGGTCGTAGCCCGCATAGGCGTGAGCACCAGGTCTTCCTGGCTGCTCGCCCTCGATACCAGTCGTGAGGCAACTCCTTCGAGGTCGACAACCACAACGCGCCCGTCAGCATCTTCGTCCTTGATTGTACGTACGATGGCGCCTTCTGAGATACCTGAGATTATCTTAATGCGTTCCGGCAATTCTGCCCGATTGGCCCAAAGCGTGAGCGATTGATTGGGGTCACAATCGAGAAACGTGACCTCAATCCCGGCGTGAGCCAGCTCTGTCCCCAAAAGCACGGATGTGGTCGATTTCCCTGCACCGCCTTTGGGGGATGCGACGACAACGGTTGGCATGATTTTATCCTCCAAAGCTCGATTTTGGGGCGCCGTAAAGTACTTTCTACGATTATCCAATAACTTTAAAAATCGGATATTTTTGATTATCTGATTTATAAATTTATCCGGTTAATTTATAAATCCGGTAAATTTTTACCCCTCACCAAATCGCGATCAGCTTGTGATCCAACAGAGGGGCTGAAGGCGCGTAGACCTTCAGAAACCCCGGAAATCAGCCTGAAAACGGCAAAAATACAACAGGAGCAACAGATTTCTTTTCTTTCGTTTTCAGATACTTAGAAGCAAAGCGGGGGAGGGTATGCAAATTGCTATACATCAATGCTTGAGCGTGACTCTGAAACTCACTAAACATCACGAGGATACAGGGTGTCGTGTGCTTGAAGGTTCCGTAGAGGGGCTCGTGGGTGGCGTGCGTTAGCCGACTTCGAAATTTTTTTAGATGCAAGGGGTGCATACAATGGCAACTCTAGAAGAAATCAGAGACATTGCCGGCCTATACGTCGCGTATTTCAATCGCGCACCAGATCCGGAAGGTCTCGAGTTCTGGGTGGACCAGCTCGACAATGGACGGGACTTCGCGACCATCTCGCAGGACTTCGCGGACTCACCCGAAGCCAAAGAAATCTACCCCTTCCTGGCCACGCCGGAAGTGTCCGGCCTGGACCCGACCGCTCTGGTCACCGCAATCTTCAACAACCTATTCGACCGCGATCCCGATGATGCCGGTCTCGACTTCTGGGTAGACGTTGTAGAATCCGGTGCCGTCGCCGTTGGTGACATGGTCGAAGCGATCATGCTGGGCGCGCGCGACACGGTCGTAAACGGTGAGTTGATCCTTGACGCGACAACGATCAACAACAAGATCGACTGTGCGCTTGAATTCACGGTAACCGCATCAAACATTCCGGGCTTCGTCTTCGACACGGCCGCGTACGCAGCATCCCGCGGCGCGATCGACGGTGTTGACGCCACCCAGGAAAGCGTAGACGCCGCCAAGTTCTTCACCGCCAACTTCTTTGGCGGCACAGGCACCCAGACAGGCAGCACCTTCACGCTCTGTGTGAAAGAGGTTCTCGTCTCCGAAGAGATGGTCACAGAGACACTCGTCACCAACACAGTCGTTTACTGGGGTTACAATCCGCATGCCTATGACCGCATCGACGGTGTGGACAACACGGCTGAGCCAAACACCAACAACCTGACAAACGAAGGCCCCGAGGCTGGCGGTATTCCGGCGTCGATCTTCTTCACAACCTACTTCCCGCAGATCGCGAACCAGGGCTTTGCAGAGCTGGACGTGATCGATGTTGATTCCGACACGTTTTCGGTCGTCAACTTCGCCTCGCTGCGCGACGTCACCGTCACAAACGGTGATGCGGGTACAGGCACTGTAACCTTCAACTACAGCGACGGGTCGTCCGACGATATTTCGCTGGGCAATGCCTATCTCGATCTGCTGCGCGATCTGATCTTTGACGAAGAAGGCTACAGCCGCTTCTTCGAAAAAGAGGTTGCCGCAGATGTCGACGTTTACGTGCTGCCCGATGGTACCGTCACTCTGGACGGCTCCCTGACAGGTGCCACGGCGATCGGTACGATTGACGCGGTGCTGACACAGACCGTCGATGCGGTCTATGCACAGATCCCGGCGATCCTGACGCCGTCCCACAACAATGGTGGCACGTTCGAGCAGGGCTTCCCGGATCAGGGTACTGATCTGAATGACCTCGTGGTTGCTGGCCAGCTTGAGCTGCTGCATGGCGCGATCATTGATCTGGGCCTCGGCACCAACACGTTGGAAATCGATGCCAAGGGTGTGTTCGCGCAGCCCAAGGCGCTGAACAACATTCAGAACATCGAAATCCACAACCTGCCGAACATCTACACAACATCG
>ERZ1740059.327-NODE-327-length-26348-cov-6.083977_pt1 | contig 26348 bp, 27 predicted proteins | sample MGYA00581744_ERZ1740059 | MGnify/ENA primary metagenome ERZ1740059 (study PRJEB43018, sample SAMN04849738) | marine metagenome | isolation source: floating plastic debris | place: Pacific Ocean | collected 2008-08-28 | study: EMG produced TPA metagenomics assembly... | reverse complement strand
CGTTTGCGAATTGCGGGTCGCGGGGCCGATGCTTTGGCTTTGGCGACGATCAGTCAGGCGGCAGGCTACGAGACCCGCCTCCAATTGCTGGATGAAGACGACATTCATCAGGCAGCTGAGCTTGGATTGAGCGATATCCAGAAGCTCACCACCGTCAATGCATTACCAGATCTAACCGACGACCCTTGGACGGCCTTCATCCTGTTGTTTCATGATCGAGACCTGGAAACACCCTTGCTGGCGCAAGCGGTCAGTGGCCCGGCCTTTTACATTGGCGCGGTCGGCAGTCGCCGCACCCATGCCAATCGGTGTGAGGCCCTGCGCGAGGCCGGATTATCCGAATCCCAGATTGCGCGAATTCACGGCCCGATCGGGCTGGTCCCATCGCTGCGGGATGCCTCCTCGATTGCGCTGTCGACGCTGGCAGAAATTATCGACGCGGCGAAGCAAATCCCTACCCGCGATGATGCCCGTACGGCGTTTATCTTGTTGGCCGCCGGGGCGTCGAGCCGGTTTGAATCTGGCGACAAACTTCTCGCCGTTCTGGATGGGCAGCCGGTTCTGCATCACACTGCCAGGTTACTCGACTCACACGCGCCCGGTCAGGCTATCGCGGTCGTCTCGCCTGGCGATGCGGCACGCACGGATATTCTCGAGCAAGCGGGTTGGACTGTGATCGTAAATCCGGATGCGAGCGAAGGTCAGGCCCACTCCATCGCGGCCGCGCTTCGCGCGCTCGAACCTGATGATGACATTGATCAAATCGTTTTTCTGCTGGGCGACATGCCGCTTGTCCCCTCTTCACACATTGCCGAAATGTTGCGCCAGGCCTGCCATCCATCCGTTCGTGCTATCATGACGGCGTGTGATGAAATCCGAACCCCACCGGCGTTGTTTAAGCGCGATATGTTTCAAGCCTTGTCCGGGCTGACCGGCGATCGTGGCGCCAAATCTGTGTTCAACAATATGAAGACCGGTGCCATGACATTGCGGGTGCCCATGACGGCGGGTCTTGATATTGACTGTGTCGCCGATCTCGAACGTGCCCGGGAGACGGAACATGCCTGACGGTCTGACCCTCGCTTCCGCTGCCCCTCTTGTCGATCAGTTTGGGCGACAGGTCACATATCTGCGCATCTCCGTGACAGATCGGTGCGATCTTCGATGTACCTATTGCATGGCGGAGAAGATGCAATTCCTACCAAAGCGGGATCTGCTGACGATTGAAGAACTCGACCAGGTCGCCCGCGCCTTTGTTGAGCGCGGCGTGCAAAAAATTCGCATTACGGGGGGCGAGCCGCTTGTCCGCAAAGGCATGCCTGAATTGTTCGAGCGCCTGGGTAGCTATCTCGGTCAGGGTCTGGAAGAATTGACGCTGACTACAAATGGCACTTTGCTCACCCAGTTTGCTGATCTGCTGGCGCGGAATGGCGTGAAGCGGATCAATGTCTCGCTCGACTCGCTCGATCCCTCGCGGTTTGAGACGATCACGCGCCGCGGGAAATTGCAGCAAGTCCTCAATGGCATTGATGCGGCGCTGGATGCGGGTCTTCATGTCAAAATCAACACGGTTGCGCTTAAGCATGACAATGCCGATGAGCTTCAGGACATGATTGCCTGGGCGCATGGCAAAGGCATGGATCTGACCCTGATTGAAGTCATGCCCCTTGGGGAAACCGAGAAAGATCGGATCGATCAATACCTCCCTTTGCCAATGGTCAGGGATCGGCTCGCAGATATCTGGACACTGGACGACATCCCGTCGAAGGATACGAATGCTGGGCCGTCGCGTTATGTCCGGGTGAAAGAAACCGGCGGCAAGCTTGGCTTCATTACGCCTTTGACGAACAATTTCTGTGCGGGTTGCAATCGTGTCCGGGTGACTTGTACCGGCCGCATTTACATGTGCCTGGGTCAGGACGATCACATTGATTTGCGCGCGGCCTTGCGCGAAAGCAATGATCCGCATGCGGCGCTGGATGATTGTTTGAATCGCGCTCTTTTGAAGAAGCCTGAGCGGCATGAATTCAAGATTGATCGTCGCGGCCAGGATCCGGCTCTGGCACGACACATGTCGGTGACAGGAGGATAAGATGCAGAAAATTCTGTATTTTGGGCGACTATCGGACGTCACTGGAACGAGTGAGGAAATGCTGAATATTCCGCCAGAGATCGAAACGGCGGGGGCTTTGAGAGAATGGTTGGATTTGCGCTTCGACGCCTCAGGCGCCCTGCTCGACCCCACAGTGCGGATCGCGATCAATAGCGAAATCACCTTTGACACTGCGCCCGTCAGCAATGCTGCGGAAATCGCTTTCATGCCGCCGGTCGGGGGCGGATAGATGCTTCGAATTTCTGCGGAACCGATCGATGCCGGACGGGAGCTGAAACAGTTCGAAAGCCGCGCTACAAGTGCCGGAGGGATTGTCACGTTTAGCGGCCAGGTTCGGCCGCACGCCAAACAAGGTCCGGTCGACACGTTATTCCTGCAAGCCTACGCGCCGATGACGGAGACGGGCATCGAATCTGCCATGGCCGAGGCGCGCACCCGCTGGGACTTGGAAAGCATTCTGGTTCTGCACCGTATTGGCGAGATGCACCCCGGTGACACAATCGTTTTCGTCGCGACCGCGGCCAGACATCGCCGCGCGGCGTTTGAAGCGGCAGATTTCCTGATGGACTATCTTAAGACCGAAGCCGTGTTCTGGAAAAAAGAAGAAACCGCAACGGGCGCACATTGGATCGAACCGCGCGACGATGATTATGCCGATGCCGCGCGCTGGACAAAAAAGGAAACCGTTTGAACCATGCCCGGAATTGATGAGACGTTCGCTTTCAAACCCGTTCGCATTGCGATCCTGGTGGTCAGCGATACCCGCACCCTGGAAACGGACACATCTGGCGATCTGCTTGTGCAGCGTCTGAAGGATGCCGGACACACGCTCGCAGACCGCAAAATTATCAAGGATGACCCACTGACCATTCGCGCCTGTGTTGAAGCCTGGATTGATGATCCTGACGTCGATGTTGTTATCTCCAGCGGCGGTACGGGACTGACAGGCCGGGACGTCACACCGGAAGCCGTGACCCCCCTGTTCGAGAAGACGATTGATGGGTTTTCAGTGATTTTTCACCAAGTGAGCTATCAATCGGTCGGTCTGTCGACCTTGCAATCCCGAGCGGTGGCTGGTCTCGCCAAAGGGACATTCATCTTCTGTCTGCCGGGATCGAACGGCGCGGTGAAGGATGGTTGGGACAAGGTGATATCCCTGCAACTTGATAGCCGCCACAAGCCCTGCAATCTCGTTGAGCTGATGCCACGCCTGATGGAGACATAGCGTGAGCGCCCTGACGCATATCGGTCCAGATGGACGCGCCCGCATGGTGGATGTCTCCGACAAAGCTGACACCACCCGCGAGGCGCTTGCACATGGCTTTATCCGAATGTCGGTCGCGGCGTTCGAAGCGGCGGTCGGACGCGATACGAAGAAAGGTGACCCAATTGCCATTGCCGAACTGGCAGGAGTCATGGCCGCAAAAAAGACCGCGGATCTGATCCCGCTTTGCCATCCCCTGCCCTTGTCGGGCCTCAAGGTCGAAATCCGCCCGATAGCAGGGGAACATATTTTCGAAGTCACAGCCTCGGTCAAGACCACCGGAAAAACGGGCGTTGAAATGGAAGCCCTCACCGCTGTGAGCGGTGCCTGTCTCACGCTGTATGACATGCTCAAGGCGGTGGACAAATCAATGCAGATTTACGGGATCGAACTGTTGGAGAAAACCGGCGGAAAGTCTGGCGATTATCGGAAACCGTCCCCATGAGTGACCTGATCAGCGTTGAACAGGCCATCAGTCTTCTGCGTGCCAATCGGATTCCAGTGCAAACGGAACGCGTGTCGATCGAACATGCTTTGGGGCGGCGTTTGACAAAACCCATCATTGCAAATGTGGCGCGTCCGTCCGTCGCGCTGTCTGCGATGGATGGATATGCGGTACAGTTTGAAAACGCCCGCACCGCGGGTGGGCGCCTGAAGGTGATTGGAGCCGCTCCGGCCGGTCACCCGTTTTCTGGGTCTGTTCGGCGCGGTACAGCCGTCCGCATCTTTACGGGTTCCGTCGTCCCAGACGGCGCGGACCATATTCTTATTCAGGAGAACGCAGAACGCGACGGCGATGATATTGTCATCCTCGAAGGCGCCAAACAACCACGCCACATCCGGGCGCCGGGTATTGATTTTCAATTGGATGATATTCTGGTGCCTGCTGGCGCCCTGCTCGAGCCGGCGCATTTGGCCGTGGCGGCGGCGGGAAACAATCCGACGGTTGAGGTTGAGCGGCCCTTGCGAGTCGGCATGTTGTCAAATGGCGATGAGCTTCGCCCGCCGGGCTCCGATCTCCAGGTCGGGGAAGTCGTCAATTCAAACCCATATGGTTTGGCTGGCCTGATCACACGCTGGGGCGGCGAACCAGTACGGCTCGGCGTGGCCAGCGACTCGATTGAGTCGATCCAGGCGCATATAGATGCCGCAGATGTCGATATACTATTGCCCATAGGGGGCGCGTCGGTCGGCGATCATGATCATATGCATGCCGCGTTCACCGATCGGGGCTTTGAGCCAGTATTCAAGAAAATCGCAGTGCGACCTGGTAAACCCACCTGGTTCTCACGGCGTGAAAAAACGCTGGCTCTGGGCCTCCCAGGCAATCCGGCATCGGCCCTTGTCTGCGCCCAGCTTTTTCTTGTGCCTCTATTAGGCGTGGATTGGCGCACAGAACTGATTTCAGCAGCATTGACTCGTCCACTCTCCGACAATGGACCGCGCGAACACTTCATGCGCGCCAGAATCGAGATCAATGATGACGGTGAGTTGGAAGTCACGCCGGCCCCCAGCCAGGATAGCTCCCTGCTCAGCACTTTTGTTCATCACAACGCCCTCATCCGGCGCTTAGTCAATGAAAAAGCTCAGAATTCTGGCGATAAAGTTCGGGTTCTTCCAATCGCGCCCATCCTGTAGCAATCACAACAGTTTGAGAATGAGAAGCGGGTGCAAATTCTTCTCTGAAAATCTTGCGTGACGCCCTTTACTCGGTGAACGTTTCGATCATTATTTAGGTTAATGCAGGAGGTCTTTCTATCGGGAAGGACCACACGAATTGCTGGAGGAGACACAGCATGGCGACACTTAAGATCAATGGAGAAACCGTCTCGGTAGATGTCGAAGAAGACACACCGCTGCTCTGGGTGATCCGCGAACAGCTTGGATTGACCGGCACAAAATACGGATGTGGCATCGCACAGTGCGGAACGTGCACAATCCATGTCGCTGGCAGTCCGATCCGATCTTGCGTCTATCCCGTGGGCGCTTTGTCCGGAGAAGAAGAAATCACGACGATTGAAGGATTGTCGGCAGATGCGAGTCATCCGGTTCAACAGGCGTGGGCCGAACTCGACATCCCACAATGTGGCTACTGTCAGCCCGGGATGATCATGGCGGTCTCTGGCATGCTGAATGACAATCCAAATCCAAGCGATGAAGACATTGATGCGGAAATCACCAATATTTGCCGCTGCGGGACGCTGGCACGCGTGCGCAAGGGCATCAAACTCGCTGTCGAAAAAGCATAAGGGAGACGATCATGGCTGATACAGGATTACTCTCCCGCCGCGGTTTTATTGTTGGCACCGGCGCCACAGGACTGACGATTGGTATTCTTGCCAGTTGTGCACCGGGTGCGAACGAGCCGGAGGCGCCCGACTATTCGGATCTGCCCCCGAATGAAGAAGTAAATGCATGGGTCCATATCGATCACGATGACACGGTGACCGTGCGGATCGCGCGTTCCGAAATGGGGCAAGGCACGTTGACGGGCCTGGCGCAATTGGTCGCCGATGAGCTCGATTGTGATTGGGAAAAGGTTCAGACGGTCTATCCGACCCCGGGCGAAAACCTCGCGCGTGAACGGGTTTGGCGAGATTACTCGACCGGCGGCAGTCAGGGCATTCGCGGCTCTCAGGACTATGTTCGTGAAGGCGCCGCAGCGGCCAAGGCCATGCTGATCGAAGCGGCGGCAAATGAATGGGGTGTACCGGCGTCTGAGTGTACGTCGGAAAACAGCGTCATTACGCATGCGCCGAGCGGACAAACCACGACCTATGGCCGCGTTGCAGGCGCTGCGTCGCAGCTCGCACCGCCGCTCGAGGTTACGGTCAAGGATCCGAGCGAATGGAAGATTATCGGTCAGGCCAAAAAACGCCTGGACACGGCCGACAAGCTGATTGGCAAACAGGTCTATGGCGCAGACATTCAGCTGGATGGCCTGCTGAACGCCGCCATTAAACAGGCGCCGAAGATCGGTGCGTCTCTGGCCTCCTATGATGCCAGCGCCGTCGAGACTATGCCGGGCGTCAAGAAAGTTGTGGCGGTGAAAAACCCGTTTGGTGAAGGCAATAACGCGGTGGCGGTGATTGCCGACACGTGGTGGCGTGCCAATAAGGCGCTGGAAGCCCTACCGATGGAATGGTCAGGCGGTGTCCCCTTCTCGACCGCTGAATTCGAAGCGGAGCTGGATGACGGCCTGACGGCCGAGGATGCCTTTGTTGGCAATGGCGGCGGCGATCTGGCAACCGCATTTGCGGAGGCGGATCGGGTCATTGAAGCGACCTATAATATGCCGTTTCAGAACCATGCCTGTATGGAGCCTATGAATACGACGGCCCTGTATACCGAAGATCGCTGTGAAATCTGGTGTCCGACCCAGAATGGCGAGGCGGCCCTGGCCGCCGTGTCCGAAGCCTCTGGTCTGCCCATAGAACAGTGTGAGGTATACAAAATTCACCTTGGGGGCGGGTTCGGTCGTCGCGGCGCGCCGGATTATGTCAACCAAGCGGTGCAATTGGCGATGGCGATGCCCGGCACCCCGGTCAAACTCCTCTGGTCGCGCGAAGAAGACATGATCCATGGCTTCTTCCACCCGACGACCAAGGGCCGGGTCCGCGGCTCACTGGATGCGGACGGGAATCTCACCGGCCTCCATTTGCGGATTTCGGGTCAGTCCATTCTCGCCGCCCTGATTCCGCAAGCGCTTCAGAATGGTGTGGATTATGCCACCTTCCAGGGCTTGCTGCCGTCAGGTGTGGATCCACGTCTGGAAGATCAGACCTTGAAATATTCATTTGATAATTTTCTGATCGATCATGCCATGCGCAATCCACCGGTGCGCCCGGGCTTCTGGCGCGGCGTGAATCTGAATCAGAATGCGATCTACCTTGAATGTTTCATGGATGAGCTTGCCCATGCCGCAGGCCGCGATCCGCTTGAATTCCGGCTCGCGCATTTAGGCGACAGCCCTCAGGCGGCGGCGGTCCTGCAAGCTGTGGCCGATCGCTCGGGCTGGGGCAATGATGATGGCAAAGCGCGCGGACTATGTGTGATGTACGGATTTGGATCCTATGTTGCCGCCTGTGCAGAAGTCACAGTTGATGACGATGGAATCTTGTCGATCGACAAGATTGTGGCGGCCACCGATCCGGGACATGCGGTTAATCCACAGCAGATCGAGGCGCAGGTTGAAGGGTCTTTCGTCTATGGTTTATCGGCCATGCTGTTTGGTGAGATCACCTTTGAAGACGGCGTGGTCCAGGAGCAGAATTTCGATACGTTCAACTCGATGCGGATCGCCGACATGCCGGAAGTCGAAACCATTATCATGCCGTCTGGCGGGTTCTGGGGTGGCGTCGGCGAGCCGACCATTGCGGTCGCGGCACCAGCCGTGTTGAATGCCATCTATGCAGCGACCGGTAAGCGGGTGCGGCAATTGCCGATTAAGGACCAAGATCTGAGGAATGCCTAAGACCTCACTTCGAATCGCATGCGCGTCGCTGGGTGGACTGGCTTTAGCGGCGTGCGGCGGATCGAGTTCCGATGGATCTCTCAGTGACGCTGTCACCGCTCAGACGAGCGCCGCTGCAACGTTGGTGGTGGCCTGCACCGGATGTCATTCCGGTGAAAGCGGCGCCATTGCGTCACTTGACCTGTATGATGCAGACCTGCTGCGCGAAACCATGGCTCGGTATAAGTCAGAAGTGGACGGCACGACGGTGATGCACCGAATTGCGCGCGGCTATACCGATGAAGAAATAGATCTGATCAGTGCGGAGTTGACGAAGCCATGAGCCCCGCCCTGCCCCGTCGAAATCTTCTCAAGCTCGGCCTGGTCGGCGCCGGCGCCGCGCTGCTGCCAATGCCAGCCATGGCGCGAACCCAGGCGCGGATCGTGATTGTCGGTGGGGGATTTGGTGGCGCGACGGCTGCCCGTCGTGTGAAGGCGCTATTGCCGTCGGCGCAAGTGACTTTGATCGAAGCCAACCCAGTATTTACCGCCTGTCCGTTCAGCAATCTGGTGATCGGCGGTCAACGGGCCTTGGCTGAGCAGGAATTCAGCTATTCGGCGCTCATCGAAAGCGGCATCAAATTGGTCACCGCTCAAGCGCGGGATATTGATCCGATTGCCAGGACCATTGATTGCGGGCCCGATCTCTCGGTCGAATATGATAAACTCATTCTATCTCCAGGGATTGATTTGCGATGGTCGGCGCTGGAAGGATACAATGAGTCCGCCGCGGACGTGATGCCACACGCTTGGAAGGCGGGGTCACAGACCACACTCTTGCGACAACGCCTGGAGACCCTTAGGGACGGAGAAACGGTGCTTATGTCTGTCCCGACCGCGCCGTATCGCTGTCCACCGGGACCGTATGAGCGGGCCAGTCTGATTGCGCATCATCTCAAGACACGGAAACCGCGCTCGAAGCTGATCGTTCTCGACAGCAAGGATCAGTTCTCGAAACAAGCCTTGTTTCAGGAAGCCTGGGCCGAACACTACCCGGATCATCTTGAATGGCGCGGCGCGCGGGATGATGGCACGGTCTCTCGGGTCGATGCGAGTTCGGACACACTCGAAACTGATTTCGAGCGCTTTCAGTCACCGGCGATTAATATCATCCCACCGCAAAAAGCAGCCTTTATCGCAGATCGCGCAGGCGTCACGGATGCCACTGGCTGGTGCCCGATCGATCCGCTGACATTTGCCTCGACCTTGCAACCCGACATCCACGTGATCGGTGATGCGACGATTGCCGCTCCGATGCCGAAATCAGCCTTTTCGGCGAACCTTCAGGGCAAAGTCTGCGCCATGGCTGTGGCGCGCACTCTGTCGGGGCTGGAGACGTTCCCAACCGTGCTCGCCAATACCTGCTATTCGTACACGACCCCGGATGAAGCCATCTCTATTGCCGGCGTGTATCGTAATGCCAATGGCAAATTGCAAAGCATAAACGGCGCAGGGGGTGTGAGTCCGCTTGCAGCCGACAAGGGCATTCGACAGGCAGAGGCCGCACAGGCTGCTCATTGGTTCGATACGATTACGGCTGAGGCATTCGGGTGATCCGCACCGCACTCCTGGTGCTCCTGATTTTGAGCGCCTGTACCGAAGGCAAAAATGCGCTTGTCGACCCCGCTTTGATACAGGGGGATTCCCTTCCCACACCGCTGACGGAGGCCGTGGGTGATCCTGAACGCGGACAGTTGGTGTTCTCCGACCGAGACACCGGGCATTGCGTGCTTTGTCATGTGATCGACGGATTAGATGTTTCTTTTCAAGGAGGTGTCGGCCCGGATTTGACCTATGTGGCGGACCGCCTGAGCCCCGGGCAGTTGCGTTTGCGGATTGTGGATTATCAACTTGTGCGTCCCGGCACGCTGATGCCCTCCTATTATCGCAATCATGACTTATATCAGGTGGCAGAGACTTTTACCGGCGACCCTATTCTCACGGCTGAGCAAGTCGAAGACCTGGTCGCCTATTTGAGCGTGTTGGACAGTCATGAAGACGAATAGACACTTGCACCTGGATCGGCGCCAATTGCTCGCAAGCGCAGGTGGTGCGATCGCCATCACCGCGACCCCGCTGAAGGCGTTTGCGGCGCAAGAGGATCTTGAGCGCGCGCGCACGGACTTGTTCGGCAATCGGGTTATTCAGGACGGGCGCGTGACGCTGAAACTTCCCCCGATCGCGGAGAATGGCTTTTCAGTGCCGCTGGATATTTCCGTCGACAGCCCCATGACGCCTGACGATTATGTACAGCGCGTTGCGATCCTGTCTCCGCGCAATCCGCTGCCGTTGATCGGCGTGTTTCACCTGTCGCCGCATGCCGGCCTGGCCAGGGTTTCGACGCGGATCCGAATGTCCGGCACGCAAGAGATTGAAGCCGTGGCCGAGATGAATGATGGCAGCCTCTGGGCCGGCCGTATGGAAACCGTCGTCACGCTCGCTGCGTGTGTGGTCTTGTAGGAGGATTAATCATGGCCAGCATTCGCCTCGCGGTTCCTGATACGGCCCGACCCGATGAGGTCATCGAGATTAAAGCGCTGATCCAGCATGATATGGAAAGCGGCTTTCGACGGGGATCCCGTGGCGAGGTTATTCCGCGCGACATCATCACGCGATTTGAGTGCCGCTACGCTGGCAACACTGTGTTCGCCGCTGACTTTCAGCCCGCCATTGCCGCTAATCCGATCCTGACCTTTTATTTGCGGGCCACCGTGAGTGGCCCCATCGCATTTGAATGGACCGACCAGAACGGCAACCAATGGTCCGATCAAGCGAGTATCGAGGTGACATGATCCGCGTTGCGAGTGTCGCGGTTTGTCTGGGGCTCATCGGATGCCAGCCAGGCACGAATGCGTTGGCACCCGCGGAACTCCCGGGATCCGAAATACGATCCGGTTACACCTTTCTGACCCCGGACACACAGGCGTTACAGGATGATGCCTTCGGCAATCCAGGCTTGCTTTGGGTCGATCGGGGCGCGGATCTGTTCCAATCCGTGGCTGAGTCGGAAACGGCCTGTGCCGCTTGTCATACGGATGGACTGTCCGGCGTGGCGGCGACCTATCCCAAAACTGATCCACAATCCGGTCTGCTGCTCAATCTGGAAGGTCGGATCAATCAATGCCGGACGGAGCATCAAGGTCTGACACCCCTCGCCTATGAAAGCGAGGCATTGTTGGCATTGACCGCTTATATCGCCAATCAATCGCATGGTCAGCCCAGCCAGGTCGAGATCACTGGTCCGGCGGTAGCGGCGTATGAGAAAGGCCGCGATTATTTTCTGACACGGCGCGGGCAGTTCAACCTTTCGTGCCAGCAATGCCATACGGAGAACTGGGGCAAGCAATTGCGCGGCGACACGATCAGTCAGGGGCATGGCAATGGCTTTCCAGCCTATCGCCTGGAATGGCAATCACTCGGATCCTTGCAACGCCGTTTGCGGGACTGCGATACAGGCGTGCGCGCGGAGCCGCTTCCTTTTGGAGATGAGACTTATATCGCGCTGGAGCTTTACCTTTCAGCACGATCCCAAGGTCTGGAATTGGAGAGTCCGGCCGTGCGGCGTTGAGATCCGCCGACTAGTAAGCTAGCGCCTTGAATATATGACTTAAATCACCATTCCAATCGGACTTGTACGAGGCCAGTAATTCTTCGGCCGGCGTGAGCCCAGAGTCCAGAGTTCGGTCCAGTTCCTGTAAGAACCCGGTTTCATCGTCTCCTGAGACAGACAGTTTGGCGCGGGCGCGGAGGCCGGAACGGGAGATGTCCAGGACCTGTTTGCCCAGGTCCTGAAGGGTTCGCCCACCCGGAACCGGTGCCTGCAACCCAATGGTGCGGACGCTCTGTCGTAAAGCCTCGCGATCTCCGGATGTCCAATCCTTGACCAGATCCCAGGCCGCATCCAATGCCGCGTCATCATACAGGAGCCCGGTCCAGAAAGCCGAGAACGCGCACAGACGCGACCAGGGCCCCGAATCGCTGCCCCGCATTTCGAGGAACCGTTTCAGCCGGACCTCCGGAAAAATGGTCGACAAGTGATCTTCAAAATCATCAATTGCGGGCAACTCCCCTGGCAGGATTGGAAGTTCGCCGGCCATGAAATCCCGGAAGCTGAGCCCTGATGCGTCAAGATATTCCCCGCCGCGCCGAACAAAATACATCGGAGCATCAAGGGCATAGTCAACATATCGCTCGAATCCGAAGCCATCCTCAAAGACAAAAGGCAGCATGCCGGTCCGATCCGGGTCCGTATCGGTCCAGATCTGTGATCGATAGGACAGGAACCCATTTGGGCGTCCGTCCAGGAAAGGCGAATTTGCGAATAGCGCCGTGCCGAGCGGCTGCAAGGCCAAGGAGACCCGGAACTTCTTCACCATGTCGGCTTCCGAGCCGTAATCCAGATTGCTCTGAACCGTGCAGGTCCGGAACATCATCTGGCGCCCGAGCCGGCCGACTTTTTCCATATAGGCGCGCATAATCTTGTAGCGCCCTTTCGGCATGATCGGCGTCTCGTCCATCGACCAGATCGGGCTGGCGCCTAGACCAATGAACCCGATCCCCAAAGGGTCGGCAATTTTGCGGACCTCATCGAGATGCTGACCAACTTCGTTACAGGTCTCGTGAATATGTTCGAGGGGCGCCCCGGACAGCTCAAATTGCCCGCCCGGCTCCAGACTGACACTGGCGCCGTCTTTCTTGAGACCGATCAGATATCCGGCTTCCTCAATTGGCGTCCAACCGAATTGATCCCGCAAGCCTTCCAGCATCGCGCGAATAGAAGACGCCCCCTCATAAGGCAGCGGCTTCAGGTCGGACCAGGTGAAGCCGAATTTCTCGTGCTCGGTGCCGATTCGCCAGTCGGTTTTCGGCTTATTGCCGACCTCGAACCACTCCACCAATTCCGGTATTCCGGAAATGCGCGGCGCAGATTCGTCTATGTCCTTCGTCGGTGTCGTCACGCCCCTGCCCTCCTGGAGTGATTTATGTTTCAGGCAGATAGGGAGCCTTTTGCCAATCGCCAACCTGTGATTGCCAAAGGGTGAGCGCAGATACAACCGCTGTCTCTGCGCGAAGGATACGTGGTCCAAGCGAAATCGGCAGCACATAGGCGAGTTCGCGCAACAAATTTCGCTCCTTAGGAGAAAACCCACCCTCAGGGCCAATAAGTATTGCAGCTCCACGGTCGGTCAGATGCTCTCGATATTGTGATATCGGTGCGGCCTCAGAAGCTTCGTCGCAATAGATGAGCGGGATGTCAGGGTCCCAGGTCGAGAGCGATTTGGGAAGCGCTTCCGCTTCCCGTATCTGCGGGAGATCCATTCGTTCGGTCTGTTCGGCAGCCTCGATGGCCAGAGTTCGCATACGGTCCGTCCGGACCCGTTGGGACTGGGTATAGTCCGTCATTACCGGTCGATTCGTCCGGACGCCGAGTTCTGTCGCGTTGTCGACGATGAAATCGGTTCTGGCTTTTTTGATCGGTGCAAACAGCAAGGTCAGATCTGGTCCGGAGATCTGCGCACGCGTCTGCGTTTGCGGGACGATGATGGCGATCTTCCCTCGCACGGACAGGGCGCAGCGCCATTCCCCGTCCACGCCATTGAACGCCCGCACCCGCGCGCCATCGGTCAGACGCATGACGCGCAGCAGATATTTGCTCTGCGCCTCGGGCAGTCCGATTTCCACATCTTCTTTCAACGGGGCATCAACGTATAGACGGGCAATATGGCTCATCCTGCGCTCTATAGGCGCAAGCGGGGGTGGCGTTAAGCCATGGCACCGCAATTAAAAGTCGCTATAGAAGGCGACATGACTGAGTCGTCTGATCCTGAGGAAAAGCGCTGGCGGAACATCCCGTTAGACAGCGCCTTGCCGAACTGGTTGCAAGACCTGCCGGAGCAAAGCCGTCCCTATGCGGCGCTGGCGCGTTGGGATCGCCCAGTTGGGATCTGGTTGCTCCTGCTGCCCTGCTGGATGGGCCTCGCGCAAATGCGCATTCCAGCCGGATTTCAATGGTTGGATCTGGTCTGGATTGTGTTGTTTGCTGTCGGCGCGGTCGCCATGCGCGGCGCCGGCTGCACCTGGAACGATATTCGCGATCGGGACATCGATGCTGAAGTCGAACGTACCGCGATGCGTCCGCTGCCATCAGGCGATATCTCGCTGCAGCAGGCCTATATGTTTCTCGCCGGGCAATTAGCGGTTGGATTGCTGGTCTGGCTCTGTTTGCCGACGGATGCGAAAATCGTCGCGCTCCTCTCCATCCCGCTCGTCGCGGCTTATCCTTATATGAAGCGGATCACGTGGTGGCCGCAGGCCTGGCTGGGTTTTACGTTTAATTTCGGGGTCTTGGTCGGCGCCGCAACTGCGACCAGTGTGACCGGCGCAACGGTGGTGATGTATCTGGGCCTCGTCTGCTGGACGGTCGCCTATGACACCATTTATGCCCTGCAGGACCGTGAGGACGACGTCATGCTCGGCGTGAAATCCACGGCGCGCCTGTTTGGCGACAAGGTGATTACCGGCGTGTTCGTTTTTCACATGATGGCAACGGCTCTGATCTTTCTGGGGGCCTATTTTGCCGGTGCCGGTCGGGTCGGCGCCATCCTGGCGCTCGCCTTCTTCACGCATGGCTTGTGGCAGGTGTCGCAGCTCTCGATCGACCGTCAGGCGCGGGCTCTAGACATGTTCAAGTCGAATGTCTGGGCCGGCGCGATCATCGTTGCCGGACTGGTGATCGCGGCTTTCCTCTAGGCCATTCTTGTCTGCCGTAAGGAAAAGCCTGTATATTGGCGTTATGGCTGCCGCAAAACGAATCCGCCCGCTAGATCTGTTTTCGAAAGAAGAATGGTCGCATGTTTCCCGTCGATCGGATCTGATGGGCCTTGGCATGGTGGTGCATTGCTGGGCCGTGATCGGGCTCGCTATGGCCGCCGCCATCTGGCAGCCATTTCTGATCATTCTGGCCGTTCCCATTATTGGTGCCCGGCAACTCGGTCTCGCAGTCTTGATGCATGAAGCGGCGCATGGCGGCCTGTCACAGAATAAACGCATCAATGACTTTTTTGGCCACTGGCTGTCCGGCGCCCCGATTGGTGGCAGTTTGCGATCTTATCGACCCTATCATTTGCAGCATCATAAATATGCGCAGCAGCCTGAAGATCCGGATTTGGTGCTGTCAGCCCCATTCCCAATCACCGGCGATTCCCTGAAGCGTAAGATCATACGCGATTTGACGGGACAGACGTTTTACAAGCAGCGGCTGAACCAATTCGCCAATGCGATGGGGCTCAAGATCCGCGAAGGCGCCAATACCGCCAATCGGATGCAGGCCGCGCGCGAAGCGGCCGTGCCGTATCTGATTACCAATGCCATTCTGTTGGCCATTCTGACCCTTCTCGGCCACTGGTGGGCCTTCTTCGTCCTTTGGCTTCTGCCCATGGCAACCTGGAACATGATGGTCACCCGACTGCGCAACATCGCTGAACATGCGGTCGTACCGGATCATAATGACCCGATGCGTCATGCGCGGACGACCCATGCCAGCCTGCTGGAACGGATCTTTATCGCGCCTTATTGGGTGAATTATCATTGCGAACATCACATGTTCATGCACCTGCCCTTCTATCGCCTGGCTGAAGCGCACGCACTCTTGGAAACAAAAGGCGTAACGGATCGAATGGAAGTCCAGCACGGCTATTGGGGCGTTCTGAAAGCCGCTGCGAGTAAACCGCTAACACCGGCTCCGGCATGAGCGAGACACAGACAAAAGCCCGCAACGTGCTCGGCAAAGAATTGGCTCCTTGCAGCCATGACCCGCTGACCGGGTTTTACCGCGATGGGTGCTGTAATACCGGCCCGATGGATCATGGCATGCATACCGTGTGTGTGACCGTCACAGCCGAGTTCCTGAATTACAGCTTTCACCGCGGTAATGACCTGATCACGCCGCGGCCTGAGTTTCAGTTTCCAGGCCTGAAACCCGGCAATCGCTGGTGCTTGTGCGCTACCCGCTGGGAAGAGGCGCGACAGATGGGGGTTGCCCCGCCTGTTCATCTGGAGTCGACGCATCATAAAACGCTGGCCATAGTCGACCTCGCCCATCTCAAGGCCCATGCTGCAGAAGGAGCCGCCACATGACCCTGCATATCGAAATGGTCTCAGATCTCGTCTGTCCCTGGTGCTGGGTCGGTTTGCGTCGTTTGAAAGGCGCCTTGGAACTGGTTCCGGAGCTGGAGGTTGAAATCCTGTTTCGGCCTTTCGAACTGGATCCGACCATACCCGCCGGCGGTACTGATTATAAAGCCTATATGAAACAAAAGTTTGGCTCTGATCAGAGTAAGGATCGCGCCAATCAAATGCGCGGCGCCCTGATCCAGTATGGCGAAGAGCTCGGCATTCCCTTTGACTTTGAGCGTATCACCTGGCGTCCGAACAGTTTCAACGCGCATCGCCTTGTACGCTGGGCACAAGGGCAGAACCTCGGCATGGCGGCAAAGGAAGCGCTGTTTGAAGCCTTCTTTGCCAAAGGCGAGGATATTGGCGACCATGAGGTTCTGGTGACCGTTGCCGCCAGGATCGGCCTCGACTCAAATCTGGTGTCTGATCTTCTCGCCGGCGATGCAGATGTCGAACGGATACGCGAAGAGCAAAACCTGTTCCGGCAAATGGGAATCTCCGGTGTTCCGACCTTTATCGCGCACCGTCAGATCGCCGTTCAAGGGGCAGAAAGCGCTGAGAAGCTGGCGCGCTTCCTGAAAACGGCTGCAGATCAAATGCCGGCTGAACGACCTTTGCAGGGCGCACAGAGCTAATTCAGCTGCGCCTCAACCAAACGCTTGTAAACGCCGTCCAGATCCTTCAGCGCCTCATGCGTACCGCTTTCAACGGCCTGTCCGGCATCGAGCACAACGATCCGATCAGCCGCACGTACGGTTGACAGCCTGTGGGCAATGATCAGGGTCGTACGATCCTTTGCAAAATCAGCGAGCGCTGCCTGAACCTTGGCTTCGCTTTCGGCGTCCAATGCTGACGTGGCCTCGTCCAGCAGCAGTATGGGGGCGTTGCGCAAGATTGCACGCGCCAGCGCAACGCGCTGCCTCTGTCCGCCAGACAGGTTACGCCCCAACTCGCCCGCTTCAGCGTCATAGCCCCCCGGCATTTCGCGAATAAACTCATCGGCATTGGCCGCAACCGCTGCCGCTTCAATCGCGGCCTGCTCTGCCCCAAGACGTCCAAGAGCGATATTCGCCCCGATCGTGTCATCGAACAACGCCGTGTCCTGGGACACCAGAGCTGTAGCGCCGCGCAGGCTGTTGGCATTCAGGGATTTAATATCATGACCGTCGACACTGACACGGCCGCTGATTGGATCATAGAGGCGCAGGAGCAGATTGAACACGGTCGACTTGCCAGCCCCGCTCGGCCCGACAATCGCGACGGTTTCGCCAGCCGACACCTCAAAACTCAGCCCATGCAATGCGGCGGTTCCGTCAGGATAAGAGAATGAGACATCGTCAAACGTCAATGCACCGTTTGCTCGGTCCATAGAGATTGCATCTGGCGCATCCGTCACGCTGGGCGGTGCACCGACAATATCATACACCCGGTCCGCAGCTGCGGCGCCTTCCTGCGCCACCGCCGTAATGGAGCCGAGCGCTCTAACTTCCGGCGATGCGACGCCGATCAGGCCAATAATGCCCAGCAGATCGCCAAGTGTATTGGTCCCTGCAGCGATTCTGAACGAGACAAAGCCGAGCAGAGCCGCGATGGCGATCCCACCGACAATCTCGAGTATGGGATCCACAGCTGCACGCTGGCTGAGCACCCGCAAGAAGAGCCGGGAACGCTCTGCGAAGCCGATACGCGCGCGATCCTTCTGATAGGTTTCTAGCCCATAGGCTTTCACAACGCGGGCTGATTGCAGTCCTTCTGACACCAGCGCCGTAACCTCTCCAATCTGCTGCTGCGCCTTCTTGGCGCGTCCGCGGATGGAATTGCCGAGGGCGATCACCGGTCCTAGCGCCAGCGGATAGACGACCAGAATGATCAGCGCCAACTGCCAGTCGAGAGCGAAGAGATAGATCAACACACCGATGACTGTGACCAGGCTCTTGGTGAAGTTATTGGCAAAGCGCAGCGCCGCATCGCGAATGGCGTTCACATCATTGATGAACCGCGAGACGAAACCGCCTGAACTGTCGCCGGCTACACGCGCGAAGTCGCCATCCGTCAAGGCATCGAACTGAACGCTCTGAACCGAAACCAGACCGCGCTGCACGCCGGTATTGTTGAACATGGTCATCGCGTACATAGACAAGGCTCGCGCGGCGGTCAGCGCGATAATCGAAAAGATTCCCAACCAGACCCAGGCATTGGCCGTATCCAGACCCGTCCCCCTCGTCATCTCCAGAACCTGATCGCAGGCATCACCCACGCCGCCCTGCATCTGGCATTGCAGCGTATTCCCGACGAAAACCAGGACAACGGCATAGCCCACCGCGCTCAACGCCGTGATGACAGCGAACAGTGTGCCCGCAATAAACCAGTTTTTGTGCGGCCAGAAATGCGCTCCGAAGAGTTTCGTCAGGGAGCGTCTTGGTGGCGTTTTGTCTAACCTAGACGTGATGATGATCACCCGTCTCAGGGTCTAGCAGCTTGTGAGCGTGCAGTATGAAATAGCGGGTCTCGGCATTGTCGACCGTGCGCTGCGCGGCGCCCTTCCAGGCGTCATAGGCTTCCTTGTAGCTCGGAAACGCGCCGACAAAATCGATTTGCGACAAATCCTCGAATTCTACGTCGGTGACATCCTTGAGTTCGCCACCAATTACGATGTGAAGCAATTGCTTTGTATCTGTCTCGCCCATGTCCTGGCGCTCCGTCGGCTGAGTTCGTTCATACGGACGCACGGTCCAGTTCGGATCTGGCAAGCGTACGCCTTTGACTCGCGCTGATAACAGGGAATGCAATGCCTTTCCAGCCGCCAAAAGGCTTCTTTGTGCAGGTTCCCCGCGATTAAACACATAAGGTTCACCGAGGTGGGTTGTCGCGACGCCACCCGCCTCCTCGACCAGCAGTACGCCCGCCGCGAGATCCCAGTCGGATTTGCGCCATAGGGTCAGTGCCGCATCGAATTTACCGGCGGCCACCCAGCACATCCGCAACAGGGTCGCATTAGGCTTAGGACGCGCCAGCTCAACCTCCGGCCAGGGTTCTTGCCAACCGGGATGGGTCAACATGCCTTCATTGGTGATCAGCCGGCAGCCCTCTTCCTGACCGCAATCGGTGACATGAATTGGGTCACCATTGAGGAACGCACCACCGTCTTTGATTGCCGTGAACCGCTCTTTGAGCACTGGCGCATAGACCGCTGCCGCGCGCGGGCGACCGGCTTCCAATAGACCAAGGCCGATGCACCAATAAGGCTCCTGGCGCATAAAGGCCCGCGTCCCGTCAATCGGGTCCACAATCCAGACCCGGTTAGCTGTCCGCGTTTCATTGCTGAGCGCTGTTTCTTCCGACAGCCAGCCATAATCCGGCCGTGCCGCCATCAGGCGCTCGCGAATGAGATTGTTGACGGCGAGATCGGCTTCCGTCACCGGATGGCCTTTCGACTTATCCCAGAACCGCACGTCAGAGCGTTCAAAATAATCCAGCGCCAGCTCGCCGGCTTCGTGGGCGACGGCCTTCAGGGTCTCCAGATCCTGACGATCGAGATCACTCACCGGCAATCGACATATCCTCGATCAAAATGGATGGCGCGTCACGGGTGCCTCGGAATTCCAGATCCGACGCCGGGATCAGACGCTTGAACATACCCGGCAGATCTCCGGCAATCGTGACTTCGGAAACGGGATATTGGATTTCGCCATCGGCAAACCAGAAACCCGCCACACCGACCGAATAATCGCCCGTGTTCGGATTAATGGACGGGCCGAACATATCGCTGACGAGCAATCCCTCCCCGACCTGTGCCATCAGCTCTGACGGCGATTTCTCGCCGGCTTCCAGATAGGCGTTGGATACCCCGACGCCCGGGTTCGATCCAAACCCGCCTGTCGCATGCCCATTCGCGGTCATGCCCAATTGCTTGGCGGAGGCCCCATTGAGCAGCCAGCGTGTCAGAACACCGTTCTCGATCAGGTGGGTCTTCGCAACGGCGCGCCCCTCTCCATCATGAACGCGGCTGCCCATGCCGCGTGCCCGGAACGGATCATCAATCAGATTCACGCCCTCGGCAAAAACCTGTTCGTTCAACTGGTCCTTCAGAAAGGAGACACCGCGCGCGACGCTCGGCCCGCTGATTGCGGACAGGAAAGCGCCGATCAGGCTGCCGGCAATCCGGCGGTCATAGATCACGGCGCCGGTCTGTGTCTTGATCTTTCGTGGCGCCAGGCGCGCGACCGCGCGCTCACCCGCGATCCGGCCAATCTCCTCGGGCGACGGGCGGTCTTCCAGCCGTCGTACTGAACGCGATTCATAATCCCGCTCCATGGCACCATCTTTTTCTGCCACAGCGGCCAGTCCGAGACCCGTCGAGCCACGCGCCTTGTAGGCCGAAAAGCCATTGCTGGCGGCGACCCAGGTTTCGCTCGTGCTCCAGCCATTGCCGCAGCCCGAAACCTGTTTCACTCCGTTGACAGCTAGCGCGGCCGCTTCTGCGTCCAGGGCCTCACGCTCGAGCCTGTCCGCAGCAATCTCACCATCGCCGGTCAGATCGAGCTCAGGTACATCTGTCGCAAGGTCGGCGGCATCGGCCAAACCGCAATACGGATCTTCCGGTACGACTTTCGCCATGGCGACACACCGCTCCGCCAGGGTTTTCAACCCATCTGCCGACGTATCAGAGCCAGACACAGAGGCATTCTGTTGGCCAAAGAAGCAGCGCAAGGAGACCCCTTGCGATTCCGACCGCTCAATCCCTTCCAGCTTGCCATTCAGCACCTCAATGCTGACACCATCGGCGCGCGAATAAGAGGCGTCGGCATCGGTCGCGCCGGCCTTGCGGCACGTATCGATCAGGGTGGAGAGAATGGATTCAGGGGAAAGCGTGGAATTCGTCATGCGCTCCATGTAGAGAGCGTCCTTGAAAATGCCTAGCCCCTGTCTGCCACATCGCGCTTGACCTGAACCCGCATCAATCGCACATCCGGCAGATGACCCAGATTGATCCCATTCACATCATTGGCGGCGGCATGGCCGGTTCAGAAGCTGCCTGGCAGGCGGCCAATATGGGCGTGCCCGTCATTCTACACGAAATGCGCGGCGTGAAAGGCACAGATGCTCATCAAACGGACAAGCTGGCGGAGCTGGTGTGCTCGAACTCTTTCCGGTCTGACGATCACGCACTGAACGCTGTCGGCGTGCTGCACGAGGAAATGCGGCGTGCCAACGGCATCATCATCCCAACCGCTGACAAGCACCAGGTGCCAGCCGGCAGTGCCCTGGCCGTCGATCGCGAAGGCTTTGCCGAGGCTGTGACGGACGCGTTGTCAGCGCACCCGCTGATCACCATTGTCCGGGAAGAGATTACCGGCCTGCCCCCGAAAGACTGGTCGAGCGTCATCATCGCCACAGGCCCACTAACCTCGATTGCCCCTGCCGATGCGGTGCGCGATGAGACAGGCGAAGAGGAGCTCGCTTTTTGCGATGCCATCGCTCCGATCATCTATCTCGACAGCATCGATATGGACAAAGCCTGGCGACAGTCCCGCTATGACAAACCGGGGCCACATGGGGACACCGCGGCCTATATCAACTGCGCGATGGATGAGCCCCAATACAACGCTTTCATCGATGCGCTGATCGCTGGGGACAAGACCGAGTTCAAGGACTGGGAAAAGGATACACCCTATTTTGAAGGCTGCCTGCCCATTGAAGTCATGGCCGAACGCGGTCGTGAGACTCTGCGTTTCGGACCGATGAAGCCAGTCGGACTGACCAATCCGCACAATCCGGAGGTCAAGGCCCATGCCGTCGTCCAGTTGCGTCAGGACAATGCGCTAGGCACACTTTGGAATCTGGTCGGGTTCCAAACCAAGCTGAAATACGGCGCTCAGTCCGACATCTTCAAAATGATTCCGGGCTTGGAGAACGCCCAATTCGCGCGATTGGGCGGGATCCATCGCAATACATTCCTCAACTCGCCAAAACTGCTCGATGCGCGGTTGCGCTTGAAATCGATGCCGCAGTTGCGGTTCGCGGGCCAGGTCACCGGCGTTGAGGGCTATGTCGAAAGCGCTGCGATGGGGCTGCTCGCCGGCCGGTTCGCGGCGGCGGACCGTCTCGGACTGACCCTGCCAAATCCACCTGAAACGACGGCGCTTGGCGCGCTCGTCAAACATATCACGGGTGGCCATCTGGAAGGCAAAGCCACCTTCCAGCCAATGAATGTCAATTTCGGCCTGTTCCCGCCGCCGGACCCCGAACAAGTTCAGACCAAGAATCTAGAAACCGGAAAACGCCTGCGCGGCAAGGACAAAGGCCGCGCCAAGAAGCGCGCCCAGGCTGCCCGCGCCTTGCGAGATGTCAGCGCCTGGCTTGAAGCGCAGGTCATGGAGCCTGTGCCCGCGGAGTAGACGATGGACGTGGTCAGCAATTCTCCTGTGCTCTGGTCGGCTGTGTTGCCGCGACCGGCGCCGGATGCGCACAAATATCATCGCGGCCACTCCATCATTCTCGGGGCCAGCGAATATACCGGGGCCACGCGACTAGCAGCGGAAGCCTGCTCGCGGATCGGGTCGGGTCTGGTGACGGTGCTCAGCGAGGCGCAAGCTGATGTGTATCGCGCCACCCTGCCCGCCGATATCATGGTGAGAACGGACACGATCGAAGCCCTTAATCGCCCGACGACCGTGCTCGCCGGACCAGGGGGTTGCGATGATAATCAGGCACGGCAGCTGCTCGCAGCAGATCCTGACCTGCCGCTTGTCCTTGATGCGGATGCTATCCGATTATCACCTGAACTCTCGTCACGGACATGCGTGCTGACCCCGCATGCGGCGGAATTTGAACGGTATTTTCAAACGTCAGCCGACCAATCAACCGACCAGGCTGCGGCCGCGGCGCAGTCCAGCGGACATGTGATTGTCTTGAAAGGCCCGTACACCGCCATCGCGGCCCCGGACGGCAGGGTCGCTTTGAATACAACCGCTTCACCTTATCTGGCAAAGGCAGGCACTGGCGACGTATTGGCCGGTCTCATTACTGGCCTCGTCGCCCAGGGCATGCCTCCCTTTGAGGCGGCCTGCGCCGGGGTCTGGATTCATGGTCAGGCCGGAAAGCGCATTGGCCCGGGTCTTGTGCCACAGGACATTATCGCAGAGCTCAGATCGATCCTGACCGATTTGCTAGGCTAGTTTCTCGCGCACCGCCGCATAGTGTTTCGAGATATTCTCAAACTCTTCATGCGGACGCCAACGCATCACTCCGCAAAAGCCGCAGGTCAAATAAAGCGTAATGTCTGCAATAGAGAAGCGGCCCGCCGCAACCCATTCTTTCTCGTAGAGATGTTCATCCAGTTTGGCCGTAAAGCGTTTGACGCTCTTTTCAGCCTTTTCGCCGGCTTCAGGGAGTTGAGGCTTCTCCAATGGCGCCATCACCGGGTGCGTGTTTCGGAACCAGGTTGCAAATTGCGCCATCATCATGAATTCGATTCGGCGGTCCCACATTTCGATCAGACCCTTTTCCAGGGCGTCTCGGCCCATCAGATTGGGTTCCGGGAACATATGTTCAAAGAAGCTGCAAATCGCGCGGCTTTCAGTGATTGTCGTCCCATCATCCAGAACCAGAACCGGAACTTGAGAGAATGGCGACAAACGTCGGTATTCCGGTTGTTTATGCTCGCCTTTCATGATCGAGATTTCGACAATGTCGACCGCTTCCAGCTCTCCCTTGGCTTTCAGAAAGTTGTAAGTCCGCTCCGGATTGACCGCTTGCGGGGCATGATAGAGTTGCATGTTTCCTCCGAAACCGTGTTTTTTTGTCTAATTGAACTTTTTGCGCAGACCGACGGTGACATTCAAGGGCTCACCCGGGAAGAAGCGCTGATTTCCGAAGGCGAAATCGGCGCGGTCGGCATATTTCTCATCGGTCAGGTTTCTAATGATCACAAATGTCTCAAGCGCGTCTGAGACATCATATGCCGCCCGCAAATTGCCGACGAGATGGCCATCATAGTCCTGCGTATTCGCAGGATTGGTGAAATACTCGCCGACATAGTTCGCCGATATCTCAAGACTGATCTTATCACTCGGCAACCAGGTCAGCGATGCGTTTCCAAGCCATTCCGGCGCCGTGTCGACCTTGTTGCCGTCGAGGATGATTTCCGATCCGTTTCCGACAATCCGGTCAAACGTATAGATCTGGTCCGACCAGCTGACATTGCCGCCCAGGAAGAATTGATCGCTGATCTGCCACGACGCCGCGACTTCAATCCCCTGATGCCGCGTCGAACCGTCGGTCACGTTCAAGCCATCCGAATCGCGAAAGAAGAAATTGTCCTTGTCAGCCGTATAGGCAGCTACATCGAACATCAGGGCGCCGCCGGCTAGAGCACCCCGCGCGCCAATTTCGAAACTGTCCAGTGTTTCGACTTCGGCCTCAGCCGTTCCCTGCTGGGACTGAAGACGGTACAAGTCACTGGCCTGCGGCGCGCGGCTGCCGCGCGCGTAATTGGCATAGAGGCTGACTGTATCCGTCGCTTCATAGACAAGGCCGAACTTTGGCGTGACAAAATCAAAATCATCCGTGCGATCTGCCGGCACGTTGAACCGGCCATTGATACCGACCGGCGCATCAGTGGTGTAATCATAAGCATGCGCTTCACCGCGCAGCCCGGCCAACACGGTCAACTTGTCGGACACTTGCCAGTCGATTTCGCCCCACAGGGCTCCGACGATCGTATCGACGGTATAGTCATAATGAATGCCAACCGGAAACCGCGTGTCGCCTGGGAAAAACCCAAATGGCGCGGGCTGAGATTCGCGCAAATATCCTGAGGCGAGATCCACGTCTGCCCCGATCCGCCAAGTCACAGTATCAGACGCATCGCGTTCGAACCGGCTCATCACACCAATCCCGGTATGACCATTCTTTTCGAATCCGCGATAAGGCAGGAAATGCTGTCGGAAATCCATTTGCTGCACGCGCCCAAAGGGCGTCAGCGTAAGTGTGCCATTTGCCACGTCCCGTTCCAGTCGGATCGCCCCGCGCGCCGCCCAAGCATCGCGATAAGCCAAAGGATCATCATTCGCCTTGGCGATATCGCGATCTTCAAACGCATCCGGGCCCTGGATGAAGTCCGCCGTTTCCTGCTCCAGGTGGGAGGCCGAGCCCCACGCGGTGACATTCCAGCCGGCATAGACCGTTTCGACAACGCCGGAGCCTTTCAGCTGAAACAGGCCGGTATTGTCACGCCACCCAGTATCCTTTTGCACGGAAAGCGAGGCGCGGCCGAGATAGCCCTGATCATAGATCAGATCGCCTTTATAGCGGCCGAGACTGCCATAAGAGGCATTCGCCTGGCGCAAAGGATCTCCGCTGGGATCCGTCAGGATAACATTGATCAGGCCGTGCACGGCATTCGAGCCGTATTTGGCGGAACCCGGCCCGCGCACAACTTCGATGGCTTTCGCGGTCTCGTGATGCGGCTCTAGCAGGCTGTTCACATTGCCAAAGGCGGGTGAACGGGTCGGCACACCGTTTTCGAGGATCAGGAAACTGCCCTGTCCCGCTCCGCCGGTCAGAACCGGCGAGCGAATGGCAATCAGGTGTTCCTGACCAGAATTTGTGTGGATGTTCACGCCCGGCAACGTGTTCAACACTTCTGCGGGGTGATCCGCCGAGACTCTGGCAATCGTTTCCGTATCCAGAATCGAAATGGCGCCTGCCGCCTCCGGGCTACGGTCGCCATAGGTCGTGATCGTGGCCAGCACCCGATTGGTCTTGGCTGGACAAAACGGTGAGCTGCTATCTGCCGGCAGCCCGCGTTCTTCCAGACAGGCGGCGACGGCGTCGGCGACATCCTGTTCAGCGGTTTCATAAGCGAATTGCGCATGCGCTGTGGTCGCGCATCCCAAAGCCACGGATGTCAGCAAGATCTTTCTGATCATGAGGGTGTGTTAGCTCCCAAAGAAGAGATTGGCGGGCAAAGCGCCGACGACCGCACCGGAGAGACAGGTCGCCAACGTGCCAGCGACCAGGGTTTTCCAGGCGAGTTCAAGGAATGTGGTGCGCCGCTTCGGTTCGATAATGGAGAGGCCGCCGATCAGAATGCCGATCGAGCCGAAATTTGCGAAGCCACAAATGGCGTGCGCGGTAATCATGCTGGAGCGGGGCGACAGACCTTTTCCGCCCTCACCTGCGAGCTGCAGGAAGGCGACGAATTCGGTGAGCACGGTCTTTATACCGATCAGTGACCCGGATTGGGCGGCTTCTGACATCGGAACCCCTACCATGTACAT
>ERZ1740059.326-NODE-326-length-26372-cov-5.274347_pt1 | contig 26372 bp, 15 predicted proteins | sample MGYA00581744_ERZ1740059 | MGnify/ENA primary metagenome ERZ1740059 (study PRJEB43018, sample SAMN04849738) | marine metagenome | isolation source: floating plastic debris | place: Pacific Ocean | collected 2008-08-28 | study: EMG produced TPA metagenomics assembly... | reverse complement strand
ATTTTCGAGATGAGGACGCCATTAACAAAGTATTAATTCTCAATAATGATGAATCCAAACAACTTCGGGTAACGGGTGTAATTAGAAACTTTCCCATAACCTCCCATTTCCGCTATCAATTCCTGATCTCGTTGGCCGAGAAGGAGTTTTATGAAGGGGAAGCCAGCAATTGGAGGAACCAAAATTACCTCACTTATATTCGGGTACATCCGGAGGCTGATGCCGCTGCCTTAGAACAAAAGCTTGGCGGTATGGTAGAGAAGTACCTCCTACCCGCCAGCCTAGAAAATGGCGTTGAAGATGATATCAACTGGACCAGATCCACCATATTGACACTTCAACCTGTAAAAGATATTTACCTGAACCTTAATGAAATAGGAGATGGACTTACACATGGAGATATCCGATTTATTTGGCTTTTTGCTGCTGTAGGCCTTTTTATTCTGGCTATCGCGTGTATGAATTTTGTAAATCTTTCTACTGCCAAATCAGCAAACCGTGCGAAAGAGGTAGGCCTTAGAAAGGTCATCGGCTCTAATCGTAGTCATCTCATTTGGCAATTTCTGACCGAATCCATACTCTTAAGCGCCATCGCTCATGTTTTTGGTGTGATCCTGGCCTTGATATCCTTACCTTACTTCAACGAGCTTCTGGGAACTGAGCTTATCATACCTGAGAGTGTCGGCTGGCCGATCCTGATCCTGTTCGGATCAATACTTTTTACCGGAGTATTAGCAGGAATTTATCCAGCGTTTTTCTTGTCTTCTTTTACACCTATAAAAGTCTTAAAAGGTAAAATAAGTACCGGAGCTAAGAATTCCGTGTTGCGAAATGCCTTGGTTGTCCTTCAATTTACCATTTCCACCGCCTTGATCATTAGCAGCGTTGTTATCTATCAACAGATGGATTACATACTGACTAAAAAACTGGGTTTCTCTAAAGATCAGGTCCTGGTATTGAATGGTACGCATACCATGAAAGACAAGGTCTACACCTTCAAAGAAGAATTGTTACAGGTTCCTGGTATTACCTCCGCCACGATAAGTGGATACCTGCCCGTTGACGGCACCCGGAGAAATAATGGCGGTTGGAGAACCCGAGACATGGAAGACCACGAATCCATAAGTGGCCAACATTGGGCCGTGGATGCCGATTATTTGAAGACCTTAAATTTGGAGATTGTCAAGGGGCGTGATTTTTCAGCTCAAATTGCCTCCGACTCTCAGGCAGTGATCATCAATGAATCCCTGGCGAAAGCGTTGGAAATTAGTGAATTAAATGATGATCAGATCTACAACTGGCTCGGAGAATGGAACGTCATAGGGGTGGTCAAAGACTTTCACTTCGAGTCCATGAAGAAGAAGATCAGGCCATTGGGCTTATTTATACGACCAAGCCGAAGGATTATGGCGGTAAAGATCAATGGATCGGAAGTTAAAAATACCATAGCTTGCGTAAGTTCAGTTTGGGAAAAATTTTCTCCCAACCAGCCCATTCGATATACCTTCCTTGACCAGCAGTACGCCAATATGTACGCCTACGTCAAACGTATCGGCAGTATTCTCACCCTTTTCTCGGCGCTTGCTATTTTGATCGCCTGCCTTGGCTTATTTGCACTGTCCTCGTTCATCATTCAGCAAAGGGGTAAAGAAATAAGCATCCGCCTGGTTTTAGGAGCCTCACTTCGACATATATTTCATCTGCTGACCAGCAGTTTTGTGGGTTTGATCTTATTGGCATTTGTGATGGCTTCTCCACTGTCCTGGTACTTTATGGACACCTGGCTGAAAGACTTTGCTTATAAAATATCTCTAAACTGGACAATTTTTCTGCTAACTGGCATATCGGTATTGATCATTGCCTTCCTCACCGTCAGCTATCAATCGATCCGAACCGCTACTATGAATCCAGTGGACAATCTGAAGTCAGAATGAAGCCTACACCTCCACATAACGTCCTGAAATTTCTGCGTTGGTTCTGCCGGGAGGACTACCTGGATGAGGTAGAAGGGGACTTGGTGGAAGTTTATGAAAACCAATACAAGATATCTCCGACTAAAGCCAAATGGCACTTATACTGGAATGTGCTGAGACATTGCAGGCCTGCATTCATCAAAACGTTAATACCACATCAAACTTCAACAACTATGCTCCTACATCACACCCTATTAGCACTAAGAAACTTCAGGAAGTATAAAAGTTCTTTCCTAATTAACCTGGTCGGATTCTCCTCGGGTTTAGCCTGTGCTTTGTTTGTTTACCTCTGGGTGTCCGATGAAATAGCCTTAGATAATTACCACGCCAAAGGTAACCGGCTCTACCAGGTGCTTTATACCTTTCACACGGCCACTGGCATTAGAACCATCGAAGCTACTCCAGGCCTCCTGTCCCAGGCTTGGCGTGAGGAGCTGCCCGAGGTAGAAAGTGCTGTGAGTGTCATCCCCTCAGACTGGTTTGGCGACGGAGGGGTTTTGAAATACGAGAGTAAGGCAAAGGGTATTGTTTTTCAATATGTTGACAATGAATATACTGACATTTTCAGCTTGCCCTTGATACAGAGTAGCAATGAAAAACTATTCAAGGATAAGTATAGTCTTTCTATTTCCCGATCAATAGCCGAAGCCTTATTTAAGACGCCTGCCAACGCTATCGGAAAGGTCATTGAATGGGATAAAGGTCGGTTTAACGGTGAATATACGATCACATCTGTATTTGAAGATGTATCTCCCCTCTCCACCATTCAGTTCGACGCCTTGTTCCATTTTGATCTGTTCATGGACAAATATCCACATAATAGAGAATGGCAAAATTCCGACCCTAGCACGTTTGTGGTGCTCAAAGAAGGAACGGATAGTAATTCATTCAATGACAAAATCAGCCAGTACAAACAGCTTAAAGGTGTAAAAAGGGAAGGTTCTCTATCTATCCATCGGTTTGGTGACCTCTATCTCTATGGAAATTTCGAAAATGGTCAACAAACAGGCGGTAGGATTACCTATGTGAAGTTATTTTCAGTGGTAGGCTTATTGATATTAATTGTTGCCTCCATCAACTATGCTAACCTGTCGACAGCGATGGCGGTAAAAAAAGCAAAAGCCGTAGGCATAAAAAAAATCATAGGCGCCAATAGAAGAAGTATTGCTTCACAGTTTCTGATCGAAACTATACTTACTTCTACATTATCACTGCTAATTGCACTGGGATGGGTGTACCTACTTATTCCGGAGTTTAACCAGATCACCAATAAGTCCATTTCCATAGTTTTCACCCATGAATTGGTTCTTGGTATAGCTGTCATCTGGATGGGTACCATTGTACTGTCCGGAAGCTACCCGGCTTTATATCTCTCAGGGCAGAAAGTATTGAACATGATCCGAGGTTCTTTTTATCGTGGTGGACGTGAGCTACTAACCAGACGTGTGCTGGTTGTATTTCAATTTACAATAACCTGCTTGCTCATGGTCTTTGTAGTAGTCGTTAACCGGCAGATGGATTATGTTCAAAACAAGGAACTGGGTTACCAGAAAAATAACATAATATACTTCGACAACATAGATAAACTTCAAAACAGCAGGGACAACATTTCATACTATACCGCCTTCAAAAATGAGCTTAGCCGGATCCCGGGTGTTCTTGGTAGTGCTACCTACCACCACGACATGATGGGTGAACACGGAGGAACTACTGGGATAAAGTGGCCTGGTAAAGATCCGTCAAATCCGATATTCTTTAGTTCACTAGAGGTAGACCCTAACTACCTGGAAGTACTGGAGCTAGAGTTCATTGCCGGTGAAAACTTTAAGGAACGACCCTCGAGCTACCAAGACAAGGTCATTTTAAACGAAAAGGCCATTCTTGCTATGGGTTTATCAAACCCTATTGGCGAGATTATCGAGGTTTGGGGAAAACCTAAAATTATCGTTGGCGTGGTTAAGGACTTCCACTATGAATCCCTGTATAAAGATGTACACCCCTTGTTTTTTCTGCCGAGCCCGTTTTACGATAATACCCTGGTCAAGCTCAAATCGGAAAATATTCGAATGACCATTTCGGAAGTTGAAAAAGTTTACAAAAAGTTCAACCCTGACGCCCCCTTTGAATTTGACTTCTGGGACAATAAATACAATAGTCTTTATGAAGCCGAACAACGAGTGGCAAGTCTTAGCAAAATATTCACTGTATTGACCATAACCATTTCGTGTCTTGGGCTGCTGGCCCTGGTCTCGTTCAGCAGTGAACAAAGACGGAAAGAAATAGGTATCCGTAAAATATTGGGTTCCTCAGTGCTACGAATAGTAACGCTACTGTCAGTCGACTTTACCAAGATGGTACTTGCCGCTATCTTTCTGGCCCTACCTATTAGCTATTTTGTAGCTAATGAATGGTTATCCTCGTTTGCCTACAGGATCGACCTTACCTGGTGGTGGTTTGTGCTTTCCGGCCTGTTAGCCTTGCTAATTGCCTGGTTGACCGTTGGGGTTCAAACGCTAAAAGCCGCCAATATCAACCCGGTTGAATGTATTAGAGATGAGTAAACCCATCCCTCCGCATATTGCCCTAAAATTCCTGCGCTGGTTCTGCCGGGAGGATTACCTCGATGAAGTAGAAGGGGATCTGCTGGAAATCTACGAAAGGCAGGCATCCGAAAACAGGAAGAAAGCCAAGCGAATGCTTTGGTGGAATATTTTAAAGCATCTCAGGCGCGACTATTTCAAAACTATACACACACGTCAAAACGCAATAACCATGTTCAGTTATAATTTCAAATTGGCTATCCGAAATTTTCAGAGACATCGCACACAGTTCTTCATAAATCTTATAGGTCTTACTACAGGACTTACCTGCGCATTCCTCATCTATCTGTGGGTGCAAGATGAGTATTCTATAGATAAGTTTCATGAGAATGACGATCAGCTGTATCAGGTCATGAAGATGGAAGTGTACAATAATGAGAAGACCATATCTCCGGCTACTCCCGGATTACTGGGAGAGTCGCTACGAGCTGACTTTCCCGAGGTGAAATATTCTGCTGCTACCACCTGGATCCGTCCCACATTACTTTCGTACGAAAACACTTTTGTACGTGAGAAAGGCTACCACGCCGGAAAAGACTTCTTTAATATTTTCTCCTATCCCCTGCTCATTGGAGACCGCAATACGGTGCTTAAGGATAGGACATCAATATGTATTTCCAGAAAACTAGCTACTATCTTTTACGGAAGTGTGGAGAACGCCATAGGGCAGACACTGCAATACGGAGAAGAACAGCAGTTTACTGTTACAGGCGTTTTTGAAAACATCAGTAAGAACTCAACTTATGTTTTTGATTATGTGTTACCTCTTCAAGACTTCCTCGATCAGGCGAGCTGGGCAAATGATTGGGCAAATACCGGACCTCCTACTTACGTAGTCCTTCAGGAAGGTATGGACCCACAAGCAACTTCCAATAAAATTACCGATTATCTCAAAACTAAAGTTGCAGAAAGCAAAACAAATCTGTTCCTTAAAAAATACTCCGATCAATATCTCTATGGACGGTATACTAACGGAGTACCGGATGGTGGACGTATCGACTATGTGAGGTTATTTTCAGTGATTGGAATATTTATAATTGTTATAGCCTGTATCAATTTTATGAATCTCTCGACAGCGCAAGCCTCCCGAAGAGCGCTAGAGGTAGGCATCCGCAAAGCGATTGGGGCCGGACGTGGAGGTTTGATCGGCCAATATATTGGAGAGGCCGTACTCACCGCGTTTATATCCATGCTCTTGTGCTTTGTATTTGTCTTTGTACTTCTTGTTCCATTCAATGAAATCACTGGTAAAAGCATTATACTATCATTTACCCCTGAGCTAATTATTACATCAATTCTTACCGTAATGATCACAGGTATTTTGGCAGGAAGTTATCCGGCATTTTACCTTTCTCATTTTTTACCTATACAGGTATTAAAAAATAGAATCAGCAACTCAGTAGGTGAAATTTGGGCAAGAAAGGGATTGGTAATTTTCCAATTTGCACTCACAGTTATGCTTATAGTGGGAGTAGTAGTCATTCATCGCCAAACACAATACCTCAATAACAAGCATTTGGGCTATGAGCGTGATAACGTTGTATTCTTCCAACAGGACGGAGGTATCTTTAATCGAAAAGAGACATTTTTCAACGAACTCAGGGACCTACCTGGTGTGGTTAGCGCCGGTGGCACTAACCATGAATTATTGGGCAGGTATAGTTCTAACCCAGGAGTTGAATGGGAGGGAAAAGAGACGGAAGAAAAAATTCTTTTCGAGCGTTTTTGGGTTGATTATGATTTCTATGAAACCATGGAATTCAAATTGGCTCAAGGTAGATGGTTTAGTAAAGACTATTCCACGGACAGTTCGAAAATAATCATTAACGAAGCAGCCGCAAAAGCTATGGGGTTTTCACCCGAAGTGGCCATAGGCAAGAATATTGCGCTTTGGGATGGATTCAACTTTGAGGTTGTCGGCATATTAAAGGACTTTCATTATATGTCACTACATGAGTCCGTAAACCCGGCTTACTTTCGGCTAGAGGAAACCAATAACGTTGCGGCCAGGTTGGAGGCAGGTAAGGAAAAAGAAGCTCTCGAAGGCATTGAGGCACTATACAAAACATACGCTCCCGGCTTTATCTTCGATTATAACTTTTTAGACAAAAGCTACCAGGCACTTTATGAATCTGAGCAGCGTGTGGGCACGTTATCTTCCTTATTCGCAGGTATAGCCATCATCATTTCATGTTTGGGACTTTTTGGTTTGGCAGCCTTTACGGCAGAGCGCAGAACCAAAGAGATTGGCATCAGAAAAGTACTTGGCGCTTCCGTTTCAAGTGTGGTAATGTTGCTTTCAAGGGATTTTATCCGATTGGTGTTAATAGCCATTGTCATCGCGCTTCCGTTATCCTACCTCTTTATGCAAGAGTGGCTTACTCAATTTGCGTACACCATTGATCTCAGTATCTGGATATTCCTAAGTGCGGCACTAACAGCGTTAGTAATCGCCTGGCTTACCGTAAGTATGCAAACGTTCAAAGCGGCCAATATCAACCCGGCGGAATGTATAAAGGATGAGTAGCCCAAGCCCTCCAAAAATCGCCCTGAAATTTTTACGCTGGTTCTGCCGGGAGGATTACCTGGATGAAGTAGAAGGGGATTTAGTGGAAATTTTCGAAAGTCAACACAAAAAATCACCCTACTTAGCTAGCATAAGATTCATGTGGACGGTCGTTCGGCATTTCAGAGCAGACTATATAAAATCCATTAATGTTCCATTAATTAATCAGTATATGTTTCGAAGTTATTTCACAATAGCCCTACGCTTATTTATCCGCAACCGATTAATCAGTTTCATTAACGTATCCGGTTTAGCCTTGGCCTTAACAGGCACCTTGTTGATTGCATTGTTTATTTCAGATGAATTGAGCTATGATAGATATCATAAAAATGCGGATAATATCTACAGGGTTACTCGCAACTTTTTATCGTCAGACGGCAGTGAAACATTACACTTGGGATTGATTGCACCTCCCTTTGGCACGTTGCTAAAAAATGATTTCCCTGATATTTCCAAAGTAGTTCGAACTCACAAAGTCTACGATTTGCTGAAAATGGTTCAAGAAGACGGCACTTCCCAAAATATAAACATTGATAATCCATTTTACGCAGAGCCGTCGGTTTTTGAAGTTTTTGATATCCCTATTCTGTTAGGAGACCCTATCGCACCTCTGGAACAACCGAATACGGCATTAATCTCAGATGCAATGGCTCAACAGTACTTTGGTACGTTGGATGTAATAGGGAAACCACTAAAACTGGCAGACAACAACCTGGAGATCACTGGGGTATTCGAAGCATTTCCGGTTCAATCTCACTGGCATCCGGATCTTTTAGTGGCCTTCAGCACACTTCATGACGAAAAAATATACGGGCGAAACCAGCTTGAGCACAATTGGGGGAATAATGATTTTAGCACTTATGTTTTGATTAAGGATCAATTCAATGTCAAAAATATACAAGCACAATTTCCCGACTTTTTGAATAAACATATGGGTACCGGTAGTGTCCAACCCAGTACTTGGACCAACCTATTTCTTCAACCCTTAACGGATATACATTTACACTCTCACCTGGATCATGAAATTGAAACCAACGGAAATATCAATCACGTATACATTATTGGAGCTATTGGTTTATTTCTCATTTTGATCGCCAGCTTCAATTTCATCAATCTCACCACGGCCCGGGCTACCACTCGTGGTAAAGAAGTTGGCCTTAGAAAGGCGCTCGGAGCAGTACGACCGCAATTAGTAGCCCAACACTTAAGTGAGTCCATTCTTGCGGCCTTTATGAGCTTTTTCCTGGCCACCGTTCTGACTTTTTTTTGTCTGCCGTGGTTGAATGAATTTACCGGAAAATCCATTCAGCTAACTTCGCATGTTAACCTCCTTAGTATATCTGTGGGAGTTGGATTTGTCTTGTTCATCGGACTATTAGCAGGTTTTTACCCTGCGTTGATCATTTCCCGCCTGAGGACGATAAAAATTCTAAAGCAGCAAGTAGGTTCCGTCCCTGGAAATGGCATATTAAGGCGCACTTTGGTTAGTGTCCAGTTTACGCTTTCCATAGTAATAATTATTGCCACAGTAGTTGTTTATCAACAGCTAAAATTCCTAAGCCATAGTGAATTAGGCTATGCCAAAGACCAAATGTTGAGAGTTGATTATCCGGATGAATTGGTAAATAGCTACACCGCTTTTTACCATGAACTCACTAATCATACTTACATCAAAAATGCAGCACGATCCAGCCTTATTCCTACAGGAAAATTACTGGACTACCAAGGAACCTCAGTCCAGCAAGGAGACAGTTTAATTTCCTAGGAAAATGCTTTGAAAGATGTTCGTGTGGATCATCAGTTTTTCGATAGCTATCAAATTCCTTTGGTTAGCGGTAGGAACTTTTCAAAAGAAATACAGTCGGACGACTCCTTGTCGTTCATCATTAACGAGTCTGCAGCGGCCATGATCGGATGGTCTAATAAAGAAGCCATTGGAAAAATAATTCAAAATGGATCGGTAAAAGGTACCGTAATTGGAGTCGTTAAGGACTTTCATTTTGAGTCATTACATGAATCGATTGTACCTATCATTTTTCATATTGGGTCCTATTACAACCATTTATCCATACAAATAGCTACCCAAGACATTCCGGAGGCGATAGGACATTTGGAGGACCTTTGGCAAAAATTTCTTCCTGATAGACCATTCGAATACAGTTTTTTAGAGGACAGATACCAGCAACTCTATATAAACGAAGAACGTCAAAGTGAGCTCTTATTCATTTTTGCAGGATTGGCAATTTTCATTGCCACAATAGGCTTATTTGGTTTAACCACTTTTAATGTACTTCAACGTGTGAAAGAGATCAGCATCAGAAAAGTTCTGGGTGCCTCTTTACAGCAAATTCTAACACTCCTCAGTAAAGAGACTTTGCTAATTCTTCTGCTTGCTAATGGAATTGCCTGGCCGATTGCCTGGTATTTTATGAAACAATGGCTTAACCAATTTGCATATGGCATCGAACCTGCATGGTGGATGTTTGCGACAGCCGGGTTGGCAGCTGCGCTCATTGCTTTGTTAACCATTAGCTATCAATCGATCAAAGTGGCCTTATCCAATCCGGTGGACTCGCTTCGCCATGAATGAAATTTGCGATCAAGAGGACTAGTATTAGTTCCGTAATTTCGATGTACTAAAAAGGTCGGAAGGAAAGCTTGCGATACAAATCCCGACCTCGACAATTTATTTGTTGAACTATCGTTCCAACCACTGTGCTTCGCTTTACGTTACACCTTTTTAAGCTTCGCCTTTCTTGGCTTATTTTTAACTATGATACTACCCAATATTCGGAATGCTAAGGCTTAGCGGATTAGTTGTATTGGTCTTTTGCCTTCAAGTTCCGGGTACTGCCCAATCGACAGAGTCCATTTCTGAATGGTCTGAACCTCCCAAGGCCAAAAAAGTAGCACGGTACAGCGTCTTTCACGGAGACACGCTTTTAGATAACTACTACTGGCTTCGCCAAAAGAAAGAGGCCGATGTCATTAACTACCTCTCTGCAGAGAACGGTTATACGAGTAGAGTTATGAAAGATACCGAAATCTTTCAACGCAGGTTATACCAGGAGATGAAAGATCGATTGCCGGCGGAAGACGTCTCCATTCCACAAAAGATTGGGGATTATTTCTATTATACCCGACGTGAGACCGGTAAAAATTTTAGCCTATACTGTCGTAAAAAGGATAAAAATGGTGCTCAGGAAGAGGTATTGCTGGACATGAATCAGGTGGCGGAAAAAAGCTCCTACGCCAGGTTAGTCCAACTCTCTGTTAGCCCTAATCAGGAGTTACTCGCCTACTCGGTAGATTTTGTAGGCTCGGGAAAAGGCAGCATTTACATAAAGAATTTAAGAACCGGGGCTGAGATTGATGATGAAATACACGAAACCGGTCAATTCGCCTGGGCGAGCGACAATCAAACCATTTTCTACTCAGCTGTAGACAGTACGAATCGAGGCAATAAAGTATTTCAACATAAGATTGATTCCCCTATTACCAGCGACAAAATGGTATACGAGGAAAGGGATTCTACGTACAGTGTCTCTGTCTATACGTCACTATCAAAGAAATACATCTTTATGATATCGGCCTCCACCATAGCTACGGAATGCCGATATCGAAGTGTTGACTTCACCGAGAAAAAATGGCACCTGATAAAAAAACGTGAACCCGGGGTAAGGTATGTGCCAGAGCATTATAATAATCAAAATAAGTTTGTACTATTCTACAACGACAGCAACACTGCCCCTGACTATAACGGAGCGATCAAGACAATCTCCATCGATCAAAAGAACGCTGAGCTAAAGACCCTCGTGCCCGGGCATGAACAAAAACCTATCGAGAGTTATGCCCTGTTTGAAAACTACCTGATACTGTTGTATCGAGAGGAAGGTCTGCAAAAATTCCGTGTTATTCCAAAAGTTGATGGCCAACTCAACTTTGAAGCCAGCTCGGTCATCGACTTCCCGGATGAAACCTATAGCATCAGTATTGGCTCAAACCCTGACTATATGAGTAAGCAGTTCCGCTTCAATTACACCTCATTTACACAGCCCAATACTACGTATGAATACGACCTCGAATCGCAAAAACTAACCATTCTCAAACAGCAAAAAGTAGCGAATTACACCTCAACGGATTATGTAAGTGAACGCATTTGGGCCCGGGCAGAAGACGGTACCCGTATTCCGGTTTCCTTAGTATATAAAAAGGGAATGGTCAAAGACGGGTCTAATCCATTGTATCTGAATGGGTACGGGGCCTTTGGTGTTTCGGAGAACCCCTATTTTAATTATCAAACCTTAAGCTTATTGGACCGGGGAATCATCTACGCCATCGCCCATGTTCGTGGTGGCGGCGAAATGGGCTATCAATGGCATCAGGAAGGTCGGTATTTGAAGACTATAAACACCTTTACCGATTTCATTTCAGCAAGCGAGGATCTGATCTCCGAAGGTTATACCAGCTCTGATAAATTGATTTGTCAGGGCGCGAGTTCGGGAGGATTGTTAGTAGGTGCAGCCGTCACTATGCGCCCGGACCTTTACAAGGGGGTGATCATTAACGTACCCTTTTTAGATGTGATCAACACGCAATCCGATCTTTCTATTCCTGTAGCCGCTTTGGAATCTTATGAGTGGGGCGACCCCTATGAAAAGGAGGTGTATGATTACATGAAACTCTACTCTCCTTATGATAATATCAAAGCGACCGATTATCCCAATATACTGGTTCAAGGAGGTTATAATGATATCAATGTAGCTTTTTGGGAAGCGCCAAAGTTTGTAGCCAAAATGCGGGAGTACAAAACCGATAGTAATATGCTGCTCTTGAAAATGAATATGTCGGGCGGGCATGGACTCACTTCGGGAAGGTATAGTGGTATACAACAGGCCGCCTTTGAACAGGCCTTCATCCTTAAAACCCTGGGTATTAAATCTGATTTTTCTCGTATTTCCGGAACCGTCCGCGATGAGAATGGTGAACCTATGCCTTACGTTAATGTAGTTATCAAAAATACTTCCAATGGCACGACCACTAACTACAAAGGAGAATATGCTTTAGAGCTCAAAAACGGACCGTATTCATTTGTCTTTCGGCATGTAGGCTTTGAACAGCAAGAGAAATCCATTGAGCTATCGGATGATTTATCCCTGGATATCACCCTGAATACGGAGAGTATGTTGCTGAAAACGGTAGAAATTCGCAGTGATTTTAAAGACCCGGCCTATGCAGTCATTAAAGCCGCCCAGGCCAAAAGAAAAGATTACCTCAATCAGGCTGAAAGCTTTTCAGCACAGGTCTACATGAGAGCGGACAACCGATTTGATGAAATACCGGAAAAACGGCCCTTTTTCATTCCAAAAAGTGATATGCCGGATTAGTCCGATCTCGGGTTAATCTATTTGTCTGAATCTGAGGCGATCTTACACCGCAAAAAACCGGACAACATCAAGGAGGTTATGATCTCGTCCAAAATAGCCGGGAACAGTCAGGGCTACAGCTGGAACCGTGCCGGCGGACAGGAATTTAACTTCTACAAAAACCTAATTCTTATCAAAGGGCTGAGCGAACGGGGTTTTGTGTCCCCCATTGCGGGAAATGCTTTGCTGTTTTATCAATACGAGTACATTGGAATCAAAGAAGAAAAAGATGCTTTTGGCAATACCATTCTGGTGAATAAGATCAAGGTAATTCCTCGTAGAAAGAACGATCCGGTTTTTAACGGCTATATCTACATCGCCGAAGATACATGGCGTATTACAGCAGTAGACCTCAACCTGGAAGACAACCAAATCGAAATATTCGACAAGTTTACACTAGAGCAAAATTATATAGCCGTTACCGATTCTATCTGGTTGCCGCTGACCGTAAAATTTTATGTTCACCTATCGATATTCGGCTTTGGCATCTCCGGGGCCAATATTATCAACTACTCTAACTACCAACTCAACCCGGATTTTCCACCCAAGTTTTTTAATAACGAAATTTTTAAAATTGAAAAGAGTGCCAATCAGCGGGATACTACCTACTGGATGAATAACCGACCGGTCGTCCTCACGGCCGATGAGATCAGCTACTACCGATCGAAGCAGGAAACAGAATTGAAAAAGCAATCCAAAGCCTACTTAGACTCACTGGACCGAGCTGAAAACAAAACATCGTGGCAAGATTTATTCGATGGGTTTTGGTACTACAAACGGTATACCCAGGAAACCTTTTCGACGAACGCACTCTTTGACATGGTCAACTTTAATACAGTGGAGGGACTCAACCTCGATTTCAGATTCCGTTACCGTAAAGGCAGGGCTTATGACCGCAACATCCGCTGGGTCAACTCTTTCCGGTACGGGTTTTCAAATGAGCGTTTTAACTTTAAAAGTTCACTGTTCTGGACCATGAATCGGCAGAAGCATCAATCCATTACCATAGAAGGTGGCCGGTTCATCACACAGGTCAACAACGCGGAGCCGATTTACCCGATCATCAATACATTTTATTCGCTGGCGTTTCGCGAAAACTACATGAAGCTTTACGGGCAATACTTCGGTAGTTTTAGATACAAGCAGGAACTGAGTAATGGTATCTATTTCAATGGCTTGTTAACCTACGAAGACCGACAACCCTTGGTGAATACCACTAACTTTTCATTCAGGGATGAAGATGTAGAAGATGGGGACATTTACACTTCCAACGATCCCACAGATCCGCTAAACTTCGACCTCCCCTTTCAGCGTCACCAGGCGCTAATGCTCGATCTGGAATTCAAATTCTATATCAAACAAAAGTATATTTCAAGGCCCAATGGCAAAGTACCCATGGGTTCTAAATATCCCAAGTTCACCTTGAACTACAAAAAAGGCCTCCCGGTTTTTGGCAGCGATATTGATTATGATTTTGCCTTCGCGAATATAGGCGACAACGTAGACTTGGGGCTTTATGGTAAATTCTCGTACGCCGCAGGAGTAGGGAAATTTCTAAACACCAACGAAGTGGAGTTTATTGATCATAAGCATTTCAACGGCAACCAAACCATCTTTATCAACTTCACAGAACCCTTTGGCCAGAACAGAGCGCCACTGGATCGGTTTCAGCTACTGGACTATTATACCTTCAGCACCACAGAAGGTTTTTTCGAAGGCCATATCGAATATCACGGGAATGGTTTCATTACCAACAAAATCCCATTGCTCCGTAGAACAAAGTTTCAGGCAGTGGGTGGTATTAACATGCTGCTTCTTCAAGGAAACAGGGAACACTATGAATTTTCCGTGGGTCTCGAAAATATCCTGAAAGCCTTCCGTGTAGATTTTGTGACCGGCTACAACAGTGACGAAGACTTTAAAGGTGCGATTCGTTTACGGTTAGGACTAAACGGGTTATAGTTTCATATTTACTTAACAATTATGAAACTAATATATTATATTCACGTTTGTTAAGTAAATCAATTTGAATTCCGTTGCTTTATGATGTTAAAGCGTTAAGAAACTGAATCTTTAAAATCAAGCTTTGCAGCCTGCCCCTCCACATACCGCCCTGAAATTCCTGCGCTGGTTTTGCCGGGAAGATTACTTGGATGAAGTGGAAGGCGATCTCATTGAGATATTCGAACAACAATATGCTCAATCTCCCGCTGCGGCCCGAAGAAAATTCATCTGGACAGTAGTAAGACATTTCCGTCCGGATTTTATCAAAGCATTTACCATAGGTCAAAACTCAACAGCCATGTATCAACACAACTTCAAAATCGCGTATCGCAACTTTTTCAAGTACAAAAGTACTTTTCTCATTAACCTCATCGGGCTATCTACTGGCCTGGCCTGTGCCCTACTTATCTTTTTGTGGGTGCAGGATGAGCGCTCCGTCGACAAGTTCCATGAAAATGATGACCGCCTGTACCTGGTAATGGTCAACTTCGATCTGGGTGAGGATGTAGAAACCCTGGATTGGACGCCGAAGCCCCTAGGTGGTAAACTAAGGAACGAGATGCCGGAGGTCGAGTATGTTACAGCCAGCTACCCGCCCAGTAACTATACTTTCCCGGGTATTCTAAACAAAGAAGAAGGCAAGCTTAAGACAAAGGCTAAGTATGTGAATAAAGAGTTCTTTTCTATTTTCACCCACCCACTTGTGGCTGGAGGTCAGTCCACTGTGCTTGCTGACCAAAATTCCTGCGTTATTTCCGAAGACCTGGCCATCCAACTTCATGGTTCAGCGGCTGGAGCCCTAGGTAAAGTCTTGGATTACGAATTTGGTTCCTACACTGGAGAATATACCATCACAGGGGTTTTCGAAACTATGCCTGCGGATGCTAGTCTACAGTTTGATGTAGCATTCAGCTTCGATTTACATGTGGCCAAAAATCCCGATCTCATGCGCTGGGATTATAACGATCCATGTCTCTACCTGACCTTGAAAGAAGGTGCAGATGCCGACGCTTTTGAGCGTAAAATTGCCGGACTCATCAAGGAAAATAATCCTGGGTCTTCAGGCGAATTATTCCTAAGAAAATATTCCAGCCAATACCTATATGGCAATTTCGAAAATGGTGTCCAAGCCAGTGGTAGAATCTCTTACGTAATCCTGTTTTCAGTCATTGGTCTGTTTCTCCTCGTGATTGCCTGCATTAACTTTATGAACCTTTCTACGGCTCGCGCCTCGCGAAGAATAAAGGAGATTGGCGTGAAAAAGTCGATTGGAGCAAGGCGTGGTGATCTTGCCCTACAATATCTGATGGAAGCTGTGATCATGTCGTTTTTATCCATGGCTCTAGCGCTGTTCATCATTGCACTCATCATTCCTGAATTTAACTATATCACAGGTAAGCAACTAGTGCTGGAATTTAAACCCGAATGGCTGCTTTCATTGGCGGGTATTGCCTTATTCACCGGGCTATTGGCAGGCAGTTACCCTGCACTTTACCTGTCCGGATTAAGCCCGATCAACATATTGAAGGGTGGCATCGTCAAATCGGTATCAGCGCTGTGGATACGTAAGGGTCTTGTAGTGTTCCAGTTCGTTATCTCCCTCATGCTGATCCTGATGGTATTCACTGTAGCGCGACAGGTAGATTTCATCCAATCAAAAAATCTTGGGTACGATCGGGAAAACGTTATCTATTTCAATGAACGCTACACTGATTATCAAGCCTTTACAGCCATGAAGACCTACCTAGAAGGGCTTACCGGGGTATCGGGGGTATCTGCCATACGTGGTGACCTCACCAGTGGCGACCGCAACAATACCCCGCAATTGGCATGGGAGGGGCAAGTTGAGGAAAACAAGGTGAATTTCGATGATGTAGTGGTCACCCATGACTTCTTCGAAACCATGGGTATCAAGGTGTTAGAAGGCCGTGGTTTCACAGACAACCTAGAGCAAGAGCAGCTGAACATTGTTTTCAACGAAGCGGCCATTGCCGTTATGGGGCTCGAGAATCCCATTGGACAAACGATTGATATGTGGGGGCATCAATGGAACATTATTGGCGTGGTGCAGGACTTCCATTTGGAATCCCTCTACACGGACATCAAGCCAGCATTCTTCCGAAGCAACAACTACTCTATGAACGCGGTAGTGAAAATAGAAACCGGCAAAACGCTAGAAGTCTTACAGACGGTAGAAGCTTACCATAAAGAACATAACGATGGCCTGCCCCTCGATTACCAGTTTATGGACGATGCCTATAACCAGCTCTATGTTTCGGAGCAACGGGTGGCCAACTTATCCAAATATTTTGCCGTAGTAGCTATTCTTATTTCCTGTTTGGGGCTATTTGGATTGGCGGCATTTACCGCGGAAATCCGTTTGAAAGAAATCGGCATTCGCAAGATCCTGGGGTCTGCAAATTCCCAGATTGTGATGTTACTATCGAAAGAGTACACCAAGATGGTGCTGATCGCCAATGTGATCGGCTTACCAATTGGGTATTACTTGATCAGCATGTGGCTAGATAATTTTGCCTTTAAGATTGACTTAAGCTGGTGGTTCTACATCGGCTCCGGAGTACTGACGCTGCTGGTGGCATGGTTTACGGTAGGCTTCCAAACGTTCAAAGCGGCCCGGGTGAATGTGTTGGAGACGTTGAAGAGTGAGTGATTAAGATTCTAACTTGACTAGCATGCTTTTAAGAGTGTGTTAGTCGGAGTACAATGAATCTACCAAAACCCACTCACCGGTTATTGTATAAGTTGTATCCGCCTCATTCAGATAATAGATATTTCTATATCCAGCTTGCCATCTCACTTTCTTATCAGAGACTTTCATTACGCTATCGATTGGAATTTCAATATATGCAGTATCGTTCTTTGTGAGAATATAAGAATTCATCGACGTCCAGTTTTTAACATAGATTGGGTCCGTATCTTCCTTTAATTTGACTTGAAAGAAATAACCCTTAAGTTCCTTTATCATATCGTTACCTGTAGAATCCTTCAACTGTTGATATTGACGATAAAGCTTAGCACTAAATATCTCACCCGAAGTCATCGTATCAGGATCGCTATATCTCAAGCCATCGTGCTCTTGGATAATGATAACTGGACGCAACTGTTCATTATCCCATTTCCATGGTTCTTTGATTTCTTGGCAGGCGGTAAAGCTATTTAATAAGGCAAAAATAATTACTAGGCGCTTGGTCATTTAGATAACAGTTTGATTTCATTAGCACTCCAACTGGCGCAAGTTTACAACTTGTGTCTCGTTATGATCAAGAGGGTTTGCAACCCGGCCTATTTTCTCCAAAACTTCATCACTCGATAAAATTTATTTCAATCAAACCTGCCCTACCTGCATAATCTCTCGCACTGCTATATAAGTAGCTTTCCGGTTCATCTACTATACCCGCTTCCACAGGGTTATTATGAATATAGGCTAATTTTTGATCCATCAACTGATTAGTGGAAAGCTCAATAGGATGATTATCCTGTCGCCAAAATTGATAGTTTTTATTGTTGCTGTTCTTTCTTCCCGCTTCTTTAAATAACCACAACATCCAATTTTTTCTGCTTTCTTGAGGGTTCTCCATAATCTTCGCAATTAACTGTTTAGATGTATGCTTTTTCAGGTCTCTGAGAATGTCCTCTTGCCTAAAGCCATCAAGGGAAGAAATAATCAGGTGTACATGATTCGTCATAATACACCAAGCATAGACTACCAGACCTTTATGCTTTTGACAGAATTTAAGGCTTTCAACCACAGCATCTTTATACATACTCCGTGTAAATACATCAACCCATTCTACTACTGCGAAGGTTACAAAGTGGAGCTTGGTTTGATCTCTTATTTTATATTTTACACTCATTCTAGTTTCTCCTTCTTTTTGCCGAGTCACAGACTCTAGTTTCCATGATCAAACACAAGTCATAGACTTGCGTTAGGGTAGGCTAGGGGTAGTATTAATCTATTTAAATTAAGGCATATTATTAGATCGATTAATCACCAAGCTGACTGATAAAAAGTTGGTTTGAGAGTACTCAACCCGTTTAATTCTTAATCACAATCATTTTATATCTAGTCTCAGTCTACAAAGTAGTTGGAGGTTTGATTACGTTTGTCGCACGAGGAGGCCATTTTTTAAAATTAAGGAGTTGTGGTCTTTCTTGATAACAAAGATTCCTCTATTCCATTACGGAATGACTTTAACGGAGTTTCTACCTCTCTCACTAATCAAGCCGTTTACTATATTCTTCTTCTAGTCGCATGTGTACTTGCCAGAATCCCTTCACCTTATTGTTATTCAATCGATCAACGAGAATATTTAGGTGGGTGTGCCAGCCTGCAAACGTACCAACTCGATATTCTTTATCATCCTGAAGTTTTTCATGGGTAAGAGTGAGTTCGACATTGCCTTCAGATAGTTCCCTCAGCTCAAACTTTACTACGCCTCCCTCCCAGTCAATCACCAGCCGATCTGGTTTTTTTACCTCCAGGATGATAGCCGTTGATTTAAAACCATCTCCATAATCTTTATACTTCTCCGGAGTAGGATCGGGAATATCGGAGAACTTAGAGTTATTGAAGATCAAATTCATGTTGCCCCCAGGTTTTAACTCCGTCGGGCCTCCCGCAAACCATAACGATCGTTTGTGATCGTCGACAAGATACTCCCATACCTGTTCTATAGCCCCAGGTAGTGTTCGCTTAAATTGTAGCGCATTCCCATCAATAAGTTTTCCGAATTCATTCATGTCTTTAAGTTGTCATTTGATAATTGATTGTCCTTTTTCAGTTGTTCTTCTAAAGCATCAAGTCGCTTGTTCCAGTATTTTCGATACTGGTGAACCCAAAGCGCTATCACACCGAGGTTATCAAGACGAGCGAGGCATATCCGTTCGCGTCCCTGTTTCTCACCCTTCAAAAGGCCACATTCCTGTAATATGCGAACGTGCTTGGCTACCGCCGGTCGGGAGATCTGAAAATTCGAGATCAGGTCATTCAGATTAGAACTCTGATCGGATAAAATACTGATGATCTCTCGTCTCGTGGGGTCGGCTATCGCCTGAAATACATCTCTTCTAATCATGATATAAAACCTTTCGGTTTCAAATTAAAACAAAATTATATATAAAACCAAAAGGTTTTATATTATTGAGTAAAAGGGCATTCGACCAGGGTGGATTATTCGAGAGGTGGGAATGACTTTAATAACCGGTTGGATAAGTTATCTGCGCTCCCAATGTAATCGACAGTACTTTTCTTCGCTATACCTTTTTTAGTTCAAATCGTCGGAGCAGAAAGCTGGACAGAGCCAACACGAACGTCAGACCAAACATGAGAAATAGGTAATTATGAGAGTTATTAATGCTTCCATAGTAATCAGTATACGGAAGTCCGTTGACATTCATATAGGTGGTAAAAAAGAACAAAACTTCAAACAGTCGCTTACCTCCGGTCAAAATTCCTATAAATGAACTTACCAAGATGATGAATACAGCTCCGATCAAAATACTCACCACAAGTAACCACTGACCCAGCACCAGGTACCGGATAATTAAAGGCAATACGAGACCTATGGCAAGCGCAACTGCCGCCAACCATTGAGCGGTAAGTAATCGTTCGGCAGGTTTAAAGGAGGAGAAAATGAAGAAGTGCATTTGATGGTTTTTCTCCTTCGTTACCAGGTCCGCCCAGCGATGTACCTGCAAGAACCAAAGAATAGGCAACACTATTTTATGCGCCGCTTCAAGTGGAAGAACGGCCAATAAAACCATACCTATGATATTCAACCCCCAGAGCCACCTATTTCCTCTGCGAATCATCATCAGAAGTTCGGTCTTAAAAACAGGAAAAATACTCATTGACTTTTGAAGTTTTGGAATGGAAGTAAGATCTAGATCTTCTGATAACGACTTTTCAGATTCAGACGGTTCAGACTTAGTTTTTTTGAGTACAACCAACCGCTCCTTTACTTCAAATCGATGAAAAAATCTACTCGCTACATAGATAAGTAAAATGCCAAACAGTGGCCATAGTAATCTAAATGTTATATACAAAGGCGATACGGGGACGCCGTTGAAATCGAAGCGCTTTTCAATCGGCTTCTGCCCAATGATAAAACCAATATTCAGTTGCTGCTTTTTTGAATCCGTAGTAATCTTGGCTACCTGACTTTCCATTTCACTCGTAGGAAAACCAACTCCAAAAGGATCGACATTTACTGCTAATCGACTCCCTTGAACCAGCATGATTGCAAATAGAAAGAAGTAAGCTACATTCTGCAGCGCACTTCTTCCGGCAAGAAATACTTCCAGAACCACCGCTAAAGCAGAAATCAAAACAATGGTAGGTATTGGTATTAAAATATACGCTGTCAAAAATTCCGTGATCTGAAAAGGGTACCCGGAACCGTACATGAAGAATAGAACAATACCGACTAAAAAGATGAGGATTACTATGGTTAGAAGAATCAAAAAATTACCTAAGAATTTAGCTAGCAAATAGCGGAAGTTAGATATACGCGTGGCCGCCACGATTTGGCCAACTTTTGTATCTTGATCCACTTTAACACTATTATTAATGAGATAATAACCTATTAAACTCACAAAGGTACTGGCCATTATGGCGGTAACATATCCGATCCAGGCCGAATTATAATTACCCAAATATTCACCAATGCGGACGGTGCTGTAGGTATCTCCTGGTGCGGGAATCAAAGTATAAGCAAAAGCCAGGCTCGCACAAAAAATGATGAGGAACCGATAGCTTCTTACACGCTGCAGATAATCGTATTTCGTTAATGTAAAAATTCGCCTCATATTAATTACTCTCAGTCAAATACAAGTAAGCATCTTCAAGAGTCACTTCTTCTTCGGAGCTAGCATCTACGTCTACATACCGTACTTCAATTTCTCCCTTCTTACGAACTGTATCTATAACAATGTACTTTTCTTTAAAATCTGCAAGAGCTTCCTTATTCATGGAAGTCACCGCAATCTTGCCTTTTACGACATCAATAATGCTGTGGAGATCATCGTGTGCCAGGAGCTTGCCTTCTTTCATGATGGCTACTTTGTCTGCAATCGTATCTATATCCGAAACGATATGTGACGATAGAATAACGATGGCATCATCGGACAATTCAGAGATTAAATTTCTAAAACGTACCCGCTCTTGCGGGTCAAGTCCTACCGTTGGTTCATCAAAAAGTATAACTTTTGGATCGTTCAGTAAGGCTTGGGCAATACCTACCCGCTGCTTCATACCTCCGGAGTATGTACCAATAGGTCTTTTGGCGTTCTCTATCAGATTTAAGCCTTCCAAGAGCAACTCTATCCTCTTCTTTAGATTGCCACCTCCTACGCCCTTCATGGCAGCCATATAGTTCAGAAACTCATACGCATTTAAATTCGGGTATACGCCAAAATCTTGCGGTAAGTAGCCCAGTTGCGCTCGCATTACATCGGGATGGCCCACAATATCCTCACCATCCAGTTGAATATTACCTTCGGTGGGCGTACTTACGGTAGCAATCATCTTAAGCAGAGTGGATTTACCTGCACCATTAGGTCCTAACAAACCTAGAATGCCGGGTTCCAAAAGAAGGCTGTAATTCTGCAGTCCGTACTTCTCCCTAGAATATTTTTTTGATAGATTCTTTATTTCTAAAACCATGAGTTCAATTTAAACGAATATTTTCTTCAAGCGATAGTTTTATGGAGACTTTACAGTTAATTCCGACTAAAAGAAAGGTCTTTTCAATAATACAAGACTGGACTTGCTGCAGGGCAAAGATTGCTACGCTCTGCTACGGAATGACTTCAATAAATAAAACTCTACTTCACTTTAAGCCGCTTATTTAGAGCTACTCAGAGTTACTCGTCAGAGAACTCTGAGCATGCTCTCAACAAAACTCCCTATAATCAACTATTTCAAAATATGACTCCTGAGCCAACTCATAATATCCGGCACTGGAGTACTTAAATTTGGTGAAATCATCTACTAAATTCCACTTACCCTCGACTGGATTGTGATGAACGTAATCTAAAACTCGTTCGACACCTTTTTGATCCAAGGGTTTTGCATCGAAAGAAAGCCTGAAAACCTGATGTTTTTTACCCTTAGCCTTTTCGTTGTTTTGAACTCCTGTTCTGAGCACAGCAAGTGTGCCTTCTGCATTTCTATGTTTGAGTCGCTTAACACCTCATAGGCTAAGAATCTCTTAGATTCGGCCATCACTTGGTTCAGATCTTTGACTTCGTTTTTTACGTAAATTATAAGGTGCATGTGATTTGGCATAATCACGTACCCATTCAGCATACAACCTTTGCTGCTAGCTTACTGAACCAGAAGGGCAGATAATCATAAATTCCCGTCTCTTCAAAAAGAGCGAGCCACTTGTAACAAGTGAAAGTAATAAAGTAGAATGTTTCCCTTTCCTGATGAGTAATGTGAGTAGCCACTTGGTTAAAGATAAACAAGGGTTTTGAATTACCGATTCAATTACAGGTCAGTATACCTACCCCATCGAACAACGCTTGAAAATGATTTATAAACTAAACTCAAATATGATGAACAACTTAAAACCCTTACTTAGTCTACCCATTCTTGCCATTCTCTTTATAAGCTTCTCCTGCGAGGAAGAAGTTATTGCGGAAGCTGAAACACCTGTAGCGGTAGAGACATAAGATAATTATAATTCATTTATTCATGAAGAGGGTGCGGCTCCGGGCGAGGTAGTGGTCACTGAAGAAATCCCTGAAGATCAGTACAAGGAAAAGCTAAAAGAAATAGAGCTTCGCGCAATACTAAAAGACGTCAAGCGACGCGAGATTGAGGGTCTGAAAAGTTTGGTCCAAGAAAATGAATTTAAAAGTAGAAGTAACGCAGGTGAGCTCAAAGAGCTTAAGAAGGAAGATATATCTAAAGATGAGTACGTCGAAAAACTAAGAGCCATTGAACTCCGAGAGATTGAGAAACAGAAATCAAATTAAACGGTAATACCTACAGAATAAAGAGCCACAAACCGTGGCTCTTTTTTATTGACTACGCAATAGATTCCCCTTTTTAGGTCGTGTAACTTGTAATTTACTTACTACTTCGCTTTTGCTTGTAGAAATTTTTATCGGCGATGTATATGACTTTTTTAACTTCACAATACGTTGAATCGCCCGCTTTATCTTTTAGTAAAGTAGTTTTTACGATCTCCACCTCATTGTCCTGCCCTACTTTTCGTTTAATATCGTCCAATTCGGTCAGAGTATAGATAAAATCCGCATAAAGTGTGGTCCGGGCCGGTTTTTTGAATAATATCTCGGCAGATTTATCCCAGACCACGTAGTCATTGCCTATGAGGTTAATCAACTGTACCATGGGAATCGGATCAACAGAGGCAAACATACTCCCTCCAAAAATCGAGTTTACGTAATTTCTATTCTTATAGCTTAAGGGAAGCTTCACCCGTACGGTAAGTAAATCGTCAGAGACATAAACTATTCTTCCCGTACTTCTTTTGTACATAGGTGAAAGGTTGAAGCCGTATTTAAAGAGCGTCTTTTTCTGGAAGAACTTAGGTCCAATCCTGGCTATTTGTTGATATAAAGACATCTTACAGTAGTTGATTTTAAATTTACATGGATAACATCATCTATTCAGAGTACTTATGACTAGAATCAATTAGGCGGGCTCACTTTTGTATAAACTTCCGTTTAAATACTTTAAACCTGTATCGCAAGCCACGGTAACTACGGTTTTACCAGTTCCAAGTTCTTCAGCAAGCTTAAGAGCCCCAGCTACATTGAGACCGGAAGACGTTCCCACAAATATTCCCTCTTCTCTCGCCAGTTTTCGGGCCATCGCGCGACCTTCTTTTTCTTGAATAGCCCTTACTTCCTGAAGTCGATCTAGATTTAAAAGTGGAGGTACAAAGCCAACTCCTATCCCCTCGACAGAATGCGTACCGGCTACTCCGGTAGAAATAACTGCCGAAGATGCCGGTTCAAAAGCAACTATTCCGGTAGGCTGATCCTCTAAAGCATGAGCAACTCCCATAAGCATTCCCGCTGTACCAACCGATGCGCAGAAAATGTCAATTGGTTTTGCTATTTGTTTCTTTAATTCTTCACCAATTTTGGCATATCCGATTAGTTCATCCTGATTATGAAATTGATCTGTGAAATACGTGTTATCGCCTTCGGCCAAACGCTTTGCTTCGGCAATCATTTTTGGCAACAGATCCTTCGTAATTTTACCATCTACGCTCGGAACGATACGCAAATCTGCCCCAAAAGCCTTCATGGTATTCAATTTCTCTTCAGCATAGGCATCTGACGATACTACCTGAAATTCATATCCTTTGACCGAACATATAAATGACAGAGAAGAACCTGTACTTCCACCAGTGTATTCTACTACAGTCATCCCCTGCTTGAGATCACCCCTTTTCTCCGCTTCCTCAATCATGGCCAACGCCATACGATCTTTGTAAGATCCTGTAGGATTGTAGTACTCCAGCTTTACAAAAACATTAGCGCTCGCCTTAGGGACAATCCTTTGCAGCTGTACAACCGGGGTATATCCAATAGTATCAAAGATTGAATGATCCATGGTCTTGTATTACGTATCTAATCTACAGAGAATAACTTGTAAGAGAACTTTGAGAACCTATTTAACAGGGAAAGTAAGATTACTCTTTTTTGCTTTTAAGGTTTTCGCTCAATATCGCTAACCACAGATCGGACCATATTTATCTTGGATAGCTGGCCTCCCGATAAAAATTTCACGAAATGGTCTTCCTTTAATTTAAGGCTTTTGAAAATCTGTCTATCAGAATACCCTTTGTTGTGTAGCGTAGCTACCTGCTCAAAGAATGACTCTAAAAAGTCCATTTTTCTTTTCAGCGAGCTTTTAGCATCAGTCAGCTGAGGGTTGTGGGCACAAAACATGATGTCAAAGTCCAATTCCAGGATTCTTTTTGTAGATTCAATCTGATCCCGCATGCTTTCACCTTCCAAAAAATAACCGATATACGAGTTGATGAACAGATCTGCCGAGAACAACCATTTTTGTTGAGGTTCATACAGGGCTACCATATCCGGAGAATGTCCTGGTATTGGGATAATTTGGAAATGATGCTTATTCGTTTTTAAGGTTTCCGAAATAGGTTGAATGTGATCGTAAGCGTCTCTATTGCCCCAAACCAACCACTGGGCGGTACTAATTCCCGGTGGGTTCTTCATTATTTGACTGCACTTCTCAGACCCGAATACTTCGCAGCTATGCTTTTCCTGCATAGCACGAATATTCCCGGTATGATCTTCATGATGGTGTGTGATGAATATTTGATCTACAGCTAAGTTTTCCGTATTCTCGAGAATCTGTTTGGAAGCTCTACGTTGTCCGGTGTCAATTAGTAATCCATCAATAAAATAAATATAGACCCATAGTTGCGGCCGTCCGATGGGTGCATAGCCAAACTTCAGACCAAGAACTTCTTGATGTTTTAACGATTCAGTGATTACCAAGGGTAGTGAGCTTAAGGAAATCCTATAAATTTCCCCCCTTAATTATATTTATAGTGAATAAAAGAGCCAATTTCTTTTTCGAGCATCGCATACTTGGATCGCGCTGAAAAACCAAAAAGTGGAAGAATAAAAATCGCCAGTTCTGTCATTCCCAGAGTTTGTAAAATTCCTCCAAAGACAGATGGGGGTGATGAAACAATTGAAACTTCCTGTCCGTGAATAGTAACTTGTGCTCCTATTAAGTTGGATTTACTCACTAGAACACTTTGAC